>Ga0157365_10000332_pt1 | contig 20784 bp, 17 predicted proteins | sample AttsexASBM3_FD_111478 | JGI IMG/M metagenome (GOLD analysis project Ga0157365, IMG submission 111478) | Fungus gardens microbial communities from leaf cutter ant in Ribeirão Preto, State of São Paulo, Brazil - Atta sexdens ASBM3 | ecosystem: Host-associated > Fungi > Mycelium > Unclassified ... | reverse complement strand
GGACCGGGCAAAACCATCGTGACGATCCTGTGCGATGGCGGCTCGCGCTATCAGTCCAAGCTGTTCAACCCGGACTTCCTGCGCGGCAAGAACCTGCCGGTGCCGGGCTGGCTGGCCTGACCCTTACGCCGGAGTGGTGACGGCCATCGCCCTCCGGCGGCGCGGCATCCGCGCGAACACGATCACATTGCCCAGCAGGATCGCACCGACCCCCAGAAGCGTCAGCACGTGCAACTGCGCGCCTTCCATCGCGGACGACACGCACAGCGCAATGACGGGCGAGATCACGGTGGTATAGGCCGCGCGATCCGCCCCCAGCCGCCGCACCAGTTCCAGATACGCCAGAAACGCCACCACCGACCCCGGCACGCCCAGATACGCCAGACCGCCAAGCCACGGCACCGTCAGCGGCGGCCGGAACGAATCGCCCTGCACCAGTCCCACCACGCCCAACAGCACCACACCGCACAGCATCCCGCGCACCACGATGTTCGGCAGATCAAGCTTGCTGGCCGACAGGCGGCGCGAGACCATGTTGCCGAGCGAAAACAGCAACGTACCGGACAGCGCCATCGCGATACCCTGCAACGGCGACACGGTTGCACCACCCAGACTGCCCTGGCCCGCTGCCATCAGCGCAACCCCGCTCACAGCAGCCATCGCGCCGATCAGGGTGCGCGGCGTGGGGCGGATGCGGAAAAACACCCACTGGTTCAGCGCGTTGAACACCGTCACCATGCTGAAGATCACAGAGACAAAGCCGCTGGGCAGGATCGCCTCCGAGCCGTAGATCCCGATGAAGTTCATCGAAAACAGACAGCATCCCATCAGGGCAACCCACGGCCAAACCCCTTTGGGAGTCCGCCGCAATCGCCCCGTCACCGCCAATCCCGCACCCAGCACGACCGTCGCGACCGCGAACCGCCAGAACACCGCAACCGCCAGCGGCAGATGGCCATCCACCTGCAAGTGGATGGCGAACCAGCTCAACCCCCACAACACGGAGACCGACAAGAAAAGGACCGGAATCATCACGCCACCTGGCTGCTGAGAAAAATGCCGCCCACCCTACGCGCACTGTTCGCGTGACGCCGCCATCAAACCGGCATGACTGTCACAGGATTGCGGTTTTCTACTTCAATACGCTCATGCAGACATGGCGATGGACGCGGACAGGCAATCGCGCAACAGTGCAGCTTCGCCATTTCTCCACCCTCGGCCCAGATCGCATGTCCCCCGCGCAGATATCTCCACCAGATCCGAAACATCCCAACGAACTCTCGGTGTTTCGTTATCTGCGTGATGCCGGGACGCCGCTGGACATGACCGACCGGTTCTCTGGAGGGTTTGCCGCAGCCGTCTGGGACCGCGACGCGCGCGAACTGACGCGATACGGCATCACCAATCATCATACGCTCAGCCTGTATGTCGAACATGGCGACCAGATCAGCAAACAGGTCGGACAGGGGTGGCAGGCCAGCGCGGGCGCGGGCGACCTGTGCCTGATGCCGCTGGGCTCGGAAAGCACATGGTCGGTTCAGGGTCAGGTGCGGCTGTTTCACCTTTATATAATGCCGGACGCGTTCGACCGCGCCGCTCTGGAAATGCTGGACCGCGATCCCGCCCGGCTGAGCCTGCGAGAAGACGCGTTCTTTCGGAACCCACTGCTGGAATCCTTGATCCGGTCCGTTATCCTCGGCCTGTCATGGCACGACATGGCAGATCGCATGGCCATCAGCCATGCCGCCCAGAGTGCACTGGCATGGTTGCTGGGACACATGACGGACATGTCTCGCACACCCCAACCGCTGCGTCATGAGGGCGGTCTGGCCCCGGCACAGTTGCGCCGCGTTTGCGACTTCATGGACGCGCACCTGTCCGAGCCATTGGAAATTACCGATATCGCTGCCCTGACGGGACTGAGCACTTGGCATTTCGCGCGCGCCTTTCGGCAGTCGACGGGTGTTCCGCCGCACGCATGGCTGATCGGTCGCCGGATCGATCATGCCCGGACCCTGCTGCGGTCCGGCCACGCCCCCTCCGCCGTGGCGCATGAATGCGGCTTCAGCAGTCACAGCCATTTCGCCGCGCGCTTCCGTAGCGAAACCGGGCTCAGCCCTTCGCGCTTCGTCAAGGAATACGGCGCGCGCCAGATCTGACAAGACTTAACGCAGACCGGATTCCCCGTCGGGTGCCGGCTCCGCACTGGCGTTGCGTTTGGCCTGACGCTCGGCCGCTGTTTCACCCATCAACAACGCCACCAGCAAAACACACAGTATGCCCGCACCCGTCAGGGCCTGAAACGCCATGCGCGTGGAGTGATCGGCGGCCATACCGGCCAGTGTCGTGCTCAGGCTGGCACCCGCCCCCATCGCCAGCCCCAGCACCCCCATGCACAGGTTGAACCGCCCGTTCTCGCGCGTCAGGTCCGCCGTGACCAACGGCAGCATCACCCCGAATGCCGAGGAACTGATGCCGTCCAGAAGCTGGATCAGCACCAGCAGAACCGGATCTGCGGTCATGCTCAGAAGAAAGCCGCGCAGCGGCAACGCAGAAAAGGTCAGCAACATGACAGGCCGCCGCCCGATAATCTCGGCATAACGACCGACCAGTGGCGACAACACCGCACCGACCAGTTGCGGCAACAGGATGCAGCCTGCAATGACCAACTCCGCCGTACGCCCGGCTTCCTTCGTCACCTGTCCCGCCGCCAGAGGCAGAAGCGCTGCGTTCGACAGATGAAAGGCCACCACACACAACGCGAACCCCAGCAACCGTCGATCGGACAGCAACGCCAGAATCGACCCCCGTTCTGCCGGGGCGGCCTCCCCCTCCGAAAGGGCTGCCTCACTGGTGGCTGTCTCGATCCGGGCGCTCGGACGCTCAATCAGTTGCAGGGCGATAAGACCCGGAACCGCCATGAACGCGCCCAGAAAGAACGTTGCACGCGCGGAGACATAGTACCCGACCGCGCCCATCAATCCCGATGCAATGGCATTACCGACCGCCGCGAAGCTCGCACTCCGCCCGAACCGCACACCCAGCGCGCCGGGCTGTGCCCCGGCACCGGTCCGCATCACGGCACTTGCGACGACTGACAGCGTGATCGCCTGAATCGCGGGGTTCAACGTGCAACTGGCCAGGCCATGCAGGATCTCAGCCACCGCGACGGGCAACTGGGCCGGGAACGTCGCCAGCAACAGGCACGAGACGATCACCGAGATGATCGACGCATTCGCCACGCGATGCTTGTTGCGCAGCGCGTCGACCAGCATCCCGGCCGGGACCTGCGCCACCATGCCGGTGATCGAGCCGATGCTCAACGCCATGCCGATCTGACCTTGCGTCCAATGCTCGCCCGTCAGATAGACCGCAACGAAGGCACCGAACGCGGCCTGCAGATTGGCAACGAAAAAATTGAGCCAATCCAGTCCGCGTTGACTGTTAACGGGCAATCGCCTCATGCGGGTGCGATCACACCCGACGACGTGCCCTGTGGGATACATGCCCCCACGATCAGCGGCTCATATACCCGTGACTGGCCGGAACACCGACAGGCGGAGCGGCGTCGGCGTGGGGTCCTTCGACTGATGGTGGAGAAACTTCAGGCATCGCTGGCTGTGCGGGCGGCGCGGGTGTCATATCCGCAGGTGCCACCGGCAGAGTCGGCGCAACAGCCGCAGCCACAGGCATCGGGCGTACGGTCACGGCAGGGGGCGGCGCAGCAACGTCCTTTTTGGGCGGCGGAGGCGGCGGCGGAGACTGCACCACCTGAACATCGCGCGAATCTGCGGTATAGGCCGGGGCTGCACGAATATCGTCGGACTTCATGCGGATCTGCAGCCCGTCTGCACTCAGCAGACTTGCCGGTTCCAGCATATCCCATGCAATGGCGATGCGCCGGTTGCCCACCCCCATAAAACCGCCGACATCCACCACCAGCGCCGCCGGATGCGCGCCATCGTCCAGCAGAACGTCGATCACGCGTCCCACCTGTTCCTTGTTCGGCCCGACGACATTGCGGTCAATCAGCCCGACCAGCTTCATCGGGCGCGTGGTGAACAGCGCCGGGGGCTGGGTCGCCGGGGGTGCGGGGGCCAGGGACGGCATGGGCTGCATCTCGGCCTGATCCCCGGTGTCCATATCCGGTGGATTACCGAGCCCCGGGACGGGTGGCGCGGTCTGCTGCGCACGGGCATGCGGCGCCCCCATCAACGGGAGGCCCAGTATCAGCGCCGCGCCTAACAAACGCGTACGGCGAAGGGCTGAACAGGAGGCAAGGCCGGGACCGGGAAGAAATTCGGACTGCATATCTTCTCCTGAACACGAACCGGGGGGTGCTGTCACCTGCCTGCGCCACCCGACGGCATGTTGCCCGTATTCGGGCGATTCGTCGATGCCACCCGATCAGGGCAGCAGCATGACGACAGGCGCAGCGTCACAGGTGACAGATAACCGGCCGATACCCGGCAAAACGAAACCCCACCGCGCGGAACACTACAATGTGCAACAGAATGATTCTTTGCCTGTATCAGAGACAAAAAGGCGCTAGGCTGGGATCATCATGGAACAATTGCAGCATATTCTGATCATTGATGACGACCGCGAGATCCGGGAGCTTCTGAGCAAGTTTCTGGAACGCAACCAGTTTCGCGTTACCGCCGCGCGCGACGCGCGCGAAGCACGGCGCGCCTGGAGCAACGGGCATTACCAGCTGATCGTCCTGGATCTGATGATGCCGGGCGAAAGCGGGCTTGATTTCGCCCGCTGGCTGCGCGCGCAGGACAGCGTGCCCATCATCATGCTCACCGCAATGGGTGACGAGATGGACCGGATCATCGGGCTGGAGTTCGGCGCCGACGACTATCTGCCAAAACCGTTCAACCCGCGTGAGCTTCTGGCCCGCATCCGCGCCGTCCTGCGCCGTACCGGCGAAGGCACCGAACGCACGAACGGCGGCGACATGCGCCTGATGCGTTTCGCGGGCTGGCAGCTGGAACCCAGCCGTCGCAGGCTGCTGAACCCGGACGGCACAGAAGTCCCGCTGACCGGCGGCGAATACGATCTGCTGGTGGCGCTGCTGGACCGCGCGAACCGGGTGCTGACGCGTGACATGCTGCTGGATCTGCTGCGGGGCCGTCAGGCCGGACCGTTCGATCGCGCCATCGACGTGGCCGTCAGCCGCCTGCGTCGCAAGCTCGAGGATGACGGCCGCAATGCCCAGGTCATCAAGACGGTACGGGGCGGCGGATATGTTCTCGCCGCGGAGGTAGAGCGGCTGTAATCTGCCACCGCTTCCTCCCCCGATGGCTGTCTGCGCCGCCCTGCCCCTGATCGAGCCCCATGCCTGAATCCTTTCTCGAAACTCGCAGCAAACGGCGCGGCAGCTGGCCGCAATCTCTGGCCGCCCGAACGTCACTGCTGCTGATCGTCGGGCTCGGGGTCATCCAAGCCGTCGGACTGATGATCCATGCCTTCGACCGCATCGATCTCGATCATCGGATGCAGGCGCACGACGTGCAGCTGCATGTCCTGTCCATCTATCGCTCCATCGCCGAGACCCTGCCCTCCGAACGCGCGGCCGAGGTCGCGACCCTGCATCTTCCCTCGCACTTCCACGTGACGCTCGGGCCGGGGCCGAACCCGGACAGCGAAGCGGACGTGATCGAACATCCGCCCTTTTCCATGCCCGGTGGACCGCCACATCACCCCGAAGATGATGGGCTGGAGGGTGGCCCCGACGATCATGGGGGTCTGGGCGACGGCATGGACGGCGGTCCGCCAGACCATGACCGGATGGGACCGCCGGGTCGTCCCTTCGGGCTGGATGATCGCGTGATCCCTCCGGGTGCGCCCAGTGCGCTGCCCCGCAACCTGCTGCCGCGCAACATCATGGTCAGCAGGGCCATCAAGGGCGGCGTGCATTCGGTCTCGCTCCTGCTGCCTGACGACACCCGCTGGCTGACGATCGATTATTCCTTTGGTCACGCCAGCTTCCTGACCGGACCTGCGGGTTTCCTGACGTCCCCGACACTGCCATTGGCCTTTCTGATCATGACGATCTGTGGCGGCGCGCTGATCCTGTGGGGGGTGCGCCGGCTTATTGCACCGGTTGCCACACTGGCCGCCGCCGCCGAGGCTCTGGGGCGCGACGTCAATACGTCGCCGTTGCCTGAAGATGGCGCGACAGAAGTGGCTCGTGCCGCAGTCGCCTTCAACACGATGGCCGCGCGGGTCCGCCGTTTCGTCACGGATCGCACGCTGATGCTGACCGCCATCGGCCATGACCTGCGGACGCCGATCACCCGGCTCAAGCTGCGCTCCGAATTCATCGACGATGACGAATTACGGCAGAAATTTCTCAACGATCTGGACGAGATGGAAGCCATGGTCTCCGCCACGCTCGCCTTCGGGCGGGACAGCGCGCAGAATGAGGCAATGGTGCCGCTGGACCTGACCGCGCTGTTGCAGACGATCATGGACGAAGCCACCGAATCCCGCCCCGATCTGACCGATCTGGTGGCCTTCACCGCCGATCCGCCGCAGGTGATGATCCGCGCACGCCATATTTCGCTGAAGCGCGCGCTCAACAACATTGTCGGCAACGCCATCAAATACGGTGGCAGCGCGTTCGTCACGCTGCTGGAGCGCACACCGGGCCGCACTGAAACCGTGCAGATCCTGATCGAGGATGACGGGCCGGGGCTGCAGGAAGAACAACTCGAACAGATGTTCGAACCCTTCGTGCGCGCCGAGACCAGCCGCAACCGTGAAACTGGCGGCAGCGGCCTGGGCCTGGCCATTGCCCGGACGATCGTGCGCGGGCATGGCGGTGACATTCGCCTGCAATCCCGGGCGGAGGGCGGCCTGCGCGCCGTCGTCACGCTGCCGGTCTGAGACTGTTCTGTGGCCCCGGATTGCCCCGCGATCTCTTTTGGGTGCCCCCACGGCTGGTTGCGTCTTGCGCGTCGGCACGCCGGATGGCATCGCTGGACCCTCCTGTAGCGCGAGGCCATAACTGCACGTGTTCGACCGACTTTATGCGCGCCTGATCGCGCTTGCCGCCACCAAGCAGGCCCCACTCTGGCTGATGCTCGTTGCATTCGCAGAAGCCAGCTTCTTTCCGATTCCACCCGACGCTCTGCTGTTGCCGATGGTCATCGCGCGGCGCGAACGCGCGTGGCTCTATGCCGCGCTCTGCACCGTCGGGAGCGTGCTGGGCGGATTGCTGGGCTGGGCCATCGGGGCGTTTCTGCTGCAGACGATCGCGTTGCCCATCGTTCACGCCTATCACGCCGAGGCAACGCTGGCGGCACTTCAGGCGCGGTTCCAGCACTACGGCGTGTGGATCGTGCTGATCAAAGGGCTGACGCCCATCCCCTACAAGTTTGTCACTATTGCCAGCGGTGCCGCCCATTTTGCGCTGGTTCCGTTCATGCTCGCCAGCCTGGTGACGCGGGGCGCGCGCTTCTTTCTCGAGGCCGCACTGCTCTATCGTTTCGGGCCGCCGATCCGCACCTTTGTCGAGCGTCGCCTGACGCTCGTGGCGTTCGTTGTTCTGCTGGCCTTTGTCGGCGGGTTTCTGGCGCTGAAATTCGCCTGATGGTGCCGGGTTCTGCCCGGAGCCGGCAGGGACCTCGGGTCCCTGCACCCCGATTTGATTTGTGTCTGGGGGCTTGAGACCATACAGCGCTTTATTTAATCAAATGGCGCTTTGCACCTTTATAGACACGTATTTTCGGATCAACCGCCTCCGGTTTCCGATCATCACAAACACTCCGATGTCCAGCGGCCCGCGTCCTCTGGCTGATTTCAGGGCAGAGCCCTGAGAACCCCATCCGGTTGCATCCCCCCTGTTTTAGCCGCACAACCGAAGCCCCCAAGACAGAACCGGAGTCCGAAAATGCCGCACCAGATCGCCGTCGTGACCGGAGCCGGTGCCGGGATCGGGCGTGCCACGGTCCGCACACTGGCCCGCGCGGGATGCGACGTGGCGCTGATCGGGCGCAACGCCGCGCGCCTTGAACAAGCCGCCGCAGAACTTGCCCCATCCGTGCGGACACTGGTGATTGTGGCAGACGTTTCCGACGCAGACGCCATCGAACATGCGGCAGAGCGGGTCGAACGCGAACTCGGCCCGATCACGATCTGGGTGAACTGCGCTGGCGCGACCGTCATCGGCCCGGTTGCGGAACTGGAGGCCGCCGATCTTCGCCGCGCCACCGAAGTCACCTATTTCGGCACCGTTCACGGCACCCTTTCGGCCCTGAAGCGCATGCGGCGACGCGGCTATGGCAACATCGTCAATCTGGATTTGCTGCCGCAGCTTCAGGGTCTGCCGCTTCAGGCTGCGGAATCCGGTGCGCGAGCAGCCGTGCGCGGCTTTTCCGAAAGTCTGCGCCCGGAAATCCTGCATGATGCCGACCGGATCAACGTAGCCCTTGTGCATCTTCCGGCCATCAACACGCCCCGCTATGGCTGGACGCGCAACCTGACCGGCAAGCGCCTGCGCCCTGTCGGCATGGTCTATGAACCGGAGATCGCAGCCGACGCCATCTGCCGCGCCGTGTTCGGCCATCATCCCGACATCTGGGTGGGTGCGTCGGGTCTGGGAACCTGGGCGCTTCGCACCGTGGCACCGGTCTGGTGCCGGCACTGGCTGTCCCGCGCGGGCTACCGCCGTCAGCTTGAGGCCAAGAAGCCCGTGCCGCACGATCTGCCCGACACGCTCGAGACCTCGCCCCCCGGTGCGTATGCCGCTCACGGACCGTTCGATACCGTGGCGTGGAAGCAGGACAGTTTCGGCACGGTCCTGTTCACGCCAGCCCTGCGCGCGGGGTTGATGACGGCGGCGTTTACCCTGTTCGGGCTCGGGATGGCGGCCATGCGGTTCAGCGCACGTCGGCGGTCGTAAAACTTCCGACAAAAGCGCCGATTCTCAATAATCCACGATAAGGTGCGGTTTCACGGCCACTCGGCGACCCAGCGAGGGGATCAGAAGATGCGAAGACTCATCGTGCAGATGTCCATGTCCCTCGACGGTTTTGTGGCAGGCCCCGCCGGGGAGACCGACTGGCAGCTTCGCAGTCGCGGGGAGGCTGGCCGCACCTGGATCAAGGACAAGCTCCATCAGGCGGGGCTGCTGGTGATGGGGCGCAAGACGTATCTCACCATGGCCGCACACTGGCCGAACGATACCAGCCCCCTTGCGGCACCGATGAACGCGCTCCCGAAGGCCGTCTTCACCCGGCAGCCTTCGTGGAAGCCCGAGGGTGCCGGGACCGACGAAGGATCGGAAAGCTGGGCCGGAGCGCACGTGGTGCACGGCGATCTGGCAACGGAAATCGCACGCCTCAAGCAGCAGCCCGGCAATGAAATCCTCGCGTTTGGCGGCGTGAATTTCGCGCAGAGCCTCGCGGCGTCGGGCCTTGTGGATGAATACCGGCTGCTGGTGCACCCCGTCGCGCTGGGGCAGGGCCTGTCGCTTTTCGGGCAGCTACCGGCGGCACAGCCGCTGGATTTGCGCGGCACCACGCTTTTTCCCTCCGGCGTGGCCGCACACATCTACTGGCCTGCGGCGGGATAGCAACGACCGTCAGGCGTTGACTGGATTCAGCTGGGCAGCGACCCCGGAGGGGCGCTGTGGTGCATCAGCGCACGGTGATGCTGGAGCGCCTTGACCAGTTGGTCCGTGTCCTCGGGCGTCAGGATCAGACCCACAGGGCCGTATGCCGGATGCTGATAGGCAAACAGCGATCCCTCCGTCAGGGCCTCCGGTTGCAGCGCCCACTTGGTCCGCAGGACCGGCTGGAATTTTGCGCCGGTCATGGTCGGCACCGGGTGGTTTTCCACCAGATGGCTCCGCACCCGCCCCAGACTGATGATCAACTGCGTCAACTGATCCAGAGAGAGGGTCATTTCCCCCTCGATACCGCTGGGTTCGAGAAATTTCAGAACTGCACCCGCGCCATCATCGCTCGGGCTGACCTGCATGCGTGCGCTCATGGATCATGAACCTCGGCTGTTTGGGGATAGCTGAACACCGGCGCCGGAGCGCGTGTAGAGTCAAGTATGCATAACGTAATGATTCACACGACCGGCGCAAGGGGCCCCGCCCACACCCACCAGTCAGAACGATGCGAAAGACTGTCGGCAACGGCGCGCGCATCGTCCAGCGTGTCGCACAGGGCAAAGCAGGTCGCACCCGATCCGCTCATGCGTGCTAACCGGACCTCCGGTCGGGCGGCAAGCGCCAGCAGCACCGTCCCGATGGCAGGACACAGGGCACGGGCAGCATCTTCCAGATCGTTGCGGGTCAGCGCAAGGTCGGCGGCCATCGCGTCCAGCGTCGCCCATCCCTCTGGCAATCCCGCTTCCGGGGTGAATACCGGCGCGCGCGATCGGAACACCGCCGGTGTCGAAACCGACAGCCCGCAATTCACCAGCATCATCGCGCAGGGCGGCAGGACCGGGCCGGGGGATAGAATTTCGCCAACGCCGCGCATCCGCATCGGGCTGGTGGTCAGGCAGACCGGCACATCGGCACCCAGACCGGTCGCCAGCCCGTGCCACGCATCGCCCCCGATCCGGTCGCCGATCGCGTCTGCCCACATTCCGCGCAACAACCGCATTGCGCTTGCCGCATCCGCCGACCCGCCGCCGATGCCGGACGCCACCGGCAGATTTTTCTCCAGCGTGATGTGGGCAGATGGCAGTTGCGCCCGCGCCGCGGGCGGCAACAGGTCGCGCAGGGCCGCCGCCGCACGCAGGATCAGGTTGGTGTGCGGGTCCGCCCGCAGCCCCGCTCCGAAACGACCCCCGATCGACAGCGTGACCTCGCCCGCTGGTCCGTCGACTGGTGCGATGTCCAGACGGTCCGCCGCATCGGCAAAAACCGCGAGGCTATCGAGCAGGTGATACCCGTCCGGCCGCTTGCCCGTGACGTGAAGATAGAGGTTGATCTTGGCGCGCGCCAGATCCGACTGAAGGGACGTCACGGTTCGGGGTTCTCGTTCCTGCTTGGGGTCCGATGGCGCGGCAGATCAGGGTGCGCCTGCCGCGCCGAGTTTCTGGGTGCCAGGCGCAAGCGTGTCCAGCGCGCGGCGAATGGCCTTGATATCTGCGGGATCGGGATTGAGGTGCAGGGCGCGGTCGAACTCGTCCACAGCCTCCACACGACGCCCCTTGCTGAGATAGACCTCGCCCAGATGGTAATTGACGGTCGGGTCCAGCGGGGTCTTCTCCGCCGCTTGTTGCAGATTGCCCAGCGCCTCGTCCACTTGTCCGGTGCGGAACTGCGCCCAGCCGACACTGTCCCGGATGGCGGCGTCAGTCGGATCGAGGGCAAGGGCACGCGTGAGAAGGTCCCGCGCCTGCACCAGGGATTCGCCCCGCGTCACCAGAGAATAGCCAAGATAGTTCAGAAGTTCGGGCTGATCCGGCGCCAGCTTGATCGCCCGGTCCAGATCGGCGCGCGCGAGATCCCAGTGACCAAGATGATCCAGCACCACCGCACGGGACAACAGCAGCGACCAGTCCCCAGCTTGCAGCGGCGACACGGCCGCAATCGCCCGGTCATAGGCATGCCGTGCCTCATCGGGCTTTTTCATCATTGAGAGGATATCGCCGGACAGCCGCAACAGGACCGGGTTGCGCGGTTGCTGCCGCAACAGTTCGGCCAGCAGCGCCCGTGCATGGGTCAGATCGCCACGATCCGCCTCGATCAGCACCAGCCGATAGGTCAGCAGCGCGGCCAGCGGTTCGTGCGGGTTGATCGTGCCGATCGCCGCCACCGCCGCATCCCCCTGTTCCAGATCCTGCAACAGTTCGGCCAGCAGCAGACGCGCAACGGGCTCTCTGGGCTGCACCTGCAGGGCGAGGCGCAACATGACGCGCTCCACATCGCGCAATTGTCGCGTCAGGTTCTGTTCGTGTGCCGACAGGGTTCGCTGCTGCTCCTGCACCACCAGCGCCCCCAGCACATATGTCAGGGCAAGACCGTCTGACGGGGCGACGGTTTTGCGCGACGATGCCGGTGTCATGTCGCCCAGCGGGGTATTGTGCAGCACCACGGCCTTGACCACGCTGCGGGCGCGCTCCACCTCGGCCCGCAGTGCGGGATCGCCGCCCCGGCCTGCGGCAATCGCGGTCCAGCCCAGCAGCATGGGCTGGAGCAACTGCCCGATCCTATCCTGCGGCACCGTCCGGAAAATGTCGCGCGCCTGATCCCACTGTCCCGCAAGAAACGCCGCGTTACCCCGCATATAGGACGCCACGCCGGTCGACTGATGCGCGGCAAGGGCCACGGCGCGGGCGTCGCCCGCCAGCAGGGCGTGAAAGAACGTGCCGTGCTGCAGGACAGGATTGCCCGGATCGACGCTGAGCGCCGCGCCATACCCCTGCGCCGCCCCTGCGTCGTCATTGAGCAGGGTCGCGACCGTACCCACCAGAAAACCGGCGGAATTGATCGGCTGCGCCTGCGTGACAGGTACAGCCGGCACGGCAATGGCCACGCTGAGGGGGGACAGGATGAACGGAGCAGCGACCCCGGCGCGCCGCGCCTGTTGGCCGGTGCCCACAAGAACCCTGTGCAGAACGGATCGAAGCTGCATAATGGACCAGCCTAGAGCATCCCGCCCGGAAGGGAAATCCATCACGCGGACGACATTCCGCAGGAGCCGAGAATACCCCCGATGGTCGATGCGCTTGCCCTGCTGTCGCTCTACGTCGAATGGGGCGTCGATACCGCTCTTGACGAGGCTCCCCACGACCGTTTCGCGGAATCGCCCCCGCCGACACGCAGACCGGACACCCCGACCACCGCCCCTGTGAACCCTTCCGCATCGGCACCCGCCACACCGCGTGCGCGGATCGCGGCACAGTCCGCCGCGCCGACGACCGAGTCCCAGATCGCCGCTGCGGAGACGCTCGCCGCGTCCTGTGCGACGGTCGAGGCGCTGACCGAGGCGCTCCGCACGTTCGATGGTTGCGCCCTGCGACAGACAGCGACCAACACCCTGCTGCCCCGTGGGCCGGTGGGTGCCGCGGTCATGATCATCGGGGAAGCGCCGGAAGCCGAGGAAGACCGGTCCGGCATCGCACTTGCCGGGCCGACCGGGGACATCACCAAGCGGATGTTCCAGACGATCGGGCTGGGGATCGAAGATCTTGCCTATGCCCCCGTCGTGCCGTGGCGCCCACCCGGCGGTCGCCCCCCGAGTGAGGTCGAGGTGCGGATCTGTCTGCCGTTCGTGCGGCGCGCGATGGCGCTTCTCGCACCCCGCAGGGTGGTGCTTCTGGGTGCAACCCCTGCGCGCTATATCCTCGATACCACAACCGCGATGGCACGCCTGCGCGGGCGGTGGCAGCCAGTTCCCGAAGCACCCGGCAGCACGGCGATTCGGGCGCTCGTGATCCGTCATCCGGCCCAATTTTCCGCCAGTTCAGCAGCCCGTCGCGAAGGTTGGAACGACCTTCTGATGTTACGCGCGGATCTTGACAAGGAAACGCCATAATATTGACGCGATCAGCCGTGTCGAACGGCGATCAAACAGCGTGACCAAGTTTTTATGACCCCTCTATCCAGCGGTTTTACATAAGAAAAACCGCCCTGATTACGCTTCGTGACCTGACGGCTGTTTTACCAGGGCTTGCCAGAACGATTTTTTGGGCATAGATGCCCGGCAAATGAGAGGCATCTTTCATACCCCACAGCGGTTCTCCGCGCGGGCCTTTCTGGCTGGCGCGGCACTTCTGGCGGGAGCCAGCACGACCCAGGTCCGTGCACAGACGCTCCAGGGGCACACATCATTCGAACCGGACAGGAACGAAGAAACCGCCTTCGCGATGCCGCGCCTTGCGCCGCGCGACGGCGGCAGCGTTGCGTTGCCACGTCCGCTTTCGGTCGAGGACGCCGCCACGGTGCGGCGTATCTTCAATCTCCAGCGTGCCGGTAATTTCGACACTGCGATCGCCGAAACGGCACGGTTGAACGACGATACGCTGCTGCCGGATATTCTGGCCGACCGCTTCCTCAACCCCTCCTATCACCCCTCCCAGGCGCAGTTGCGCCTGTGGCTGCGGACCTATGCCGCAATGCCGGACGCGGTTGCCATTCACGAGATCGCCTTGTCCGGTCTGCCCAAGGGCACCGTCCTGCCGCCTTTGCCGACGCGCCGCGCGCCGCTGGCCCCGGACAGTGACACGCTGCGGGCCGCGAGCCTGCATGACGACGAAAGTGCCGCGGGCCTTGGGATCGTGCGCAACGCAATGCTGGACCGCACCGTCCGGGAACGCGCCGGCACCGGTCGCAAAGGGGCACGCAGCGCGTTGCGCCTGATCGCGGCCACGCCGGGCATGACCGATCTGTATGCCGCACAATTGCAGGCCGAAGTCGCCCTGACCCTGCTGGGCACGGGGGAGACCACCCTGGCGCTGCAGACCGCCGAAGCCGCCACACGGAGATCTGGCGGGCGTCTTGGCCTCGGCAGCTACGTCGCCGGGCTGGCTGCATGGCAGGATGGCCGCGCAGATATCGCGCTGCCCCTGTTCGAAGCCGCGTCCCGCGCGCCGCTGACCACGCCTGCCATTCTGTCTGCCTCGGCCTTCTGGGCCGCCCGCTCGCACGAGCGGATGGGCGATATGGCAGCGTACGAACCCTGGCTCTATCGCGCCGCAGCCGCCCCCCGCAGTTTCTACGGGATGCTGGCGACGGAAATTCTCGACCGCTCGCACGCAAGCGCCCATCCGGCCAACGCGGCGGCGGAAGTCCGCAATGGTATCCAGCCGCTGGGCGATCGTCACATGCTGCGTCCCAGCGTGCCGGTCCTCGGCGAAATCGATGTCGAGGCGGTTCAGGCCACCCCGCAAGGTCGGCATCTGTTCGCCCTGCTTCAGGTGGGCGAGACCGCCCGGGCAGAAACCCTGATCCGGGCCACATGGCCGGAGATCGAGGCCAACGGCGCGCTGGGTCGTTCAATGCAGCTTGTCAGTGCAGCCGCCGGTCTGGACGCACTGGCGCACCAGATCGACGCGATCCTCGTGGTGCGGGAGGGGCGGCCTGTCGATGCCGCCGATGCCCCGATGCCGCACCTGACACCGCATCACGGCTTCCGCATGGACCCGGCGCTGGTCTACGCCCTGACGCGGATCGAATCGAACTTCGACCCGCACGCGGCCTCCGGGCCGGGCGCACGCGGGTTGATGCAGCTTATGCCGACGACCGCCGCCTTCGTCACACGCGATGGTAACGGCCCGGTCAATGCTGCGGGCAACCTGCAGAATCCGTCCCTCAACCTCGAAGTCGGGCAGTTGTATGTGCTGTATCTCGCCCAGTTGTCGCGCAGCACCTCCGCCACCGGCCTGACCCCGGACGGTGGCGATCTGATCCGTGTTCTGGCCAGCTATAATGCCGGTCCCGGAATGCTGACCCACGACAACCCGATGACCACGGCGGACCCGCTGCTGTTTATCGAGACACTGCCGGGGACCGAAACCCGCGACTATGTCCATCACGCGCTGACCTATCTGTGGATCTATGCCCGCAAGATGGATCTGCCGACACCGTCACTTGCGGCCCTTGGCCGTGGGGAGTGGCCCGGTTTTGCGGCCGAACAGCAGATGGCTCCACACTCCGTTACATTCCACTAAAGCGCAGTCGTCTGCCGATTTCGTGCGCCGCACCCGCGGCCAAAACGACGGACAGTTGACATCGCGGCCCGCACCCGCGAGCAAGGTTGCCACCAAGAGAAGGCCCGGACGCGCGCTGCGCACTGCCCTGGCTACTCTTGTCGCCGGTTCCGACCAAGGAGTTCGGCACGACACGCCTAGCTGCCGGGACAAAACAGATGCACGTGACACCCAGCCCCCAGACCGAGACGCCTGACCATAGCGTGATGATCGTCCCGGTGATCCTGTCCGGAGGGTCCGGCAGTCGCCTGTGGCCGGTCTCACGCAGCAGTTTTCCCAAGCAGTTCTGGCCGCTGCTGAGCGACCGCACCCTGCTGCAAGACACAGCAATACGTGGCATGGGTGTCACGACCCACGCGCCACTGGTGATCTGCAATGCCGAGCACCGTTTCATCATCGCTGAACAGTTGCGCGAAGTCGGCATTGCGGCTCCGCGCATCGTGCTGGAACCGGTGGGGCGCAATTCCGCCCCGGCCATTGCCGCCGCCGCCTTCATGATTGCCGAGCAGACGCCCGATGCCGTGATGTGGGTCATGCCGGCGGACGCTGCGATTTCCGACCTCGATGCGTTAGGGGAAGCCCTGCAGATTGCGTGCCGGGCCGCCGCCGCAGGTCGGATCGTGACCTTTGGCATTACGCCGCAAAAGCCCGAGACCGGTTATGGCTATATCGAACGAGGTGCGGAACTTGCTGCCGTGCCGGGTGCGTTTGATGTGGCGTCTTTCGTCGAAAAACCGGATGCGGACACTGCGCTGACGTTGTTGGCCACCGGCACGCATCTGTGGAATTCGGGGATGTTCGTGAGCAAAGCCAGCACGATCCTGTCGGAGCTGGAGCGTTTCGAGCCCGAAATTCACCGTGTTGTGGCCGAGGCGGTGCAGAAGCGCCGCGTCGATATTGATTTCGAGCGCCTGGACGAAGACTCTTTCAGGGCTGCGCCGGATATTTCAATCGATTACGCGGTTGCCGAACGTACGCAGCTTGCCGCTGTGGTGCCGGGATATTTCCAGTGGTCGGACATCGGAAGCTGGGACGCGCTTTGGGAACTCAGCCCGAAGGACGAAGCCGGCAACGCCATGTATGGCGACGTTTTCCTGGACCGCGCCCGCAATTGCTATGTCCGCTCGGACGGGATCGTCGCGACCGTGACCGGTGTGGAGAATTTGATCGTCGTCGTGACGTCCGACGCTGTCATGGTCTCGCATCGGGACCGGGCACAGGACGTGAAGCACATGGTCAGCCGGCTGGACAAGGCCGGACGCAGGGAGGCCCGTGCCCACAACCTGACTTACAGACCTTGGGGTTTTTACGAAAGCCTGATCCAGGCCGAGCGGTTTCAGGTCAAGCGTATCGTTGTGGAAGTCGGGCAGAAGCTGTCGCTGCAGAAGCATTTCCATCGCGCCGAACACTGGATCGTGGTTGCAGGCACGGCTCTGGTGACCCGCGATCACGAGCAGATCATAGTGCGGGAAAACGAGAGCATTTATCTGCCGCTTGGTGCCGTCCATCGCCTGGAAAATCCCGGCCGGATTCCGCTGACCCTGATCGAGGTTCAGTCTGGCCCTTATCTCGGGGAAGACGACATCGTCCGCATCGAGGACGATTACAGCCGCATCTGACCGGGCACTGCCGAAAAGGTGCTTTCGCAAGCGGTCAGATGACTTGCGGAAGCGCCACGATTCCTGAACCTTATTTTCTGGTCAATCATGTTCGGAATATTTCAATCGACACAGGAATGATGATCGGCCAATCTAGAAGATTTCGGACGTAATTGAAAAGTCCGTTCTGCCGCGAGCGACGATACGATAAAAATTTCAGTTTTCGGCCACGGCCTGTCGGCTTGCACGCACGCGGGTCACACGGCGGTTCTCCATTTCGAGAATCTCAAAAAGCCAGCCTTCGTAAACAACTTTATCGCCCCTCGCCGGAACGCGATGCAAGAGCGCCAACATCAACCCCGCCAGGGTGTGATAGCTGCCAGCCGAAGGCAGTTCGCGAAGTCCAAGTCTGTCGCGCACAGAATCCGCAGGCGTGAAGCCATCGAGTACCATCATGTCCTCGCGCACGGCTTCACGCGGTTGCGGCGTGCTGCCAACGCCCGAAGTCGACCCGACAATGGCTTCGAACAGATCGGACGCCGTGACAATACCTTCAAAAGACCCGTATTCATCAAGAACAAGCGCAAGTCCCAACGGAATGGTACGCATCCGCTCCAGCATTTCCAGCGTCGTAATCGTGTCCGGCACCGAGACGGGCTTGCGCATTGCCCCAGCGACCGAGATCGGCAAACCATCCAGCAGCCGGTCCAGCATGTCCTTGGCCATCAGGACCCCGACCGGGTTATCCAGATCTCCATCGCACACGATGATCCGCGAATGCACCGCGCTGCGAAGTTTGCGGACAAGCGTGGCATAGTCCGCATGCCGGTCGATCCATTGCGTCTCGTTACGCGGCGTCATGATGGCGCGCACCGGCCGGTCGGCAAGGCGCAGCAGGCGCTCGATCATGTCGCGTTCTTCGTGTTCCAGAACCCCGGCCTGCGCGCCCTCGGCAATCAGCGCCCGCAATTCTTCTTCCGTCACGCCCTGACGTTTGACAGAGCCGATTCCGAACAACCGCAGCACCAGCGCCGAAGCGTGGCTCAGCACCCAGACGGCCGGACGCGCCACCCGCGCCAACCCTTCCAGCGGCAGGGCAAGCTTGGCGGCAATCAGTTCCGGGCTCCGCAACGCGATCTGCTTGGGCACCAGTTCACCCAGCACCAGCATGACAAAGGTGATTGCCAGAACCACCACGACGACTGAAATTTCCGCAGCAAACGGCTTGAGTTCCGGCACGCGCGCGATGATCGGCGTCAGCCGGGCCTCGATCTGGATACCACCGAAAGTACCTTCAAGGATCGAGACCAGCGTGATCCCCACCTGCACCGTTGGCAGAAAACTCTGCGGGTCGTCGCTCAGCCGCAGGGCACGATCCGCGCCCTTCACGCCGCGCCCCTGCAAAATGGCCAAACGGGCGCGCCGGGCTGAAATCAGCGCCAGTTCGCCCATTGCAAAGACACCGTTGAGCAGCACGAGACACAGGATAATCAGGATGGATGCGATCATAATGCGCGCACTTTAGCGTAATTCACGTGCCTACAGAATGACCCCTGAGGTATTTCACGATGTGAAGCGTCTCAGGGCGCTCCCCTGAAACCCGCGAGAGGGCACGCCCTCTCGACATCCGATCGTTGGAAAAATCTTCGGGGTGCAGGGACCTGAGGTCCCTGCCGGGTCCGGGCAGAGCCCGGATACTTCACGCATGACAAGACAATCCGACTTCAGCGCACAAAAAAGGCGGAGCCGAAGCCCCGCCTTTTCCATGCCAACGAATGCAGACCGGATCAGTCCGCAGCCGTCTCGATCTCCGAGTCCGCCTTGACCACGCGCACGCGCGGGGCGCGGGCTGGTTTCTTGGCATCGGCCAGTTCCTGCATCTTCGTCTCGACGTGCTTGGCGAAGACATATTCCGCCGGGCGCTGGTTCGCGAGCGAGATTTCCGGTGCCATCGGCTTTTCGGTCTCGGGCCCGAACAGGGCGACCTTCGCGATATGCCAGGGACGACGCACGGCATCCATCACCGCAGTCGACTCGTAGCCCGAGTGAACCATGCAGTCGGCGCACTTTTCATAGTTGCCGGTGCCGTAATCGTCCCACTGCGTGTCGTCCATCAGTTCCTGGAACGACTTGGCATAGCCCTCACCAAGCAGATAGCACGGGCGCTGCCAGCCAAAGACCGTGCGAAGCGGCTTGCCCCACGGCGTGCAGTGATAGGTCTCGTTACCGGCCAGGAAGTTCAGGAACAGCGGCGACTGCGTGAAGCGCCACTTCTTGCCCTTGCCCAGACGGAAGACGTCACGGAACAGTTGCTTGGTCTTCTGACGGTTCAGGAAGTGCTCCTGATCCGGCGCGCGCTCGTAAGCATAGCCCGGGGCGGTCATGATGCCGTCCACGCCCAGCGCCATCACTTCATCGAAGAATGCAGCGATACGCTTGGGATCCGCACCATCGAACAGGGTGCAGTTGATGGACACGCGGAACCCGCGCTCCTTCACCTTCTTGATGGCCGCGACAGCGCGGTCATAGACACCGTCCTGGCAGACCGATGCGTCGTGCATCAGCTGGTCGCCATCAAGATGCACATCCCACGAGAAGTACGGCGAAGGCTCGTAATCATCGAGCTTCTTTTCCAGCAGCAGCGCATTCGTGCACAGATAGATATACCGCTTGCGGGCCAGCAGGCCCCGCACGATTTCCGGCATTTCCTTGTGCAGAAGCGGCTCGCCGCCAGCAATCGCGATAACCGGTGCGCCGCACTCGGTGTCGGCATCCAGACATTCCTGGACGCTCATGCGCTGGTTCAGGATCTGCGCGGGATAATCGATCTTGCCGCAGCCGGCACAGGCCAGGTTGCACCGGAACAACGGCTCGAGCATCATCACCAAAGGATAGCGCTTGCGCCCGGTAATATGCTGCTTGACCACATAGGCGCCGACCCTGACGGCCTGCATTATCGGAACGGCCATATAACCTCTGCTCCTGCGCCGGCCCGCCGCCGGTCGATCTTCTGTCTGTATGGTTTCTTATGCGCATGGGCACACGGCAAAGAAAAGCCCCACTGCTACAAGCCGCGCGGGAGCGGCATGAAGTGAGATGTATCCAGGCTGCGAAACCGCTAAACCCGATGGCTATAAGACAAAGTGCAGGACATACTCAATCGTGATCTGACGTATGTGACCAAATAGTCACAGTCTGGCCACTGAATGGATTTCTGCCCTTGCTTTAACATCAGGATGGTTAAAACCAAGGCAACAAGATTCGTTGGACCGGGATTCCCAGCCCAGCACACCACGGGACCACGCACCTCTTTGCTTGGCGCGCGACTCTCGACAGACCCAGATGGACTTCACGCGCATCATGACGACTCGCCCGCTGAACGAGACCCCCTCTATTCCGACGTATGGCCGTTTTTCTGTTCTGGACCGTGTGAACGTGCCTGTGGACATGCGGAACCTGTCGGTGGATCAGCTGCGCCAGCTGGCTGATGAGTTGCGGG
>Ga0157365_10000331_pt1 | contig 20857 bp, 27 predicted proteins | sample AttsexASBM3_FD_111478 | JGI IMG/M metagenome (GOLD analysis project Ga0157365, IMG submission 111478) | Fungus gardens microbial communities from leaf cutter ant in Ribeirão Preto, State of São Paulo, Brazil - Atta sexdens ASBM3 | ecosystem: Host-associated > Fungi > Mycelium > Unclassified ... | reverse complement strand
TCCGGTAGGGTGAGCAGGATTGTCGAAATGAGCGACGTTGGTGGCAACGTGAAGGATACGGCGGTTCATGACTGGCCCCTTTCGTGTGGCAGGGTACTCAAACACCCATCCTGTAACGTTCGATCCTGGCTGAAGGTCAATCTCCTGTTTGACCTTAAATCTGACTCGAACGTTAAGCTGCATATCCCTCATCTGTCAGACAACGCAGAGGCTAAGACATATGCAAACAATTCTTGGCGCGAACGGTCAGATCGCCACTGAACTGGCGCGGAGCCTGCATCATGATCATACGCGTGACCTGCGTCTGGTGAGCCGCAATCCCCGCAAGGTCAATGAAGACGACGTTGTTATGGCTGCGGACCTGATGGACGTCCGACAGACAACCGAAGCGGTGAAAGGCAGCGACCTCGTCTATTTCACAGCCGGCCTGCCGCCGGACAGCAAACTCTGGGAAGACCGGTTTCCCGTCATGCTGAAGAATGCTTTGCAGGCCTGCCGGACTGCTGGGGCGAGCTTTGCCTATTTCGACAATACCTACATGTATCCACAGGACAGTCAGCTTCAGACGGAGGAAACCCGCTTCGCTCCCGTTGGCCGGAAAGGGCGGGTCCGCGCCGCAATGGCCTCCATGGTGCTGGAAGAAATGGCGCGGGGAGACATTCCCGTGCTTATCGCCCGCGCACCGGAATTCTACGGTCCGGGAAAAACACAGAGCTTCACTAATGCCCTGATTATCGACAGGCTGAAAACCGACAAAAGGCCCTTGGTTCCTGTCCGTGACGACACGCGCCGGACTCTCATCTGGACGCCGGATGCGAGCCGTGCGCTGGCAATGTTGGGCAATACACCGGCTGCTTTCGGGCAGACCTGGCATTTGCCCTGCTGTGATGACCGGCCGACCTATAAGACATTCGTCGCCATGGCGAGCAGGGTTTTTGGACGGACGCCTGCTTATTCGGTCATCGGAAAGTGGCCGCTGATTATCGCTGGCATTTTCTCAAAGCAGATACGGGAGATCAGGGAACTGCTGCCGCGTTATGAGCAGGACAACCTTTTCGATTCAGCGAAATTCAAGCGTCATTTTCCGGAGTTTTCTGTCACAACATATGAAGAGGGTCTGGAACTGATCGGGAGGGGGCAGAAAGATAGATGAAGCTTTCCTTCAGACCTTTATGGTCAGGAGGAGTTCGATGATGTGTGTGCTCCTGATTGCCCATGCCTATAGCCGACCTTCCGCCCCAACAGCCTATCTGCTCTGTGAATGGCAGCAGACAGGCTGTAGTCGTCTCATCTCGGGTATCAGGTAAAAGCGTTACCAGTTCTGGAAAGTGGACGTCGTACGGCGGCCCGATCAATCTGTGCAGCACATGCCATCAAGCAGCACATCCAGTGCGGCTGGGACAGGCGATGACCCGACTTTCTCTTCAAGCAACTGATTATTGATTGCCAGCATGGCCAAGCCGTGCACCTGCGCCCAGCTTGCCGCCGCTAGGGCGCTGATGGCAATGCGACGGAAGCTTCCGTCGCATTGCCCTCTTTCCAGAAGACCCAGAAGAATTCCGAAAGTGCTCATGGCCGCCTCATGGAGCTGCGGGTCCATCGTCTTGTCAGCATCGGAACTGAACATCAGCCGATAAAGACCGGGATTTTGACACGCAAACCCGATGCAGGCCTGCGCTGCGGCCACGAATTGCGCGCGGGTGGGAGGCATAGCTCGGGACATGGCCTCTGTCATGGCCTCCCCAAGCCTGACAAAACCAATCCGTGCCAGTTCCCACAACAGCATCTCGCGATCACGGAAATGCTTGTAGGGTGCCGCGTGACTGACGCCTGTACGCCGCGCCACTTCCCGCAGGGTGAAGGTCCAGTTCTGGTCTACTGCCAGCATGGCAAGCGCCGTGTCGATCAGCGCACGGCGCAGATCACCGTGATGGTAAGGGCGGTCCTTGGGTTCACTCATTCGCGAGGCTCATGTTTGCAGAAGAAACTTTCATTGACACCAGATCGTCGTGCTTCATATTTTGCCGATACAAGTTTCTCCTGTAAACATGGAGGACGTAATGTCCGATGTTACGCCTGCTGACCTGCATCGTATTCTCGACTGTCAGCGTGCCGCTTTCCTGAATGCCGGACCACCTGATCTGAAACAGCGCCGGACCGATCTGCGCCGTCTGAAAGCCGAAATCCTGAAGCGACGTACCGAGATCGTGCGCGCCCTGAAAACCGATTTCGGCCAGCGGTCGGAGCGGGAAAGCGCCATCGTGGAACTGATTCCACTGGTGCAGTCGATCAATTACATGATCGCCCATCTGGGACGTTGGATGAAACCGGAACGCCGGCACGTTTCGGCCTATTTCCAGTTTGGTCGCGCCTGGGTGATCCGGCAACCGGTGGGCGTTGTAGGGATTATCGCCCCATGGAATTATCCGCTCTCCCTCGCTCTTGTTCCGCTGGCGACGGCCATTGCCGCCGGTAACCGGGTCATGCTCAAACCATCGGAATTCACACCGTCCACATCGGAGGCAATCAGCGGGATCGTTAGGGCCGTGTTTCCGCCAGAGCAGGTTTCCGTCGTCACCGGAGACGGCGAAGTGGGTGCCGCGTTCTCGGCTCTGCCCTTCGATCATATTTTGTTCACTGGCAGCACGATGGTTGGCAAGAAAGTTGCAGAGGCGGCGGCGCGCAATCTGACCCCCGTTACCCTGGAACTGGGCGGCAAGTCTCCCGTGGTGATCGAACCGGGTTTTTCCATACAGCGGGTGGCAAACCGGGTAGCATTTGGCAAGCTGACCAATGCCGGACAGACCTGCATCGCACCGGATTATGTGTTGGTTCACGAAGACGACAGGGACGCTTTTGCCACCGCCTGGCAGAGCGCCGTGAAAAAACTATATCCGGGCGGTTATGTAGGATCACCCGATTATACGGCCATTCTCAACCAGCATCACTACGAGCGGCTGAGCGGTTTGATCCGAGATGCTGAGGAGCATGGCGCCCAGATTATCCGGATGGGGAACGATTCAGTCGCCAGCCATGTCCTCGCGCCGGTTCTCGTCCTAAATGTCAAACCTGAAATGGCGATCATGCAGGAGGAGATTTTCGGGCCTGTCCTGCCTGTGCTGACCTACAGAAACCTTAATGAAGCAATTTCCTTCATCAATGCGCGTCCCCGGCCTCTGGCCCTGTATTATTTTGGCGACAACCGTGTTGAACGCGACAGGCTTTTGAAGCGCACAGTTTCGGGAAATGTCACCATCAATGCTACATTGATGCATTATGTGCAGGACGATCTGCCATTCGGCGGCATAGGAGACAGTGGCATTGGGGCGTATCATGGAAAGGAAGGCTTCATCGCGCTTACCCATGCCCGTGGTGTATACCGACAAGGGCGTTTCAATGCGGCCACACTGCTTCAGCCACCCTTCGGCAAACTCACCGACGCCATCACAAATCTGATCCTGCGATAACAACGCGCGTTCTACTTATCGAGGGCACCGGCCTTATCAGGCGTCTCGTCGATGCAGAGCTTACCACGCGGTCCGATACTGCTGCCTCCCGCCTGACACGTTGGAGGAGTCATCCGGCCTATGCTGCTGGGTCCCCGTGCGGAGGCACGACCGATGGAAAAGCGATTGGTCAACTTCCCGGAAGCGCCTCACAAAGCCTGAAGAGTCCTTTCCAGCCTTCTCAAGCTGTTCGGCTCGATCTTCCAGAAAGCAGTCCATGCCCTCAATAAGGCGGCGGTTTGGGGTCAGTCCCATCCATCTGTCTATCGCCACCATCCGTCCTGTCTGAGGTGGATGTTGTCTGCCGCCGGGCTTCCAGTGCCTCGGATAGGGGCTGCTCCTCACTCATCCAGTCCGGCTTCCAATCACCGTGGAGAGGCAGGAAGACTTTCGCGGTTTAGATGCTCATCCACTTCAGCCCGAAGGGCTGCAAGGGCCTTGTCGCGCCATCTCAGGGCTTCTTACTTCTCCCGCATCCCGAGTAATCGGATAAGTTCCTGTTTGATACCGGATTTGGTTCCGTAGGCTTGCCCTACATCGGCCCAGCGATCCCGAGAAATGGAAAGCCTTGCCGACCACGTCAAACCGCCTGTGCACTTCAGGCCATGCATATCCTCATCCTTCTTCACCATGGAAGGATTACCGACGAGGTACTACCGAGCGAGCAGTAGGCTACTACCGACAAGTGGTCGCAAGTGACTGATTTCATTGAGTTTCTCGATGCATGGCGGAGAGAGTGTCGGTCGATCTGACCATCTATCTTACTGATATCAAGCAGATAATTCGGAGGGTAATTGAAAAAGCGCCCCCATCGGTGCCCCCAAAATAAATTGCTTTGGTTCGATTCCGCGACTTCCCATCGAATTCACTGGGAGATGCTCACTTCTCCCCGATATCCCGCGCCGCGCCCAGCATAGCCAGCGTGATACCCGAAAGCAGCGGAACGAGGATGATGGCGGCGGCGATCAGTTCTTTGAGCATGCCCGCACCTGATCGCGCAGGCCGATGTAATCCCCGATCCAGCGGATCGTCTGTGGCTGGGGGTTCGACGTGATTTCGCCTGCAAGCGCCCGCTGATCGGCGGCCGAGTATGTCACCAGTGTGGGGCACGGGACATAACGCACGCTGGTGCAGCCGGTGAGGGCTGCACATAGTAGGAGAGCCTTAAACAGCCGCATGCAGCCGCTCACGGAGAGCATACCCCTCAAGCTGCCAAATCTTCTCACGAGCATTGTCGCGCGCGATTTTGCGTCCGATTTCCGCGTTGAAGTTCTCGGGAGATGCGCAAGCGCTTTCACCCGTCACCGTAAAACCATTGACGAGATGGAGAACGCATACTGTCAGCGTAGTGCCGGGGAAAACGTGGTATTGCTCACTGACAATCTTGCCGTCGATCAGGTCTGGGGTCAGACGCGGGGCATTGAGGCCCTTGGCCTGGATTTCATTCTCAAGCGTCTGTTCATTGGACATCATGCGTCCCCTTTTTTCAGTCGCGCCAGCACATCATCTTCAGTTGCTGGCTTGTCTGTTTCAGCCTGGGCCATCGCCTCAGCCTTCTGCGTCACCACATTGGCGCTTGCTGTTCCGGCCTCTGCCGTGGTCACGCTCGCGTTGCTCTTCCCGGCCCGGTAAGCGAACCAGACGAGAAGCCCGAGGGCGATGACGACCAGCGCCACCACCCCCAGAGCGACGTCAGTGGTCACGCGCTGGCGATTGCAGGCGTGGATGTAGTCAGTGGCGTCTTGGCGGCCGTGATGGCCTTGGTGATGCCATTGAGCGCATCCGTGCTGCCCGCAACAACGCCATCGATATTGAAGGACGTGCTGCGCTCCAGAATGGACAGGCCAAGAGCCAGAATAGACGTTCCGTCGGACACGTTCGCCTTGACGGTATCGGAAACAGCTTCGCCCGAAATTGCGGTAAACAGGTTCTCGGAAGCGGTAGCGAGGTCAGAAATTGCCATGGTCTTTTCTCCGGTGGCAGGTTGGGTGTCCCGTAGTCACGTCGGGGTCTGGTGATCCTCGGTCTTTTCTGTGACTGCGGCGGCGGTCACGCCCACGGCGGCCCCGAGCGATGCGGCGGCGGCATGATGGGCGAGCGCATGAACCAGCGGCACGGCAAGGGCATCTGCTTTCGCCTGCGCACTGGTATTATCTGGGATCAGGAGCGGCATGGCGCCTGTCAGGATGGTGCAGCCTAACGCTTCCGAGAGTTCGCCCAGGCCAACGCCTGCAAGCGCACCAGCCGAGAGAGCCAATCCCACAAGCGTCGTCGGCTGCTGTATCCATCCACAAAGTTTGCTCCAGTTCACTTGCCATCTCCTGTCAGGCCAAGGCGATAGAAGGCATGATGGCCAATGACTTTCACGGGCTTGCGTCCGGCCGCCCATCGCGGGAGCGGGATTCCAAGGGCGAAATAACTGTCCGCGCCGTTCGTTACGTCCGGCAGGTTCGCCTCGATCATTCGCCCCGAAAGCGTCATGGCTGACCGAAAGAGAGGGTCTTCATCCGTCACGGAAAGCGCTTTGGCTCGGTTTGGGTCGTTCGCGTTCCAGCATGAGAATTGGACCGGGCGGCACACGCTTTCGATGTCACGCCCCCACCAGCCCGGCTTGGCCACGCGATGCGCGATGACGTTCAGAATGGCATGCATCCCGACCACGCCTTCGCCGCGGGCTTCGCCCCATGCTGTACGGGCTGCGAGTTCCTGCGGAGTCACTTCAGTCCCCAGTGCTGGAGTAGGCCAAGCAGTAGCAGGAGAATTGTCGGGCCCAGGGAGTTCGCGGCCCAGACTGTCTTCTTAATGGCGCTGTCGCGGGCGGAGCGGTCTTTCTTCTGCTCCGCCATTTCTGTCATGATCTCTTTGAGCATGCCGGAGTTGCGAGCCAGTTCGGAGCCATACTGCTCCATCTGGGTCTCTGCGCGGGTCTGTCCGACGGCGAGCTGGTCGATCCGGTCAAGAGCACGGTCAAACTCAGGGCGCGTGACGGGGTGCTGGAGTGCCTCGCTCATTACTGGCATGCCGTTGCGCTACGGTAGAGTTTGCCAGCGCTATCGAGGCAGGCATAAGCATTTCCAGAGCCTGCAAGAGCGGAAGACCCCATTCCACCGTTGGTAGTCAGAGCGCCAGAAGCATCGACGTTCATAATCGGTGTTCCGTGGCTGTTGGCCCAGTCCGATGGGGTGGTGTTGAACCACGCAAACCCGCCTGATCCACCGCCATGGGAGTTGATGAAGTCGGTCTCCCCGGTCGTTCCGTTTAAGGCGTTCCACCCTAGTGTCCACCCTTGGCTAAAGCCCCCGAGTGAGCTGTTGGGGCCGCCGCCGCCTCCCTGAAGACCGTTCGTAAACTGTGACTGCGCAGAAATGGTGAGGGGACCCGGCCAATCGAACGCGGGATTGTTTTCGTCCGTATCGAACGAAAGATTTCCGTCCCAATGGGTCTGTAGGTAGTGTCCGGAGCCCTTCAAAGTAATCCCGAGGCTACCCAGCTCCACCGCATCAGAGGAATCCTTCATGGTTCCACTGAACTGCGGATTATTCGATGGGAGGTAGCCCGACAGATCTACGTTGACAGATACAGTGCCGTCAGTGGTCACGGCCAGCCCAGTTCCGACCTTTACGCCCCCAAGGGTCGATGTTGTCGCGGGCGGGAGCGTGTAGGAGCCGCCACCGCCGCCATCAATCAAATTGGAAGGTATTTTTCCATCTGCATTGAGAAGCGCTGGACCGCCAGGCTTGTTGCCACCCACAACGGTAACTGGGGCTCCCCAGCTGGTAATGGTGACAGGAGTTTGCGCAAGAGCGCCGACCGGCACGAAAATTGCGGCCGCTCCGAAAAGAAGCGCTGCATGCCAATGGCTTTTTTGTACCACGGACTTTTCCAGATTTGGAGAAAGCAGCGCTAGTTCGCACTCAGTGCGTCAAGAGGCCGTCATTGTTCGAAAATGATAGAACAATGACGGCTTCAGTACAATGGAAAATCAAGCTGTGGCGGGAGCGGGAGGGGCGTATTCCACGATTGCCCCGTTTTGAACGGCTTTGGCTGTGCGGGGTGCTTCGTCGCGCTGTTTCGAGTAATCGGCAGCGGATACAGCAAGCATTGCAGACGCAACAGGGAGCCATGTCGGCTTGACCGAAAAGGCAGCTACATCGATCCATTGGGTGATCATGGCTGGCTGGGCGCCGGCGATATCATAGACCGCGTAGAACTGGGCGGGGTAATCGGCGCTCCACCAGGTGGATTTGGTCAGGGTATCGCTCATCAGCGCGGTCCAATCGCAATGACAGAAATGAGGGGTGCAGTGTTCCCGCCATTGGCCATGAACGTGAAACCACCCTGATCCCAGTCCTTGGCCTTGCACCACAGGACCGTGTTGCCGCTTTCGGCATCCATGACGATGACAGCCGTAGGTGTTCCGCTGAAGCTGTCAGGGAAAGTCACGCGCGTGTTCGAATAGACATTCGAGGCCGTGAACTCCTGAATACGCTTGGAAGCGTCAAGCGGAAGCTGACTTACAGTCGCATAATCGCCAGCAGCCTGATAATTGCCTGCGGGCTGGTAGTTCCCGGCGGCCTGATAATTCCCCTTCGGCTGGAAGGTGCTGTTCGCCCATTCCCGATCGGCCAGATAAGTGCCCCCGAAAGTTCCGTCTGCCTTGTAGTGATAGAGGACGGCCGCGTTCGTGCCGCCGTTCCAGGCCACTTCCTTGACCTGCAGATCACCTGCGCCGGTGACCGCGCTGGTGATCTGTGGAAAGTTGTCTTTGCACCACTGCTGGAAAGCAACGGTACCGACATCTGTTTCGTCAACGCCAACACCCAATCCGCTACCGTCTTCGCGCCAGCCGATGAAGATATTGTTGGTTCCGAGATTACCGAAGCCAAAGCCTTGTTTGATGAAATTGTTATAGATCTGTACGGCCGGCGTAGCCTGGTAGCTCTGCCAGTCAGCAACCGAAGGTGTGGTTGGTGTGCCCGTGAAGGATGGACTGAAAAGCAGCGCTTGAAGCTGCGACAGGTTCACTGCGTCAGTGGGGGCCGTGCCGTTGCCAAGATTGGTAAGCCGGTTCGTGTTGGCGTTCTGGTTGGCGGTCCACGGCGCCCGGCCGTCCCGGAACAGAAAATTGCTCAGGGCCGCCGCGATATCCTCAAGGGGTGTGTTGTGCTGTGGCGTCGTGATCGTTGTGCCTGCCGTGGCTTTGTAGATCGTGGGCAGCGTGTAGTTGCCGTTTCCGTCGATAGGCATCAGCGGGTTCCATTCTGGTTGGCCTGCGTCATCGCAGCCGCCGCAATAGCGTGAGCGATAATGTCGCGGGGAGTGGGCAAATATGCACGCCCAGATTGGCGTTTGATGTCGGCTTGCTGCTGGGGTGTTAAGGCAGTGTCAGCAGACCCGCCCTCAGCTGCCCGCAGAGCGTCTTCCACCGAAGATCTCTGATTTTCTGCGGGTGGCAGGATAGACCGTGGGTTTCGCCCTATAAGAGCGTCAGCAAGCGCGCGGTTGATCGCATTGTTCCGCATATCGATCGCTGGAGCTAAAATGGCGTTCCCGACTTCCGCGACAATCTGTCCCGGACGCATAGACAGATTACGCAAGTTAAAGGGCTCACGATGCGCAATAAGCTGCCGTCCGGCCAACCGTTCAGCTGTTCCCGAACCTTCAGTGACCTTATTGGTTGTGGCCGCGAGTTCTCGCTCATTGCTCAGACCGCTAAGGAGACGAGCCAGCTCCATCTGCCCACGCGCGGGATTAGGGGGAGTAAACTGAAGGCCAGAAATTTCCGCTTCCGGCTCAGGGGCTTCATCAGTCTGTTCCTGTGCAGTTTCTCGCTCTGCAATCGCTTGTCTGATGCGCTCAGCAATTATACCGCGCCCTTCTTCACTGTCAGGATGTACGACTTCACCCTGCTCATTCAGAAGTAAGCTTCCAGGATCATGGACATCATCTTCTGTGATTTCGGGCGAACTCTCCTCAGGCGGCGGATTAGGATCGGCGTAATCCAATCGGCCTCGCATCTCTTTCAGGATAGAACCTGTTGCATCCTGCTGGCTGGATGCCGGCTTAGCAAAGGCCAGGAGGTTGGCAATTTTCTCCTGTGTTGAAAATTCGGGATTTTCGTTGCCAATGCCGAAAAAGTTATAGGCTTTGGCGCGGTTATTGCGCGCTTGGCCCATTACAGTGCTGATCCGCTGGCGCGCGCCAAGAAGGTATGCCTGCCGCTCAGACGCATTATCGAACCCGCTCAAGGTTCGCTGCTCATCTTCGGGCGTTGTCTTGCTTGTGAAAGAGTTCAACCCCTTGTCATAGGCGTCTTGGACGGCGCTGTTTCCTGCGTAAATGGACCGCGCCTTTTGATATTCTGGCGACATGTCATCCATAACGCCAAGCAACCGTTGACGCACTCCAGCAATGCTCCGAGATGCCTCATTATCCCGGAACCCTGCACCCGCTTTAATGTCTCCGATATTGTCCTGCATGGCACGCTGAACATAATGAAGATCGCGCAGGCTCATTTGGCCAAGATCAAGGGACCGGTTTCCCTCAGTGTCTGTCCCGTAAAATGTCCGTCCCTCATTCCCGGCCAAAACATGCGCGCGAGATAATGCGGTCTGGAATGCGGGCGTTTTGATCAAAGTCTGGAGCTCATCACTATCAGTGACCGGTGTTTCCATAGCAGTCTCGTAGAGAGGTCCTGCCGCCTGTCGCCGTTCGTTCTGGAAGTCCTGAAGAACGCCATTCCCATCCATGCGCGGCCCAAATGTGGACGTCAGCAAGTCGGCAATCCGCTGGCCAGATTTCGCATCACGGCTATTGATCGTTCTCGTGATTACACTCCGTGCCTGTCCAGGCTCAGTTACAAGAGCGGCTGCCATCTGACGAAGCGCCGGAGATACATCCATCAAGGAGGCATTTTGGCCGCCTTTAGCCAATCTGTCGGTAAGGATCTGAGGCGTCAGGCCTTCTGCTCCTGCCACTTCTGCAAGCCTCTGACGCGCGATATCATGGGGAGCAAATGTGCTTTGAATGGCCCCGGCACCCTCAGTAGCGGCCTCTCCAGCCGCTGATCCGAGACCACCAAGAGCGGCACCTTCGGCAATGTCACCGCCAGTGGCAGCCGCTCCGGCTGCACCCACACCCGCCCCGACGCCCGTTGCTGCTGCCCCGCGCAGTAAAAGACCTCCTATTCCCTTGCCGCCAATGTTTCTGGCAAGGGAGCCACCAGCACCTAGCGCTCCCCCGAATTCGGCTCCCTGAATAGGGCTCTGTCCACGCGCCGCGGCATCCAAGCCCCCGAGGACTGCATTTTCTGTCGTTGCTAAGCCCGCGCGAGAAAGAACGCCCGGCAATCCTTCCATAGCAGCCGTTCCAAAACGACCTGCTGTCGTTATGCCGAGGCGTGCGGCACCGCCCCCGGCAGCCAGGCCACCTAGGATCTGAGCGCCCGCGTTGATTACCGGATGATCAGTAGAGAATTGCTTATCCATGCCGCTCTGAACAGCCAGAGCCTGCCGGTACCGATCTCCTATTGAGCCCTGTAGTTGCTGATCCTTAGAGAACAGCGGGTTGAACAAATATGAAGCTGCAGCATCAACGCCTGCATCGGCTTTGTTCAGGAGGCCGCCAAGAACCGGAATGCCCGTTGCGCCAGAGCGAATTGCATCATCCGCAAAGGACAATGCGTTGCCGACGCGAGACAAGATTGAAGGCTCGCTGTCAGCCTTTGACGCCTGGGAGGCAACATTTCGCGACGACAGGCTCTGAGCAATCTCATTGACAGTGTTGTTCTGTTGTTCCGGAGATAAGCTGAGAAAACTATCGTCAACTTGAACCTTACGGCCGTTCACCGTCAGTGTTGGCATCAGTCAATGCTCCACTTCACGCCCGTTGTTGTAGTGCGGCCCGAGCCCGCTCCCCCAGATCCCTGGTACAGCCGCTTTACTGTCGTGGTGTAATCGCTGATCTGGCGCCGCAGAACGTCTGGGGGTGCGTCAGGGTTGATCGCGCCCGCCTTGGTTTCAGCAAGACGCATATCGGCATCAGACATAGCTCCCATCGAAACACCCTGTGCCTTGAGGGCAGAAAGCGCGGCATAAGAGCCATTAGACTTGATTGTATTCACATAATCGCGAAGCTGGGCCGCGTTGGATCCCGGAAGAAGCTCAGCAGCATAGTGCCCCAATGTTCCTGTCGTGCCGCTTGGATGCGCCTTAAGCAGGTCAAGTGCATTGTTCGCAGCCGCATCGATGGAATCAATTGCACTGGCAGCGTTTTCCTGCGTGGCTTTCTGGGTCTGAGCAGCAGTTTCCGGGCTTTTACCCAAGGATTTTACGCTGCCATCTGCACCAATCTGCCAAGTCTGACTGGGGTCAAGGTTGCGCACCTGCGCCTGATCCCCGGTGATAGTCTGAAAGGCACGTGGCTGCTGCTGAGGATGCATGAGGGTCTGCGCACGGGCCTGCGCTTCAGCAATCTGAGCCTGCCGCAGTGGATCACTTTCCTGCTGCTGCGTCAGATACTGCTGACGCGCCCGCCAGTTATTCTGGTCTTGTGCGTTGGAGTAATTCTGGCGCTGGAGCCATTGAGCTTGTGCCGTCTGCTGTTCGGCGGCCTGTTGCTGCTGAGACAGTAGGTTCATGGCGATACCCCGCGTCTGCTGGTTGGCCCGAGGATCAGCCAAAACCTGCATGAGTTGCGCCTGCGACGGGCCGGATTGCTGAGGCATGGCTGGCGTTGCCTGCACGCCTTGCACGCCGCTTTGCGGCTGAACCGCGGCGGGGGCGAGCTGCGCGGTTGGCGGAGCGGGCGCACCGATCTTGCCCGCCGTCCAGTTGCGGAAATCGCCAACGGTCATACCCTGAAGGAACGGGTTCGCCTTGATCGCGGCCGAACCGGTCAGGGCAGAAACCGGAGTGCTATCCGAAGCCGTCAAAACCTTGGCTGCCGTAGGAGCGCCAAGGAACCATGCGCCGTAGGCATTCGCATCTGTCGGCTGCACACCTTGAGCAGACAGGGCCGTACGGTTGTCCTGATCCAGCAGGAGGGCCGCAATTTTCTGCTGCTGTGGTGTCAGGTTTCCAGTTGCTGGAAGGTTGGCTTCGGGATGGTTCCGGGCAATGCCCGCCTGCGTCGGAGCCGTGATCTGATAAAGGCCACGCGCTGAACTCGCCGGATTGGCGGCATTCGGATCGCCGCCACTTTCTGCATTGGCCAGCCGATCCGTGAAGCTATCAACCGCCATATTCTGGCCGATCGCATGGGCTACTGGAGAAGCGGATGACGTTCCGTAATCGGGCGGCGTCGCACTGCTGGGTGCCTGAGCAATCGTAGGAGCCGCGGCAGCCTGAGCGGCCTGAGTATTTTTATTCCCGAACAGCCCCTGGACGATTTTGGCGTTGTAGTCGTCGATTCCAGCCTGCGCCTTGTCAGCACGGCCATTTTCGAAGCCGCCAAGGAAACTGTTGACCATATTGGCTACACCCTGAGACCAGTAATTCGCAGGCTGCTGGCTCTGGCCGATGAGCGCCTGAGCCAAGGCGCGTTTCTGGGCTACGTCATCAGGCGTAACCAGTTGGCCGCCATCGCCCCAGACAGAAAGATCGCTCATTACTTCCTCCCCAGATAAGAACCGCCGACACCCATCAGCCCAGTTCCGAGGCTGAAAAGACCAGAGTTCGTCTGATTGGCAGCGCTCAACTGGTCCTGATAATTCTGTTCGACCAGTCCGCTATAATCCACGCCCGCCACATTGGTCTGCGGTGTGCTGCTTGCCCCCGTCGTGGCGTTCGAGACCTGAGACCCGGACAGTAGGGCGCCCAACTCATTCAAAGGCTGGTCGCGCTGCGTATAATAGTTCTGGAGCCACTGACTGTTTGCACTGTTGCCGAACTCAGCATTCTGAAGATCAGCGCTGTTCGTAAAGCTCTGTCCGGCCAGTGCGGCGCTGTTTTGCGACTGCATCTGGTTCGTAAGCGCGCTGTCCGTGAACTGGGCCTGCTGCCCAGCCTGCGTGTTGAGCTGGTTCTCCACATCCTGCGCAGACATGGTGGCCTGATTGGCAGCGCGGGTATAGCTGTCGTCAATTCCCTGCTGAGCCGCCGTGTAAGCTGCTGTGCCCGGGCGGATGCCGGAAGCAATCAGGGAACTTTTCGTCTGGTCAGCCTGCCGATCTAGGGTAGGCGTGAGCTGGTTTAGAACCGCGTTCTTAGCCTCGTCATACTGCTGCCCGACATCACCGCCATAGCTGGTCTGATAGCCGCTGCCGAGCGATGATGTGTAGTTGCTTCCGGGGCTGGTCGAATAATCGCTGCCAAGGCTGGTTTGCAGAGCAGGGGCTCCCGACGTATCCACGGGCTGCGACAGGCTGGACAGACCAGAAGATGATAAGGAATCCGCAGTGTTCGCGATATTCCCTGCCGCACTCTCCGTTGAATTGAGGGTGGCCTGCTGCTGCGGGTTGAGCGTGGTGGTCTGGGTGTATTGCGGGACCGTGTAGGTTTTCCCGTCAGCACCGGTAAACGTGCTGTTCCCAGTCTGATCGTAGGTCAGCGTGCCGTAAGGCGTGACCTGATTGGTCATGTTCAGAAGCTGCTGCGTCTCTGCAGTGTTCTGATTATATTCCGCCTGAGCCGCCGCTGTCTGCGTTGCGCTCGGGGCCGATGGTGTGTGGACCATGCTTGTACCGGTATTCGTCACGCAGGACGCCAAGCAGGATACCATTGCGACCGGGGCCGAAGTGATTGCGGATTACGCCTTCTCTCTGACCGCCTATGCGTTCAACGATATCAATGACGTTCTGCTTTTCGGTGATGGCTGTAAACCGATCGACGCCAAGTTGCTCGAAGAGATACCGCCCCATTTCACGGAGAAACCTTCTGGTCCATCCGTGACCAGCAATCGTAACATGGATGTCATTGCGCGTGAAAGTATTAAACAGCGCGCCAGCCACGATTTCTCCATCCTGTTCCAGGCCCATCATCGTGAAGGGAGGGTGGAACAGTGTATTCAACCGTTCAGCAAGAAAGATGCTGATACGGCCATCATGAGAGCTTGGCGGTATCAGTAACATTGCGTCGTGATGTTCCCATATCCCCAGTCATGAGTAGTGCAATGCACCGGACGCGGTCGATTAGCGCGGGCCAGTTCTGACCTCTGTTGAGATTTAGCCAGCTCTTCCTGCAATGCGAATTTGGCTTGTAGATCGGCATCAGATTTCGAAATTGTTCCGGCATCAGCGCGCTCATAAATCGCGATAGATGAATTGAGAGCAGCCAACAAAAAGCTCGGATCTCGGTGCAATGCGTTTGTCTCGTCAAGCATCGCTGAACCTACGCATCGCATATGATTTGCATATTGTCCTTGAACCATAGGATGCTGAACATTGCATGCTGAAATAGCGGCACTCTTATGCGCTTCAATGGCAGGCTTATCGATAGTAGAACAAGCCGCCAAGGAAATAGCAGCAGAAAACAATGCAATATAGCTTTTCATTTCTCATAAACTCCAGATGTCGTGAGATATTACGACAGAAGCCCACCAGAAAGAAAAGTCACTTCACATCGCAGCAGCTCATTATCAAAAGGGACGAGGCTGCCGGACGTGATTTGCAGGCAGGGCGCGAAGGCGTAACCGGACCCTGCAACAGGGGTCCAGAGTTTCTGAGATTGCAGCCCCTGTCCTGCGGACCAGATGGCGCTATCCCAGACGCCGGTGTTCCACAGATTGCTGTTGTCCGCGGCATTGGCAGCCGGTGCGGCCGGGATATTCAGGACATAGTCGTATTGCATCGAAATGCGCCACGAGATCGGGTATGAGCCCCGGATCATCATGCGGGCATCTTTCGGCATCTTGAGAGCTTCGGCACCGCCGCCATCAGTGAATAGCGGAATATAAGTGGCTGTGAATGGAGCTCCGAGGTCATACCCAGTCTGAAGCGCGGCAACGATCAGACCATTTGATGCGCCGTAGTAGAGCTGGCCGCCAAATACCGCCAGACAGGTACCATTCCATCCGGTGAAGCGCGCCCATGCGCCGGTTCGCGTGTTAGAGACCAGGAATGCATCTTCTTCGCCATCCAGATGGGGAAGGGCGATGGCAAGCATGGCCTGCTCAGGCCAGATCGTCATGGACCAGTTCCGGCTTGAGCGCGTGAGAGCGTAATTGTGCCAATCCACGTCGATGGCATAGGACACGGCGGCCGGGGCGAGATTGGAGATTGAGCGGTTGATGGCCTGCGAGAGCGGGATCAAACCCGTATCCGTGGCAATCAGAAGGTCTCCGCCATTTCGGCAAGCTGCGTTCGGCCCACGAGGCCTGTCGATCCGGTACAGACCGACCTTTCCCCATGTCGCAGACAGGTTCGGATCAGTGCCCTGATAGACTGCGACCTCTCCCTCGTCGGTGATGAACACGCACTGCTCTGACAGGCCGCCCGTTCCCGCGTTGTCGAGAGACCAGCTTGAGCCAAGCATGAGCGTTCCGCCTGCCGGGAACACGCCACCAAGCGGGAACTCGGTTGCTGTTCCTCCCACGCTGTCGATATCGAGATACCAAAACGACAGGCTGTTTCTCTGAATGAAAAACAATCTGGCCATGTATGAGAACACGAACGAGAACTCTGTGGTGTCGATCTCGAAGCCATCCGGGCCTTTGATAGCAACCCAATAGACGGAGCTGTCAGCGGACAGGGCAGCTGAAACGCCTGCAGGTGTCGTGATCGTCTCTCCAGACGTAAACGTCTTGCCGTTCATGGCGCTGGCATAGATGTTCGACCCGCTCACCATCTGCACTGCGGCCGTAGCGCCGGAAGTGCCGCCTGTAACAACGTCTCCGGGCTGGATACCCGTTCCTGCCGATGTGATTGTGAGCTCAAGAACATCCTGCTGATCGATCTGCCACCAGGTGGTACCATCATACAGTCGCAGCACATCAGAGCCATTCACCGCGACCAGAAATGTCCCGCCAGTTGTAGAGAACTGCGTGAACGACCAGGCGCCACTTGTCAGAGCGCCAACGACCTGCACCGGACTGGATGCGCTCGTGATGTCATAGATGGCCGTCTGAGTTGCCGCAAAGAGCTGCTCTTTCGTGTCGTTGCGGTACGTCATGAGCGCTTGGATATCGCCCATCCCCGGAAGAGTGACGTATTCGGCGCACCCCTGCCGGATCGAAACCGACTGCGCCCGAGGCCAGAAATTGTCCAGCACGGTGGCGGCAGGCTGGCCAGTCATATCCTGCGCGATATTGACGTTGCTCACCCAGCCCTTTGTCGGGGCTGGAAAGGAAACAACGGCTGCCTTGCGGCGGCGCTGCGAGGCCTGCGCGGGCGTTCTCACCGGCCGAGCGCCCAGATGCCAAGGCGGGACGGATCACTGCGGCCCAGGCGGATCACGTTCGATCCTTTATCCTTGGCCGTAAGCTGCGACAGGCGGACCTCGTAATTCTGCATATCTTCCTGGTAATCCAGCCCCTCAGCCGCCTTCCAGCGCCAGATCGCCGCCAGTGTCAGGAGACTTTCATCCAGCATGAATGTATCGGCATCAGCCTGGAACTCAGTCTGTGTGCCGCCTGCGCCTGTGACGAATTGCTTGGTGATGTAGAAAAACTTGGGCTGCGCATCTGCCGAAGGTGCAGGCATGATGTGCATCTGGTTGCCATAAATCGTCCAATATCCCGGGACGCTGGCAGGCATGAACTGCTGGAGCTCAATCCAGCGATCAAGATCCGGAACCGGATCATAGGCCTTGAACCAGAGAATGGAATGCACATCGGCCTTGACCGGCATCCGGCCATAATCGGCAGGCAATGCGAAATCCTGCGTTGTGCCATCGGCCGGAAGCTGTGCCAGGTTAGTCAGGGCGCGCCAGTCGTGTGACTGTACGATATCGGCAGCAGCTTCGTTGAAGATCTCACGCATCTTCAGCTGGAAGGCATCGCTGCCGGTAAAGAGTGACGACTGGTCCTGCGCCAGCATCCGGCGCGATGCAGCCTGAAAGCATTGCAGGACCGTCATGTCAGGCCTCGGCCAGCATCGAGAGTAGGGTTTCTCGACTTGGGTTCCCACGAGGCGTTGCGCCTGTCTTGAGCTTGATGGCTTCCTTAAGATCCAGATCGGTCATGGATGCCAAGTCATGCTCGATCGCTGCCTCGTCAGCGACGGCCTCGATAACAGCTGCATCTTCAACACGCGATGCTCCGAACCGCTCCTGAAGAGCCGCAAGCTGTCGCTGTAGTTCTTCAATCTGCTGTTGCGCAGCCCCGCCAGACGAACGATCGGCCATGAAGCGCTGAGCCATTGCCTTGAGATCGTTGGCATGAACGCCAAGCGCCTTTAGGTTCGGCCCCTCGAGCCCATACAGAGCTTCGACGCTGTAGATCTTGAGCGCACGGCAAAGCGAAAGCTGGGCAGCGGAGACGCCATAGACGGTCAGTTCTTCCAGAGCCGTGCCGGACGTTTCCTGAGCGGATCCGGCAAGGAATTGCCGGTACTGGTCGGCAAAGCGCTCAGCGTAGGTCACTGAGCGATGGCCATCCTTGAAGGCGATGGCATCAACCGGGACCACGGAGACGAACTTGTTGTCTCCTGCAAGGCGGATTTCGCAGACCTCGATCGTGCGCATGACCAGCTTTCCCTCACGCTCGGAGGCCGGAATGTCCTCAACGCTCAGGTGCTTGAAATATGGCGTGGCCTGGAACTTTTCGGACGTGAGGTCATCATACGCCCGGTCAATCTGCGAAAACTGCATTGTAATCCCCGAAGTAGAACAGGGAGGGTTTCCCCTCCCTGCGATCAGATGGCGGAAGCCTTGGCCCAGAAGCTGGAACCAGCTGGGGCTTCGGCGGGCACAGTGAAAGTGCCACTGTCGGACGCTGTGGCGTTGCCGCTATCATCGATGGCGATCTTGGCGCCGGATGCGAGTTCAGCCGCATTCGTGGCCCAGACGCGCTTGTAGCCAGAGCCGTCAAAGGAAACGTCGCCGTACTGAGGGGAGACGTTGCTGTTCACGTCCAGCCACATGCCACCCGGGGGGATGACAGTGTCCAGATCAGTGCCGAGAGAAGGGTTGGTGCGAAGTGCCATGACTGTCAGTCCTTATCACTGCCCGGCCGGAGCAGTGTTCAGGCGCCACGAATAGCGCGGGTTTTCGAGGACCATTTCGCCGTTCCACACCAGATACTGGCAGACAGCGTCCTGGTTGATCGGACGGGTACCATCACCATCAAAAAGCGGCACCATATTGCGGCTCGGGTGGTAATAAACCCGCAGCGCATCAGGATCGACGCCATAGATGGTGTTCTCGGGCATCACCGTGCCAACGCCGTTGGCGCACATGACGTCCACCACACCCGCAGGCGTACGGATCTGCAGGGCATCGAAGCCGAGAATGGCCGTCCGCTCGTCCACGATGCGCTGGATGGCGACACAGGATGCGCTGATGGCCTGATAAGCCTTGATGTCGCAGATCAGCAGGGAAGCGTAACGCTTGCCCTTGGACCGCATTGCAACAATGCGCTCGATGATCGGGCGGCACGTTGCGCTATTCCACTCGTCAGCGGTTGCGCTGCCGGTAATGTCCGAGAAATCGGTAGCCACGTTGAACGTGGATGTGCGCCACATGGGGACAGCCGCACGGTCGATACCGCCATAGACGCCAGCGTTCGGGATAATCGGCAGGAAACCGCCAAACCCGATCATTTGACGTCCGCCGGCGCCGGTGCCGTCGCTATGGATGGATTCCTCCATCTCGTTCGCCATGCTGTCTTCAGCATTCTGCATGTAGGTGTCCATCAGATCGATGATCTGTGCACGCCCTTCATTTGCCAGACGCTCAGTCCCAGTCAGGGAGAAGCCCACAGCCACGTTCTTCGGCGTGAACATGGCGCTGTTGATCAGCTCTTTCGGCGCATTGTTCAGCTTGTCGTAGCCGGTGAACCACTGGGCCGACAGCTTGTCGATCATCAGCGGAACGCGGATGTCCGGGCCGTAATAAGGCTTGAACATGCTCTTGGAGCGGAGAATTGCCGTGACCGGGTTTGCGTTAAAGACGAGATCCTGCACCGCGTCGGTGCGCATCTCCATGGCAGACGTCAGGGTCTGCCGGAGCCACTTTTCAGATGTGACGGCCATGAAAGCCTATCCTCAGTTCAGGCACCACGAGCGATTGCAGCTTCGATAGCGCCTTTGCGTGATAACTTGCCGCGAACTGCCGGAGACTTTGCTCCCGGAGACGGAGCGCCTTTGATGGACTTGCGCCCCGCAGACGACTGCGAATGCTGGGGCTGTTCTTCCTGCTCGGGATCGGGGCGAGTATTGACCTGAGGCGACACAGAGCGCGGGTTGATCCGCTCAGCCATGTCATAGGCAATCTCAAGACGCTCTACCGGGTCAAGATTGGGAGAAATCTTACCGCTTTGCAGGAAAAAAGCAATGTCTTCCTGCAATTCATTGAAGCGGGGATGGCTTGCTGCAAATGGTGCGATGATCTGGTTATGGGCCCGCTCTGCCTGCATTTCGGCCATTTGCTGTTTCAGCTGCGCTACCTGCGGGTCTTCAGGCTTCGGCGGCGGCGGTTGGCGGTTGATTTCGTTCTGATACCCCTGCGGGTTCTGAAGCACCAACTGTGCATATTGCTGCGGGGAAATACCAACCATCTGCATGATGTTGGCAATACCCTTGATCGGGTTTTCCCGAAGCGTGTTTTCGGCCGAAACGAAGCGCTCCAGAGCCACGTCAAGCGTGGTGCCGGACTGCTTGGCCATCTGGTCGTACTTCTGAACCGTGCTCCATGCCTGTCGAACTTCGCGGGACTGCGCAATCTCGGATTCATTCTCACGAACAAGACGTGCGACATCCGCCTTTACGGCATTTGGAGTATTCCCCCAGACTTCCTTTGCGCGTGGAGAGAAGCGCGGCGGGGGCTCGCGATACTTCTGCTCAGACCCAACCTTGTCGCCTTTGTCGTCAGCCGGAATTTCGGCTTTCTGCCCTGCCTCCGGCTTGTCTTTGCTGTGCTTGGTCGCAGGATCTTCCTTGCCTGCGTCCTTGCCGCCATCTTCATCTTCCGCAAGCGGCTTCGCGTCGGGATCAGGATTTTTCTCAGACTTTGCCTCGCCCTTGCCCTGCTCAGCATCAACATCCTTTGCCGCGGCCTCAAGGGCCTCAAGGCGTGATTTAGGTTTCTCCGGTTCTGGCTCGGGTTCGCCTTTATCGCTCCCATCATCAGCCGGCACCCCCGCTCCGGACGGTACATGCGCGTCTCCGTCCAGGGTGGTGGAGCGGGTTTCAGCAGCCGGAGCCACAACAGGAGTTTCGATCATGCGAGGGTTCCGACTTTCTGATCCGCGTCCGCCAT
>Ga0157365_10000330_pt1 | contig 20920 bp, 14 predicted proteins | sample AttsexASBM3_FD_111478 | JGI IMG/M metagenome (GOLD analysis project Ga0157365, IMG submission 111478) | Fungus gardens microbial communities from leaf cutter ant in Ribeirão Preto, State of São Paulo, Brazil - Atta sexdens ASBM3 | ecosystem: Host-associated > Fungi > Mycelium > Unclassified ... | reverse complement strand
AGGGTTTGCAGGTCTGATTCTTCCAGCGGATGCGCCAGCATCGGGGGGCGAAAAACCGGCGCATCCTGTGGATCCGGTTTGGGGCCGCGCCCGTCGATCCAGTCGAACAGCGCGGTATAGGGCACCTCCAGCCCGTGCCACACCTCCTCCACCTCGTCCGGTGTGACGGTCGCAATCTCCGCCAACGCGGTTTTCGCAAGCCGGGCAGATGCCCCCACGCGCAAGCCGCCCGTTATCAGCTTGAGCAACGCATAGCGGGAGGACGGGTCGCATGCATCGAGCCAGCTTGTCAGAAGCGCGGGCAGGTCCGCTTTCTTCGTGGCTTCCAACATGGTGATCACGTCGCTCAGGCGTGGGGGTGGCTGCGTGGGGGTGTCCGTGTTGACAGGCCACAACAGCGCGACGGTTTCGGCCAGATCGCCCACATAATCGTAAGACAGCGCGAACAGGTCCGGGTCCGTGCGGTCCCGGATCAGCGCACGCAGCAGGGCCGGTCGCGCCACTGAAAACGACAGGGTCCCGGCAAGAGCCGCCAGCGCATAGCCACGATCCGGATCGGCGGCATGGGTAAAATAATCCCGCAGCAGCGCGAGCTTGGCAGTGCGGGAGGGCGTGAACGCCAGACGCTCCAGCAGCGCACCGAAGGCGATCATGCGGGCACCTCGGCCGGGCCCGCGTCTTCGGTCTCTTCATCCCCATAGCCGATAAGGCGCAGCGCGCGGGCGCGCAGTCCGCGCTGTGTCAGGACATGGATCAGTGCGTCCTCCCGCCCATGCGTGACCCAGATTTCCGGCGCGCCGACGTCCGCGCAGGTTTGCAGCAGTTCGTCCCAATCGGCGTGGTCGCTGACGATCAGCGGCAGTTCCACCCCGCGTGCCTTGGCCCGCTGGCGCACCTGCATCCATCCCGATGCCAGACACACCACCGGATCGGGCAGACGCCGCGCCCAGCGATCCGCGATGGCGGACGGGGGTGCCAGCACGATGCCGCCGCGCAGTTCGTCCTTGCGCGCCACGGTGGCTGGGCACAGTGGCCCCAGTTCGACGCCGAACTGCGCATACAGCGCGCACATCGGCAAAAGCGCGCCATGCAGCCAGAGCGGCGCATCATAGCCGCCCTGCCGCAACAACGAGATAACCCGCTGCGCCTTGCCCAGCGCATAACAGCCGATCACGTGCGTGCGTTCCGGAAACAGCGCAACATTGCCGAGCAGTCTGGCAATCTCATGCAGCGGATCGGGGTGGCGGAACACCGGCAGTGCAAACGTCGCTTCGGTCACGAACAGGTCGCACGGAACCAGTTCGAAGGGGGCGCAGGTCGCATCGGGCGCGCGCTTGTAATCGCCGCTGACGACCGCGCGTCGCCCGCGATAGTCCATGACCACCTGCGCGCTGCCCAGCACATGCCCCGCCGGGGCAAGCCACAGGCTGACATCGCCGACCGTGATTGCCACACGATAGGGCAAAGCCTGGCGGACGGTACCCGCGCGATCGGCACCCATCCGCAGTTCCATGATCGCGAGCGTTTCCGGCGTGGCAATCACGTGCTCATGAAACGGGCGGGCGTGATCGGAATGCCCATGCGTGATGACGGCGCGCGGGACTGGCACCACCGGGTCGATGTAAAAGTCGCCCGGGGCGCAATACAGCCCCTGCGGCGTGGGTGTCAGCCAGTCCAACCGTGTGCTCTCCCGCCTGCGTCCGCAACCTGCGTCGGTCCTTGGGCGTTGGCCGTGCAGATGACAGACATGCTGCCTGCAAACTTCATAACGTGGTTCACTGCAAACGGTTGGCGACCGTATCCGCACCAGTTGGAGATGCTGGACGCAGCCCGGCATGGGCAGTCCGCACTGCTGATCGCGCCGACCGGCGGCGGCAAGACGCTGGCCGGATTTTTGCCGTCCCTGATCGAGTTGTCCGAGGCACCGCCTGCGCGGCTGCACACGCTTTACATCAGTCCACTGAAAGCGCTGACGACGAACATTGCGGATAATGTGGCACGCTTCATCGATGCAGTCGGAATCGATGTGCGTCTGGACGTCCGGACCGGAGATACGCCCGGCAGCCGACGACAACGGCAGGTGAAAAACCCGCCGCATATCCTGCTGACGACGCCCGAAAGCCTGAGCCTTCTGCTGTCTTATCCCGAAGCGCTGGACATGTTCGGGGGCCTGAAGACGCTGATCGTGGACGAATTGCACGCCCTTGCGGGGACAAAGCGCGGGGACCAGTTGGCCCTGTGTGCGGCGCGACTGGCAACGTTCGCACCGGGGCTGCGTCAGGTCGCGCTCTCGGCCACGATTGCCCATCCGCACGCGGCCGCCGCCTTCATCGCGCCGGACGGCCGGATGGACGAGGTGCGGATCGTGCGCGCTGATGACGGCGCGGACCCCGAGATTTCGCTGCTGCTGCCGGGAAAGGATGGGTATCTGCCGTGGGCCGGGCGGATGGGGTTGGGCAGCAGTTCGGCGGTGCTGGCGCAAATTCGCCTCGGCAAATTGACGATCGTGTTCGTCAACACGCGTGCACAGGCGGAATTGCTCTTTCAGGAATTGTGGAAGCTCAACGACGAGAACCTGCCGATTGGACTGCATCACGGCAGTCTGGACACCGAACGGCGCACGCGGACCGAAGCTGCGATGGCGGACGGGTCGTTGCGGGCCGTCGTGGCGACCGCGTCGCTCGATCTCGGGATCGACTGGGCGAATGTCGATCAGATCATTCAGGTTGGCGCGCCGAAGGAAGCGGCGCGGCTGGCGCAGCGGATCGGGCGGTCGAACCACCGGATGGATCGCCCGTCGCGCGCGTTTCTGGCCCCCGCCAACCGGTTCGAGGTGTTGGAGTGTCTGACGGCGCGCGATGCTGTCCTGTCCCGCGCGCTGGATGGCGAATTGCCACGTCCCGGCGCGCTGGATGTGCTGGCACAGCACCTGCTGCTGACGGCGTGTCACGGCCCGTTCCTGCCGGACGCGATGTTTGCGGAGGTCACGCGTACCGCCCCCTATGCCGCGCTGGATCGCAAAAATTTTGACGATACACTGGGGTTTGTCGAAGATGGCGGCTATGCGCTGCGGGCGTACGATCAGCACCGGCGCCTGATCCGGGACTCGCTTGGTCAGATCTGGGTTCGTACCGAAGCGGTCGCCAGACAGGCGCGGATGAATATCGGCACCATCGTCGACACGCCGCGCGTCCGCGTGCGGACCCGACATGGGAAAGATATTGGTGAGGTCGATGAATATTTCGCCTCCACACTGGTGCCCGGCGACACCTTCCTGCTGGCGGGGGAGGTGGTCGAGTTTCTAGCGATGCGGGAGACGACAGTCACCGTCTCGCGCGCCTCCAGCCGCACGCCGCGCATTCCGGTTTATGGCGGCAACAGGCTGTCGATTTCCCCGGGCCTTGCAGAGCGGGTTCGCAAGCTCCTGCACACGCCCGCACACTGGCATGCCCTGCCGGACACCGTGCGTGAGTGGCTGGAAATGCAGCATCGCCGGTCGCATCTGCCGGCACCCGATACGCTGCTGATCGAGACATTTCCCCACCGGAAGCGTTGGTATCTGGTGGCTTATGGGTTTGAAGGCCGCAACGCGCATCAGACGCTGGGTATTCTGGTCACGCGCCTGCTGGAGGCGCGGGGCGTCGGGCCACTGGGGTTCGTGGCGACGGATTACGCGCTGGCCTGCTGGTCGGTGCGGGAGCCGACGCAGATGGATGAAATCTTCAGTGAAAAGCTGCTGGAAGACGATCTGGCGGAATGGAAAGCAGAAAGTACGATGCTGCGGCGCGCCTTTCGCGATGTTGCTGTCATTGCCGGGCTGGTGGAGCGTCACTTTCCGGGTCGGGTGAAAACCGGGCGGCAGATGACGGCCAGCAGCGATCTTATCTATGATGTTCTGCGAAAATACGATCCGGATCACATCCTGTTACGTGCCACATGGCAGGACGCCGAGCGCGGACTGACCAGTGTGGACCGCATTGCCACGATGCTGGAGCGCATCCAGGGCAAGATCGATCATGTGCGCCTGAGCACGGTCTCGCCGCTCGCCGTGCCGATCATGCTTGAGCTGGGCCGGGAGAAAATTCGCGGCGGCGAAGGCGAAGATCTGCTGCTGGCGCAAGCCGAGACCGATGCGCTTCTGCGTGAAGCGGGCCTGCAATGACCGGCATGGACCTCGCCTTTGGGGATCAGACCGTGGTGCTGCTGCCGGAGGGTGCAATTTTCTGGCCATCGGAAAAGATGCTGATCGTTGCGGACCTACATCTGGAAAAATCGTCGTCGCGCAGGGCGGTCGGCGTTCTGCTGCCGCCATATGACACGCGGCTGACGCTCGAACGGCTTTCGGCACTGGTGCGGACGCTTGCACCGCAGACCGTCATCGCGCTGGGCGACAGTTTTCATGACCGACATGCGGCCGACCGACTTGACGCGGACAGTCTGCGCCTGTTGGCCGACCTGACGGCGGTGTCGCACTTCATCTGGCTGACCGGTAATCACGACCCACTGCCACCGCAAAATGTGCAGGGGCGGGTGTACGAAAGCTTCAGTCGCGCGGACTTCAGGTTCCGGCATATCCCGAGCACTTCAAGCGAACTTCGCGCCGGGACCGTCGAATTTGCGGGGCATCTGCATCCGAAACTGCGCCTGAATATAAGCGGGCATGCAGTGGCGCGTCGTTGCTTTGTCGTGGGGAACGGCCGCGTGCTGTTGCCGGCATTCGGGGCCTATACCGGGGGGCTCGATGTGACGGCCCCAGCGATCCGGACATTATTCACATCGCCACCCCGGATTTTCGTGGCGGGCGCACGACGGGTCTATCGCGTGGCGACGCCGGGATAGACCCGTCGCGCCAGGCAGCGACGATACCCATCCCCCGGAAACGCCGTGTGGATGTAGCGGCCATTGCCTGCAACGAAGCCTTCCCGGGCGACCAACCGGCGGGGACATGCCTTCATACCCCAGCAGAGGTCAGTGTGCGTCAGCCCCGTCGCGTGTCCGCCATGATGCCGGCCAGCGTGCGCTCCGCCAGCCTGACCTTGAACGCGTTCTCGTCCGTGGGGTGCGCATCTGCCAGCAGGCGGGCGGTTACCTCTTTGGCGCCCTGCGGCAGTGCCTCGTCCGCATGCGCGCTGCGCCACGGTTTGGGCGCGACACCGCCGAGCGCGACCCGACCGGTCCTGTCGTCATGGATCACTGCCGCGACCGAAACCAGCGCAAAGGCATAGGACGCCCGGTCGCGCACCTTGTGATAAACATGTGTCCCGCCAATCGGTTTGGGCAGGGTCACGGCGGTGATCAGTTCGCCGGTCTCCAGCGCCGTTTCGATGTGCGGCGTGTTGCCGGGAAGGTGATGAAAATCGGCCATGCGGATGCTGCGCTCCACGCCTCTGGCCGTGATGGTTTCCACGCTTGCGTCCAGCACACGCAAGGCGACGGCCATGTCGGACGGGTGCGTGGCGATGCACGCGCCGCTCGTCCCGACAATGCCCAACTGTCGGGACGATCCGCCGATTGCGCTGCACCCCGATCCGGGCTTGCGCTTGTTGCAGGCCTGATTGGTGTCGTAAAAATACGGGCACCGGGTGCGTTGCAGAAGGTTGCCCGCCGTTGTGGCCTTGTTGCGGAGCTGCCCGGACGCCCCGGCCAGCAGAGCGCGGCTCAGCACGCCATAATCGCGCCGGACCCGCATGTCGGCCGCCAGATCGGTGTTGCTGACATGGGCGCCGATCCGCAGGCCGCCATCCGGCGTGGCCTCGATCCGATCAAACCCGAGGTGATTGACGTCGATCAGATGGCGCGGCGTCTCGATCTCCAGCTTCATCAGATCCAGCAGATTGGTGCCACCGGCAATGAAGTGTGCGCCCGGTGTGGACGCCGCCTTTGCTGCGGCATCGGCAGCAGACGTCGCGCGTTCGTAAGTGAAGGATTTCACGCCCGTTCTCCCGCAACTTCGGCCACGGCCTCGGCGATGTTGGAATAGGCCCCGCAGCGGCAGATATTGCCACTCATGCGTTCGCGCAGTTCCATGTTCGAGAATTCCGGGTGCTCGGTCAGGCTGGCCGAGACATGGCTCGGGATGCCGCGTTTGATTTCGTCCAGCACGGCAACGGCGGAGCAGATCTGGCCCGGCGTGCAATATCCGCACTGATAGCCGTCATGTTTGATGAAGGCCGCCTGCATCGGATGCAGATGCTCCGGCGATCCGAGCCCTTCGATCGTCGTGACGGCGCTGCCTTCATGCATGACCGCCAGTGTCAGACAGGAATTGATCCGCACGCCGTCCACGATCACAGTGCACGCCCCGCACTGCCCGTGGTCGCAGCCTTTTTTCGTGCCGGTCAGATGCAGATGCTCGCGCAGGGTATCGAGCAGCGTGGTGCGCGTATCCAGTGACAGCGCGTGTCGGGTGCCATTGACCTGGAGCGAGACCGGAACAGTGACGATACCCGGATTGCCGTCCAGTGCCGACGGTGCAGCAAACGCCACCGTGGGCTCGACCATAACGGTGGCTGTGCCGGCCGCGAGCAGTCCGCGCCGCGACAGTTCGAGTTCAGGCAAGGTGTCCATAGGCTGTCCCCCCATCCGTGCCGCCGCCCCCTGACTGGCATGGGTCGCGTCCCCCCGGACTGCGGCGTTACGCGCGAAAGCCTGCACGTGTGGGCCGAGCGTAACGTACAGGGGCGGAAAGAGTAAAATGCCGTCTGCACGAAGCACGGTGGAAGCGACGCGCGCTTACGGTGCGACAGTATCGGGCAGCGCCCAGTCGATCGGTTTCAGCCCGTGCTGCATCAGATAGGCGTTGGTCTGTGAGAAATGGCGGCAACCGAGAAACCCGTTATGGGCCGACAGAGGCGAAGGATGCGCGGCCTTGAGCACCAGATGCCGGGTCGCATCGACGAATGACGCCTTGCGCTGGGCATATGCCCCCCACAGCAGAAAGACCACCGGCCGGTCCTGTTCGTTCACCCGCGCGATGACGGCATCGGTGAAGCGTTCCCAGCCTTTGCCCTGATGCGAGGCTGCGCTGGCTTTCTCGACCGTCAGGACGCTGTTCAACAGCAGCACCCCCTGCCGCGCCCAGTGTTCCAGATTGCCGTGGCGCGCGGGCGGGATCTCAAGATCGCTCTTTATTTCCTTGTAGATATTGACCAGCGAGGGTGGGGTGCGGACCCCCGGCTGCACGCTGAAGCACAGGCCGTGCGCCTGTCCTTCCCCATGATACGGGTCCTGCCCGAGGATCACGACCTTCACCGCATCCAAGGGCGTCAGGTCCAGCGCGCGAAAATATTCGCTGCCCTTGGGAAAGATGGTTTTGCCTGCGGCTTTCTGCGCCTGAAGGAACGCCTTCAGATCGCCCATGTAGGGTGCTGAAAACTCCGGCGCGAGGGCCTTTTTCCAGCTTTCTTCCAGTTTGACGTTATCCGGCATCGCGCAGTCCACTCCCCATTCAGGCCCTCAGGACGTACAGGACCGGCGGGGGGCGTGCAATCGGGGCCGCGCGCGCTATAGTGATTGGATCGAACCCGCAAGGAATCCCCCGCCACCGGGGCGTGACCGATAAACAGCCGCCGAGCGAATGCCATGTTCCTGAACGACCTCGTTGCCCTGCGCCGTGATCTGCATCGCCATCCCGAACTCCGGTTCGAGGAATACCGCACCTCCGATGTGGTGTTCGACAGCCTTCGCACGCTCGGCTATGCCCCGACGCGCGGGTTGGCGGGAACTGGCGTGGTGGCCAGCATCCGGGGCAGGGAGCCGGGACCGGCGGTCATGCTGCGCGCTGACATGGATGCCTTGCCGATCGTTGAAAAGACACGGGCCGATTATGCCTCGACGGTTGAGGGAAAGATGCATGCCTGCGGCCATGACGGGCACATGGTGATGCTGCTGGGGGCGGCGGCGGCACTGGCCGCCGAACCACCCGCACGCGGCACCGTGCATCTGTGTTTCCAACCCGCCGAAGAAGGCGGCGCTGGCGCGCAGGTCATGATCGACGATGGCCTGTTCGAGGAATTTCCGACCGACGTCTGCTTTGGCCTGCATAACTGGCCTGGCATGGGGCTGGGTCAGTTGGGCGTACGGGCAGGGCCGGTCATGGCGGGCGGATGGCGGCTTCGGATCACTATCGAGGGGCGGGGCGCCCACGCGGCACAGCCGCATCTTGGCATCGATCCGATCACCATCGGGGCGGCGTATGTTCAGGAAGCGCAGTTGCTGATCTCGCGCCGCTCGAACCCATTGGTGCCGGCCGTGCTCTCGCTCTGCACGTTCCATGCGGGCACGGCGGACAATGTGTTGCCGGATAGTGCGGTGATCACGGGTACGATCCGTGCGCTCGACCCCACTGTGCTGGAAACGTTGCGGGCCGATCTGGGGCGGCTGGCCGAAGGGGTGGGGCTGGCGCATGGCGCGACCATTACGGTGGAAAGTTCCAACCCGTATCCCGTGACGATCAATAGTGCTGCGGAGACCACCCTTGTCAGGGACGTCATGACGCGCCTGAACGGTGCGGACTACGCCGACGCCATCCTGGACGTGCCGCCCAGCATGGCGTCGGAGGATTTCGGCTTCATGCTGAACCGGCGCCCCGGCGTCTATGCGATGATCGGCAACGGTGACAGTGCCGCCCTGCATGCCTCGGACTACGATTTTAACGACGCGGCGATCGGGCGTGGTGTGGATTACTGGGTGGCGCTGGCACGTCACGCCGTGCAGTCAATGTGACGGTGCGCGATTGTCTTGGCGCCCGGTGCGGATATCAGAGAGAGGATGCGGGATGCGAGTGAATAACGGGCGGATGCGCGGGTTTTTATGTGCCTCAGGCGCTGCGATCGGCATGCTGCTTGCCGGACCGGCCCCTGCCGCCCCTGCGCCACATGGGGAGGTGGTGTGGGACACGTTCGGTGTGCCCCATATTTATGGCAAGTCCGAAGCGGCGATCTTCTACGGGTTCGGTTGGGCGCAGACCCACAGCCACGCCAATATCCTGCTGAAACTCTATGGCACGGCACGCGCTCGTGCTGCAGAATATTGGGGCCCGAGCGAGGAGGAATCCGATCGCTGGCTGATCGCCAACAACGTCTATGACCGCGCCAGGACGTGGTATGGACAGCAGACGCCGCAATTTCGCGCGGACCTGGATGCGTTCGCCCAGGGCATCAACGACTACGCCACCAAGCACCCGAGCGAGATCGATCCGTCGGTCAAGATGGTTCTGCCGGTCAGCGGTGTTGACGTCGTGGCGCATGCCGAACGTCTGATGAACTTCATCTATATTGCCTCGGAAATGCATGTGTTGGGTGGGCCGCCGTCCCATGCTGCCGGTGGGTCCAACGCGTGGGGCGTCGCGCCCAGCCGCACCACCGATGGGCACACAGTGCTGCTGGCGAACCCGCATCTGCCGTGGGCACCGGGGTTTTTCACCTACTACGAAGCGCACATGAACGGGCCGGGCATCAATCTGTATGGCGCGACGCAGGTGGGTCTTCCGGTGCTGCGATTTGCGTTCAACAATGATCTGGGCTTTACCAATACCGTCAACACCATCCTGGGATCGGTGCGTTACAAACTGACGCCGATGGGCGATGGCTACAAGCTGGACGGCAAGCAGGCTGCATTTCGCACGAAGCGTTACAGCTACAAGGTCAAACAGCCGGATGGCAGTGAGCAGGACAAGAGTTTCGTTCAGAAATACGCCGTTCAGGGGCCGGTCTTTACCCGCGCCGACGGGACCGAAATTGCGCTTTATGTTGCCGGTCTGGACCGCCCGGAAATGATGAAGGAATATTGGGACATGGGGCTGTCGCATAATTTCGCGCAGTTTCAGGCTGCCGTGAAAAAGTTGCAGGTTCCGATGTTCAATATCGTCTATGCCGATCGTGACGGACACATCATGTATCTCGATAACGGGATCCTGCCGAAGCACGAGAGCGGCGACTTCAAATACTGGAGCGGGGACGTCCCCGGCGACACGACGGGCAACATCCCCAAAGGGATCGTTTCGTACGAAGATTTACCGAAAGTCGTGGATCCGACAACGGGCTTTGTGCAGAACACCAACGATGCGCCATGGGTCGCCACCTATCCGCGCACGCTATATCCTCAAGCCTATCCGGCATATGTATCGGGCATCGCGCCGATGACGTTCCGTAGCCAGATGTCGGTGAAGATGCTGGCAGGAACGGATAAATTTTCGTTTGACGAAATCATCGCCAGAAAGCTCAATACCCATTCCCTGATGGCTGAGCGTATTCTGCCGACATTGCTTCAGGCCGCCCGGGACGACACCCGCCCGGAAGTGAAGCAGGCCGTCAAGGTTCTGTCCGCCTGGGATTACGCGGATAATGCCGACAGTCGCGGCGCGCTGTTGTTCGAGACGTGGGCCGCCTTGTTCAGCGGTCCGAAATTCGTCGATTACAGCAATTTCCAGCAGGCATGGTCTTTGGATCAGCCCATCACGACGCCGGATGGCCTGAAAGATCCGAGGCACGCGGTTGATCTTCTGGCGCAGGCAGCGGTCAAGACAAAGGCGCTGTATGGTGCGATCGACCGGCCTTTCGGCGAAGTCTCCCGCTTTCATCTAGGTAATGTTAATCTGCCGGGTAATGGCGGTTTCGGCAGCAGCGGCATCTTCCGGACCATCACCTGGTCACCGATGAAGGATGGCGAACGCACGCCGCTGCATGGTGAAACCTGGGTTTCGCTGGTCAGTTTCTCTACCCCGCTGCGTGCAAAGGGTCTGCTGAGTTACGGCAATTCGACCCAGCCGGGTTCGAAGCATCGCTCCGACCAGTTGTCCTATCTCAGTGCGAAGACCCTGCGTGATTTGTGGGTCACGCGCGCGGAGGTGGAGCAGCATGTGGAGTCGGTGGATACTTACTGAGGGGTGTTCTCAGGGCTCTGCCCTGAAACCCGCCAGAGGGCTCGGCCCTCTGGACACCGGATTGTTAAAAAAGACTTTTGCAGCAAAAAGATATGCACAAAACCGCCCGCTCACATCCCGATCCTTAAACCTTCCGGGGTGCAGGGACCCGAGGTCCCTGCCGGGTCCGGGCAGCGCCCGGCTAAGCTGCCAAGCGCCGCGACAACAGCGCACGCAGCACCACAATAACCCCAACATTCACCACCAGCCCGACCAGCCCTGCATTCAACCCCAACGGCCGCACGCTCATCAGAGACAGGCCAATGGCCACCGCGTCGCCGACCAGCATGCCACCGCCGATCGCCACCGCCGGAGCCTTTTTACGCCATGCGATCGCCAGCGTTCCGGGCACAAGTTGCCCGATGCCCAGATAATAGAGACTGGTCAGCTTCACCAGAAACCCGGCCAGATGACTAGCGCTCAGGATCGAAAAGCACAGATACAGCGCAATCACGATCTGTGCGCCGCGCCGCTGCTGCCGGTCCGACAGACCGTGCAGCAGGTTGTGAGAAACCAGCGGCCCGATTGCCAGACACGTGCCCGCCAGAATCACCAGTGCGGACAGCGCGCAGGCCCCGGCGACCAGCCCCATGCCCCAACCGGGCAGCAAAGCCCGTGCCCCGGCCATGAAGACCCCGTTGGGCGATGCAATTGGCAGATGCACGACATGGGCATAGAGCGCGACCACATACAGCAGCGGAAACATCAGCATATAGAGCGGCATCACCACCTGGTTGCGCCGCAGCATCTGCCCGGACCGCGCGGTGAACAGGAACCCGACCGTCATGGGGGCCGCGCAAAACCCCAAGGCCTGCAGCACGATGGTCGAGATGTCGTAGGCTTCTTCCCGCGCAGTCAGCGGTGCGGGCGGTGGTAGGGCCTGCAGCCCGGCTGTCGCAGTGCCGTGCATGGCGTGAAGGGCCGCACCGCCCACCAGCAGCACCGCGATGACGATCAGGCTATCCTTGATGATCGAGACATAAGCGGGCGCACGCACACCGGAAATCATGAGCCACAGGAACGTCAGCAATCCTGCGCCAGTGCTCAGTAACAGGGGCGAGGCGTTCCAGTGAAATTCCTGCATCACCGTCAGCAGGCCGGCGAACTGCAACTCACCCAGCGGCAGCATGAACAGGATGGCGGCAACCACGACCAGCCGTTCCAGCCAGACGCTGTCGAAATGGTGACGAAACAGATCCGCCGCCGTCAGCGCGCCATACCGACGCCCCGCCTTCCACAACAGCGGATTAATGAAATACCCGATCGGATAAGCCAGCACGATATAGCCAAGGAACCACAGCACGAAGCCGGTGCCCTGCCCGTAAGCTGCCGCCGGAAAGCCGAGGATACTGCCCGCGCTGTAGGTTTCCCCGATCGCGAGCACGAACGCCAGTATCCCGCCGAACTGGCCGGAGGCGACGAAGAAATCGTGGCTGTCCTGATGCGCGTGGCCACGTCGCGACCAGACGGCAATGCCCAGAGACAGGGCAATGACAAGGGCGAAAACGGCACTTGCCATGGTCATGTCAGGTCTCCGTCATGACGGTCGAACACGAACCACACGACGGCCATGCAGACCGTTATCAGCCCGAAACAGCAGAACATCCAGAACACTGGAATCGGCACCCCCAGGATCCGCGATACCGATGCGCCGAGGATCGGGATCATGCCCACAACCATGAAGGTCGGCAGACCAAGGGCAATTGCCACCCGCAATACCGTCCGCAGGGACAACGGGGCAGAGGAAGGCGAAGGCGGCATGAGGTCTCCTGCAACGCGGACCGGGTTCCCGCGGGGTGCTTCAGGCAACGCGACCAACGCCCCGCCCGGTGCGCTGCGTGCTGCCAGGCGGTCCGCCGGGTGCATAGGATAGGATGCCCGTTTTCCTGCCGGTTCGGGCTTCTGAACGAGCCTTCCTATGTAGCATCCATTTTGAAGTCGTAAAGATTGAAGGTGCCACCACAGAGGACCAGGCCAGCCGGGTGACGGGCTCAGCCATCGCGGTGCAGGAACGCGTCCCCCGCATCGCGCGGCAGTCGGACTGCATCGATCAGGCCCAGCAGCACAACGACCGCCGCCAGCACGAACGCCACATGATAGGCCGCTCCAGTTCCCGCCAGGCCGAGCGTCGGGACGATCGCATGCCCGGCGCGGATGCAGAAAGCCGCCAGTGTGATCCCGGCGGCCATGCTGACCTGCGACAGGGTGTTCGACAGGCCGTTGGCGTCCGCCATGTCCGATTTCGGAACGTCGGCAAAGGTCAGCGTGCCGATCGTGGTGAACTGCATCGACCGGGTCATGCCGCTGAACACCAGCAGCACGATGATGAGGGGCAGCGGCATGGCGGGCGAGATGAACGCGCAACTGATCATGCTCGCGATACACAGGGCCCCATTGCCCAGTATGACGGTGCGATAGCCGAAGCGGCGCAGGATGCGTGTGGTGATCGCCTTCATGCCGACATTGCCGGCAAAGACCGCCAGCAGCAGCAATCCGGAATGAAAGGCGTCGTATCCGAACCCCACCTGAAACATCAGCGGCAGGATGAAGGGCACTGTGCCGATGGCCATGCGCGTGGTCAGGCCGCCGCGCTGGGAGGCTCGAAAGGTTGGAATGGAAAAGGCCGACAGGCGCAGCATCGGGTTTGCCGCACGCCGAAAATGCGCGATGGCGACGGATGACAGGGCCGCACCGCAGGCGACGACGCCGAAATTGACAATGCTGAGGGCCTGCGTCAGGCGCTCCAGCCCGCCGAGCAGCAGGAACGTGCCCGCGCCGCACAGTACAAAGCCGGTCCAGTCGAACCGGCGTGGCTGATCCTCCCGCGCGTTGGGCACCAGTGCGAGTGCCATGATCAGGGCAACGGTCCCCAGCGGCACATTGAGATAAAAGATCCAGCGCCAGCCGATATGCGTCGTGATGAAGCCGCCGAGCGGCGGCCCGATGACGGGCGCAATGAGTGCTGGCCAGATAAGGGAGGACAGCGCCGCCATCAAGCGGTCCTGCGGTGTGAATTTCAGTACCATCAGCCGCCCCACCGGCACCATCAGGGCACCGCTGGCCCCTTGGAAAATGCGGATCGCGACGAAGGAATCCAGCCCGGTCGACAAGCCGCATAATGCGGACGACAGCATGAACAGGCAGATGGCAGAAGAAAAAACCGTGCGGGCGCCAAAGCGTTCGGCGATCCAGCCGCTGGCCGGGATGAAAACCCCGAGCGCCAGAAGATAGGCGCTGATCCCCAGATTCAGTTCCAGTGCGGTCGTGCCGAATGACCGCGCCATGGACGGGAGCGCCGTCGTGATGATCGACGCATCGAGGATTTCCATGAACATCGCGCCCGTGACCAGCATCGTGATCAGCGAAAGCCGGGCTGCGTCCATCGCATGGGGCGGTGTGGAGGTGTCGGGATGCTCGGCCCCCACGGGCACCGGAACGGGAGCGGATTGTGGGCGGAGGCTGTTGGACACGGGGCGACTGTCTCGTTCGGTTGGCGCTCTGTGGCCCGGGGGCACCGACGCTCTTGCACTGCGGGATCGGGGGCCGATCGATTGTGTGGCCAGTGTCACCCATCTTGCCGTTCAAGTCGATGGGGCTGCCGGATGACAGCACGTCGTCATGTGCCCGAGGCGCGCAGTTGAGCTGAGAAAAATGCACATGCGCCGGCAGTATTGGTGGCCCGGATTTGCGCGCAAAGCGTCAGGGACGCAACTTTTCCGGCACTCGTTTCTTTTAAACACTAGGCTCCCGGATTGATGGCCTGCGATGCTGCGGCGTTGTGGTGGCTGTGCGCACCGTTTCTTCATGAAGCGGAGACCCGGAGAGCTTTGGCAACGCAGTCGGCGTGTGATCACACATCGCGTTTCCTGCCCTGCGGCGATCCGATGGTTGCCGGTTGCCGAACAAGACATGATTTTATGCGAAAAGGTATGCAGAATATGAACAAGCAACGCGCAAACACAAAACTGAGCCTGCTGGCTGCGGCCCTTCTTCTGTCGACAGTCGCGGCGTCGGTCTCTGCGTGCAACACGACGCGTGGTGCCGGACAGGATGTCAGCTCCATCGGGCACGATACGTCGCGTGCAGCCGCAGGCACGCAGAATGCGATTGAGCGCAGCACGACCGCTTCGCCGCGTTGATCGTACGGGTGTCTGACGTGTCAGGCACTGCTCGCTGAAAACGACCGGTCACGCCGCGCAGGCGGGGTGGCTGGTCGCAGCAGGATCACATGCACAGCAACGTGGTTTCTTCGGTGTGTCCCGGCTGACTGGCCGGGTTTCCGTCAAAAAAGACGTTTTGGCGCTCCGGAAATGAAGGGTCGGAAACGTGACCGGTCTCGTTCTGTATCTGACCGAAACGCCGTCTACGGTTCCCGATCACGGCTTGGCCGGTCGGGCTCTTCTGGATGTGAAAATTCTCCCGCTTCTGTGCGCGTCCGCGACAAACCTGGTCAGCGTCGTTGAAATCGTTGCGGCCTTTGCGGCAGAGCGCATGTCCGAGCCGTTCGTTCTGGTCGCCGATGTCGGCTCCGGTGCATGGATCGACGCGATTGGATGCGCCGCGCTGGCGGGCGACCGTCGGCTTTGCGGGTTGCAGGGCATGCTGGTGATGCAGTCCGCCAGTGCCGCACCCGCGCTGCGCTCTCCTGTCATTGTGCAAGAGACAACGTCGCAGAGCGTATGGTCAGATCTCGATGTGATGCAAACTGCCATCGCGGTCGTGCATGGCAGTGGGCTTGCGCGCGCGCAGCCGTTTCTCCGCAATTCGCGCCTGTCCAGCATAGTGCGAAGCCTGCTGATGCACCGGATACACACTCAGCCCGTGCCTGAATCCTGTTTTGATCAGCATGAAGAAGCGCTGCTGGACCATGTGATCGAACAGATCGTGCCGGGCCATGCGCTGGGGCAATATCTTGTCCGCAGCGTGAAACGGCATCTGGCAGAAGGCCGAGGCGACGGGTGGCGCGTCGCTGACTTGCCGACGGACGCGGTCGCCTATCGTCAAGGTCTGAGACATCTGGACCATCTGGCCGGGGGCGCGTTCTGCGCCCTGTCGGACGCGGAGCGTCGCGCCGTCATTCAGCACGCGCTTCAATCATCTGAGGCGGGCTCAGGCATGATGAGCAGCGTGGTGTTCAGCGCGTGGTTTCAGGACGCAACCGCGGACGTCCTGCGCCTGTGGATGTCGCACCCCGCCGTGATGGACGAAATCGGGTATGACGGTCTGTTTTCCGAGACGGAAGCGGGTGCGCTCCTCGGATTTGATGTCGACCATACCTATGTTTTTCCACCGACCCAGACAAATGTAATGAGCCGCACATGAACAGTTTTCAGCTGGATACGGCTGTGGACGTCGTGATTGTCGGCACGGGCGCGGGCGGTGGTCCGGTTGCGGCGCGGCTGGCTGCAGCGGGCATGAGTGTAGTGGTGCTGGAAGCTGGCGGATGGCGCCCGTCGCGGTCCCACATGGCAGACGAACGTGCGGCCGAACCCCTCTATTGGCTCGAAGAACGGTTAAGCTCCGGCGACATGCCGGTTGCGTTCGGGGCCAACAACAGCGGGACCGGCGTTGGTGGCTCGCTGCTGCACTGGGGGGCGTTCTGCCCGCGCCCGGATGCCCGTGACATGGCGCTGCATCGCACAAGCGGGCAGGGTGCCGACTGGCCCATACCACACGATACGCTTGTCCCTTACCTTCAGGCGGTCGAGCGTCAGATCGGCGTGTCCGGCCCGACGCCTTATCCGTGGGACGCGGACCGGCACTATGCCCTGCCGCCGTTGCCGCATAATGCGCCGGCGGCCCTGTTCCTGCAGGCTGCGGCGGACTGCGGGATCCGTGCGAGCGACGCGCCGGCGGCGGTCCTGTCGGTCGCTGCTGCGGAGGGGCGGCCTGCGTGTGCGAATTGCGGAACCTGCCATCAGGGGTGCCGCAATGGTGCCAAGTTCAGCCCCGATCTGCTGTTCATTCCGCAGGCCATTGCCAGTGGCGCGGAACTACGCACGCATATGCGGGTGGTCGGTATGGAACAGGACCCGAAGACCGGCCGTGTGACGGCGGTCCAGTATCGCGACCAGACTGGCGCATCGTTCCGTCAGGCATGCAAGGCGCTGTTCTTGTGCGCTGGGGGGATCGAGACGCCCCGCCTGTTGCTGCATTGCGGTCTGGCGAACAGTTCCGGCATGGTCGGGCGTAACTTCATGGCGCACGTGGCCACCCAGATATGGGGACAATTCGAGCAGGAGATACGCGGCAATCACGGTTATCCATCCGGCGCGATTTCGGAGGATATGGTGCGGCCTGACGGCGCGGATTTCGCGGGCGGCTATTTGATGCAGAGCCTGGGGGTGCTGCCGATAACGCTCGGCATGGCCATGGCGCGCAGCCAGGGCCTCTGGGGTCGGGATCTGCTGGATTTCGTAAAATCATATCGTCATCAGGCAGGAATCGGGATTAACGGTGAATGCCTGCCGCATCCCGACAATCGTCTGACCCTGTCTGACGAGCAGGATGATTTCGGCGTGCCAAAAGCGCATGTCTCATTCAGCTATCATGACAACGAACGCAGACTTGATCAGCACGCACAGGCGACGATGCGCGCCATCTGGGAGCGCGCCGGCGCCCGTGATATTCGCGTTATCAGTCGGACCGCCCACACGATTGGCACCTGTCGCATGGGCGTCTCCCCGGAAGACTCGGTCGTCAATCCCGATGGATGCAGCCACGATATCGGCAACCTGTATGTCTGCGATAATTCCATTTTCCCAAGTGCGCTTGCGGCAAATCCGGCCCTGACAATCATGGCGCTGAGCCTGCGTATGGCCGACCGGTATGTCGCTGCTGTTTAGAAGCGGTGTTGTCCCGGTCCCGGCATCCGGGCGCCCAGATTCTGCGTGTTGTAACAACGCAGTGTGATTTCGCAGCGTCTTTTACGGAATGAAGACTGCAACAGCGGAAGTTTCAGGGACGCTGAAGAGGCGGCCTTTTCACAATGCCTGCCAAACCATTATCCGCAGAGGGCGCAGCAACAGCATGCTGCGCCCTTTTGCGTGGGTCAGTGCTTCGGCAGGGCGAACGCCATGACCTGGTCCCCGTTGCGGGATTTCAGGCCACCATGGCCGCCCGCTGCGATAACGACATATTGCCGACCGTCAGCCCCGACATAGGTCATCGGTGTCGCATTGCCGCCCGCAGGCAGAGTCGTCTGCCACAGAACCTTGCCGGTCCTGCCATCGAAGGCGCGGAATTCCTGATCGGCTGTGGCCGACATGAAGACAAGGCCACTGGCTGTCGTCATGTTGCCGCCCATCATGAACATGCCGGTCGGCAGACCCACCGGGATTCGGACGCCGTAAGGGCCCATATTGGCGGTCGTGCCGACCGGGCGACGCCATGACACGGTGCGCTTTACCAGATCGATCGCTTCCATCATGCCCCAGGGCGGCGCAATGCAGGGAACCTGCAACGGGCCGAGCCACGGCGTCACAACTTCGGAAAACGGCAGTCCATGCTGCGGGTTATTGTTGAACAGGGGCTGAGGATAGGGCTGGTTCCAGCCATGCCACGCCTTGAACAGCCCTTCCTTCAGTGCTCTCTGATACGGATACTGTGTGAAAGTAAACGGCATGTGCATGTAATTTACATACATGACCTTCCGCGCAGGATCGATCGTGCCGCCGTACCAGTCCATCACGCCGTCAAACGCCGGATAGCCCATGACAGTGCCTTTGCCCGGCGGTGTGAACAGGCCGTCGTCGCGCATCCCGTCATATTGCAGGCGGCACATCGCCTGATCGATCGGGGTTGCACCCCATGTCTGTGTTGCCTTGAATTTCGGCGGTGTCAGATTGGGCATGCCCGTGGAAAACGGTTGGGTCGGAGCGTAATGCTCGCCCGGGGTGTTGCCTTGGGGAACCGGTTTTTCCTCGACCTTGGCAACGGGTTTGCCGTCGCGGCGATCCAGCAGGAACAACTGGCCCTGCTTGGTGGTCTGGATCAGGGCCGGGATGGTTGTGCCATCGGGACCGGGTACGTCGACCAGGGAAGGGCCGGTCGGCAGGTCAAAATCCCATAGATCGTGATGCACGGTCTGGAAATGCCAACGTTCCTCGCCGGTCGTGATGTCCAGCGCCACGAGGGAGGTATCGTATTTTTCGTCGAACGGGCGTCGCTTTCCACCGAAATAATCCGGTGTCGCAATGCCGAGGGGCACATAGACGAGATTAAGGGCCGGGTCGGCGGTGTAGACACCCCACCCGTTCGGCGTGCCACGGGTAAAGGTCTCGCCCGGTTCGAGCGGTTTGGTCGCGGGCGTGCGGCCCATGTCCCATGCCCAGGCCAACGCACCGGTAACGGGATCGAACGCGCGGATCACGCCAGAAGGTTCGTCGACCGTCTGGTCGTCGTAAACCCAGCCGCTCAGCATGATTCGGTCATGCAAAACAAGCGGCGGTGACGTGATGAAATGAAAACCAAGCGGAAGCGGACCCATGCCCTCGCGCAGATCGACCTTGCCATGATTGCCGAAACCCTCGCACAGTTTCCCGGTTTCGGCATCCAGCGCAAACAGGGTTGGATCGCCAGACCCGGTGGAGATGATGCGGTGCGGGCACGGCGTTCCCTGCGGGGCGTCGTAATAGGAAACGCCACGACAGGCCTGGTAGATGTTCTTGCTCATGTCACCAGCGGGGCTATAGCGCCAGATCTGCTTTCCGGTGGTTGCATCCAGTGCCACCACATCGCGATGAGGCGTGCACAGATAAAGCGAATTACCGACCTTGATCGGTGTGGCCTCGAAGCTGAACTCTCGCCCGCGCGCGTTTTCGCCCGGTCTGGGCATGTCGCCGGTGGAAAAGGACCATGCGGGTTGAAGGGATGCGACATTGGCGGGCGTAATCTGTGCCTGCGGGGAATAACGGTCGCCTGCCGGGGTGCGGCCATAGAACTGCCAGCGATTGTCGTCGGCATCCGGTGCCGGTGGTGTCGCGTTCCAGCGCGAAACATCGGCGAATGTCTGGAAGCGGTTATGGGTCGTCACGTAACCGGCGGCGAAGGTGAATACCACCAGGCCGACGCACGCGCCCATCCCGATGCCGGACACAAGTCGGGAGCGTATGGCACATGCACGCACGACAAGCGGCGAAAAGACCCAGAGTCCGAGTACAGCCGGTGCCACAAGACGCGGGATCAGTGACCAACCGTCCAATCCGACCTCGCTGATTGCCCAGCCGAGCGTCAAAGCCAGAACCGCTGCAAACAGCCATATCCCTTCACGCTTCCCACGAAAGACAAAAACACCCGACAACAACAGAAGAAGTCCGACGACTGCGTAGTACCAGGTATCTCCCAGCGCAAGAATGGCGGCACCGAGCCCGAACAGCACAATGCCGATCAAGCACAGAACAATCCCCGTGAGGCGGCGAAGCAGGGGCCGAGGCGTCCCGGACAGTGAGTTTCGAGGCGTGTTCATCTCGGCTCCGTGAAAAGTGGCGACCAGTCCGGTTGCAACGCAACGCGCCTGTGATCGTCAGGGGCGAGATTGGCGTGGCGTTACAGCGTCAGGTCGAGGCCTCACACCAACGCCGCACGACGATGTAATTTCCCGATAATTGCGCGATTGTTTCAATAAATATCAGGTCCGTCGGTAAAACCGCGAAAATAGGCGTTGCCCGCACCGATTTCCGAAAGCGATCCAGCGTGCCTCGATCCGGCAGCCACACGGGTTCATAAGGGAACGATCCCATTGCGACAGCGCTGAATCTGCAAAAGGGGAGGAACAATCCGATGACGCAGGGTGACAAATCCGCTTACACCGACAAACAGAAGCGCAAGGCGCAACACATTGCCGAAAGCTACGAGAGCCGGGACGTGCCCCATGACGAGGCCGAGCGCCGCGCGTGGGCCACGGTGAACAAGGAGTCCGGGGGTGGCAACAAAAGCGGTGCAGGACGCGGGCATGCCGAGTCTCATGACTCAGCACATCATGGTGGCGCTGCGTCTGCT
>Ga0157365_10000328_pt1 | contig 21021 bp, 18 predicted proteins | sample AttsexASBM3_FD_111478 | JGI IMG/M metagenome (GOLD analysis project Ga0157365, IMG submission 111478) | Fungus gardens microbial communities from leaf cutter ant in Ribeirão Preto, State of São Paulo, Brazil - Atta sexdens ASBM3 | ecosystem: Host-associated > Fungi > Mycelium > Unclassified ... | reverse complement strand
GCCGTCATTCGTGGTGTTGGTGCTGACCTTTGATGCAATCTCGGTGGAAAAGGTGCTGTTTTGCGCTGCCTGACTGGCCTGGAACGATGTCAGGTTGGCCTGAATTGTGGTGATGTCGGCATAAGTGGCAAGGTATTCATCCCCGCCCGTATAGAAAAAATGCGGCCGTCCACTTCCCGCCGACTGATACAGTTTAAGCCCCTGCGCATCCCCGGATGCAGGAACGCCGGACACGCAGTTGCCTATATCCGCAGACAGCGCCGTCACGTCAGCGTAATAGGCCAGTGCGCTGTAAACGTCGGCAGTGCCATTGTTGTAGACGAAGGTGGGCCGTGCGCTTTCGCCTGCCTGATACAGCCCCTTGCCCGGCATGTCCCCCGCCGAGGCAGCGACGCCATACACCCCGGATACGCACTGGCTTATGTCGGCAGACAGCGTGGCGTTGGTGTTGGTCTGGGTTGTCTGGAACGAAGACAGGTTTGACTGCAATGTCTGCACATCGGTGTTCATTGCAAGGTCTATGATCTTCGGCAGGCCGGTGGCGTCCTGATACGTGAATGCCGGCCGCTGGGAAGCGGCCTGAAACCACAGCCCCATGCCCGGCAGGTCGCCCGTCGTTCCCGTAATGGTGGCCAGATACGTGCCAGACAGCAATGTGCCGTGATCCGCGCCGTCAATGGCGACACGCAAAAGGCCCTGATAGGTTGAATCCTGACCTATATTGACCTTGTCGGCAGTCTGGTTCGGGCCGCCGCCCTGCTGCACGGGCACATATCCCAGCGCGTCCTGTTTGGCGGCCTGCAACTGCGGGATGGTGTCGTAAAACGGCGCGCCACTGGCCTGTGCGATCATGGCTGCCGTCATGACTGTTGCCCCGGCAGGCACGGTTACGGTCCATAGCGGATACGCGCCTGCGGGCACCGACGTGCCAATCCCGACCTGTGCTACGTCCTGCCGCACGGTTGGCGCGGTCTTTCCGCTGTTATCCGCCCCGGCATAGGTCACGGACGGGTCGGCAGCGTTATAGAACGGCAGCACGGTGTCATCCGCATCCACCGTGGCGGGCGTGACATGGACGGTGTATGTCGCCCCTGCCCCCGGCACGTCCAGCGTGACGGGATCGCGGCTGACATACTGCCGCACCAGTGCGCTGGAAACGGCCGCCAGCGTGCCATAGGCCGATGCATCGACCACGCCGGGGGCCAGAAGCGAACCGGGCGCGACCACCAGCGCCAGCCCGCCGCCCGGCGTGCAGGCAAAGCCGCTGGCGGCCACCGTGGCCCAGCCATAGGCCATGGCCGCAAGCTGGCCCAGACCGACATATGCATTGCGCTGGGCGTTCAACTGGTCACTGTCCAGCGGTATCTGCGCCGGATAAACAATCTGTCTGTCCATTATTCAGGGGTCTCCACGTCCTGAACCCATGCGATGGTGCCTGCGGGCATCACATCGGCAATGCGGTCCAGCGTCTGTGTTGCGGGCTGGCTGGTGTCGCCGGTTGGCAACTGTGCGAATAACTGGAAGGGCGCGCCGCGTGATCCATAGCGCAGGGCGGCGACGCCATACCCGTATCCGCCGCCGGTGGCAGGGGCCGCCACGCTGCCCAGCCCCTTGCAGTCGGTTGCGTTGCGCGGCTCGATCACGCGGCCTGTGGCGCCCACTTCATCGGCAATGGTGTTGACCACGTCGGGCCGTGTGCCCAGCGAGGGGAACAGGGCTTCTTCAATCCGCGTGCGAAAGGCGCCATCGCTTTCCCCCTGCCCGCGCGTGAGCGTCGTGCCGAAGAAGTCAGCGGCGAACATGTCCAGAAACGCGCCACTCATGGTGGCAAGCCGGGTCTGGTCCGCCGTTCCCGCCAGCATGGCCCATATCCATGCGAATACGCTGCCGAAACCCTGCAGCAGGGCGTTCAGCACCGGGGCCTGTTCCGTCTCGCCCACGGCGGGCGCGGATGGAAACCAGCCCGTCGGCAGCAGCCTGCGGATGCGCAGGGCAAAGCCGTTCTGCGTCACGTCAGCCAAAGGACACCGTCCCCGCGCGATACGCCGTGCCGGTTGTGGCGGACAGGTCCGCCGTGCCACCGGCCAGCGTCACGCCGGTCACGTTGGTGACGGACGTGCTGGCGGCATAGGCAATCTGGATCAGGCGCGAATAGCTGGCCGCATCCCCGATGGCGAGACCGTTGAAATAGGTGGCGATGTTGGTGCTGATCGTGGCCTGCACGGTGGCAAGGTCGCCCGTGCCGTTCACGCTGACGGTCATGGCCACGGGCGGGCGCACCACGTTGGGGTGCACGACCTGAATGGACACGGCAGCCGGGCGCACGGCATCCACGGACGCATAGACGTCGTCAATCACGCTGTCGGACACGTCGCCCGACCCGTCATCAACAAACACTACCACGTTGCCGGGAAGTGTCGCGCCGGACGTGTCCACGTTCTCCACCACCTGGTAGATCAGGTCGGCGGACACATCCGTCACCGCGTTTTCAATCGCGGATACCGTCGCCTTGGACCGGCTGTTGATATAGGACACGAAGCGCGTGCGCAGGGCCGCGTCCGTTTCCCCATCGCTGCCATTGGTCAGGGCGGCGGCATTCGTGACCGTATCAATGCCCGCAACCGCCGTGCCCAGCAGGCAGACCGCCCCCGTCGCGACATTGCCGCCCGTCCCGGTCGTTGCGCACTGCACCGGAATGGTGATGGACGCCGTGCCCGCGGGCCGGATATAGGCGCCGTCCGCCGCCGACCATGCGGTGTTCGTGCTGTCCTCCACCACCGTATAGATCAGGTTCGACGCCGTCTTGACCGTGGTGCCTGTCGCGACGGTGGCGGACTGGCTGCCCGGCGTGAACGATGTGAACGTGACCATGCCGGTGGCCGCCGTTCCCGGCAGGCGCGACAGGCCGAAATCCGCAACGAAACTGTCAACATCCGACCCGATGGAGGTCGCCAGCCGGGTGCGCGACAGGATCTGCAGCGCAATGAACTGGAACCACAGCCCCAGCCCGGCGACGGCTTCCAGCATGGCGCGGCCTGCGGACCCCACGTTCAGGTCCAGCAGCGCGGGACACGCGCCCTGTGCCGCAGCCACCATGTCGCCCAGCGTGGTCTTGAAGGATTGGAAGGTGATGGCCACCCGGATTCTCCGTTCTGGTTGGGAAATGATCCCTGTGTTGTGGTGCGGGACGATCGCCCCCGTCCGGTCCCTGCCCGCATCGTGGTCGGGATGATGTCGGGATGACCCGTGCGCTGCTGTCCGGCATGGCGCATGGGCGTGTCAGGCTGATGGGTATGAAGTGCTGGATGAATGTCCTGCCGGCAGCCGGTCCACATCACGTCGGGATGTGGTGCTGCCAGCGCGGCTACGGCGGGCGGAAGCGGTGGCTGAAGCACGCAAGGGGCGTGCCGGGTTTCCCTGTGCCGGATCGCACCGTCATGCCTGCGGGCATGGCGGACAGGCGCAGGCGTAGACCGGCCCCGCATGGCCGGGACATGCAGCCACGGCATGAAAAACGCGCGCCCCGGCCCGGTCACGCCGCGCGGGCTATGTGCCCAGCGTCAGTTCCTGCACCGTGCCGGTCGTGGCGTCGGTGTAGGATATGGCCAGCAGGCAGGCCCCGGTTTCGGGTTTCGTGATGGTTACGGTAACGGGCCGGGACGGGTCGATGCCTGCCTCGGCCTGTGCCTGTTCCAGCACAAGGGCGCGAATGCCGGCTTCATCCATGACCGTGCCCACGCGCGCGGGTAGCCCGGCCCCGTAATCCGTCTGCCAGATATAGGCCCCGGCATTGGTGCACAGCCTGCGCAGCAGGGCCTGACGGGTCTGCTGCGCGCCCGTGACCACGGCAATGCCACCCGTTGCCGACAGGTCCAGGTCACCGCCCATGGTATGTGACAGCGCGCTCATGACGTGACCGGCGGGCGCATGCGCCCCCATGTCGCGCCGGGCCGCCGGTGGGGGCGGCCATGCCGTGGTGCGTGCCGGTGCATGGCGGCGGCACGGTGCCGCATGGTCATACGTCGGGGGCGTCGCCCGCGTGTGGCGCCTGTGGTGTTCATTGCGGTGCTCCTGTCGTGCCGGGTGCGGTGGTGACCGGGTGGGTGTGGGCATGGCCGGAAATGCCTGCGGCCCTGACGTCCGTCTGCCCGGTTACGGTGCCCTGCGCGGTGATGTCCCTGTCGGTCGTGATCGGTCCGCCGGTGACGGACAGGCCGTTGCCGTCCAGCGTCATGGCGACCGCTCCCACCGCCCATGCCTTGCCGCCACTGGTCAGTGTCTCGGTCGTGTTCCCTGCCCCGCTGTGGATCGCATCCGGGGTCAGGTGCCACCACGGCGCGTCCTGCGCTGTCGGCCCCGGGGTTGCGGCGTCGCCTGACGGGGGCGCGCCGCAGCCTGCCATGACCAGCATCTCGCCCGGCTGGGCCGGTTTGCCCGTGGCGGGGGATGTGGGCGGCATGACCACGGCGTCATAGACCGGCACGGCGGCCACGCCATGTTCGGCGTCGCCTTCGACATGCACCACCAGCACATGCGTGCCAGTGTCGGGCACGCAGGCAATGCGCAGGCTGCCCACCTGCATGGCGGCATACGGCAGCCAGCCGGTTTCCACGCCCGATGGCTGGGCCACCACCCTGACCGCATGGTTCACCGGGTCCACCGCGCTGACCAGCCCGAAGCCCGGCTGTGCCAGCGTGCCGGTCATGCCGGCTGCGATCATGCGCGTGTCAGTCATCCGTTCCCCCGTCCTGTGTGGTGGTGCGCGCGCGCAGGGTGACCTGCTGGGAAAAGCCGCCCTGCCATGAAAAGCTGCTGGTCACGGCGTCCACATCCAGCGTGCCGTCCCATGTCGTGCCCGTGCCGGTCAGGCGCATGAAACCGCGCGGCGCCAGCGTGATCCGGCCGGGTATGGTGCCGGTTATGGTGCGCGCATGCGCCGTGATCTGGCTGTATTTCTGCTGCGCCAGACGCCGCAGGTCATCCAGCCGCGCGCCAGGCAGGGCAAAGCTGTGCAGCGTGCCCGCGCTGTCGCCCGGCGTGGTCGCGCCGCCGGCTGCGGACCAGTAATATTCGACCCGCGTGCGCTGGCGGCTGTCCCAGCTCATGACATGGACGATCACGCCGCGCCCCACCTGGTAATCCCGGGTGAAATGCAGGCCGGTCGCGCCCATGGACACCGGGCTGTCCGGTCCGCTGTCGGTATAGTCCAGTACGTGGGTATTGGCGGTGGTGGCGGCGGGGCATGGCGCGCAGACAATGGTGGTGCCATCGGCATACAGGTCGCACCCCGCCATGGTGGCCATGTAACGGGCAAGGTCAAAGGCGGTCTGGAACCGGCTGTGGGTGATGGCGGACATGCGTTTATGCTCCACCTGCCAGAACTGCCCCACCATGGCGTCGGTCATGGTGACATCGGGCACAAGCCCGGCGGCGGTGATCATGGCCCGCACCACATCGGCCCCGGTCATGTTCAGCCACCCCGCCCGTACCCGCATGTCCAGCAGTTTCGCAAGGTAGTCGCGGCACTGCACCCGCACCGATGTCGCGGCGGGCAGCAGGCCCACATGGTCCACGATACCGCGAAATACCGTCACCCACTGCGCCCCGTCGCGCGCGGCGTCGCGCATCTGCACCGTAATGTCGATATCGGGCAGCACGCCGCCCTGCGCGTCCGGCTGCAGGTCGAACCACAGCCCGCCGGACGGAATGCGCGTCCGGTCCACCGCCAGCGTCATGTCCAGCGTATCGGCGCGGCTGTAGCGCGTGCGGGCCAGCGTGAATTCCTCCAGCCCGGTTTCCGCGCGCTCCACCCCGTTCACCAGCACGCGCGCGCGCGGCATGCGCCAGACGGATGCTGCTGTGCCATTCATGACGTGACCCCCGGCACGCCACTGTCCTGCGACGTGTCAACGGTGGGCAGAAGCAGGCTGACCGGCGTCGTGAACCCGGACAGGTCGGGATCGTCCATGCCGTTCAGCCGCGCGATGCGCCACCATTGCGTGGCGTCCCCCAGCCGGGTCGCCGCCACGTGATACAGGGAAATGTCGCTGGCCGTGATCTTGATCGTGCTTGCCATTGTCCGGTTCCTACTGCGCCGTGACCAGCGGGCCGTCCTGCGTGCCGCCGGTGGCCGAAAGCGTGTTGGCATAGGCGCGGTTGACCAGCGCGCCCGATGTCAGGGCGCTGCTGTGCAGTGCCGCGTTCTGGGTCAGGGTGGACAGGCTGCCGGCGCTGGCGGGGCTTATGGCGTCCAGGTTCGCGCCGGTCAGGCCCAGGGCCGTGGTCAGGCCCGCGCCCGACGCCTCCAGCCCCGATACGACGCTGGCGGCGCTGTCGGGGGCGGCGGCAAGATTGACCCCCGCCCCCGACAGGCCGCCAACCATACCAAGCTGGTCCTGCACCCCCGCGAACACCCCGCCTGCGCCGGTCATGTCGGCAATGGGCGTGACCTGTCCCATGACGGTCGAAAGCTGGCCGGTGATGTTGCCCGCAATGGTCGCGACATCATCCAGCGCGCCGGTCAGGCCCGACAGGGCGGACCCCGCATCATCACCCACCAGCGCCGACAGCCCCGACGTGACGCCGGATGTCGCGGCCACCTGCGGGGGCTGTTCCAGCACCAGCCGGTAGGGAATGACGATACCCTTCTGCGTGTAGTCGTATGAATACTGCACGATGCGCACCAGCAGCGACAGCCCTGCCCCGCTAAAGGCCACGGGCTGGCCCGCAATGCGCATCTGCCTGAGCATCCATGCCCGTTCGATGGCGGTGGGACCGACAAACGTGCCCGACAGTTCCAGCCGGTCGGGGTCGTTGCCCACCGCGTCGATGATTTTGTTGCCACCGGGCAGCCGGTGGACGGCAACCTGCTGGGCGCCGCCATCGCGGATCAGGTGCGGCACCTCCATGCCGGTCAGGGTCAGCCCGCCAATGGTCACGGGGGCCGACGCCCACAGCCGCCCGATCGAGCCGATCGCGGTCTGCGCGTTCATAAGGGTCAGGGACATCAGTGGCCTCCCCCGCCCCGCGCGCCACTGCCCGCGGGCGGCGCGTGGGCGGGATGAAGAATATGAAACGGGAATGGGGGAAACGGGCCGTGGCGCGCGGTATCGCGCAGCCATGCCATCATTGCCCCTGTCTAACGCCAGATCGTGCAGGCTGGAAGCATGCGGCGCGTCCCGCCCGTCAGGCTGCGGCAGGGAATGTCCGGAAAATACCCGGCACTCATAAGGATATTTCTGGCGAGGCCTGTTTCGGGACGCTCCGGAGGACGCCGACCGGAAACTTCTTTTTGTTCCCCCTGGCGTCCTGCCTGCCGCCTGCGGCGATCAGATCCCCACCGCCCGGCCTGGCATCTGCGCATAGCGGATGACGTCGGGCGCGGTGCCGGTCGCACGCAGTTCGTGGCGGGCGGCGGCAGTGTCGATCCGGGCCATGGCCTGCCCCACCGCCTGGTGGTCCAGCGTGACGGGAATGGTGACCTGCACGACCGGCGGCCTGTCGCCGCGCGGGGCGGGTGGGACGCTGCCGGTCCGCTCCACCGGGGCGGGGTTGATGAAGGGTGGCCTGCCCCGCGTGACCGGTCCCGGCGGGACGCGCAATGGGGCAACGCCCCGCACCCGCGCGACATGCGGGATCAGGCCTGCCCTGCGGGGGCTGCCTGGCCCACCCGGCATGGACATGGTTTCGCCCCGGATGGCGCGGGCGACGGGCAGGCCGGGCATGACGGGCCGGGCGATGGTGACGGTGGCCTGATCCGCAGGCTGCCGGTCGAATAGCAGGCGCGTGAACCGGCCTGCCACCCCGTCCGGGCGCGGGAACCGGGCCGGGCGGTTCCCTGCCCGCCCTGTCCCGGGCATGGTGGCGGGAACGGGGGGCCGCGCCGTACGGGTCAGCACTGGCGCAGGATCGCGCGGGGCACTGCCGTTTCGCGCGGCGATGGCCGCCATCCGCGCCGTCATGGCCTGTGTCTGTAGGACGACACGGGGGACAACAGTATGCGGCATGGCCCGTGACAGGGCTGGCGACGTGGCCCCGGACGCGGAACGGGTGCGGCTGGCCCGTGCCGGGTCTGCCCTGTCGCCCGCCGGTCGCGTGGATGGGGGGATGATGCTGGCGGCCGCCTGGCCTGTTCCCCGTTGCGCCGGGCCTGGTCCGGGCGGGACGGGATGGATGGATGGCGCGGCTGGCTGCCCCTGCGGCACGCGCACTGACCCGGATGCCGCGCGCTGCGATAGCACCATGGCGGGCCGCGCGCCTGCCCTGTCGGGACGGTGCGGGGGTGGATACGCCCCCTGCCATGCCCGATGGCGCATGGTGGCCGGTGGTGGCGGGGACTGCTCCCGCCCATCCCGCATGGCGGCAGACGGACCTGCCCCGCCGCGTCCGTCACGGTTGCGTATTGCCGTCGCCCGCGCGACAGGACGCGCAGGCCCGCCCGATGGCGACGGCAGGGGCATGCGGGCTGCCCCCTGCCATGGCGTATCCCGCCCGGCGCGGCGACGGAAAAACGCTATACTGCCCCGCATGGCGTGGGCACGGCCCACACGCCCGGCTACCGCCGCCATCCGCGCCAGCATGCCCTGCCGGCCCGTGCGCGGCAGCCGGCCCGCCCGCCCCGGCAGACCGGCCAGCAGCCGCGCCGCGGCCCGGCAGGCATCAGCCATCGGGGTAATCCCATTGTTGCGTGGTCCAGTCATATCGCCCGCCCGCCAGTTCGCCAAAGGCGACAAGAAAGGCCATGCGCCGCACGCGCGGCATGGTCATGGCCACATCCCACGGCACCCCGTTCCCGACCAGGGCCGCGACCTCGATCAGGGCGGGGTGCCGGCTCAGTTTTTTGCGGCGGTGCTTTCCGCTGCCGCAATGTCCGCCCCATCCGCGCCAAACAGCGCGTCCGACAGGGCGGTGATGCCGGTATTGCCAATCTGGTTGGCCAGCTGTTCCAGCTGCACGCGGCTTTTGGGGCGCATGGCGGGCACGCCGTCAATCGCCTCGACGCTGCAGACCATCAGCGCGTATTCCACCCATGCGGGTGACGGGCTGTCGGGGCCGAATTCCAGCAGCGCCAGCACATCCCCCGGCCCGCGTTCACGATAGGTGATGGTCCGGCCATCGCTGGTTTTTATGGTGTGTTCGCTCATGCCATGTGTCTCCGGCTGTCAGTGTGCCGCCCTTGTGGAAAAAGGCGGCACTCTGGACCCTGTTTCATCAACGGGCTGTTTCAGGAAATGCGGTTGCGCGCCCGCGCGGTGAAGGTAATCGTCTGGTTGACCAGCATTTCGGACTGGTAATGCCCCGCATCGGACAGTTGCAGCGACGCGCCCACGAATTCGTACGTGCTGAGCGACCCGTCGCATTCCGTCACGTACTGGTAGATGCTGCCCAGCACCACCGTGCCCGCCGACCAGAAGCCGCTTTCAATGGCGGCGAACAGGTCATCCGCCCCCGCGCCGTCGCGCTGGACGCTAAACTGCCCGCCCCAGCCGCCCGGCACGTCATAGAACATGGGCATGTCGTTCAGCGGGTTGGATGTCAGCTGGTGCGTGCGCTGCTGCGCGGTGAAGCTGGTCACGGTGGGCAGATCCACGCGGCTGCCGTCATAGACCAGCACCACGCGGCAGTCGCGACCGATATTGAAGGGTTTGGCGGACATGTGTCGCTCCATGAAAAAAGGGCCACCGCGCGGGTGGCCCGTTATTGTCGTGTACGGGTGTCATGCGTTCTTTCGTCTGGCGGCGCGGGTCATGCGCGGGGGGCGTAAACCACCGACGGAAAACCCCGCCGCCATTGCCGCGCGTGGGCCGGGTCACCCGGAAAAGCTGACGCATGAGGAAAGAAAAGACCTCTGCGGCCGCGTCCTGCCGGAAGAAAACCGCCGCGCGACGTAACGCCATCAGGCGGCGGGCGTGCCGGTGCTGACCGTTACACTCGCCCCGCCCTGCAGGTTGACGACAAAGAAGCGGTTGATGCCCTGGTACCGCACCTGCACATCCGCGCGCACATAGCCCAGCGCCGTGGCGGATTGCGGGTTGTTGGTCGTGTCGCACACCACCGCGTAATCCGTGGTCGCCCCCAGTATGCCGCTGCCCACCATGTTGGACAGCGTGCCCAGCAGCACGGCGCGGATGTCGCCAAACAGCGTGGGGCTGATCACCGCGCCCACGAACGCGCCCATGCCCGCATTGACGGTTTCGGCAATGTAGTTGGTCAGGCGGGTGTAGCTGTCATCATCCGTATCCGCATCGGAACTGGTGTTGATCCCGCCGCGCACCGCCCAGTAGCTGCCGCCGGGCGCGGGGTTGCAGATCACGTCGATCCCCGCGCCGAACAGGGCCGAAAGCTCGGCCGTGGAATAGGTCGCGGCCTGCCCGCTGGACACCAGTCCCGCCTTCTGGCTGCCGATCACGCCCGACAGTTCCTTATTCAGGCTCGACTGCTCGGGCGAGAGGCCGCCCAGGATACCGGCGGCAAAGGCCTGCGGGGACACCAGCATGTCGCCATTGGTGTCGTCATCCCACCACAGCCAGTCACCGAACAGCAGCTTGACGGCGTAGCTGTCCACGCCTGCCGCAGCCTTCTGCGCCGCCGCGCTGGCAATGGTGTCGCCCGCCGGGCCGCAGGCGATCATGTACATCCCTTCACCCAGGCCAAAGGCCGCCTGCGTGGTCCATGACGTGCTGTCGCTGACACCATGCAGCAGCCCCAGCGCGCAGCCCTGTCCGCGCAGGGCGTACATGCCGGTCCGCGCCACGCCATCCGTGCCGGTGAAGGCCGCCGTGCCCGGCACGCCGCCATCAGCGCCCCCCGCCAGCGTCACCGTGCCCGCCGCCAGCGCCGGGACCGTGCTGGGCAGGGCCGCGCGCACCAGCGCCGTGCCGTCCGCCGCCATTGCCGCCGCCAGCGCAGACCACGTGGCGCCACGATAGGTCCGGCTGCCCAGCACCGCGTGGGTGATGGTCAGGGTATAGCTGGTGGTGATGATCATGTCCTGCGTCACGGTGGCGACAATGGCGTTGCCCGCGCTGCCGGTATGGATGGCGGTCAGGCTGACGCCATCCAGCGTGCCGGTGGCGGCGGCGTCCGTGCCGTCGGTCACGCGCACGCAGCGGAAATCCGCCGCCCCCTGCACCAGCGCGATGTTGACCGCCGTGCCGATGTCGGTCGCCAGCGCCTGCTTGGGGCCAAAAGCGGACAGGCAGTCCCCCATCGCCCCCACGATGACCGGCATGCCCACCGGCCCCCATGCGGCGGTGCCGACCACGCCGATCCGCCCCGACGGCACGCCGTTCAGCGCCAGCGTCTGCGGGCGCTGGACCTGCACGTACAGGTCGGGCACGGTCAGGCTGTTGGTGTTGAGCTGCCCGGACTGGTAAATGGTCATTGTCTGTGTATTTCCCTGTTGCGCGGCATGGCCGCGTGAAAAGACGGGGGATATGCGGCGACGGGCCGCAGGTGGGTGCACCCGCGGTCCCTCGCCACGCGGAACGCGCGCCCCGCCGGTTCCAGCCCGCATGGCCGGACCCCGGCAGGCGGGGCGTTACGGAAGGCCGGCACGGATGGCTGCATCCGTGCGGCGGCCGTCATGGCGCGGGCGTACCCACCAGCACGTCGCCCCGCACCACGTCGGGCCCGATCCCCGTGCCACCGGCCAGCATGGCCGGGACCACGCGGGTCAGGTCGGTGTCGTAAGTGACAAGGAAGCGCGTGGGACGGGAAAACACGCCCCGGTTCATGGCGGTGTCGTCATTGGTGGTGGCGCGGGCCTCGATCCGGAAGGTTGATCCGTTTTCATCCGTCAGCCAGTCGGTCAGCGCCAGCGCGTCCGCAATGGCGCAGCCCAGCGCGTCACGCGCGGCAGGCGTTGCCGACCATGCGGTGATGATGAACACCTGCTGCTGCCTGCGCGCGACACAGCGGGCGGCCAGCGTGCCGGCGTTGATGGCCTGCGCCGTGGTCGTAGCGGGCAGCGTGATGTCCGCCCCGCTGGCGATGGCACCAGGCAGGGCGGCGGCAATGATGGCGGCGATGGTGGCCGCCGTATCCCGTGCGGTCGCGACATGCAGGCTGCACGCATCGCCCGCGACGCCGGGCAGGCCGGTCACGCGCAGCCCCACCGTGCCGCCGGGCGTGGCCCCTGCATCCACCGTCACGGTGGCGGTGCCGCCGCTGATCGCCATGTGCACGGTGGCGGGCTGCGTGGCGTCCATGCGCCACGGGCGACCCAGCGGTTCGTCCACCCGCACCCAGCTTTCGGCGCTGTCGGCAATGGTGATGAAGTCGCAGCCCTGCTGCAATGTCCGCGCCGCATCGCCCAGGTCGGCCTGCGTCAGGTTGCCACGGCGGATAACCAGCGGCCGCCCGGTCGCGACCGCCTGCGCCGCGCCATCGGGGCACAGGGCCGTGGCCAGGGCGGCCGCGATGGTGGTGGAGATGGTGGAAATATCGGCCATGTCATATCGGCTCCTGCGCCCCTGTGGCGGGGGACAAGCTGGTGTGCATGGAACGGCATGCGCCGTGCCATATTGCGCATTGGTCTGTAGTGATGGCGGGGCCGGTTCGGCAGCGGTCAGACCTGCTGCTGGCCCAGCAGGCAGCGCGTGCCCCATGGTCCCGCCCGCGCGCCGCCAATGGTGTAGCGCGGGCCGTTCGCATCGCGGGCCCACATGGCGGGCTGCACGCTGACGCCGGGCATGACGGGCAGGAACATCTCGAACCCGCCCGCGTGGATCGCGCCGGGCTGCGCTGGACCGGGCACGCCCGCCCCGCCGCCCGCACGGATCATGGCGGGCCACCCGGTGGCGCAGGCCACCTGCGTGGTGGCGTCGCCCGATGTGCCGTAACCACCGGGGTCCGCCACATCCGCCGCCTGCGCCACGGTCGTGGTGATGTCCACCACCGCATTGCACAGCACGCACAAGGGCGGCCGGAAGGGTTCGGCGCGGGCGATAAAATATGTTTCCCCCGCGCAGGTCAGGATGTCGCCCGCCTGCACGTCCGTCGTATCCATCAGCGCATAGACGAAGGGCACGTCCCACAGGGCAGGTCCGGCAAAGCCGAAGGCCCGGTCGTTGCTGAACGCCGCCATGACCCGCGCATGGGCCGTGGCGCACGGACTGGTGGCGGTGGTGGGGCGATACTGTGTCGCCAGCACCCCCACGCGGGCCGCCGCACGGGTGAAACCGCGCGCGGCAAGGCGGCACAGGGCTGGCTGGTCCATCAGATCACGATCTCCCCCATGCCACGCAGGCCCGGCCCCGGCGGAATGCCAAGGAAATTGCACAGCTGCACCCGCCAGCGCGTGTACAGCGTGAAACGGTCCGTGACCTCGGTACGGTTGCGCGTCCATACCGCCGCGCGGTCGGTGTCCAGGTTGGCGGTGGCGGCCATGATTGCGTCTTCCAGCATCTGGCACTGCATGATGAACGCCCGCGCCTGCGCGCATTCGGCGGGGGCAAGGTTGCGCAGCCGCCATTCGTTGAAGCCGTACACCCGGAAAAACCGCCACGACTGCATGCCGCTGTCCTGGCTGCCCATGGCGGGATAGCCCATGTAACGCCGCGCCTGCGCCAGTTCGTCATCCATCAGCGGCGTATCCGCGACCGTGGCCGCGGTGGGCGGAGCCGCCGGGACCGTGCCCGCCGGGGTGGCGGGGCTGGATGGGTCCGGTCCTGCCGCGTCACTGGTATTCACGGCGGCCCCGCTGGCCGCCGTCGTCGTTTCTGTATCGGTCATGCCTGCTGCTGCCGCCTCCTGTGCATGTTCCGCCCCGCATGCCGGACCATGACATGGGGCGTGGTGTGGCGTGTCTGCCTGGGTGGATGCCTGTCGGGGCCGTTACCGGAGAAATATGCCCCGCTATTCCAACCGTATCCTGCCGGGCATGTGCCTGTCGGCAATGGCCGCCATCGTGCCTGCGTCACCATTCGGGGCCGCGTGCCGGGCATTCATCCCATGCGCCACGGTGTCATCCACTGAGGGCGACGTGGCCCGCTGTCATGGTGTTCATGCGGGTGGGCCGGTCGGTCCGGTGGCTGGCGCCGGCCCCATCCGCCATGCCGCGGGACACGCGCCAGCATGCCGGATGCGGGGAATGTGGCGGGTCGCGCCTGTCCCGCCCCTGCCCCCGCATCGTGCCCCGCATCGTGCATTGTACGGGCGGCGGGTGTGCCGCCGCCCGGTGGGGCCTTATGCCCCCGCGCCAAGGCTTTCGATCACCACCCCGCGCTTGAGGTAGCTGTTGGTGGCGGTGGGAATGACCGAGGTATCGGCGGTCAGGTCGGTAGGCAGGGCGAAACCGCCAATCCACGACCACGACTGCGCGATGATCTGCGCCAGACGGTCCAGTGCCGGGCGGGTGATCATGCACACGCCGTCCACATCGGTCAGTTCGCCACCATCCAGCAGCGGGGCGTAATGGGTGCCGATATTGGCGTAATCGCCCTCGATCAGCGCGCCCTGCCCGCAGATGATGGCGCGGTGGATGTTGCCCGCGCCAAGGGACGACTGCTGCGGGGCCTCGGTCGTGGGGATGAAGCGCACGCCCAGCAGGTCGAATATCTGGCCGGTCTGGTACGTGTCGGACCCGTACTGCCCGCGATACAGCAGTTTGAAATCCTCATCACGGAACAGGCCCAGAAGCTGCGCATTGTCCAGATAGCAGTGGTACACCCCGCCATCGGGCGTGGGCACGTTGTTGTCACGCAGGGTGGCCAGCGCGCCAAGGATCGACTGCACCGTCAGCAGGTCGCCCGCCGCCAGCGCCGCCGTGGTGGCGCGCGCGTTGGGCCGCAGCACCAGCGGGGCCGTGGCGGCGATGACCGCGTTGCCTGCCGTGCCATCCGCCACCTTGACGGAAGCCGAGAACGTCAGCGTGCCCGAAACCCCGTCCGGCGCGGTAGAGGTATTGGTGGCGTCCGCCGTCGTGCCCACCAGCGTGTACGACCCGGCCCCGATGGTGACGGTCATGCCGGCCGACGCGCCAACGGACACCACCTGCCCTTCGTCAGACAGGATGTTCTGGAACCCGCGGATGTCATCCACCGCAACCGTGCTGCCAGCAGCCCCCAGCGTGGCGGTGACGCGCGTATTGCCGCCAAGGTAGCCGCCCACCCCGTTCTGCGCCCCGCCAAACAGCGCATTGCGCGCAAGGCGGTCCAGCGTCTGCCGCGCATTGATGCCAAGGCGCGAGGCATTGGCCAGGAACTGGTTGGCGATGCCAACGCCTTCCGTCACCTGGTTGAGGTCCATGGTGTTGCCGTACTGGTTGATGGTCAGGGTGTACTGTTCGACCGACCATTCGGCGGGCGTCATGCCGTTGTCGAAGCTGGTGTTGGCGGTGGGGTTGAGCGGCGTGGTCGCGGGCGGCAGCAGGCCCGCGCGGGTGTCGGTAATGGTCTGCCCGATGCGGGCGGGAAATTCCATCTGGTCCGCGATCGAGCGGAAGCCCAGCCGCGACTGCAGCGCGTCCTGAAACGCGCGCGACAGGAACCCCTGCTGAATGACCGGCTGCAGGGAGGCGGGGAAATTGGCGATGGCCATGAATTTCATTTCCTTGAAAAAACGAAAAAAGCCGCCATGCAGGACTGCGGTGGCGGCGGCAGGGGGCGGCCATGGCGGGATGCGCCATACAGGGGCCGGGTTGCACGGTTCAGGGGCGCGGCGCGTATGGCCGGGCATGGCCCCTTGCCGGTTCCGCGCGCCATGGCGGGACGCGGAACGGACAGGGGGCGTCAGCGCGGGGGCATGCCCCCACGGTCACCATTCAGGGCGCGGGCGAGGTTCCCAAAGCACAGGTGGTTATTTCCAATGGCGGGCCGCGTCATCCGGCAGCATGCCGTTCCGCGCCCACGAAGTGGCGGGTTCCGCATCATGGACACAGGCGGCGACATCAGCCGGGTTCGTGTGCGCATGCATGGCGATGGTGGGAAAAGCCGACGCCATGTGGTGATAAAAAACCGCGAAATCAGGTCATGATGCCAATATCCCTTCGCGTGTCTTGATACAGGACCGATAATGATTGTTCCATGCGTGGTTTGAAGAATTTACAAACTGATAATGGTCCTCAAAATGTCTCGGTAAAAAGTTCATTTTCCATATAGCATTTAATTTAAAAAAGGTGATAACGTGGTAAAGCAATAAATGACGACCATGTTGGAGAAATTTTAGGATGGCCGATACCACGACAACAGAAACATACACCACAGACGTTCAGCCGGAACTGACTTCCGACGGCAACGTGTACTATTATGAGCAGTCCACTCAGATCGAATCCGCCACAATCAACAGCCCGACCACAACCAACAGCAATGGGGACACAATCATTGCTCCTGGTTCACAAGATGTCAGTGTTGAAGTCGAGAGCCCTGATGAGGCCAATGCCAGTGGGTATGCCGGCCCCGGTTTTGGCACGTCGGATATATCCGAGTTCCCCACCGGGCAGCTGACCTATTCGCTGACAGGTAATGGCAATGGTCAGTTCACCGAAACCCTGACGCAACAAGCTGAGGGTCAGGTGACCGATCAGTACCAGGTGACGGCCGAAAGCACCGGATATTCGGATGCCAACGGGTCGCTGTATTTCGTCCCGACGCAGACAGTCAATGATGATGGCAATTCTTTCTCCGCAGGCGACTATTACGAATATGTCTCGAATGCACCGGTAGATGCGACGGTTCCCAATGGTGCAGGCCTGTCGTCAGTAGACCAGAACAACGGTCCGACGCTTACCCTTACAAATGGCTCGGCCGCCGCCTGCTTCTGCTCCGGCACGCTGATCCGCACCCCGCATGGCGATGTGGCGGTCGAAACCCTGCAGGCCGGTGATGAAGTCGTGACCGCATCCGGCGCCGTGCGCCCGATCGTGTGGATCGGCAGCCAGAAGATCATCAGCTTCAGCAACATGGATGCGGCGCAGGCCCATGCGCTGACCCCCGTGCTGATCAGCCGTGACGCGTTCGCGCAGAACATGCCCGACCGCGACCTGCTGGTATCCCCCGGCCACGCCATTGCGGTGCCGGTCATGGACAGCGTGTTCATCCAGGCGGTGAAGCTGGTCAATGACGCGACCATCCGCCGCGCACCGTGCGAAAGCACCGAATACTGGCATGTCGAACTGGACAGCCACGACGTGCTGCTGTCGAACGGCCTGCCGTCCGAAAGCTATCTGGATGTCGGCAACCGCAACCTGTTCGCCACCCTGTCGGCCGGCACGCAGGTCGAACCCGCGACGCTGGACGATTACGCCCTGCCGCTGGTGCTGGATGGTCCCGAAATCGCCGCCGTGCGTGAACGCCTTGCCGCCCGCGCGCGCACGTTGGGCTGGACCAGCACGACCGACAGGGACGAACACCTGATGGTGGACGGGCAGCGGGTGGAACCGGCCATGGATGGCGACCGGGCCTGCTTCATCTTCCCCGCTGGCGCATGCGAGGTCGCCCTGGTCTCGAACGCATTCCGCCCCGCGGAATGTGGCGCGGGCGAGGATGCCCGCGAACTGGGGATCTACATCCGCGACATGCATGTCAGCGACGGGCTGTTCCATGACGCCGCGATCGACATGAACGCCCCCGCCATCGCGGCGCAGTGCCATGATGCCGAACAGCAGCACGATGGCCACTGGCGCTGGACGAAGGGCAGCCTGAAGCTGGACCCGTCCCTGTGGGCCGGGTGCAAGGGCCATGTCGTCCTGCGCCTGCACCGTTCCGCCCATGGTGGCCTGTACTGGACGGCCCCCGCAGCGGATGCCGCCAACATCGTGGCGTTCAGGGCAACTGCCTGATCATGCCGTCATGGCGGGGCCGGTCCACCAGCTCCGCCACTGGCCGGTCAGGCCGCATGGACGGGTCATGCTGAACCCCGCGCGGTTCCTGCGCCATATCAGGCCGGGGCACGGCACCCCGGCCTGCATGGACCAGACAGGGTAGAAGGACCGCGTAAACCGCCGTCGCGCATGTCCGGCTGTCCCGGTCGCAACCCGTGCCCTGTTAACGGAAAAAACGTCTCCCTTTACATAAGGCCCCTTCCGGCCTGCGCTGTCCGCAACCGCAGCGTTGCACGCGATCTGGTGCAGCAGTCCGGCATGGCCATTCTGCATGGCGCGATATGCGCGGGGCATGGACATTCATATGTCACACACCAGTCCGTCAGTGACAGGACGGGCGTAATCGCACCGGGCAGGATCGTATTCTGGCCATAAATGGCTGCGCAGGCGAACAAGGCCGGCCGGTCGCCTGTGTCCCGTTCAGGCTGGATTGTCAGTCTGCCGGCAGGGCCCATATCCGTCCTTCACCTGTTGAAACCGGAAAATCGCCCTGACCAGTCCCGCCACGGTCCTAGAGCAATTCCACTGAACTCCGGCTCAGTGAAATTGCTCTAACTCATTGTTTATAGATCATATTCACCAGTTCGAATGTGTCCATTCAAACCGGATATGCTCTAGGTCGCCACGGGCCAGCGCAGTCCGGCCGCACTGGCCGCCGCTTTTACATCCCGCGCGCCTGCCGTGCGGGCGTCGAACGGGGCGGGATCGCCCGCACGTGGCGCGGGGCCGGATGCGGTGGTGCCGGTGGCCGCGCCGGACGCGGGCTGGGGCGTGGTGAACAGGTAGGCACGGCTTTCACGCGCGGCCTGCATGATCGTGTCCAGTCCCTGCGGCGCGCCATCTTCGGACAGGGTGACGGCGGACAGGTCCACCAGACGCACCACGTCGGCAGGCTCCACCGCGCCCATGCGGGCGGCCATGGCGCGGGCTTCGGCGCGGATCACGGCACGACTGGCGCGGGTGCGGGCCGCTGTGGCCTGTTCGGTGGCGCGGGCGAGGTCGGCCTCCAGCGTGGCGCGGGCCTGCACGGCGTCGTCACGTTCGGCGCGCAGGGCGACCAGTTCGCGGCGCATCGTGTCCATGTCGGGGGTTTCGGGAACGCTTGATCGGGTCATGTCATGCTTCCTTCAGGAAAAGGGAAAAATCAGGTCGGGCTTTCGGCCCCGATGCGCGCCCATTCCGCATGGGGGCCGGGCGTGCCCGCGCGGGCGGCCAGAATCACGCATGCCGTCTGCCGCGACAGGAAACCGCCGCGCACCGCCGTATCCAGCCCCTGCGCCAGTTGCGCCAGGTCGGCTTCCGTGCCGGCAAAATAGGGCGGCCACTGCAATGCCAGCCCATCGGCCTCCAGCCCCGCGTAATCGCGCCCGCCAATGCGCAGGCCGCCCGCAATGGCATGGGAAAACGCGCACACCATACGGTACAGCGCCAGCAGCCCGTATTCGCCATATGACAGGCGCATCCGGTCCGCCAGCCACAGCAGGGGCTGGTACAGCAGTTCCATCGCGCGACCCGACGTGGGGGCGCCCAGCCGGTCGGCCTGCGCGCGGTTGCCGTGGATCTGCTCCATCACGCTGGCGCGCAGTTCGCGATAATGGTCACGCATCGCGCCTGCCGCATCACCATTGATTTCCAGCAGCTTGGCATCTCCATCCAGCGGCAGGGTCAGGGCGGATGCCGCGCCACCCGATGACGCGGGCGACCCGTCCGCATACGGGTCCGGCCCCGCGCGGATCACCAGCCTTGGGTCGGCGCTGTATTTCAGCCCCCGCCCGGACTGTGACAGCAGGTAATCGCATTCGATCACCGTATCGATGGCGGCAGCGAAGGTGCATGGCCCGTCCACCACGCCGGGGGCGGCCAGGTTGGCCATCCACACCCACGGCACGAACCCCAGCCCATGGTGCGTGCTGCGTGTGGGATCGACCTGCACCGGCAGGCCGGCATCGACACGCCGGGGCACATATACATGGCAGTCCGCGCGGTCCCATATGCGCAGCCACCAGAATATGGCTGCCGCATCATCGGGGCCAACCTGCCACCCCTGCTCCGCCAGCGTGGCGCCGGTGACCTTGTAGCATTCGCGCATGCATGCAAGCTCGCCCGTGCCATCCCGGTGCGGGGTCAGGTACAGCGTGTCATGCACCGCAAAGCGCAGGCGACGGTCCACCGCTTCCACCAGCACGGCCACCGACCCGACCGACCCGCGCGTTGCGGCATCAATCATAAGGGCGGGCAGCGCCGTGTCCGCCGCCACCTGCGCCAGCACGCCCGGCACGGCGGGGTCGGTTGCCACCGTGGTGGGCCAGTGCGACGCGCCGAACAGCAGCGATACGGCGTCATCCACCACGGCGCGGCACATGTTGGTGCGCACCGACGGCCTGCGCTGCGACAGGGGGATGTATTCCCCCGCCCCGTTATATTCGGTGCCGAACGGGTTGGGGATGGCGTCGTACTGCGTGCCGTCCAGCACGCGGGCCAGCGCGGCCAGCGCATGGGCGCGCGCGGGCAGGTCCGGGTCGCGGGGGTAGGTTTTCCTCAGTTCCTGCCAGTCCATGCTGTCTCTCCGGTATAATGGGCAAAGGGGTGTGGATTTGGTGGTGATGCGGCGGCAAAACCGCGATAGACAGGCCGCCGTGGGGCACATGACCGTGCGGAGAAGGAAAAAGAAAATGGATATCAGTCACCTGCTGCTGACCCCGGTGCGCCTGGCGGTGGAAATTGGCGTGGTCGGTGCGGCCATTGCGGTGGTTGCGGGTGCGTGGCGCAGGCGGCATGGCCATCCGCCCGCGATCCGCCCCTGCCCGCCCGCGCAGCAGCCAGCCCCCACGCCCATGCCTGCGCCTGCGCCTGCGCCGGTGGCGGATGCGGGGTTTGACGTGCCGGTGTCCATGACCGATTACGGCTGGGCGGTGCGGCTGTACCAGCCTGCGGCCCTGCTGTCAGGGTGGGAGCGGCGCGTGCTGTCCACGCTGGTGGCGCAGGTGCCGCGTGGTTATTACGTCTGCCCGCAGGTGCGGCTGGCCGATTTCATCGTGCCGCGCGGACCGGATCGTGACGCCAACCGGCAGGCGTTTTTCAAGATCGCCTCCAAATCCATCGACTTCGTGGTGACGCATGTGCAAAGCGGCACCGTGGTGCTGGGTATCGAACTGGATGACGGCACCCACGGGCAGCCTGAACGCCAGTACCGCGACGGG
>Ga0157365_10000327_pt1 | contig 21111 bp, 18 predicted proteins | sample AttsexASBM3_FD_111478 | JGI IMG/M metagenome (GOLD analysis project Ga0157365, IMG submission 111478) | Fungus gardens microbial communities from leaf cutter ant in Ribeirão Preto, State of São Paulo, Brazil - Atta sexdens ASBM3 | ecosystem: Host-associated > Fungi > Mycelium > Unclassified ... | reverse complement strand
GGCGCGCGTGGCGTTCTGGTCAACATCACTGCGGGCTTCGACCTGCGTCTGGATGAGTTCGAAACCGTGGGTAACACTATCCGCGCATTCGCTTCGGATAACGCGACGGTGGTTATCGGTACGTCTCTCGACCCGGATATGAACGACGAACTGCGCGTAACCGTCGTGGCGACCGGTATTGGCATGGACAAACGTCCGGAAATCACACTGGTGACCAACAAGCAGGCGCAGCAGCCGGCGATGGATCGTTACCAGCAGCACGGTATGGCGCCGCTGACTCAGGAGCAGAAACCGGCTTCTAAAGTGGTCAACGACCCGACGCCGCAGACGGCGAAAGAGCCAGATTATCTGGATATCCCGGCGTTTCTGCGTAAGCAGGCTGATTAAGAATAAGCCGGAAGTTGGGCAGATGCGCTCTTTGTGCTAAAATGCCCCACCGGTTGTGATGTACACTATCGGTAAGGTGAATTATTTGGCGAGATTATACGATGATCAAACAAAGGACTCTTAAACGTATCGTTCAGGCGACTGGCGTCGGTTTGCATACCGGCAAAAAAGTCACCCTGACGCTGCGCCCTGCGCCGGCAAATACCGGGGTCATCTATCGTCGCACCGACTTGAATCCTCCGGTAGACTTCCCGGCCGATGCCAAATCTGTGCGTGATACCATGCTCTGTACTTGCCTGGTCAATGAGCATGATGTGCGGATTTCTACCGTCGAGCACCTGAACGCCGCGCTGGCTGGCCTCGGTATCGACAACATCATCGTCGAAGTGGACGCGCCTGAAATCCCGATTATGGATGGCAGCGCCGCGCCGTTCGTGTACCTGCTGGTTGATGCAGGTATTGATGAGCTGAACGTTGCGAAGAAATTCTTACGCATCAAAGAAACCGTGCGCGTTGAAGACGGTGATAAGTGGGCGGAATTCAAACCGTTTAACGGTTTTTCGCTGGACTTCACCATTGACTTCAACCACCCGGCGATTGATGCCAGCAATCAGCGCTACTGCATGAATTTCTCTGCAGACGCGTTTATGCGCCAGATCAGCCGCGCCCGTACTTTCGGTTTCATGCGCGATATCGAATATCTGCAGTCCCGCGGTTTGTGCCTGGGCGGCAGCTTCGATTGTGCCATCGTTGTTGACGATTATCGCGTACTGAACGAAGACGGCCTGCGTTTTGAAGATGAATTCGTTCGTCACAAAATGCTGGATGCGATTGGTGACCTGTTCATGTGCGGCCACAACATTATCGGCGCGTTTACCGCCTATAAGTCGGGTCATGCGCTGAACAATAAACTGCTTCAGGCCGTCCTTGCCAAACAGGAAGCCTGGGAATATGTCACCTATGAAAACGAGGCTGAACTGCCTCTGGCTTTTAAAGCGCCGTCGCTTGTGCTGGCGTAACAGCATAGTCTGACTAAAGACGACTGGTAGACCAGGTACTCTCTCCGGCCTGTGTTCACCAGTCGTTTTTTTATTGCTCTTGTACAGCCATTTTTCTCTTCGCCTTTTACCCTGCTTTTACCATCCTTCTGGTAATGACTAACTGCTGGTTTCTTGTGCGGATTGCGTAAGGTATCGCAGCGATACTGCTGCCGCCTCGCGGGAATGATGGTAATATTTACGCCCTTATTAATGACAACATAACGCTGGCGCTGTCGGCGTTATCCGGTGGGTTACAGTGCCTGGTTTATTCACGCGTTGGCGACAGTTTGGAAGACGCTATTTCTGGCCGCATCTCCTGTTGGGGATGGTCGCGGCCAGTCTTGGCCTGCCTGCGCTCAATAATAACGCTGAGCCCGTTGCGCCCGCTGAAGCCAGCAGCAGCCATACCGGTACGCTGCGCCATTTCGATTCCCTGGCGTTGCTGGGTGAAAGTTCGCGCCGTTCGGCGTCATTTGGCGTTGATTACTGGCAGCAACACGCCATTCGCACTGTTATCCGTCATCTCTCTTTCGCCATGGCGCCGCAAGCGCTGCCGGTGGCGATGGAAGAGAGCCTGCCGCTAAAAGCGCAACATCTGGCGCTGCTTGACACCTTAAGCGCGATGCTCACGCAGGTAGTTCAGCCTGCTGCCGCGCCCGTTCAGTCCGCGCCGCGCCTGCATCCGCACCTTTCCTTTACGGTTCCCGCCTGGATAAGCCAGGTTCAGGGTATTCGCGCCGGTCCTCGTCTCCTCGCCTGAGTCATTTCGTTTTTTTTCATTACCTATTTTTGCCTGTGCGAGGCTTCAGAGAATTTATTATGTTAATCAAAATGTTAACCAAAGTTTTTGGTAGTCGTAACGATCGTACCTTACGTCGTATGCGTAAGGCCGTTGCGCTTATTAACGGCATGGAACCGGCGCTGGAAAAGCTTTCCGATGAAGAGCTGAAAGGTAAAACCGCAGAATTCCGCGCGCGCCTGGAGAAGGGCGAAACGCTGGAAAGTCTGCTGCCGGAAGCTTTCGCCGTGGTGCGTGAAGCGAGCAAGCGCGTGTTTGGCATGCGTCACTTTGATGTTCAGCTGCTGGGCGGTATGGTGCTTAACGATCGCTGCATCGCGGAAATGCGTACCGGTGAAGGTAAAACCCTGACGGCGACGCTGCCTGCTTACCTGAACGCGCTGACCGGCAAAGGCGTTCACGTCGTGACCGTCAACGATTACCTGGCGCAGCGTGACGCCGAAAACAACCGCCCGCTGTTTGAGTTCTTAGGCATGAGCGTTGCGGTGAACATGTCCGGCATGCCGGCTCCCGCTAAACGCGAAGCCTACGCGGCGGATATTACCTACGGCACCAACAACGAATATGGGTTCGACTACCTGCGCGACAATATGGCGTTCAGCCCGGAAGAGCGCGTGCAGCGTAAACTTCACTATGCGCTAGTGGATGAGGTTGACTCCATTCTTATCGACGAAGCCCGTACGCCGCTTATCATCTCCGGCCCGGCTGAAGACAGCTCCGAACTTTACAAGAAAGTTAACAAAATTATCCCGCATCTGGTGCGTCAGGAGAAAGAAGACTCTGACACCTTCCAGGGCGAAGGCCACTTCTCGGTCGATGAAAAAGCGCGTCAGGTAAACCTGACCGAACGCGGCCTGGTGCTGGTCGAAGAGCTGCTGGTGAAAGAGGGCATCATGGACGAAGGCGAGTCGCTCTATTCGCCGGGCAACATCATGCTGATGCATCACGTCACTGCCGCGCTGCGTGCGCATGTGCTCTTCACCCGCGACGTCGACTACATCGTTAAAGACGGTGAGGTCATCATTGTCGATGAGCACACCGGGCGTACCATGCAGGGCCGTCGCTGGTCGGATGGTCTCCATCAGGCGGTAGAAGCTAAAGAAGGCGTGGAAATCCAGAACGAAAACCAGACGCTCGCGTCCATTACCTTCCAGAACTATTTCCGTCTTTATGAAAAACTGGCCGGGATGACCGGTACGGCGGACACCGAAGCGTTTGAATTCAGCTCAATTTATAAGCTGGATACCGTAGTGGTACCGACGAACCGTCCGATGGTGCGTAAGGATCTGCCGGATCTGGTCTACATGACCGAAGCCGAAAAGATCGACGCTATCATCGAAGACATCAAAGACCGCACGGCGAAAGGCCAGCCGGTTCTGGTGGGTACCATTTCCATCGAGAAATCCGAAGTGATTTCTCAGGCGCTGACCAGAGCGGGCATTGAGCACAACGTGCTGAACGCCAAATTCCACGCCCGCGAAGCGGATATCGTCGCGCAGGCCGGTTATCCGGGCGCGGTGACTATCGCCACCAACATGGCGGGTCGTGGTACCGATATTATGCTGGGCGGCAGCTGGCAGGCGGAAGTTGCCGAGCTGGAAGCGCCAACTGAAGAACAGATTGCGCAGATCAAAGCCGACTGGCAGAAACGTCACGATGCGGTACTCGCATCCGGCGGTCTGCACATTATCGGCACCGAGCGTCACGAATCTCGCCGTATCGACAACCAGCTGCGCGGCCGTTCCGGTCGTCAGGGCGATCCGGGTTCTTCTCGCTTCTATCTCTCCATGGAAGATGCGCTGATGCGTATTTTCGCCTCGGATCGTGTGGCTAACATGATGCGTAAACTGGGGATGAAACCGGGCGAGGCGATTGAGCACCCGTGGGTCACGAAGGCGATTGCCAACGCGCAGCGTAAAGTTGAAAGCCGTAACTTCGACATCCGTAAACAGCTGCTGGAATATGATGACGTCGCCAACGATCAGCGCCGCGCCATCTACACCCAGCGTAACGAGCTGCTGGATGTGGCTGACATCAGCGAGACCATCAACAGCATCCGCGAAGACGTCTTCAAAGCGACCATCGACGCGCATATTCCGCCGCAGTCGCTGGAAGAGATGTGGGATATCCCGGGTCTCGAAGAACGCCTAAAAAACGATTTCGATCTGGAGTTGCCGATTGCAGAGTGGCTGGATAAAGAGCCGGATCTGCATGAAGAAACGCTGCGTGAGCGTATTCTGGAAAGCGCAAAAGAGGTTTACGCCCGCAAGGAAGAAGTGGTTGGCGCAGAGATGATGCGTCACTTCGAAAAAGGCGTGATGCTGCAGACGCTGGATTCGCTCTGGAAAGAGCACCTGGCGGCGATGGATTACCTGCGTCAGGGCATCCACCTGCGCGGTTATGCGCAAAAAGATCCGAAGCAGGAATATAAGCGCGAATCTTTCGCCATGTTCGCCGCCATGCTGGAGTCGCTGAAATATGAAGTGATCAGCACCATCAGTAAAGTGCAGGTGCGGATGCCGGAAGAAGTCGAAGCGATGGAGCAGCAGCGTCGTGAAGAAGCTGAGCGCTTAGCCCAGATGCAGCAGCTCAGCCATCAGGATGACGAAACCGCTGCAGCCGCCGCACTTGCCGAGCAGACTGGCGAGCGTAAAGTTGGTCGTAACGATCCGTGTCCGTGCGGCTCCGGTAAGAAATATAAGCAGTGCCACGGCCGCTTAAGCTAAGCGGATCTTACCCGTCACAAAAGGCGCAGATATCTGCGCCTTTTTTACAGGAAGAAAACAATGAAAAAACTGCAAATCGCAGTCGGCATCGTGCGTAATCCCCAGGGCGAAATCTTTATTACGCAGCGCGCCGCCGATGCGCACATGGCGAATAAATGGGAATTCCCTGGCGGTAAAATCGAAGCAGGCGAAACGCCGGAGGCGGCGCTCTGTCGTGAGCTTCAGGAAGAGACCGGGATCGTGGTGACGTCCGCCACGCTGTTTGAAACGCTGGAATATGAATTCCCCGATCGCCACATCAGCCTGTGGTTTTTCCTGGTGGAAAACTGGGAAGGCGAACCGTGGGGAAAAGAAGAACAACCGGGGCGCTGGGTGCATCAGCAGGCTCTGGAAGCGGAGGCCTTTCCTCCCGCTAACGAGCCTGTGATAGCGAAACTGCGCGCGCAGCTTTAAGGCAGGTTTTCTTCCTCGCTCCAGCCATCGCTGTCGGAGCGATCGCCGCTGCTGGGAATACGTTTCTCTTCAGCGGCCCATTCTCCCAGGTCAATAAGCTGGCAGCGTTTTGAACAAAACGGACGATACGGGCTCTGTTCGCCCCAGATAATTTCTTTGCCGCAGGTCGGGCAGTTAACGATAGTCGCGTCTGACATCAATATTCCTTAACAACAGGCCAGTTCAAAATCGAACCGTTCCGGTACGCGCCCGTGCTCGCTGTCGAGCGGCATAAAGCGGATCGCGAAACGGCTTTTATGGCCGGAAATCTGTGGGTAAAGCGCTTCTTCAAGCGGGATCTGCAGGCGCAGCAGGTCGGCGTCATCGCCGTTGTCCTGATAAAACCCGTTCAGGCTGGTTTGCTTGCGAAACGGCGCAGACTGGCGAATCAAATCCAGAATCATCTCCAGCGTGTGCGTCAACGGCTGTAATGTGGCAAGCCAGCTGTTCACCTGAACATCGCGCTCTTCCTGTGGCGAGCAGAGCCAGACGTGCAGCAGCGGTAAATCAAAGCTACAGCAGCCGCCCGGAATGCTTAAACGCTGGCGGACCAGCGCGATGAGACGGTCTTCACGCAGCATCTGCCCCAGACGAGGCGCGGCCATTAAGACAGTGCTGCGCGCTTTCAACTGCTGACGCAGTGCCTCGATGCGTTCGTTGTCGACCCCTGGCACTTCGGCCCAGCTTTGCAGTTTACGCTGCTGGCGCTCCAGCTCTTTCAGCAGTTCGGTGCGGGTATCTCCGCGCTCAAAAACGTCCAGCAAATCGCCCACGTTGCGAAAAAAGTGCAGTGCGGTGGCGTGATCGCTGACAGGCAGCAGCGCTTTCATTTGCTGGATGAGAAATTCGATACGCAGCCAGGTGCGCATTTTTTCATTCAGGGGATGTTCAAAAAGAACGTGAGTCTGCATTACTTATTTTCCTGTGGTACGGCCTGAGCCGCCAGTTGCAGATAACGTTGATGCAGACGCGCCACATCTTCGGCTATCGTTTCCGGCGAGCCGTTATTATCTATAACGTCATCAGCGACAGCTAACCGGGCCTCGCGGGTGGCCTGCGCGTTCAGGATCTGCCTGGCATGCTCACGGGAGACCCCATCACGCTGCATGGTGCGCAGTATCTGTGTTTCTGGCGTCACGTCCACCACCAGTACGCGGTTAGCTTTCGCATGGAGTTGATTCTCAACCAACAACGGCACGACCCAAAGCGCATAGGGCGAGGCGGCATGCGCAAGTTCAGCCTGCGTTTGTTGATGAATGAGCGGGTGCAGCAGCCCGTTAAGCCAGGCTTTTTCCTGAGGACTTGAGAAGATGATTTCACGTAGCGCACGGCGATTGAGCGTGCCGTCGGGGTTGCAAATTGTCTGCCCGAACCGGGCAGTAATGGCATTTAAACCGGCGGTTCCTGGCTCAACCACCTGGCGGGCGATGATATCGGCATCCACCACGGTAACGCCGAGACGGGCAAAGGCGTCGGCGACCGTACTTTTGCCGCTTCCGATACCTCCCGTCAGTGCTACCGTATAAACCATAAAGCCATTATCCCGAATCGTTAAAATAGGTATAAAACCCGTGAAAATTTTTTGTTTCATCGGGTTGCGGTGCGCGCGCGAACAGTGCCTGCGGCCTCGTTTATCGTCCTCGCGCACAAGGTAAATTTATAGGATTGTAGCGTAAAAAAGCGCGCTTTCGCAGTCTTGCGGCGCCATTATTAGTGCGTATGATAACGTCACTGGAGTTGGCAGTTGTCACGCCGCGCACGTTACGCGCTCATCGCCATTAACCCAGGAACCGCACATGCGTATTGAAGAAGATCTGAAGTTAGGCTTTAAAGACGTTCTTATCCGCCCGAAACGCTCTACTCTCAAAAGTCGCTCTGATGTTGAACTGGAGCGTCAGTTCACCTTTAAACATTCCCGCGTTCAATGGTCTGGTGTTCCGATTATCGCTGCCAATATGGATACCGTAGGGACATTTGGCATGGCGCAGGCGCTGGCAGCGTTCGATATTCTGACGGCGGTGCATAAACACTACAGCGTGCAGGAGTGGGCCGAATTCGTCCAGTCGGTATCCGCTGGCGTGCTAAAGCATGTGATGGTATCGACTGGCACCTCCGATGCTGATTTTGAAAAAACCAAAGAAATTCTCGCCCTTTCGCCGTCGCTCCAGTTTATTTGCATCGATGTCGCGAACGGCTATTCGGAGCATTTCGTTCAGTTCGTCGCGAAGGCGCGCGCCGCCTGGCCTGATAAAGCCATTATCGCGGGTAACGTCGTCACCGGCGAAATGTGCGAAGAGCTGATCCTCGCCGGTGCCGATATCGTTAAAGTCGGCATTGGTCCGGGCTCTGTCTGCACCACTCGCGTTAAAACCGGCGTTGGCTACCCGCAGCTTTCCGCCGTGATTGAATGCGCTGACGCCGCGCACGGCCTTGGCGGTCAGATAATCAGCGACGGTGGCTGTACCGTACCGGGCGACGTGGCGAAAGCCTTCGGCGGCGGCGCGGACTTCGTAATGCTGGGCGGTATGCTGGCAGGCCACGACGAAAGCGGCGGCACCGTCGTTGAGCAGAACGGCGAAAAATTCATGCTCTTCTACGGCATGAGCTCTGAATCCGCGATGAACCGTCACGTCGGCGGTGTGGCGCAATACCGCGCCGCAGAGGGGAAAACCGTGAAGCTGCCGCTGCGCGGACCGGTAGAAGAGACGGCCCGCGATATTCTGGGGGGTCTGCGTTCCGCCTGTACCTATGTCGGTGCCTCACGTCTTAAAGAGCTCACCAAACGCACCACCTTTATTCGTGTGCAGGAGCAGGAAAACCGGGTCTTTAACAGCCTCTGACCCGTTAACCTCAGGCTGGCGCAGCCCCTGCGCCAGCGTTAATTCATTCCGCTCATCGCGTCTCCCAGCCGGAATATCGGCAGATACATCGCTACCACCAGCGTACCGACAATCAGCCCAATGACCATCATCATCAGCGGCTCCAGCGTGGCTGCAAGCGTCTGGGCACGCTCGGAGGTTTGCCCCAGATGCCATCCGGCGAGTTTCTCCAGCATGATATCCAGCGCGCCGGTTTCTTCTCCGGTACGAATCAGCTGAATGCACAACGCGGTAAATATGACTTCCTGCTCCAGCGCTCTCCATAGCGGCAAGCCTTCGGCGATGCTTTGTTTAACACGACCGACCGCCTGTCTCCATAGGGGCGACGCCAGCGTTTCCTCAACGCTTGCGAGGCTCTGAAGCAATGGAATCCCCGCGCGCTGCATCAATGAAAGCACCGTATAAATCTGGCTTAGCTGCTGCCCACGGATAAGCGGGCCGAACAGTGGCACTTTCAGCAGTAAGGTGGCCTCGCGCAGCTGCCATTTCGGCCTGCGCCGCAGCCTGATAATCACCAACGGAGCCAGCAGCAACAGGCTGAGCCACCAGGCGGCGTAGTGCATTAAGGCCTCTGACAGCGCGATAACGGCACGCGTCACCAGCGGTAGCGGCGTGTTAAAAGAGCGGTAGATAGCCGTAAACTGTGGCAGAACAAAACATGTCATTCCGAGCGTCAGCAACAGCGCGACGATAAAAATAAATGCCGGGTAGCGCAGCGCCTTAATGACCTGCTTGCGCAGCTTTTGCTGATCTTCCTGCTGTTGCGCCAGCTGCTGACAACATACGTCCAGCTTTCCGGTCAGCTCGCCCGTCTGCATGAGAGAGACAAACAGCGGGGGAAAGATTTCCGGCCACTGGCGCAGGGTTTGCGAAAAGGCGACGCCTCGCCCTAACTGCTGCGCCAGTAGCCCAAGCAGCGCCTGCCACTGGGCCACCGGGTGCTGGCCCGCCAGCATAGTCAGCCCCTGCGTCAGGCTAACGCCCGCCTGCAGCAGCGCGGCCAGCTGGCGGATCACCAGAATCTTGTGCTCGCTGCCCCAGTACCGTTTATTAATGCTTGCCCGCTTAAGCATTAACGGGTGAACGTCGCTATCCATGAGCTGTAACGAGGCGCTGATTTTGTCCGGCGCCCAGAGCACACCCGCATCGCTGACGCCGTCTTTATTAACACCGCGCCAGCGCCATAACTGATTATCCATGAGGCACACCCGAGACGCGATAAAGCTCTTCCAGCGTGGTCATGCCGGAATCCACGGCCTGTAAACCATGTTCGAACAGCGTGGTCATCCCCTGCGCCTGGGCCTGTGAGGCTATCTCCTCAAGCGGCGCGCCGCTGGCGATAGTCTGGCGCAGCGCCGCATTGATGCTGAGCAGTTCGAAAAGCGCAACCCGTCCATAGTAACCGCCATAGCAGCGCTCGCATCCGCAGGCCTTATAAGGGTGGAGCGGGCGTGGCCAGAGCGAGGCGGGAAGCGTCACGGGCTCTTGTGAAAATATGCGGCAGTAAGGGCAGAGCTTTCTGACCAGACGCTGCGCAATGACCAGCTCCAGCGCCGAGGCGAGCATCCAGCGCGGCAGTCCCATTTGCTCCAGACGGACTAAGGTTTCGGTTGTGGAGTTGGTATGCAGCGTGGAGAGCACCAGATGTCCGGTTTGCGCGGCCTTAACGGCGATCTCGGCGGTTTCGAGATCGCGAATTTCGCCAATCATGATGACATCCGGGTCCTGCCTTAATAAGGCGCGCAACACGGCCTGAAATGTCAGCCCTGCTTTGGGCAGCACTGGCGTCTGGTTCAGCCCGGTTACCGGGATCTCTACCGGGTCTTCTACGCTGCAGATATTGACCTGTGGATCGTTAAGCGTGCTGAGCGCCGTATAGAGCGTGACGGTTTTACCGCTCCCGGTAGGCCCGGTGACCAGAATCAACCCCTGCGGGCGCTGCAAGGCCTGGCAAAAAAGCGTCTGTTGCGCGTGCGACAGGCCCAGCGCCTGGACCTCAAGTGGCTGCTCCGTTTGTTGCAGCAGACGCAAAACCACCTTTTCGCCGCAGCGACAAAGCAGGGTCGAGATACGAAACGAGACCGTCCGGCCCGCAAGCTCGATACTGAACTGCCCGTCCTGTGGCAAGCGGCGTTCGGCAATATCAAGGTTACCCAGTACTTTCAGGCGAGCGGTAAGCGCGCTGGCAAGCGTCGCCGGCAGCGGCGGCAGCGCGTACAGTACGCCGTCGATGCGAAACCGTATCTGGTAATGCGTTTGCGCCGGTTCAAAGTGAATATCAGACGCGCGCCGCTGTAGCGCCTGTTGTAGCGTCTGGTCAATCAACTGCACAACCGAGGCGCTCTCCTCCTGTACGGCAGGGGAGAGTGAATCTGCCGTAAGCTGGCGCTCTTTTTCGAGCCGCTCGGCGCTCCAGCATTCGATATCAATATGCCGGTGCGTGGAAAAACGCAGCGCGTCCATAAGCTCGGCGCTGGGTTCGCCCGCCACGGCGATATGCACCGTGGCGTCGTCGATGTTCAGCACCAGCGCGTTATAACGCTGGCACAGGGTATGCAGATAATCGAGAGGCATCGTCAGCGCCCTCGCTTACGGTAGCGTGCTGCGAAAGACATCTTCGCAGGCCTGTTGCAATGCGGCATCGCTGGTGGCACAGGTCCGCTTCCATCCCTCCATGCCGTTAGTGCTGTTCCACTGTGGCGTCAGGGTGACCGACAAACCGTTAAGGCTATCCTGACCCGTCACGCTGATGACGCCTTGTGCAACGGTCATTTCGCTCACATACCGGGTCGTTTTAGGGGCCGGAATACCGTTGGTGCTGGCATCGCAGCTGCTCAGCCCGCCGCGATCGATAACGCAAAGCTCAATGGCGGTGCGGTAGGGCGTCACGGTTTGCAGCATATCCGTCAGCGCCGCTTTGCGCAGGTAGTTCTGGTATGCCGGTACGCCAATGGCGCTAAGAATGGCGATGATGCCTATCACCACCATCAGTTCAATCAGCGTAAAGCCGCTCTGTCTGTTCATGTTTCCTCCTTGTTTGGGTGGCGACACTCTGTCAGGACGTCGCAGGAGGAACCATGCAAAGAAACAGATTCAGGAATCTGTCTTCAGAAGAATTTTATGAGTTTGCAGAACACAACAATGCCGCTGCGTAACGTCTCGCAAAAGCGTTAAAAAACAAGCTCATCTTGCAAAAAGAGCGCGACAAACCCGAGGAGAATATTGATGATAGGCCGCAAGGCGAGGGCAGGCGCAAACCTGCCCGGTGGGGTATCGAGAAACGCGGATTTAGCGAAAACGCATAGAGAGGTCGAGCGCGCGAATATGTTTAGTCAACGCTCCGACAGAGATGTAATCCACGCCGGTTTCGGCGAATGCGCGCAGCGTTTCCAGCGTAACGTTGCCGGAAACCTCAAGCCGCGCCTGGCCTGCGGTGCGTTTAACCGCGGCGCGCATCTGCTCAACGTTAAAGTTGTCGAGCATGATGATATCCGCGCCAGCCTTGAGGGCGTCGTCCAGCTCGTCCAGCGATTCCACTTCGACTTCTACCGGCACGTCGGGGTGCAGCCAGAACGCTTTTTCCACCGCCTGGCGCACCGAGCCGGAGGCGATAATATGGTTTTCTTTAATCAAAAACGCATCGGACAGGCCGAGGCGATGATTCGCTCCGCCGCCACACAGCACCGCGTATTTCAGCGCGCTGCGCAGGCCCGGTATGGTTTTACGGGTGTCGAGCAGTTGGGTATGCGTGCCTTCCAGCAGCGCCACATAGCGGCGCACTTCACTGGCGACGCCGGAAAGCGTCTGGACGAAGTTCAGCGCGGTGCGCTCGCCGGTCAACAGAACGCGGGAAGGGCCTTCGAGTTCGAAGAGGGGCTGATCGGGCTGCACGCTGTCGCCATCATTCACACGCCAGGTCACGCTGACATCGCCGCCAAGCTGGATAAATACTTCATCAACCCAGCGTTTCCCGCAGAACACGCCCGCTTCACGTGTGATAACCACCGCGTGCGAGCGACTGTCTGGCGGTAACAACTGCGCGGTAATATCGCGGCTGGCATCCGTTTCGCCGCCGAGATCTTCACGCAAGGCCTGAGCGACGGTAACAGGGATATCCAGGTTGATTCTTTCCAGTAGCGCGTCACGTCGATGGTCCGGATTGTAACGGCGAGGCGGCATGATATAACTCCAGATTGGTGGCTAATCAAAGGAATGAAACATGCTACTCTGAAGCGAGTTTGAGTACCACAGAAAGGAGAACTGCGCATGCAGGTGAAAGATGGCTGGCTGGTGGATGCCCGACACGCGCCCTCGCCGCATCATGATTGCCGACCAGAGGACGAGGCGCCTTCGTTGCTGGTGGTGCATAACATTAGCCTGCCGCCAGGGGAATTTGGCGGCCCGTGGATCGATGCGCTGTTCGCCGGTACGCTCGACCCGGACGCGCATCCTTATTTCGCGGGTATCGCTCATCTGCGCGTGTCGGCCCACTGCCTGATCCGACGCGACGGCGAAATTGTGCAGTATGTGCCTTTTAATAAACGCGCCTGGCACGCTGGCGTATCCTGCTATCAGGGGCGCGAACGCTGCAACGATTTTTCCATCGGCATTGAGCTTGAGGGGACGGACACGCTCGCCTACACCGATGCGCAGTACCGGCAGTTAGCCGCTGTGACCCGCGCGTTGCTGGCGCTCTACCCGACGATGACGGGCCATATGACCGGCCACAGCGATATCGCGCCTGAACGTAAAACCGATCCTGGTCCGGCTTTTGACTGGCCGCGCTTTCGCGCGCTGGTGGCCGACCCGTCTGATAAGGAGATGAGATGACGCTTTTCACCCTGCTGCTGGTGCTTATCGCCGAACGGCTTTTCAAACTGGGCGAGCACTGGCAACTGGATCATCGCCTTGAACCGCTGTTCCGCCGCGTGCGCCGTTTCTCGCTCTTCTATACGCTCAGCATGACGGTGCTGGCGATGCTGGTCGTTTTTCTGTGCCTGCATGCGCTGGAAGGATGGTTCTTTAATGTGCCGCTGCTGATCTTCTGGATTCTCATCGGCGTGCTGTGCATCGGCGCGGGTGGCGTGCGCAGGCACTATCACGCCTACCTCAAAGCGGCGAGCCAGGATGACGTCCATGCGCGCGAAAATATGGCGTATGAACTGACGCTCATCCACGGCGTGCCGCCCGGCTGCGATGAGCGGGAGTACCTGCGCGAGCTGCAAAACGGTCTGCTGTGGGTAAACTACCGTTTTTATCTGGCGCCGATGTTCTGGTTTGTTGTGGGCGGCATGTGGGGCCCGGTCACGCTGACCGGTTATGCCTTCTTACGCGCCTGGCAAAGCTGGGTTGCCCGGCATCACACGCCGCATCAGCGCCTGCTTTCAGGCATTGACGCTGTGCTGCATGTGCTGGACTGGGTGCCGGTGCGTCTGGCGGGCGTGGTGTATGCGCTGGTCGGGCATGGCGAGAAAGCGCTGCCTGCATGGTTCGCCTCGCTGCTTGACCGCTTTACCTCACAGTATCAGGTGCTGACCGGCCTTGCCCAGTTTGCGCTGGCGCGCGAGCCGCATGTCGATAAAGTGGAAACGCCGAAAGCGGCGGTATCGATGGCGAAGAAGGCGACGCTGGTGATTGTGGTCGTGGTGGCGCTGCTGACGATATACGGCACGCTCATGTGAGCGCGCCGTTGAAGCGCATCAGGGGTGATCGGCGGGCGGTACGCCAAACTGCGGCATGCCGTCTTCATCCCAGGTGACCAGCTTCACGCGGGTATGGCGGTTCGGATCCCAGAGCGGATCGCCTTCGATTTCCGTATAGTTACGCGCGTGGTACACCAGCACATCCTGGCCGTCCGGCGTCGTAGTGAAGCTGTTGTGGCCCGGACCGTACTGCCGGTTCTCGTAGCTGGTGGTAAAAACCGGCTGCGGTGATTTATGCCAGTTGCGCGGGTCGCGCATGTCCGCGGTCTGATCGATCCACAGCAGCCCCATGCAGTAATTTTCATCGGTGGCGCTGGCGGAGTAGGCGACAAACAAACGCTCTCCATGTTTCACGACCGCCGGGCCTTCATTGACTAAAAAGCCGCGGCACTCCCACTCCAGCTCCGGTTTGCTCAGCATCACTGGTTCGCCTTTCAGCGTCCACGGGTTTTCCATCTCGCACAGGTAGAGATTGGAGTTGCCCGGAATATCCGGCGCTTTCTGTGCCCACAAATACCAGAGTTTGCCTTGATGCTCGAACGTCGTCGCATCCAGCGAGAAGGTGTCATACGGCGTTTTGATCTGGCCTTTTTCCACCCAGGTGCCCGTCAGCGGATCGCTGTCCGCGCACTCCAGGACATACATCCGGTGCTGGAACATGCTGTCTTTCAGCCCGCGCGTCGGGGCGGCGGCAAAGTAGATGTACCACTTGCCCTGAATATAGTGCAGCTCCGGCGCCCAGATAAGCTCGCTTGTCGGACCGGTGTCCGGCTTACGCCAGACCACCACCGATGCGGCGTGACGCAGCGACTCAATAGACGGCGCGCGGCGGATTTCCAGCCGGTCATACTCCGGGACCGAGGCGATAAAATAGTACTGGCCCTGATGGTGCAGAATAAACGGGTCGGCGCGCTGTTCAATCAGCGGATTCGGCCAGGGAGAAGTATTCATCATCGCTCCTTAAGGTTTTACTTCCACAGGTTTGGTTTGCGGGTAATCAGCAAGCTCGCGGTAATTTTCGCGGCGTTTTTCCAGGTCGCGCTGAATACGCGCCATCAGTTCGCGGTCCACTTTCAGCATGCGCACAACGCCTGCGGTTATCAGATACCCGACGCCCGGTATGACGGTAAACAGCATGACAATGCCGTTAAGCGCGCTGTCGCTCTGGGCTTTAGCGCCCGCATCGTAGCCATACCAGGAGAGCAGGAAGCCCACCAGCGCGCCCGCGATAGCCAGCCCCAGCTTGAGGAAAAAGAGGTTGCCGGAGAAGCTGATGCCGGTAATACGTTTGCCGGTTTTCCACTCGCCGTAATCATCGACGTCCGCCATCAGCGACCAGTGCAGCGGCGACGGGATCTGGTGCAGCACGTTGAGCAGGAAATACATCACCACAATCAGCACGGTGGCGTGCGGATTCAGGAAATAGAAACCGCTGGAGAAAATCGCCAGCACGATGTTGGTCCAGAAGAAGACTTTCAGCTTGCACCAGCGGTCGGTCAGTACTTTGGCAAGCGTACTGCCAATCATCATGCCCACCACGCCGAGGCTGATAAACAGCGTGGCGAAGCTGGTGCTTTGCTGCATCACCCAGGTGACGTAATACATGGTGGCCGCCATGCGGATAAAACCGGGGCAGACGTTGCAGATAGTCAGCAGCAGAATGCGCACCCACTGGTCGTTTTTCCACACGTCTTTCAGATCGGCTTTTAAGTCGTCATTGGTCGGCACCGCCGGGCGGATACGCTCGCGCACGGTGGCGAAGCTGAACAGAAACATGCACATGCCAATCAGCGCCAGAATGGTCATGGCAATCTGATAGCCTTTGGCCTTATCGCCGCCGCCGAAGTAATCGACCATCGGCAACAGCGTCAGGGAGAGCAGCAGGGTGGCGATGCCCACCATCACGAAACGGTAAGACTGGCAGGCGACGCGCTCTTTCGGGTCGTTAGTAATAACGCTGCCAAGCGAGCAGTAGGGGATGTTGATGGCGGTATAGGTAATGGAGAGCAGGAAGTAGGTCACAAAGGCATAGACAACTTTGCTGCTGTAGCTCCAGTCCGGCGTGGTAAACATCAGCACGCTGAACAGGGCATACGGGAACGCTATCCACAGCAGCCATGGACGAAAACGCCCGAAGCGGCTGCGGGTGCGGTCGGCAATAGCGCCCATAATCGGGTCGGTTACCGCATCGATAACGCGAATTGAGAGAAGCAATACGCCCACCAGCGCCGGGGCAAGGCCAAAAATATCGGTATAGAAGTAATTAACAAACAACATGATGGCGCCAAAGATAATATTGCATCCGGCGTCACCCATTCCGTAGCCGATTTTTTCTTTGACAGAGAGTCTGCTGTTTTCCATCGACACATCTCCGGTGAATGATATGGACAGAAGTATCATTCGGCCTAAGCAAAACTGCGCAGCAGTAATAGGTCGCAGAGATGGATAATCGTGTTGTGCGAAGGAATTTGTGAGGAAGGTAACAACCCTCACCCGGTCGGGTGAGGGTTTTATCGCTTAGCGGGCGTGCGCCGCTTTCGCTTTTTTCTCTTTCACGAGGTAGCCGATGCCGAGGATGACCAGCCATACCGGGATCAGCCATACGGAAATCGCCATGCCCGGCGTCATCAGCATAATCACCAGCACCGCGGCCATGAAGATAAGGCACAGCCAGTTACCGGCCGGGTAGAGCAGCGCCGGGAAGCGCGGCGTGACGCCCTGCTGCTGTTTGGCGCGGCGAAAACGCATATGGGCCAGGCTAATCATCGCCCAGTTGATCACCAGCGCGGAGACCACCAGCGCCATCAGCAGGCCGAAGGCTTCCTGCGGGGCCAGATAGTTAATCAGCACGCACAGCGCGGTAAAGGCCGCAGAAACCAGAATGGTGTTCACCGGCACGCCGCGTTTGTCGACTTTTTGCAGCGCCTGAGGGGCGTTGCCCTGTTTGGCGAGTCCGAACAGCATACGGCTGTTGCAGTAAACGCAGCTGTTGTAGACGGAGAGCGCGGCGGTCAGCACAACGACGTTGAGCGCGTTTGCCACCAGCGAGTCGCCGAGTTCGTGGAAAATCAGCACGAACGGGCTGGTGTCCGCGGTGATACGCGTCCACGGCAGCAGGGAGAGCAGCACCGCCAGCGACCCTACATAGAAGATCAGAATGCGGTAGATAACCTGATTGGTGGCTTTCGGAATGCTTTTTTCCGGCTCGTCCGCTTCCGCCGCCGTGATGCCGACCAGCTCAAGACCGCCGAAAGAGAACATGATAATCGCCATCATCATGACCAGCCCGGAGATACCGTTCGGCAGGAAGCCGCCCTGATCCCAGAGGTTGCGTACCGTCGCCTGCGGGCCGGCGGTGTCGCTAAACAGCAGCCAGGCGCCGAACAGGATCATCGCGACCACCGCGATAACTTTAATAATGGCGAACCAGAACTCCATCTCGCCGAACACTTTGACGTTGGTCAGGTTGATGGCGTTGATAACCACAAAGAAGACGGCAGCAGAGGCCCAGGTGGGGATTTCCGGCCACCAGAACTGGATATACTTACCGACCGCCGTCAGCTCGGCCATCGCCACCAGCACATACAGCACCCAGTAGTTCCAGCCGGAGGCAAACCCCGCGAAGCCGCCCCAGTATTTATAGGCAAAGTGGCTGAATGAGCCTGCAACGGGCTCCTCGACGACCATTTCGCCGAGCTGGCGCATGATCAGAAAGGCGATAAACCCCGCGATGGCGTAACCGAGAATAATCCCCGGCCCTGCGGACTGGATTACGGAGGCGCTGCCCAGAAACAGACCCGTACCGATAGCACCACCCAGCGCGATAAGCTGAATATGGCGGTTTTTGAGGCCGCGCTTCAGCGTGTCGCCGTGCTGTTGACCTTCCATCATAAAACCTCGTGTGTGGTTGTTTTTTATCCGCAGCGTGGCGCTGCTGTAATATTGTTATGTCGCTGTGTGTAGTCTTTTCTTTACAGCCAATAAGGATGAAATTTGTAATAACGACTACCGCAGCGCCAAGAATAGTGATAAGCGCACCCAAATGCACCTGCTTTCTCAGGGCTTCACGCGGAGTGAATAAAAAGAAACCATTTGTAAATGGCCGCGTTTATTCAGCAGACAGGCGCCTTGATTTATTTTAAGCGAGGGATCTGAATGGATATTCATATTTTAATCTAATGAATCGGTTCAGTTTGCACGGCTTTACGTTTCACGAAAGTTAAAACTACCGCTTTTGAGGTAACGGGTTCATTTGCCCGGAGTTACATTTCTGAAACGTTATTTCTTTATGATTGTTAAAATATGCGGGCTTTCCTGATTTCAATCAAAACCAGGATGGACAGAAGGTGAATACTTTGTTACTTTAGCAACACGAACGTTAAATTGGTCATACCAATTGACTCCGGGCGAAATGGCAGAGACAGGGAATAATGGCCTACAGCAAAATCCGCCAACCAAAACTTTCCGATGTGATTGAGCAGCAACTGGAGTTTTTGATCCTCGAAGGGACGCTGCGTCCCGGCGAAAAACTGCCTCCTGAGCGCGAACTGGCTAAACAGTTCGACGTTTCCCGACCCTCCCTGCGAGAGGCGATTCAGCGTCTCGAAGCGAAGGGCCTGCTGCTTCGTCGCCAGGGCGGCGGTACTTTTGTTCAGAGTACGCTCTGGCAAAGCTTCAGCGACCCGCTGGTAGAACTCCTCTCTGACCACCCCGAATCCCAGTTTGATCTGCTTGAGACGCGCCACGCGCTGGAAGGCATCGCGGCATACTACGCGGCGCTTCGCAGCACCGACGAAGACAGAACGCGCATGAGCGAATGTCATCAGGCCATTGAGCGCGCCCAGGAGTCCGGCGATCTGGACGCAGAATCAAACGCGGTGGTGCAGTATCAGATAGCGGTAACGGAAGCCGCCCATAATGTAGTGCTGCTTCATCTGCTACGCTGCATGGAGCCGATGCTGGCGCAAAACGTCCGTCAGAACTTCGAATTGCTCTACGCGCGACGTGAAATGCTGCCGCTGGTCAGCGGTCATCGCACCCGTATTTATGAGGCGATTATGGCGCGGGAACCGGAACAGGCGCGGGAAGCGTCGCACCGTCACCTGGCGTTCATCGAAGAAATTTTGCTGGATCGCAGCCGTGAGCAGAGTCGTCGCGATCGCTCGCTGCGTCGTCTGGAGCAGCGCAAGAATTAATGTTTTTCCGGCGTATGCCGGAAGATTTGTACCAAAAGCGCCATTGAAGCGCGGCAACTAAACCCAGAACCTGTCTTATTGCGCTTTGTTAAGTGCCCGTAGTTCAGGTTGCATCGCGGCGGCAAGATGAAGCCCTCACAACATGAAGGGGGCGCACAGCCGCTAAAGACGCAGCCGGACGCTGTAAGAGCACAGAGTGCAATGGGACAGGTTCCAGATAAATCAACGTATTAGATAGATGATAAGGAATACCCCCATGTCAGAACGTTTACAAAATGACGTGGATCCGATCGAAACTCGCGACTGGCTACAGGCGATCGAATCGGTAATCCGTGAAGAAGGTGTTGAGCGTGCTCAGTATCTGATCGATCAGCTGCTTTCCGAAGCCCGTAAAGGCGGCGTGAACGTAGCGGCGGGCAGTGCCGCCCGTCAGTACATCAATACCATCCCCGTTGAAGAAGAGCCGGAATACCCGGGTAATCTGGAACTGGAGCGCCGTATTCGTTCTGCTATCCGCTGGAACGCCATTATGACCGTGCTGCGTGCGTCCAAAAAAGACCTCGAGCTCGGCGGCCACATGGCTTCCTTCCAGTCTTCCGCGACCGTCTACGAGGTGTGCTTTAACCACTTCTTCCGTGCGCGCAACGATAAAGACGGCGGCGACCTGGTCTACTTCCAGGGCCACATCTCTCCGGGCGTTTACGCGCGCGCTTTCCTTGAAGGCCGCCTGACCGAAGAGCAGATGAACAACTTCCGTCAGGAAGTTCACGGCAACGGTCTGTCTTCTTACCCGCACCCGAAACTGATGCCGGAATTCTGGCAGTTCCCGACCGTATCCATGGGTCTTGGCCCGATCGGCGCTATCTACCAGGCGAAATTCCTGAAATATCTGGAACACCGCGGCCTGAAAGATACCTCTGAGCAGACCGTTTACGCCTTCCTCGGCGACGGTGAGATGGATGAGCCGGAATCTAAAGGCGCCATCACCATCGCGACCCGTGAAAAACTGGACAACCTGGTCTTCGTCATCAACTGCAACCTGCAGCGTCTGGACGGCCCGGTCACCGGTAACGGCAAAATCATCAACGAACTGGAAGGCATCTTCGAAGGCGCCGGCTGGAACGTTATCAAGGTGATGTGGGGTTCACGTTGGGACGAGCTGCTGCGTAAAGACACCAGCGGTAAACTGGTCCAGCTGATGAACGAAACCGTTGACGGCGACTATCAGACCTTCAAATCCAAAAACGGCGCTTACGTGCGCGAGCACTTCTTCGGTAAATATCCGGAGACCGCAGCACTGGTCGCAGACTGGTCTGACGATGAGATTTGGGCCCTGAACCGTGGCGGCCACGATCCGAAGAAAATCTACGCTGCATTCAAAAAAGCGAAAGAAACCAAAGGCAAAGCGACCGTTATCCTTGCTCACACCATTAAAGGTTACGGCATGGGCGACACCGCCGAAGGTAAGAACATCGCTCACCAGGTGAAGAAAATGAACATGGACGGCGTTCGCTACGTCCGTGACCGTTTCAGCGTACCGGTGACCGACGAGCAGCTGGAAAAACTGCCGTACATCACCTTCCCGGAAGGCTCTGAAGAGTACAAGTACCTGCACGAACGCCGCCAGGCGCTGCACGGTTACCTGCCGTCTCGTCAGCCGAACTTCACCGAGAAGCTGGAGCTGCCGGCGCTGGAAGATTTCCGCTCCCTGCTGGATGAGCAGAGCAAAGAGATCTCCACCACTATCGCTTTCGTACGTGCTCTGAACGTAATGCTGAAGAACCCGTCTATCAAAGACCGTCTGGTTCCTATCATTGCCGACGAAGCCCGTACCTTCGGTATGGAAGGTCTGTTCCGTCAGATTGGTATCTACAGCCCGAACGGCCAGCAG
>Ga0157365_10000326_pt1 | contig 21154 bp, 26 predicted proteins | sample AttsexASBM3_FD_111478 | JGI IMG/M metagenome (GOLD analysis project Ga0157365, IMG submission 111478) | Fungus gardens microbial communities from leaf cutter ant in Ribeirão Preto, State of São Paulo, Brazil - Atta sexdens ASBM3 | ecosystem: Host-associated > Fungi > Mycelium > Unclassified ... | reverse complement strand
CACATCGAGGGAGCGCCCGGTGGTGCTGTCGATGCGACGCAGCTGTGGCCGCTGCTCGGTAACCAGCGTGACCAGACGGGCGAGAATGATGGCCACCTTCTCGTCGATGGCGCGTAGGCGCTCGCCTTGGTCTTTGAGACAGTCAAGGATGCTCTCTGACGCGTCGTCCGTCAGTGTGCGAATGAGTTGATCCATCGGCGTCGCTCCTGCATTGGGAATGGCAGGAAGCGTGCCGATGAATCATGCGACCAAAGAGCAAATTGTGCGACGACTTACGTTTTGGTCGAGGTCGAGGCTGACGCCGCCAGGGAGTCCTTCACCGCCTTGGCCGGCGTGAAGCTCAGCTTGCGCGAAGCCGCGATGTCGATCTCAGCACCCGTGGCAGGATTGCGCCCTTTACGAGCCGGCATCTCCTTGACCGAGAACTTTCCAAAGCCCGGGATGGACAGGTCCTCGCCGCTGTGCGCCGCATCAATGATCGACGACCAAACAGTATCCAGGGCCGTTTTGGCGTTGGCCTTGGTCATGCCGGCCGCGTCCGCGATCCGATCGATGATGTCTGTTTGCTTCATCTTGTTCTCTTTAGTTGGACAGGCGCGACGCTAGGGAACGGCGGCGATGACCACAAGTGGTTGACGCGACTAGGCCTCCTTCCTCTGCTCCAGCGTGTGAGCCAGGCTCCTGCCCAGCCGGATCGCATGATCGAGTTGCAGACCAATGCCGGAGGCAGTGGCGTTGGGCCCGGTCAGAGTGTCGTAGCGGCGGTAGTTCAACCACAGTGAGCCAATCAGCTGCACGGCATGCACGAGGCCGTCCATATCTGCATCGTTGATGTCCTTGAAGACGCCATACAGGTCGAGCTCTTCGACATGCGGCGTGTGGTCCGGCAGGCTGACGACGAGATAGCGGCCCGTCCGAAACACGCGGTCCAGAACAGCCGCCTGCGCCTCGCTGAACCTGCCTGAAGGTTTATCCTCGCCCAGCGCCGCTTCGGGTGGTCGCTTCTGGCCGAACGAGCCGGTGCGCCTCACCTCCGGCAGGATGACGCGCATTACGAGATCACGCAGGGCTTTCGCGTTGGGTTTTTTTGACACGACAGTGAGATGATAGAGAGCACTCTCACTGACGACTGTCATGCTCTGCTTACCGCCTTCTGTCTCGATCATTGCTTGCGCAACCTGATCGTCATCAATGAGCCTCCTGAGGCTCCATCGGTTGGAGTATCCAAGCGCGTTGGCGATATCGACTGCCACGAACCACACCGCGCCTTCTACATCGACTGTCTGGATCCGGTGGCCCTCGAAGACGTGGCGGAGTGCTTGAAGGACGATGTTCTCGGCGAGCATGGGCAGTTCAGATGAACACGCCAGATCTTGTGAGTGGGTCATGATGAACCTCGGGGCTGTTGGTGACCGTCGGAAGTTCACGACGAGATCATGCGACCAAACAGCGAAATCTTCACTCCAAAGGGTGCTCCTCAAAGGAGCACCCTTTGCCGCTTGCCCACCCCTGGCGGCAAAGCCGCCCGCACCAACGGTGCAATGGTCTATGAAGACCCTCTAAAAGACAGACTTCAAGACGATTGGCGGGGGGTCACTGGGGGGTCGGAACGGGGGTCACAGCGGGGTCACAGCGGGGTCACTGGGGGGTCGCGAGGCCCGCGTGAGCGGAGCTAGTCTCAAAAAAAGTACGGCGCAGCGGCTGATCGGCTTCTGAGAGACGGTGCGATCGATGAAAACAGGCTTCGACGGCGTCGGTCGCGCAGGCCGATCGCCATCGATCGATAGCTCGGCGGTTCCCCACGCCAGATGTCACCGGCCGCGATCAGCACGTCGAACATCAGCCGGATCGGATCGTAGGCCTCGGGGGAACGGCACTGCTTCCAGATGCAGGTCGGAGAGGATCCAGGGACGCGTCATGATCTGTCTGCTCTCCGGCTGGCAGTTCACACGGCCCTAACGGGCCCTGGATAGGCCTGCACCAGAGGATCGTGGGTGACGAGTATCATGCCCTCCACCAGCGCCTGGGCGACCAGGATTCGATCGAACGGGTCCCGATGAAGGTCGGGCAGACCAGCGACCGCCACGGCGTGGTGACTAGTGATAGGCAGTTCCTCATAATCGTTCTCGATCAACCCACGACGCAGCCCATGGGGATCGATCCGGAAATCCGCGCGTCCGAGACCGGCCTTGATGGTGATCTCCCATAGGCTGGCAGCACTGAAGACCAGGACATTGGCGGGATCCGACAACAACGCCCTCACCTCGCGGGACAGCCGGTCGGGTGCCCCGGCCGCCCAGAGCAGAAGATGGGTGTCAAGGAGAAGCCTCACGCCGGGCCATCGAACAGCGTAGTGATCGCATCCTGGCCCATCCGATCGAAGTCCTCGGGCACATGGATCGCCCCAGCCATGAAGCCTAGACGTCGTTTGTGTCCCTCGTCCGGAGCCGAAATCGGACTGACCCGCGCAACCGGCTTGCCGGCCCGGGCGATGATGAAGCTTTCGCCTTTCTGCGCCGCATCGATCAGCCGCGACAAATGGGTCTTTGCTTCATGGATATTGACCGTGCGCATGACAGCCTCCTGACCTAGTCATAAGAACTTAGTCCATATGAAAATCTTGTGCAACTGGGAGGGGTCGCCGCACGGAGCAGAGTGTCGGACCGACCTCCGCTTTCCGGATTAAGGCAGGTTGTGACCACGGATCCCACTACCTGTTTGCTTTCGAACAGGCAGCTGGCGGGAATCCACCCCTGATAATGTCCTTTATCAGAGGTGACAGGTCGTACTAGATTCGTCCCAGGTTAGGGAGATGCTCAAGGATGGTGCAGACGGATCTGTGGGGGTGTGGCGGGCACTATGTCGGTTATCGCGATGGTGATGAGCTGTGGGGATGTGACGGACGGTTGATCGGCCGGTTTTACGGGCACGAGGTCTATGGGACCAATGGGCGCTATCTTGGTGAACTCTGCGACGGCGACCGGCTGGCTGTGAAGATCAATCAGAGTGCGGTAACCCAGCCGCTGCTGTCGCCCCGCCGGAAGGGCACGCGGATACGCGGGCTGCGCGGCGTGCGGACACCGGGCAGCGGCTATGAGGATTTTCCACAGATTGCGGAGATTCCATGAGGGCAGTTGCGCCGCGCCTGCCGCTTGTGGACCGGTTCATGCCGGGGTTGGTCGTGTCGGCTGATGAGCGGAGCCGGCAGCGCTATCTCGAATTCTTCGCGGCGCAGATCCGCAATCCGAACACCCGGCGGGCCTATGCGCGGGCTGTCTCTGGCTTTCTATCCTGGTGCGCGGATCTGGGGGTCACTGAATTGGCCGGGGTCACACCGCTCCATGTTGCGACCTGGATCGAGCTGCAGGGGCGCACACTGTCGGTCCCTAGCGTGAAACAGGCATTGGCGGCGCTGCGGCATCTGTTCGACTGGCTGGTAACTGGCCAGGTGATGCTGAGCAATCCGGCTGCTTCGGTGCGGGGGCCAGCGCATAGGGCGCGGATCGGCAAGACGCCGGTGCTGGAAGCGGACGAGACGCGGGCGTTGCTGGATGCGATCGACGTGTCTACGCCCGCCGGATTACGGGACCGGGCACTGATCGCGCTGATGGTGTTCTCTTTCGCACGCATTGGGGCGGCGCTGGCGATGCGGGTCGAGGATGTCTTCGTGCAGAACCGTCGCCTGTGGGTACGGCTTCGCGAAAAGGGCGGCAAGCAGCACGCCATGCCATGTCATCATACACTGGAAGAGGTTCTGCACGCCTATCTCGACGGGGCCGGGCTGGCTGGAGATCTGAAAGGCTGGCTGTTCCGAAGCATCCAGCGGAGCACAAAGCAGCTTTCAGAGCGGCGGCTGGAGCAGTCGGATGCGCATGCCATGGTCCGACGGCGCGCAAAGGGGGCTGGGATCGACACCGCGATCGGCAATCACACTTTCCGGGCGACGGGAGTGACTGCCTATCTGAAGAATGGTGGCACGCTGGAAAACGCGGCCGCCATGGCCAATCACGCTTCCACCCGCACCACCCAACTCTATGATCGTCGGCGGGACGACATCTCCCTCGACGAGGTCGAGAGGATCAGGATTTGATTCAACAGACTGCCACTTCTGGATGAATGGCTGTTCTATATCGCTCGCGGCGGACCCGGATACACCTGAACTCCAACAACCCGTCGCATACGAAATCCGACCAATCGTCCAATTCCTTGTGCGCGACATGATCCGCTTGGTCTTGGGGGTGCCGGCTTGCCTCGCGCTGGCCGGGTGCAACCTGCCTTACAACTTATCGCTGCACCACATGAACAGGCTATCGCCGCACGAGCTATCGCTCGTCGACGTTCTCCTGCATGAACAACTCAACTATGCATCCGACCTTGAAAGGAACGAACTGCTCACACGCTTACATTTCACCGCTTGAACCAGTCTGCAGAGTATAAAGACCGAGTGGCACAGTGTTCAATAATCTCGTTACTGAGAAATTCGACGTTGGATCTCGGTCGCCTGCTATCCAACAGACTTTTGCGCTGTCGCTCAGGTTGATCTTGTAGCAGTCGCGAAGGTCGCTGCTCAGACCGGCTGAAGACGCGCGCGGCACATCCAGACGTGGACAAGGACTTTCTTGAACTGGTTTTCAGTCTGCCATCGCGCGAGTGCCGTGCTCTCTTGGCGCGCGGATCACAACGCAGGGTGTCGCGGCTCACAAGTCATTCAGCGACACCGGAACCGGGGATAAAGGCGACGCCAAGCGCTCGCGTACGATCGCCAGGAGATCATGGTCCTCATCCCTTAGCACGTGCGGTTTCACCGGCAACCGCCCAGTCCGCACCACATACTCGAAGGTCTGGCGGATCACGTCAGACGGGGTGACCCCAAGCTCAGCCAAGCGTCGGTAGGCCTCGGCTTTGAAGTGATCGTCGATCCGGAGATTGATCGAGGCCATGCCCTTTCCTCAGCGGAAGATCCGCACTCTATATCTTACGTTCATAAAACAATCGGTTGGAATTAGCTTATAATCGCCCTTAGCTTCAGACCTAGTCATTTTATAATTTTAGCCCCCTGCCCTGGACCTTATGTCCGATAAAGGACCGGCGAAAAGCAGTTCGTCCAGATCCAGTTGGCCTTGGGCGGGATGTTCGGCGCGGCGCCCTTGTCCTCGATCTGTCGACGCACCGCGTTGGTGTCGGAGCCCTTGTCGCCGTGGATCAGCCGGGCGTTCGAGACTTGCGCCAGCAGCGGGACCGCTGCCGTGCAATCCGCGACGGTGCCGCCGGTCAGCACGAAGGCGACCGGACGGCAGGCGGCATCCGTCAGCGCGTGGACCCTGGTCGTGCGCCCGCCACGCGATCGGCCGATGGCCTGGTGTCGCTCCCCCTTTTTCCGCCGGAGGCGCAGCGATGGGTCTTCACGGAAGAACTGTCGATCAGACGTTCGGCAGGCGGTCCACCGCTCTGCGCCAGCGCCTCGAACAGGCGCGCCCAGACGCCTTTCGCGGCCCAGCGCTGAAACCGATCGGAGAGCGTCTGCGCGGGCCCTACGCGGACGGCGCATCCTTCCACCGCGCGCCGGACAGCAGGATCTGAATGATGCCGCTGATCACGCGTCGATCATCCCCGCGCGGCTTGCCACGCGTATCGGTGGGCAGATGTGACGCAATCCGCGCAAACTGCCGCTCCGAAAGCCAGAAAAGGTCAGCGTCCATCGCTTATCTCCTTTCAGAGACAGCGAATCACAGGCCGCCCACAATGGGAATCCCTTTATGGGGCCGGGCTCTAAGCCACAATAAATACTATCCCCGCATGAGCTTCCGCCGCAAAGAATGGCGGGTTATCACGACCGGGGTGTCGGCAGATTTTTGAGGGCTGCCAATGCCTATATCGTGAAGCACATAAGATGATAACAGGTCTGCTCGCGCGCGGCGGCTTCTCATAATGCTCAGCAAGGATGCGGCCGAACTCGTCCACTACAACTGGTTAGGGGTGATCTCGCCTGCGCCGCGAGCCGCGTGTATTGCTCTGGCAGGATCTAGGCCGTCATGCCAATAGCGTGGTCTTTCAGACCGCCTTTGGCTGGCTGTCTTGTGGTGAGGCGTGCTCGTGGCATGAATGTGGCTTGATTACCAGTGTGGCGGCTTTCCTTGCCCAAGGTCGAGCCCGATGCCTCAGAATATTTCCACAATATATTTTCATGAAAACGCCAATGATCACCTTTCAACTATATATTCATATTCTCTTCTCAAGCTATCAAGTTTAAAGGTTGCCCACCCAATCTTTTCAGAGAGATTACTACTTTTGTATAGTCCGGTCATTAATTTATTTTTATCTCCAGAAAAATCCAATATACATTCCTTTGCTTCTCTCAATAAATCCAAAAATCTTTCGTTGAAGAATCTATTTTCTATGAGAGAAAGCTTCGCGACAACGAGACCTATCGCTCTCGCATCTGTTTCCGGTTTTATCTTCAGAAATTCGGTCTTCACCTCTGAAATCTCGAAATCGATACCGCCATTGACCTCGAACCAGGTATTCAGGAATCGATAATCGCATTTGTCATCGTGGAGCTCTATGCGTAGATTGTCTGATATCTCCGCATAGCATCTGTCTATTCGCCCCTCGATTTCTCTGACGGTCTTCTGGTAGTTTCCTGAACTTACAAAGAGGTTTTCTGGCATCTGCGTCATCCGTGTGGTCAGAATGATCAACACTGCGATAGAGCAAGACTAGGCTTAAATGAAGTGTCCAGACAAGCTTTGACACGTATTCGAGTGTTATCGCAGCCGCAGCATCTTCGGCGGTTCGCGATACGATGCCTGCTATCCATCTTATAGGCATGGGTGGCAGTTTCTAGTTTTCCGATCGACCGGTGACAGAGCCACCGTTCAATCCGAAATCTACTAAAATCGGGCCGACTTCGTCCCCTGCAGAAGCAGCAGAGTGATACTGAAGCGTCCTAGCGAAACGCCTGGCACCTCTTTTGCACACTGTGACCCGAGGCGATCACAGCCTTGTCTGAGGCTGACGTGACGCTGCTGTTGAATAGTCACCTGCCTCTTCAAGCGGCCGATAGCCCGGCTAAACTGTGCACATCGCGCGGCGCCTAATCGAAAATGACAACCAGGAATGATTGATTGCTGACCGACAGGCTGTGACCGTGGGAGACCTTTCCAGATTTGTACCGTGATACTTCGACTGTTTTCTCGATATTCAGATGATCGAAGAATACATTCTACTGCGAGGTCATGATCTCCTGGTTCAGGCTTATTCTATGCCTGTTAGACGGTCTAAAAGGCATAGCACGAGATCACCTCCATTGCGGCATTCGCTACGGAGACGAGTGATTGCGGAAGCCCAATCATAGGTCTGAGACCAGTTAGACAGGCATAAGCCCCTGCTTCGTACACCTCCGCTACGGCTGTTTTACAGCGGAACGCTGTGACAGTGATGCCAATCCATCACTTGTTCAGGTGGGAAAAAGACGAAGCAATTTAAGATATCGCCCAGTTCGCAGACACGCAGATTTTGCCACTCTGGAGCTAAGTTCAGGGGGTCTATCTCTGAAAAACACAAAAAAAATCGAGGTGGTTAGAGAGTTAAATAATGAAGTTAAAGAGTTAAGGGTGTGGAAAACGGAGATATCCATATGAAAAATCTAATGATTTTTTCCTGCAGCGTTCCCAAAGTGTCGTCAAATCGTTCCCGGAGTGTCGACAGCTTCGTTCCCGGAGTGTCGAGAGATCGTTCCTGAAGTGTCGATGGGTCAACGTATCTGTGGATAAAGTTCGGCGCGTTGAAGCGCCCGGTGGTACGGCGGAACGATAAACGTTCAAATAAGCCGCGTCAGATTCATCGAGAGCGAAAGAGCAGGAACACGGAATAAGGCGTCGACATTTCGGGAACGCTACCTGCGCCAAATCGGTGCTTCACATGAGCCTACTAAGAGCCAGGAACAAAAGTTACCGACCTAAAATGTGGCTGTTTTTAGCGTTATACTGTCGCACAAAGCCCATGAAGGCCCGTTGATAGTTGACCGGGGTCCGTGTGGGATCCGCATCAATCCAAGCGCGGAATTCCTGATGCAACGTATCGAAATCCCAGCCAGGGCATTCAGCCCGAAGTGTCGCCAGAGTCGCGGCCGTCACATCGCGAAGCGACGGATCTTCTGCAGCCGAAATTCCAGATGATGCAACCGTATCGTCGCGAGGATTCATACCAGACGCTTTATTGATCCGTCTTTGAAGCTGACCTCTTCCTAATCCGAGTTGCACTTCAGAGGAATCTTGTGTCCGCTGCATCCGAAGGTATGGCTCACGCTTGTCCACGAAGCTTTCAATTGTCAGCCTGTAACCTGGTAGATCATTGCGTTCTGCAAGTTTTATAAGCTCGAACTTGAAGCGACGATACAGTCCTTCAGCACCAGATTTTTCAAATAGAGTCGGCAGAGAGATGACGAAGCCCGCCTCCCCGGCCCCGCCGGCATGTTTACGTGCTACTTTATAGAGCCAGCGTTCGCGTCCGCCAGAAATGTCAAAGTAGGCGCGGTCAATAGACAGCACGCCGCCTGTCATTAGAACGCCTTCATAAAGCCAGTTTGAAAGCTCGATCGTCATACCGCGGCTGCGCTCGGTCCGTTCGTCTACCAATTGCGACCAGCCATCCAGCCAAGAGAAAGTGGCCTCTCGTCGGTTCTCGGCTCGAATGTTTGTCTTGATGGTCGTCGACACCAACCGGTCAAGCGATTGGCCGAGAAGTTCATAGGCTCGACCTGTCGTGGGCCGCCCGATTGCACGGAGCAAGTCGTATGGCATCAGATGAAGCTTGCGAGGGATGTCGTTAATCCCACGACGGGCCATATCAGCCAGCACGCTGACGCAATAGATCAGAATGTCGGCGTCCCAAATTGTCGCCATACCGTAATCTGGATTGGGAGACACATGGACCCATTGTTTGCCATCCGGACTACGGTAATCGATCGGTTTGGTCCGTTTCGCTTTAGCCAAGCTGAAGAACGGCCGCTCCATCATTTCTCGCTGATCCCGCAGAGGCAGGTCGGCAAGGTAAGGCAGGAAAGGACTGAGATACGTGGTGGTATGCTCTGACGTCGGCGTCCTCATAAAAAATTTTCCCGGGGAAACTGAGCAAGGGGTTCCCGGTGCAACCGCATGTCACGACGAAAGAGTTTCCCCGGGGAAACTTCTGACGTGGGTTTCCGTGAGGAGCATTGCGGAAAATTTCCCCGGGGAAAGATCACCGCCGCACTCCCCGACCAGTTGCATCCAATTCAATTAACGCTTTGCGTAACGCTGAAACCAGTTCCTCATGATCGGCACCGGAGCCGGCATGCAGGCGCACGGTCACTCCTTGGCGACTCACTGATTGAACGGTCAGAGCAGGTCGTCCAAGGCGCGATGTGTAGGTCAATGTATTCTGATCTCGTGCCTCATCAGGCGCGGCAGCGGCAAGTAAGCGGCGTTGCACGTCAGCCGCTGGGATTGGCAGATCGTCGTTCTGACGCGCACTGGCCTGTTCCCTCGCCATACAATCTGCGACTTCCGTGATCCGTTCTGCTGCTGCTGTATCTTCAAGTGCACGCGCCAATGCGTAGGCTGGTTTCAATTGCACGTCATCCCAGGAAGCGAAGGCGGACAGTACGGCATCGGGAATTCGGGCAGTCTGCAGCATCTTTGACAACCACCCTTCGGAGACCCGCAGGCGCTCCGCCATGCGCTTCTGCTTCCCATTATAGTGCTGCTCAAGGGCTACGGCATAGTTGCGGGCTCGCTCGATATCCGAAACGTCACGTCGCGCCCGGTTCTCAAGGTCAGCCAGTCGAAAGGCTGCTTCGTCGTCAAGCGCGGAGACCTGAGCGACGAACTGCGTGTCCGGATAGGAATGGTTTCGGAGCCACGTGATTGACCAGTGCCGCCGCGTACCCGCGATGACCTCGTAGTCATAGTTCGGATCCCCCGATACACGCCGGACCACTGCGGGGACCTTCTGGCCGCCCTCGGCGATAATCGAGTCAATCAGGTCTCTGCAATTTGCTTCGGACAATTGTCCGTAACGTCGCGCATTGCCGGGCCAGACGCGTACGCGAGCTGGATCAAGCAAGAGCTGCGTGACTTGGCGTACTTCACCTGACTGTATCCGCGCCAGCGCAGATTCCCGTTGTAACAGGGTTGATGGTCGCACGCGTTCCGTTGGCGCCGGGGGAGGGGAGGCGCTATTGTCACCTGTATCCTCGCTGAGCAGATCAGCGAGATAGGAATTTTGCTTACGGGCCATGGAAAGGGATCGCAGAGGTTTGAGAAAGGGCGTTTGATGAGGTTGAATCAGGCTGTAGCATTCAGCACTTCTTCTTCTCGCGCCGGTGTGACGCGACCCCAGCTCTGGCGGACCAGCTGCTCAATTTGGCCAAGAGCTTCATCCAAATTAGCTCGGCAGCGTTTATGTGTCCTGGCCGTGCCAATCGGCTTTTCGAGCTCATAAATTGTCATCATCCGTAGCGCCGCATGGCTGATCTCGGCGGAATCCAAGATGGGCACGGGCAGCAAAGCTGGGCCGAAGGTCTGCTCCATAATCGAGCGGATCATGGCGTGTGAGGGATCGTTGCTATCGAACTTCGAGCAGATCAACCGGACGAAATTGTAGTCCAACGTGATACCTGCGCTGGCCAGCTGTTGCAGGACTTGGTCCATCATGGAGAGAAACTGTACGGTTGAGCAGAAATCTGGTGTCGTCGCAGCGAGGGGGACCAGCAGTGCATTTGCAGCCTGCATGACGGCTAGGGAGATGGTGCCGAGGGCAGGGGGGGGATCAAGAAGCACGACATCATACTGACGCGCCAGTTCATTGAGGCCCTGCTTCAATTTACGGAAGCGGGCGGCCAACACCGACTGACCATCACTGCCCGCGGCCGCTAGCTCATATTCAACGTCAAAAAGCTCAAGGTTAGAGGGAATGAGATCGACATTGGGCCAAGGGGTCGCCTTGACCGCATACGACAGGTCCGCCTGTGTCGGGTCGATTGACAGATAGGGGTAAAGGGTCTCTTCCCGGGTGATATTGAAATGTGGGTTGAATCCAAACAGCGTAGTGGTGGTCGCCTGGCTGTCGCAGTCGACTACGAGCACACGATAGCCTTGGACTGCAAAATAATGCGCCAGATGGGTCGTAACGGTCGACTTGCCGACGCCACCCTTGAAGTTCTGGACCGCGATGATAGCTGGAAGGTCCAGCGGCGCACGGTGAGGTGAAGCCCCTAGGACGCTGCGCATATGCAGCAATTCTTCGATGCTGTAGCCGAGACGACGACCGGTCTCAGAAGCAGGAGGCAAGGGCAGGCGCCCATCTTCTTCCGCCATGCGGATCCGATTAGTCGAACAGTTCAGCAACTGGGCAGCGTCTGCGATTCCGATCCGCACGGTCAGGCCCTTCCGACTCTCTGGAAGGAATGCCTTGCGCCGCAGCCGCTCAATCATGCGCTCGCCAGCGTCGGCAAGATCGCCGATCTGGCTAACAACTGAATTCATTATGCGTTCCCCAAGGCGTTTTGAACCTTCGTGGAGGAAAAGATCCCATAGAACATTCATGGTGGCAACAATTTCTAAAGCAAAACGCAAACGGACGGGGAACCGATAGATGGCAATGGGCATACGAGGCATATGGGTCTGATCGGCTACGCGGTAGTGCTGTCTCCTGATCGGGGATTGCAGATCTAACACTGAAGTGCACCCGGTCCCGCCAAGCCGCAAAGTCAGAGCCATTTTGACAATGGCGCCACCCACAAGCACCCCAAGGTGCGTGCATGAAGGGTGAGCTATTCCTACCGAGCATTCCACTTCACGCCGACATCGGTAAGCACAATGATCAACTCAAGTATCCGTTGTGATCAAGCGACTTTCGGCGTCCAAAGCTGATCTCTGCGAGGCAGCGCATTGGCGAGGACGAGGAGCTTTCGCATGATTGCGGTAACGGCGATCTTGGCGTGTTTCCCTTTGGCGATAAAGCGGTCATAGACGCGCTTGAGATCGGGACTGAACCGCATGGCGACGATGGCTGGCATCTAGAGCGCCTTGGCGCAGGGTGGCACGGCCGCCCTAGATGAGGCTGCGTCCCTGCCAAGTTCCGGACTGGCGGGTGATGGGGGCGAGCCCAGCAAGCGACGCGGCCTGCCCCTCTTCCATTGTGCCAAGCCCGGGCATCTCGGCCAGGAACGCATGGGCCGTGACTGTCCCCAGACCAGGAATACTGGCCAGCACGTCGCGGCGTCGGGACAAGGCCGCGTCTGTTGTCATAAGTGCTGCGATGGCTTCATCGAGGGATGCGACCTGCGCCTCGATCTGCCGCACCCGATGCCGAGCATGGCGTTGCAACAAGCCCAGAGTGAGCGTCTTGATGCGGTTGAGCGTGGCGGTGCGGTCGCGCATCAAACTACGGCGGGCAGCGACCAGCTCAGCCAGATCGTTTTGCAGATCCGAGCGGATCGGGCGCGGCACCGGCTTCAGCAAGGCGCCATAGCGCGCCAGCATCAGGGCATCGACGCGATCGGTCTTGGCCAGCTTGCCCGTCGCCTCGGCAAAGCGCCGTGCCTGCCGCAGGTTGACTTTGATCAGGGGGAGTGCCGAGGGACGTGAGGCGTTCCTTCATCGTGCGGTGATACGGGCCTGTCGGTTCGAACACGATCCGCGCTACCATGGTGAGGTCGCCCATCCAGCGTAACAGCGCTGTTTGACCTTTGCGGGTGTTGGGGACGCGTGTGGTTTCTTCACCGGGATAATGGGCGGCGTCGAGATAATCCTTGGAAACGTCGATCCCGATCGTGATCGACGCGGGTTGTAGTTCAGGCCTGGAAATGTCGGCCGAATGCATCATCTTTTTCATGCCTAATGCTTGTCATCCGAGGATAGACCTCAGGTATCCGTTCAGATGGGGTGGACGGCCTCGCAGCGGCTTTTGGGCCGAACTGACAGGCCGGCATTTTTGCTGAAGGGATGAACCGTGACGATACAGCAGACGCTTATCGGTATCGATATCGCGAAGAATGTTTTTCAGGCTTATGCTGTCGATGAGACAGGGCGATGCGTCTTCAAGCGAAAATTGGGGCGGAGCGAAATTGCGTCGTTCTTCAACGCCCTACCACCATGCCGTGTCGTCCTTGAAGCCTGTGCGACGTCGCATTACTAAGGCCGCCTCATCCGGCAACATGGCCATGAGGTCGCGCTGGTGCCACCAGAAGCCGCCAAAGCCTTCGTCAGGAAAGGCAAGAAAAACGATGCCATAGACGCGGCGGCCATTTGTGCGGCAGCCCTATATCCGGACACGCGTTATGTGCCGGTTAAAGCGGAGGAGCAGAAAAGCATTTTATCGCTACATTCTGCGCGCGTCCTGCTGGTCAAGCAGCAGACGATGGTGGTGAATGCTCTGCGAGCGCTCGCTGCCGAGTTCGGGGTTGTTGCTCCGCGCGGCACCGGAAAGCTGGATGCGTTGATGGCGACAATTGCTACCGCAGAACTCCTGGAAACTATGAGACAAGTTGCCGAGACGCTGTTTCACCAGTTTTCGACACTGCGCGACAAGGTATCAAGCCTTGAAGCCAAGATTGAAGCTCACGCGCGGACTCACGAGGATGCCCGGCGGCTGACCAGCGTCCCTGGGATTGGTCCGGTGACAGCTTCCATGATCGTCGCGTCCGTCACCGATATCGGGGCATTCGGCTCGACCCGGCAATTTACGGCATGGCTCGGCCTGGTACCACGCCAGCATTCCACCGGCGGCAAACCTCGGCTGGGCAGAATTACCAAAGCAGGCAACCGGGAGATCAGAACTCTGCTCGTACTGGGCGCGACCTCGATGATCTATCGTGCACCTCGATGGCAGAGTGTCGCCGGCGCATGGCTGCGAGGACTACTCGAGCGTAGTCCTCCCCATCTGGCGACTATTGCCCTGGCCAACAAGACGGCCCGGATTGTGTGGGCCCTTTTGAGCCATAAGGAGGTTTACAGCCCGCGTGGTCGTCATGCCGTTCCGGCATGATAAACGACGAATACCGGGTGTGAGATACCGGGGCTTGCCCCGGTAGAGCCGGCAGGATGCACTGACCGACGTGGTGGGGAAACTCTGCAATCAGAAGCAGTTCAGGCAAAGCCGATTGTGGCCTTGTGCATTGAAGCACGCCGTTAAGTTTGGCGCCTGACAAGCAAGCGAACACCCACGATGGCCGACGAGAATGCTCGTATGAATAGGCCGGACATAAGGGCGCATCTGACCGGTTCCCCGAACGACGACCAGTCCCGTCCATCCATCTGCCGACCTGATCAAAGTGAGTGCCCTATGAGAGGTCAAAGCCGGAATTGCTTGATATTCAACGGCCGTCCACATAAGGCACAAGGAAAAGAAGGGGCGGTCATACTCTAAGTCGACCCATCACGGTCTGCATGTCACCGTCCCGTCCCCTTCCTGATTTTTCCGGGGTGGCTACCCCGGAAAAATCCAGTCCTTTGTCGCATGCAGCGACCCTGAATGCATAAGACAAGCATCAAGGCGTCTCATGCAAAGACAAGGGGTTATGACGCCGGCAAGAGAGTCGTCGGGCGCAAGCGCCACATCGCTGTCGACACAGACGGGCGCCTGTTGATGGTCAACCTGACGCCGGCCGATGTCTCCGACAGCGCAGCGGCCCAGATGAGCCTGGATGCGACCGCCAGCGCTGACCCTGGGTGAAGCATCTGTTTGCCGATGGCGCCTATGACCGGCTCCAGCTGATGGACAAGGCAGCCTATCTGGACTTCGTCGTCGAGATCATCCGCCGCCGCGACGGGGCCAAGGGCTTTGAGGTTCTGCCGCAGCGCTGGGTCGTAGAGCGGACCTTCGGCTGGATGACCCACTAACGGCGGCTGGTGCGTGATGACGAGCGCCGCGTCGACGTGTCACAGGCCATGATCTTCGTCGCCATGGGCGACAATCTCATGCGCAGAAATGCTCACTCGTGAGTTTCCAAACAGGCTCTAAACGCCAAGAATTTTTATGAGCCTATCGCCTGCAAACAATGTAAACCGCAAGTAAAACCAATAAACATAACGAACTAACTAAAAGGTTAGCTGATTGTAACGATCGAATGGAAGACTCCAGATATCATCATGGCCGAGCCTTTTTAAGGGGAATGCATCCACAAATGATTCCGTCTCTACTTTCATAGGCTCCCAGGCTTTGTCTATAGAATCTAAGGCATCATGCCAATTTGTATTTTCATGCTTATATCGTGCATATACGGGCAATGAAGAATATCGAGCGCCCAACATAAAATCACGAACGCGATAGTCGACTAGAGGGCCTTCATCATTCAGGTCGGCATTAACCAGGCCATTGTTACCACTTGAGGCAAAGTAAAGAGATGGTATATCGTATGCTAGTGGAACTATCAATCCATGAAAACTTGAGCTTAATATTCTTCTGCAGGAAGTAATTTCACGTACTTTTTCAACAAACCCTTCCCATGTCCGAGGATGGTTAGTCGATATAATTTTTATACTATTGTCGTTACAGGTGTCGTACCTGTTATATTGCCCAAATGGCTTGGAAACAGGATCTTTGGTTTCAAAATCACTTAGATGCGGGATGATCCCGAGCTCATGAGTAATCTTTTTTGACTTCGGAATAATACGTGGCAACAGCCATCCAGGATCGCCGAAAATATCTGGACAGTCTATTCCTGCATTTAACAGTATAGTGCGAGTTATTTTTCCACGAACTGCATGTACCTTCAAATGTAAATTTGGCGGTCTTTTATAAAATTCAGTTTGCTGCATAAAATGGTCAACGGTTGGGTCCAGCCCAGTTCCCCAAACGTGAACATGGCCCTGCTGCTGCCAGTTCAATACAGTACCAACCCCGACTAGCCGAACTTCAGTTGAGTCTGCCGGTGTAGGCCGTACATCAAGTCCGGACATAGCAGCAACCACAATCGGGCTAAGGGCATCTCCAAAATTTGAAAAAAATTCTTCGTTTGTGGGCATCGACCAGAAAAGCGGCACTTTTCCATCTCCGCAGAAGATGGCTTCATCGAGCCCTCGAAATTTGCTGTAGGCCTTAACTCCACCAGCGCGTTGTGGGAAATCGACAATACCTCTTCCGCAGGTCAAGCGACGACGTATTCGAACTGCCAGTTCTTGATTCCCCTTTACAACAACTCGAAACTCGACTGTTGCTGGTTTGTCTAGATAAAATGGAAGGTAAAATAGCGCTACTTTATCTCTTGCAATGTCTTCTGATTTGATCTCTCGGAAAACTATGACCTCATTTCCATCATTTATAGATACATCGATAACCGCGGTAATTTCCTTACTTTCTCCCGTGCAAGAACCAATATTCAACAGGCCAAACTCTACTACAGCCGCACCGGCTTCTATTCGCGCGTATGGACCGAACACCAAAGTTTCATGTATTCCCTTTCTGGCACAAATGAAGTATTCTCCGGATATAAGGCTTACATAGCCGGCATGCTGGTTTATCATCGAGTATTATCTCGCCTGCTTAAGGTGGGTAGATATAATATTTAGTGCCAATGCATATCATGCATAATGGTGGTTTCTACACATATTACGTTCACATGTAAATGTTCTTCATTCGTTTCGAAAAGTTTCATGCAGTTTAGCGTTTTTCGCAGCAGTGAGTAGAATCACTGTTGTAGTTTCGGTCGTGCACGAATTTGATAGAAAACGCATGCCGCTCGATACCCTATGATTATGCGCTAAAATGGGTGCTGTTCTCCCCGAACGATATCGTAATGTGCAAACATGTCGGGTCCAAAGAACCATTTATTATTTGCACGACAAATTGATCTCATAACGTTTAGACAATGACTTATGGGATCTTAATAGAGTTTACTCTAATTTTGTGGAAGAGAAATGGTCGATGATCTCGTATTTGGCATGGAAACGACCGCAGGATAGATAGACAGAATTGCCGCGGGCCGATCAGTCGTCGGCGGCGATACGGGGAACGCGACCGTCTTCTTCTTTGGTAGCGTCACGCTACTGCGTTTCAGATGGGTCGCGCGTCATCACGGCAGAGCCTCGTGCAAGAGGCATTATGCTGCGGGTCGCTCGCGCGACCCCACTGCACATAAGGTGACGCAGCCGCTGCGCGATACGGAAGGGCTCCGAGCCCATAAAAGCACCTGATTTATGACCACGGGGACAGGAGAGACACCATTCGCGAAAATACGTCGACACTCAAACCCTCATGTAAGGACGAGGCCCGGATCGGCCAGAAGAACGGCATCGTCCGGCAATGGGCCCGGCGCGGCACGCGGCCAAGCCAGCCGGCTGACTCGCGCTACGACAATGCCTGGCTGTTCGGGGCGATCTGCCCGGCGCGCGGCAAAGTCGCTGGCCGGGCGCTCCCGTTCACCGGCACGGCCAGCATGCAACTGCACACCGAGGAAATCTCGCGTGCGTCGCCCCGCGGTGCCCACGCCGTCGTCCTGCTCGATCGCGCCGGATGGCATACCACCGACAAGCTGAAGCTGCCCCGCACTATCAGCCTGCTCTTTCTGCCGTTTCGCGCGCCCGAACTGAACCCGGTCGAAAATGTCTGGCAGTTCCTGCGCCAACTGGCTGTCCAATATCGTCTTCGACGGCATCGATCACATCATCGACGCCGCCTGTTCCGTCTGGAACAATCTTGCCGCCCTGCCTGACACCATCCGATCCATCGGACTCAGAAAGTGGACTTACACAGGTCGGGGACTGTAACCGTTGGTATGATGTGACCGACCAACCGTATCACTTTATGATAAGTAATAAGAGGTCGGTTCCAAAATCAGCTTTGTTCTTTATTAGTCTGCAATTCGATTTCACGCAATTCGCTAATATTTTTATTAGAATATTCTTCTAATAAAGAATGCCTTCGAACGCGAATCGAATCCTCTGGATAAGGATCATCGGCCGTCTCATAAGATATGAAATAGCTATAAAATTCATTATTAAAAGGGCAAGTAAATCTCACAGGGGGATGCTTGTTAGGGTCAGTGAACCCTCCCCATTTCCGATGAAAATATTCCTGATTACGGTCAAAAGCTTCAGCCACAATCTTTGCAAGTTCGGGAGATGTTCTTATTGTTTTTGATCTATCGTGTTCAACTAGAATTCTATCATCTACGACAGTAGGTAACCCTGCAAGGTGCAGTCGGTAAAGATAGTCTGTGTCTTCCCAATATGCCGGCGAAAAGTTTTGATCAAAAAACCCTACTAGCTGCAAAGCTTTTCTAGAGAGAACACCGCATGCAAATTCCTGGGGTATTGCGACCGTTCCAGTAGGGCTTCTTTCTGACTCTTGCCCCATAACTGTAGCTAGGCCGAAGTTATCATTCTGTCTTCTGACAAATTCAATAAATTCGTCAAACCCTCCTTTCCTGAAAAACAAGTCATCATTCACTATTAACATGAACTCGTCATTGTTTTCATTTGAGAACTGAAGAGCATCATTCCAGCTTTTAGAAAGTCCACGATTTTTTCCAAATGGAAGGTATGTAACATTTTGTCGTTGCTTTTCAAAAGAAGACAAACGCTTTTTAATAGATTCGTCAACTCCATGGAAAAATATGTACCACCTTATGTCATTTTCTGTGTCAGAGATGCTGTTTATGAGGTCTTTTGGGAAGTTATTGTAAACAACGACACATATCCCGATCGTGCCTTTTTTTAATCCGTCGGAACAGAATATAGCCTCCTGGCTTGGAGGATTATTCTCGTTTTGTTTTTTTTCAAGCATATGTTGGTAAATGCGACGGTTTCTTGCGTCGCGAATTGATGCAAGCCGAGCTCGAATGTCGGAAATTTCATTGCGAGCTCGGTCATTGCCCATTTCAGCCGATCGCTCGTAAAAACTAATGGCCTCTACCCAGTTTTCTTGATGTCTATGGAAATTTGCAAATTGAAGATACAGCTCTGCATTTCCTGGGGAAATAATCAAAGACATTTCATAACATAAATGTGCATCCTGTATTTTTTGCTCTTCTTTGAGGCAATTGCCGAGCTTAACCCACGCATCTGAGTCAACTGGATATTTTCTTATGTAATCCCAATATATGGATACAGCTTTCTCCCAATCCTTTTGGTTTTCTGCTTCTTCTGCTTTTTCAAAAAAATTCATATTTGCCTTCTATAGCGCTGCTTAGTTTGCACGTAGTGATCTTGCCGCAAATGCATCCTAACTTATTGGCCCACGCCTGCATATAATATGTTAAACTCAGAGACATAATACATAAACCAAAGCGGTCGCTATGTATGCCCTCAAATGTCATAAAGCGACGCCCCGCAATGCTGGGGCAAGTCTAGGCTCAGGACCTGTTACGGTCGCCAGTAGATGGCGGTTGTGTCGAGGCAGATGGCCGAGAAGAAGGTACGGGCGCAGCGATCGTATCGCATGGCGATACGGCGCCAGTCCTTCAGGCGCCCGAACATGGTACCGCCGGCGATAGCGCGCCTTCTCACGGGAATCGGCACTCTGCGGCTCCTGGTCGACGGGATGCAGGGCTCGATCCAACGCTCGGCCAGACTTCGCCGGAAGCGATTGCTGTCGTAGTCACGATCGCCGATCAGGTTCCGGGCATTGGGCAGCCGGGGCAATAGCAGGGCCGCGCCTTTGTGGTCGCTCGTTAGCCCCTCGGTCAGCAGCCTCGCCACCAAGCGGCCATTCCCGTCGCAGACCGCATGCAGCTTGGAGTTCAACCCGCCTCGGGTGCGTCCGATCCGACGCGCAGCACCCCCCTTTTAAGCAGGCTGGCTGCCGTAAGGTGCGTGCTGTCGACCATCAGCTCATCCGGCACCCCAGCCTTGCCTGGCAGAGCGGAAAAGATCCGCGCGAACACACCCAGACGGCTCCAGCGAATGAAGCGATTGTAGAGCGTCTTGTGCGGCCCGTAGCCTGACGGTTCGTCCTTCCACTGCAGGGCGTGGCGGATCACATAGATGATGCCGCTCAGCACGCGGCGGTCGTCCACGCGCTTCAAGCCACGCGATTTCGGCAAATGCGGCCGCAACGCGCGCATCTTGTGCGCAGTCAGCATCAGCAAATCGGATATCGAGTTCTCCCCCGATGCCCGTCGAATCACATCATGCCAAATCCGTAAAGGGTCCTGAGCCTAGTTCTGATCGACATTCAGGATTCCCCTCTTTTGGAATGAATGATTCCTAGAGCACCGTGTTGGAGCACGGAGCGTGGAATGGGGATCAAGCGTTACGAGTTGAGCGAAGCGCAATGGCAGCGGATTGCAGCCTCTGCTATTTTGGCAAAGTTGGGGATGCGGCCCGCAGCGGGACGGATAACCGAATGTTCGTGAATAGCTGTCTTTGGGTTCTGCGCTCTGGCGCGCATTGGAAGGACATGCCTGAGTAGTATGGCAAATGGAAGACGGTGCATCGCCGTTTCAGCCGAAGGTGCCATGCTGGGATGTGGGAAAAGGTTTTCGAGACGCTGACCGGCGATCGAAACAACCAATATCTGATGCTCGATTCAACCATCGTTCGTGCCCATCAGCAGGCCGCGAGTGAAAAAAGGGGCTGGGATCAGGCGCTGGGAAGTTCCCGAGGTGGTCTGACGACCAAGATCCATATTGCTAGCCGATGCGCTGGGCCGCCCGCTGCGCTTCGTTGTCACGGCTGGGCAGGTTGGTGACGTCACCCAGGTGCCGGCCCTGCTCTCGGTTCAGGAAGGGGCGGCCGTCATTACCGACAAAGCTTAAGACAGCAACGCGTTACGTGCCCTCATCGCTCAGAGGGGCGCGGAAGCCGTCATTCCCTGTAACCCAACCCGCAAGGTTACTATCTCGCACGATGTCATCGCTTACAGGCTACGCAATCGCATCGAGCGGTGCTTCAGCCGCCTTAAGCACTTTCGACGCTTCGTCACTCGATACGATCGATGCACCATCCATTTCCTCAGCTTCGTTCATCTCGCCTCAACCATGATCTGGATGGCGTGAATGTCGGTCGGTCCTAGATCGCACTATGTGTTTCATAGTGCGATACTCAGTCTGGACCCTGGGTCTGGCCTATGCCAAAGGGCAGCATGATTGGTCCGAACGGGGTTTAGAACACAGCATGATCGTCAAGCGTCTCCGCCCGTCGCGGGCCTCCCGCACGGCCTGTGTTGCCCTGCT
>Ga0157365_10000323_pt1 | contig 21230 bp, 5 predicted proteins | sample AttsexASBM3_FD_111478 | JGI IMG/M metagenome (GOLD analysis project Ga0157365, IMG submission 111478) | Fungus gardens microbial communities from leaf cutter ant in Ribeirão Preto, State of São Paulo, Brazil - Atta sexdens ASBM3 | ecosystem: Host-associated > Fungi > Mycelium > Unclassified ... | reverse complement strand
AATTTTTATTTTTATTTTTTAAATGGTTGTTTGTTTTGCTCCAAATTTTCTTGATTTTTATCTTTTTTTATTTAATTTAATTATTTAAATACTTTTATACACTTTATCTTTTTTTTCCCTCCAAATAACAGTACGTGTGACTATAAGCGTACACGGGTCAATCATTTATTCGTGATAAAGACACGGTTTTATCCGGTCATGGGTCGTTTTACAATGTAATTTAGTTGTTACCTTTAAATTTCCTTTTTCTTTGCAAGTGTTATGCTAATGTGGCATAGTTGATGTAAGGGTTTTATGTTAGAAACAGTGTATTTACCACCCTCTTTAACTGGGTTTATGTGATGTTCTTCGATTTTCTCCGTTGTGCAGAGTTTCATAGTATATTAGACATAGGTGGTTATGTTTTTTAAGTATAAGTTATCTAAATTTAGCGTCGAATTGTTTAACTGCCCTTTTATCAGAGTATTCCTTGTGTTGTTCAAGGTATGGATTTTTTCAAGTTTAAGTAATGGATGGGTTTTATGACTAATTTCATATAAGTTTAAAAGCACCAGTCGGTTTTCTACATCCGTGTTTGCTTTTTCAATTCCTCACACTCATTTGTGTTTTGATGGATTTTTTTTCGTTGTATTTAGATACTGCTTTATCGGTTGATTTGGATGTTTTATCGCTACCCATTTCATCATTTGCCAGACAGAGTGTCCCACTGTGATAAATGTTTGTTGAGAGTGGTAAGATATTTTTAAGTAGTTGGGCCATCCTCGTAGCACTGGAATAAGTTCATAAATAATTTTAGCTAATTCAGTGTTTCCAGCAATTGTCTTTCGGTTTTTCTTTATATTTTTAACTAGTTTATTTGCAGGGTTAATTATCAGCACTGTGGTCTTGATGGTCTTGATGGTCTTGATGGTCTTTTTTGTTTAAGAAGGGGTTTCGTGATATATTGAATCCTAGTAAGTTAACTCCCTTTTTAATACGATATATTCAATTTCTTCTTTCAGTTCCAGGTATAGAAAATCTTTTAATATTTCTTTCACATTTAGCAGTATTTCTTCTCGGCTTCCTGTAATAATCATGTCAACGGCATATCTGAAAAGTGATATTTTGGGTGTTTCACCTCCCACCAGTTTTGTTAGTGGTTAATGCTGGTTTACAGTGTGCTCGATACCATTTAATGCTATGTTACATAGGGTTTGGGTTATTAACCTTGCTTTAGGAGTTAATTCGTCTGTGTAAGAGTATTTACCTTAAAAACAAATCCAGATTTTAACCATTCCTTCAGTACATGTTTATGACATATTGGAGATGGTTGCATTAGATATTCGTGGGTTATTTTTTTTTATGAAAAAGCAAACGTCTTAAGTAATCTAATGCTAAGATTAATGGTTTAATTAGAAACGCATTTAAATTAAATGCCAGGGACTAACATGTGGTATTAGCTTGCTTATTTAAGTCTGCCTTAACAAGATTTCATTATTTTTATCTAGACTCTAAAAAAGTAGATAGGACAGAAACTAATTATCTTTAATCGTAAAATCTTTTAGAGAACAGAAAATCCGGCACTATTTGAAGGGTTACAAACCTGGATAAATTAGCCTAAGTATTTTGCTTTAATAGCGCATAAGTTAAAAATATCAACTATTGTTAGTCAGATCACTTGCTTTAAGACTACATGCGATAAACTTGGTAAATTATAAAACGCTTAAACTGGAATAGATAAGAAAATATTAGATAATACTGAACTAAAAAATCTTACGAAGGTCTAGTTGAATAGCTAAGGTAAATGAAAGATCATCAAATTGCTTACCATCTTAGTCATATCAAACGAGTGTTAATTCCTAAACAAGGTAAATATGAAAAGAGACCATTAAGAATACCAAAAGTAAAAGATAGAGCTTTGTAAACCCTACTAAACATAGTACTTATGCCTTTACTCTAAGCAACTAGTGATATCGACAGCTATGGTTTTAGACCTAATCGAGAGTGTAAAAGGACTGTATCAGGATTGCTATTAAAACCCTGGACCTAGATAATCCATATAAAGATAAGGTAAAAAGATTTTTGAGAAGCAGGACTAGGTGCATACACTCAGTTAAATGAAGTGATACAAAGTGGATCTTAGATGCTGACATCAAAGGATTATTTGATAACATAAGTCATAATTGACTTTTAACTAATCTATTTATTCACCCTCAATTAAAGAGTTTTGTGGAAAAATGGTTCAAAGCTAAGATATTTTTTTTAGTTAACTTTCATTGACCCTATCACTAGGGTGTAAGATGCAGTGCAGGACCCACACTACTTTAAAGGCCTAGGAAAAGCTGTGTACAAATCTATCCATCTAATAACTACTTATAAACTTAGTTGATTACTTTTTAAAGGACGGGTAATCAAAGCTGTTGAATTAGCTTTACTTTTAAAATAGTAAGATTTTTTTACGCTTGATTGTTGTTAAAGATTTGAAAATTAATCTAATTAATCGTGTTAACTTGATAACAGGGTAACTCGCATGCTATTAAAGACAAAGTAGAAATATTTGATTATCTTTATGGTTGTTTTTAGAATGGTAATTGTATTTAGTTAAAAATATAGAAATGAACTATAATAAAGTGTAATATAATAGTGTGAAATGAAATAGTATAGAAATGAGATATATCTTTCTTCTCTCTAACCTTTTCAATAAAAGAAAATTAACGATAACTTATTAGCCTTTTCAAGTAAAATCAGTAATCTTACGAAAATTCGATACTTTCTTACTTAACTTTATCTATTTTAGTTTTACAAAAAATCATGTTATTAGAAAATTATAGCATTTAAGATAAATTAACGTGTAGAAAAAGGATAAACTATCAAATTGACTCTAATCTTTCATTATTCTGTTAATATCAAATAACTACTGAACATTATAATCGATAATGTCTAATATTAGAATAACTATTCAATTAAGAGTGTAGATAAATCTAATAAGTATGCGATCAAATGTCAATTATTATAATATATTTACTATTAAACCTGTAGATTTCTATACATTACTTTGTAATAGTATCCTATTTGATTCCAAATTTATAAAAAATAAAAGCTTATTAAAGAAATAAAGTAGCCTATATATTATCAATGTGTATAGAAAAAATAAAAGAAATTTATGTGGCCTAAAGAATCACATAAAATAAAACTTATGTATAAAGATCTACAAGTATGCTTTAAATATCTACAAGTCTTTTTACTAAATTATTTACCCCTTTACAACTTAAGTTATAATACTTTGTAATAAACGAGCCACGTTAACTCTACCATCTCGCTTTACTCTTGTTCCTCCTAAAGTTTCACACGCGTTTTACTCGTGTTCGTGTGGCACCTAAAGTTTCACTCGCTTTGAATGACTGTGGTGTGATCACTCGGTTTGATGGAAGGTCTCGTGTTTGATTTGTTGTGTGGTGAGAGTGTCAATCTAGTAATATGGTATCTTATCTTTGATTTGTAGTGTGATGTGAAGTAATTTTTATAAAAAATCTTTTTTTTAATTATTAAATAATTTAATTCATATAGTATTATATATACTATTTTAGTTGAAAAAGTGATAGATAATAGTTTAGTATTTAGTTATAAACTAAAATTTAATTAGTCTCCTAATCTGCTATTGTCAATAATCATCAACTAGTCGCTTTGCGTTAAAGATTGTGTGAGTAGCCGCTTCGTTTGATATTTAGCGTGTAGTTCGAAGACGCGTCAACCTAATGAAATGAGGTAATTAACTTTAGGGAATAAATAATTAAGTACAATCTACATATATCAGCTAATGGTATAAAAGAAATTAAATTATCCACAACCCAAAATTTAAAAAGGGTGTGTGTTCTTGGGTATTAATTAATAAATTAAGTATAATCTTCTATAAAATCTAATGGGTATATTACTAACTTAGGAAAATAGTAAATGAGGTAGTAAAATTTATTTGCAAAAAATTATTCTATTTTTATAGATTATTTTAAAAACTTAAATATGTAATTAAAATGAGGTACTAACTAACCACACCAAATTTGAAAACTTATAAAAATAATTTAGCAGTAGGGAGGATAGGATAGCAACTTTTCCGTATAATTGAATAGTTTAAGTATAATCTACCTATATAATCTAATTTAGTTTAGTTTGTCTCTTTTCTTTCTCGGTCTAACACACCATAATCATAGATTTATTTGACAGTATATTTAGATAAAGTAGTGTGTGTTATTTTATTTCATAAGTTGAATAGAATATTAAATTTGACGATAAATGACTAAGAAAAGTATTAAATATATAATTTTCAATTAACACCTGATCCTTATAAGTAAAATCCGATTAGCTTAAAATAATATTTCAATCAGTCTAACTATTAAGTTTATCAAAGAACAACAACGGAAATTTCTAGTAGATTATGATAATATCAAATTGATTGATTCGGTGGTAGATAATGATAAAGATTAATATTCCTTTTGGATTCATTTTACATATAGGTAGATTATACCCTATTTCTTATCCACTATTGATTTTATCTATTTGGGGTAGGATGGTAATTTTCGTTATTTTGTAAAGAATGACAAACACCTCGTTTCTATCGTTTCTATCCTTTCTATCCATTCAATCCTTTCAATCCTTTCAATCGTTTCTAGGGTATCTATCGCTCCGTTAAGGTAATTAATCCCTCTTTTTTACAATTCATTTTACCCTTTTTTTAGATGTTAACGGTTTTTAGATTTTTATTTATTAAATTACTTAATTTTTATTAATTTTTATTAAAATTGTAAGCCCAATAATTTCTATATGTAGATTATACCAAACTTTTATAACTCAACTTTAAGAACTCCCTAACTCTAAATATTTTATATTTTTTTTTATTGTTGCATAGAATTAACAATTTCTTTAATTAAAGTCTACAATCCAATTTAGTATGTAGGGTTATAATATATAATTATCTAACTATTATCTTTTTATATTAATATTATTGATATACTACTACTTTTTCTTTCGGATTTTGGAAATATATATATTATTTAATAAATAAAAAATATTCACATTCCACGACGTGTGTCCAGTTTGTTAATTTTGTCCATTCTAATAAATAAAATAAATAAAAGGTTAACACTTTAATCATAATAATTCGTATCATGCACGAGAAATAAATAATTCTTAATTAATTCTTTAATAATAATTTCTTAATACTTTCTTAATTCTAAGCTTTTTAATTTCTGTCTTGGAGCGAATCGTTGTATCCGAATGAAATGAGTACCACGGTCTAAAATACGAGTGAAACGATGTCAAATCGAGTTCAAAGGTTTATCTGTGTGATAAGTAGTATTCTGAAAGATTTCCATAATTTCTTTATTATAAAAAATGTTAAATTCTTAAATTATTAAATTATTAAATTCTTAAAATCTTAAAATCTTTTTCCGATAGAAACTAGTGTGGTGTGTGAGTATTTTTCTCATGAAGGTGTTAGATAGCTCTAAAATTTGAAATCGATACCAAGAGTTATAAAATAATTGGAAATAAGCTAAGCATAAATTTAAGGTATTACTAACTTAATTGGAAAAGTAACAACTTGTGGTGTTGTCTAATTTCTGTTAAATTCCTAAGTTTTAGCCCTTTTAGCCAGATTAAATAGTATAAGTTTAAATAATTTATTTAAAAAACTAAGATATAGGGTTAACTAGTTATTATTGATTTACTGTTACCCAAATAGTAGGGATATAAAAAAGGTTTTATTGAAAATAATAAGGTGTAAACAATGGCAATTTTATAGAAAGTAAAAATATTTTGTAATTACTAAAAAACAAAAAACAAAAAAAGCTAAAATATAGTTATAAATAAGATAAATATCTTCTAAGAATAATATTTAGAACTATTACCCTTCACTTTCAACGCATTATTTACGTAGCATTAGACTAATAATTAACACCAAATTTCCGCCTAGTAATAAGTAGTTAAGCTGGAATAGGCTAAATGGTTAAACCATTCATACTGGTGTATTGAAGGGTTATAATCCAATCCCTCTCTCAGCTTTACCACACTATCACATCTTATTTCTCAAATAAAAGGATAATCTTAAAATATTTGTCATTTGACACACTTTTGACTTTTGCATAGAATATAAGAAATATCCTTATTTCCAATGTTTCTTAAAACAAAATGGGTATATCACAACAATCTTTTTCATAAAATAAAAAATATAATATAATTAAAACAGTAATACTCTTTCTAAACTCTAATTTTCGTTTTTTTAGTAAAATAATTTTATAAGTAAACCTATTTTTACTGATAAGAAAGTTGAAATTAAACTATTTTTTTTATATTAATCATAAGAAAGCTCAGCTCTATCTAATATTGCACTATATCTTGAAAAGGTATTTAGTACAAAAGTATGTTTCGTAATAACACGTATTTATTATCCTTATCTTAATAGTAATATTCTATATCAAATATCTACTCCATAATATTAATAGGAATACTTTTCTAAATTTAAAAAAGGCTATTCAAATATATTTTTAAAAATACTAATCTACCTGCTAATATTCAAGGTATTAAAATACAAATTAACTGACGACTAACTACTGAAAAATAGTACAACGTAAAACCACAAAGTGCCTTTTCCAAATAATAAGAAGCGTACTTTTCTAGATTATTGTAAAATTACAAGAAAAAATCAACTAGGCGCTTTTACAATTAAAGTTTGAGTCTCAAAAAACAACAAAGAATAATATAATTATTCCCTTAATCGCAATATCAGATAAAAATATTTCATTTCTACAGGTACTAGAAAGAATCGAACTCTCGGTTGCCTTATTAACAGTATAGTGCTTTACCACTTTGCTATAGTACCTTACTTTCTTTTCATTAGTAAAATTACCGATAACTATTTGATAATATTAACTGATAGAATATATACTATTATTCTTCTATAATAATCTACTAGTAAGTATAATTCTTCTATAATCTAGATATATTAACTCTGAAATATCATATATTCGATATATTAACTATTAGATATTCAATATATTAACTATAACTATTAAATAAATATATATTATTTCTGATATAAAATAGATTAGTTAACTATAATATTATAAAAATAGAATATTAACAATAGACTAGAATATTAACTAAACTATACCACTATCAACATATTAGATTAACTACCTCCTAGTTTACTATCACAATCTGACCGCTTTAGTTGTATCGTGATGCCACTTTTCTTGAAATGTATTGGATTATTTTTTTTAGCTTAGATTTCTTTACAATTTGATTTTTCCACCTTTTCCTTTTTTAAAAAAATAAAGTAGCCTATATATTAAAATGGTGTCTAGAATAAAGACCCTCTTCTTATCTAAATAAAGTATAATCTACCTATAGATTCTCAAAGGGTATTCTTTAAATACTTTCTCCATAGAGGTATAACTCTTTGTGTAAGTTTAAATTTTATTTAGGTACCTCCTTTCATTCACTTTGATGGAGGGAATCTACGATTGTGATAAAATATTGGAATGTGTTTGGTGATATTACTATTTATAGTAGGTAGCAAATATATTATTATTCTATTAACCATTATTATTAGATTACTATTATTATTTGATATATCAAAAACAAAATAAATAGATTATTGTGAAAATAAATAGATTATTGTGAAATTGAACTAATTTTTCTAAGTAAATAATTTAGTAAAATTCTATTAAATAAGATTAGAATTCAGTTATATTCTTAGATTCTAGAATCTTTTGAATTATAGAATGTTCTATTCGATTTGCAATCTTTTTCGTAAACGCGGATATACAACTAATATTCCATAATTTAATAATTTCAAATGGTAAGTTGTTATATTTAATTAAATTCTTAATATATAATACACAATCTATGATTGTACGTCGAATCAGTTATATTCTCATTCTCTTTTGAATATTGGATTTATATTCTCTTTTTTATATTCGAAATAGATTAAATTATACCTTAGATTCTAACGTAAAAGCGAGTCTGTTATAGCACAATCAAAGCTAAATAACACAATCAAAGCTAAATAACACAATCAGAGATTACTGATGGATATCCAAATTTGTTTAGTTATATCCTATTTTATCTAAACGAAAAGTGAACCGTGATCTAATCGAATTGTGTATATTAGATTATACTCAGTAATATTTACTAAGCGATCAAAGTGGTAGCATATCAATTTATGTCACCCGAAGGTAGTGTTTAGTGTTTTGAAAGTAAAAAGTATAATCCAATCTAATTCTATTCTGACTATTATTAATATTCTCTTCTAAAATAGTTATAAAAATTCTTTCCAATAATCGGGTGATTTGTAGAATAGTATAATCGTATAATCGTAGAAACGTAGAATCGTATAATCGTAGAAGAAGAAATGAAAATGGAGGGGTTTGCAATCTTTTTGAACAATAGAATATTTACGCATAAAGTTAGATATAACTCAGATTAATAGCTAGCTATTTTCTTATTTTATCTACACCTTGTTTCTCTCTTGTATAAATAAGATAAAATTGTGTTAATTAGTTTGGAAGCTAGTAACTAGTTATAATAATAGTAATTTAAAAGTCTCCGTTTCAGTACAACTAAAAATATCAAATATAACTTTTGTCACTCTAACACTAAATCTACACACAAATCGTAAATCTTTCTATTAATTAAGTATTATATCTCATTTATTTTAAGATAATAGTAGTAAGTGATAGTATTAGTCTGTAAAGAATCTTGAAATTGAAAAAATATTTTATCTCAGTATATCTTAACTATCAATATTCGAATCATATTATAATTTCTTTCTTAACTATATAGATCTAAATCCGATTATATAACTATCTCATTTGTTATTTGATATAATTCTAGTTAGTGATCTCAAGACTATTCATAAGTATTTTGGATTATTATTTTAAAACACACACACAATTAATTATCTCTATAGAAAGTGTATAAAAATTGAATTATAATATATTTTCTGTTCAATTAAGTTGAATTGTGTAAAAATATCATTAAGTTTTAGTTAAGTTTAATTACACCCTTAATATTGTAAGATAACGCGACAAGTTCCATATACATAAAAATAACCAGAATAACACGAATAACCAGAATAACACAATCGTAGCGAGTCACTCCTCAACCTACAATCGTATACAATCGAATACAATCGGATACAATCGGATATAATCGGATCGAGTTAAACGAGTGATACGAGTACCTGCGAGATAATCTTTATACTTTGGATATTCTATTTTATTAAAATACTTATACAATTTAAGTAAATTAAAGGTCCTTTTCCTTATATTATAAATAACTAAAGTATAATCTTCCTATATAATAAAGTTGTGTAGAGTAGAACAAACACTTATTTAAGAAATAAAGTATAATCTACCTATATATTTCAATAGTGGAGTGTCAAGGGTAATAAAGGTCTTTAATTATTGAATTATCATCAACCAATTTGAAACTTAGAAAATCTTTATCTTTCCAGGTAGTAATCCAATTTACTGAAACTACGAACTCCGATATAATTGAGGTCTCGTAATTAAATTCTATACTATTTAAATCCTCTTTGAATCATATAATATTACTACAGCTTAAAATAGTAATGTAAGCATAAATATTAAGAAATACTAAATTTCTACTTAAATATAGTTATGATAATTCATATATTCCAATACACGGATTCACAATAATTAATACAAATCTACTAAATTTAATAAAAACTACTAAGATTAATAGGAAAAAGAGATAAAATTATATTTAAGAGAAAAGCAGAAAACGTGGTACCTTAATTTTCATTTTCTATCAATTATCAAACGAGATTTACTCCTAATTTAATGCAAGTCAAATGCAAGTCAAATGCAAGTCAAATGCGATGGAAACGAGGTCATTTTCTATCTATGCTTGTGTAGCGTAATGGACATGGAAGATAGAGAGCAATCTACAATTTGTGGTCTGATTGATCGACAAAGTTATGGTATTGATTGTGGTAAATACGACTATATTTATTATGGAAAATACTACTATGTTATACCTAATTAGAACTAAGTTCTATAGTACAATTCTATAATATCTACTTAGATATATACTATCTAATACTATCTAATCTCTACTTATAGTATCTTCTATAATATCTACGTAATACATATACTATCAAATACGAATATAATTTCTATAACTATATATTAAAGTAAAATAGTCTATATAATATATACTTAGAGATATATATCTATTATTAAGAATAGGATAGATTATACACACCAAACACACGATTGTATTACAACTCATTTAATTCGGCCTTTCTTGAGTGGTAAAAATAAATATATTATATTTTCTTATTAAATGACAATTAAATTATAGAACAATCTAAGTTTACACCCTTACATTTTACAAAAAATTAAATTTTATACAAAGTAAAGATACTTTTCTTATTGAATACTATTTTAGTCTAATAGCCTAGCTCTTTATAATTGAATTCTTATTTATAATAGTATAATTCTATTAAGTTAACTTTTCAGTTAGATAAAATTTTACAAAATATTTTATTAATTAATAATATCACTCACTATCTATCATAAATATTCTATAATCATCCATAATTGATGAAAGAAAGATATTTATCTCTGTATCTGTGTGTTTAGAACTTAATTATATTAATTAATGGAAATTCTGATAATATAAAATAGTGTTATTATACAAATAATTGTATTATCAATACTATAATTCAAATTAATGTAATGAAATAGAAAATTACTATTCTTATGTAAAATTAAATTATATCTAACTCTTACCTAATACCTATAACTTTAAATATAATATATCATCTTTACTAATACTATCTCACTACAAATCAAATAACAGATCCTATATAATCAACATATATACACAAATCAAATTATGAAAATTTATAAATTTCGTTACACACAACTATAATCTATAGATCAAATAGATCAAAAGGCAAATAAAGATTGATACCCTAGATACCCTAATCTTTCACACACACCACAATCGGAGATTCAATAGTACCTAGACCTACAATTGTATATTTACACCTACTACTACCTATTTTTTACAATTTTCTATTTTTTATAAGTTCTCGGTTTTAGATTTTTTTAAAACTATTTATTTTTAATTTCTTGTATAAATTTATACAAACTGGGTATTTACTTCTTACCATCTGATCAACTTTTTTAATTCTATAAATTAACGTTTTACTATTAATAAATAGATAATCAAAATCATTCTCTTATATTCCATCTTACATTTTACTACTATTTTGTAAGAATCTTTTGAGGAAGTAATAATATTTCATTTTCCTAACCGCTAATTGACTAGACTATCGATGCGAGTTCGATTACCTCCTTGACAATCTAGATTCTTTTCATTTGGTGGTGACGAGGTCTAGGTCAAATCAAACCTTTAAATTAACTAAAAACTTTAAATTAACCCAAAAGTTTAAATTAAACAAACCTTTAAAATAACCAAACTACCAAGTTGATATTTACACCCTTTTACCTTTTATTAAAAAATTTAAGTATAATATTCCTATAGATTATAATTGTCTAGGTAATAAAGTAGGTAATTTCTTAATATGGGTAAAAACTATTATAAGTTTAAATTTTAGTGTTTTAAGTTTGATAATTTTCTAAGTTTAAAATTTGTAGTTGAAAATAAGAAAAAGGATAATAAATTAATTTAGGGAAAAAGGGGTTAAGTATAGAAAGATATAATGGGAGTGAATCATAGAAAATGAATATTTCAAATATAAAATAGATTATTAATATTGTAGTTTATAATTTCTATTAATATCTTAAATTGAAAAATTATTTATATTTGTTTCTAGAATTTTTACATTCTTATTATCGACAACTTTACATTGAGAATTAAATATAATATGTGAGAGATATATTGAATTTACACCTGCTATTATAGTTAGAAAAGTTACATCTTTAAGTTTTAGATAATAGACTTTAGGTGAAAGAAAAATACCTTGTAAGATTTCAATAGGGGGTTTAATTTTAGCTATTACATTAACGTAAACTAGTGAAGGGTTAATTTGTTTTTGTAGTACAATTGAATATGTATAAAAAGGTGAATAAAATTTGATAGTTTTATATGGAATTATACAAATCTGTGCATAAGCTGTAATAGCAGCAACAAAGTCAAGTCCCTAATAAAATTTTTTATAAGGTTAAAAATTGTTGTTTTTGGATAATTTTCAATGTTTCAAATTTGGTGTAGCATAAGGTTTTTTACTACTTTATAGTTAGTGTGTAGTGTAGATAATTATAGTTAGTATGTAGAAAATAGTTGATAAAGTGTATTTCAATCAGGCGTTATTAATTAAATATTATTTTGAATATTAGCAATAATTGGTAAATTAAAATATTTTTTAACGATTAAACTATGAAAATTTCTTTAAGAGAGTTAGGCTTTGCAAATAAGCCAAAAATTTACCGAAAATGAGAAATTAAATACTTTTTACACGACTTACAATCTAATACACAAAGAAGTAACGAGTTCTTATCGTGTTCGTTTCTATCGTGTCACTCCTAATTTAGAAAGTTTTATAAAGTTTTAGAAATTTTACAAATTTGGGTTGAAATCTAATACACGTTTATAACTCTAGGATTGTGGAGCTTTTAATTAATAAATTTATGTAGAATCTTCTATTAATACATTTTTATCTAGAAATGGAACAAGCCTAAATACAACTATTACACCTGGTGAGATATGTAAGACATTTTACATTCATTAATAGAAAAAGATCAAATTGGTGATTCTTGGTAAAAATAATAAATTTTATTATTAGGGTACTACAACGCATTTTATCGCATTTCAATTGCATTTCACTAGCAGTGTGAGTAGTGTGTGACAAAACAAGATTAGTCCAACGCCTCGTAGAATATAATTAAAAATAAGGCGGAATAATTTTTATCTGAGTTTTTATTAGAATATCGTTGCATTATTTATAAATTAATAGTTTAGCCGGTAATTATAAATCTGTTATATTATGAGAAATAAATACTATTTGTAAATACTAAAAAGTAGAAAAATAGTAGAATAGTAAATTACTTTGTATATTATAAAAAGGATTTGTACTTTCACCGTATTTTTCAATATTTCACTGTTTATACTTAATGTTAGAGATTTTAAACTTCCTTTCGTATAAAGGTTATTTAATAATTTTTACTTTCCGAAAATATACACCACTAAAAGCAATATTTTATTATCGGGTGAACATTTTATTACTACTTTTCGTACTAATTTTTCGATAGAAAGTTAAATTCTATCTATTTTAAACTAGAATATCAAAATCTTTTTATTATTATTCTAAGGATAGTTTAGTTTAATTAAGCTTTTAATTTCGTTTATTTATTAATACACACTATGGATGATTGAACGACAAATTTTTACAACACACACACCGATCACAATCTTTAATTCTAACTCACACAATCGGTAATTATACCTCACACAATCGTAAATTGACAATACGAAAGGAGGTGAATCAAGCAAAGATACCTCGATTATCTCATGTGGGTATTTTCTTAAACTTTTATAAATACATATATCCGAAGGGTGATCGCGTTAAATAGAGTATAACCTATTTTTCCTTATTATTTTAATACGATACTTTTCATCCTTTGATTCTATTAATAATATATTAATAACTTTCAATACTATTCTTACTATTATTTCAACATAGATTTATATTTCATAGATTTCTATCTAAAACAGTTAAGTTATAATTTTATATATTTTAAGAATAAATATATTCTAATAGATTACTATTCAATTTCATATATATCTTTATATATAATGATTATTTATCTAATTTTTCACATCACTAAGTTTACTAATTGGTATTTATATAAATATAAGAATATCAAATCTTGATAGACTACACTACCTTGTTTCTCAACATCAACTCGTTTCTATCTGATTTAAGTGTAGCATGTGTTAATAATATAATAAATTAAAAAATATAGTATCTCAGACTTTTTATTTAACAACCACTAAATACGCGGTCAAATTTTACAGACAGAAAAGATATGTGATAAAGTTACAAAATAAGAAAGTATTACAAATGAGATAAATCGTAAATTCAAGTTAAGAATACACTACTAATTTTAATAAATTGCGTATAGATCTAGATTATATCTTTGATTATCGTTTTAAATAATTAAGAATAATTAGGAAAGATGATATAAAAAGTTAGAGTATTAAGAAAATAAGAAATTACTATAGAATTTAATTTAACTAATAATTGAGATTTTCTATTTCATAGAATTTTTAGTATCTGATAGATAATGCCTTAAATTTAGTAAATATTTCAAACTGTTAAATTAATTATAAAGAAAATAATAACACTATTTTATAGTAATCTTTTCTTATCTGAATTTTAAAACACAATCGGATATTCTACGACACCTACGATCAAATCGAGTTCGCGTACCACCTTGTTATCTGAGACACGAATACAAATATCAACACCAACTCTAGCTTAGTTTAATTTTAAGAATACACCAACACCACTTTAGAATATATAGGTAGATTATACTTTCGTTAGTTTAGAATAGTTAATTAAACCTTCATACCCTAGATAATATATAGGTAGATTATACTTAAGTTATATAACTATACCAATGCCTCCTTATGGTAAAATACTTATTATCAGTTACAAATTTAGTATATTAGAAATAGGGGTATAAATATTTGTATAAGTTTAAATTTTAGTTTTTATTTAGGTTTGGGTAAAAATGAGGTAGAGAGATAATTTAAATGTTACTTAAATACTGATGTGTAATATCACGAGACATCGGTTAGAAAGGAGATAATAACAAGGTATTAATAAAATATGGTGAAATGGAAAAATGAAAATTTTTTATATTATTATTCTTCTTAAGTTAAGTAGTAGTTTAGATTTAAATAAAAGGTATTTTTGTTTTTCTAAAGATAGATGAGGTAAATACTTAACAATCAAGACTAAGTTGTCAATGTTATAGTATATTAGTATCTCGATTATCCAGATAATTAAAAAGAATTGAAAGAAAAAGAGTATAATTTAGTAGCTATAAAATAAAATATAGATTATTTTTAATAATCTTTTTAGAATAAATTTCACACTAATATCAGTTACAATATCTTTATTATATTTTTTTACTCTTAAAAACCGAAATTATTTGGTCTTCTTATTAAAGAACCATAGAATATTTCACCATCTAATTAATCAAGATTAAGGTATTTTATTTTGTATTTTATATAGAAGTCATCTCTATCAAAAATATCAATTTTCAATAATTTAGAATAAGACGAGATAGAACACAGTGTATTGTATCTTTTACATATCTATTCTAGAATATTATCGCGCTCGAAGATTAATTATCTAACTTAGCTCTTACTAATTGAGTTAAAATTTTTAGAATCTTTTGATATAGTAATACTAACACAAATTTAATATAAATTGATATCCAAAATAAAGTAACTAAATATTTAAAAATAAATATAAATATAAACATATAACTAGAATAGAGTAAAAGTAGATATATTTTTCATTTTAGTAATACTATCTCAATATAACACAACACTTTTCAATGATTATTAATATAATTTATATAAATTCTACGAAATCGATTTGATACAGGATCATTTACGTTTACGAGTCTTTAAAGAAAGAAAAGGCTTTAAAAAATAAATTTAACAATAATTCGATAATAGTCTGACAATATTAAATAATAATAGTATACTGTTTAATAATCTAGAAATAATATAGTTTCAAAATAGAATTGAATAGAGACAGTTAAAAGCTATAACTATCATTAATTTTAGAATCTGTATAATCCTCAACTATCTTAAATTCATTATTATATTAATGATATCTTCTGTATTCTTTACATTAATTTTTAATAACGCGATTCGATTGAATTCCATTCATAATCAGTCTTATTTTATTTATTACACTTAGATCACCAACAATTTACTGAAAATAGAAGCCAAATTAAGTGTTATTTTTTAATTATTAACTCCCTTCTGTCAAAGCTTCTATAAAATCTTTTTTCTAAGCTTCCGTACAAGACAAGACGAGGGTTTCTGGTTTCACTCGACAAATGACACTCTACCTCTCTACCTTTGAATGAAAGGAGGTAACTCACTTTTAACTCACTTCGATTGTAGGTCTATCTGGTATCGTAGATCAGTAGTCATCGTATCGTCTATGATTGTGGTGTAGACACTTTGCGTGTAGATTGAGTGTTTGGTATCATGAATCTCTTATTATTTTGTAGTAATATAACTATACAACTTTGTAGCTGCTTATCAATACTATACCGAGTTTTATTTTAACTAATATATATACTATTTGTATGGAGGGTCCAATTCATAATTAATAATTAACAGTTCACACTTCCATCTGATATAGAAATGGAAAGATATATTTAATTTAAATCGTATTCTTAATATTAATAAAATATGGAAAAATTATATAGAAATTTGCGTAGCATAATAAGTTAAGTTAATTATTAAGATTATTCCTCATTCCAACACAAGCAAATATTGCTAGCTCTTCCAAATCGTTTATCTCGTGTACTCGCCTACTCTGAGGTAGATATGTGGTATCTTACTTCTAGGTAAACAATTTTATTATATAGGAAGATTATACTTTATTAGATAATTAGAGTTTATTCAAGAATACCAATTTTATTACATAGGTATAATATACTTTCGTAAATTAATAATAGGAATACTAAATAGGGGGTAAAAATATTTGTATAAGGTTAAAATTTTGGTTAGTTAGTTAGTGAACTCTATACTTCAAAGGATTAAAGTTTTAGTAATATAATTTAACGGTAATTTGAAAATAGCTATAATTCAAAGGTAATATAGATTGGGTATATCATATAGTTGGTTAATATACATTTTTTGCACAGATATAACACAGGTTAGATTCCAGTTATCTCCATATAATAGTAAATTAGTAAAGTTAAGTAAAGTAACTTAAAGTTAAATAAATTAAAGTTAAGTTTTATTTATCTTAATAGTCTGGTAGAGAAAGAAAAATTAATTAAAAAGAGATATAAATGTAAAGTCTAATAGTTAGAAATAGTTAGAAATAGTTAGAAATGATTATATATAGATTTTCTATCATCGATTTTATGAGAAATTAGGGCAATTTAAATATACCTATAGAATTCCGTAATAGATTAATAACTACCTTTAATAGTAATTGCAATTAACAATTCTATACACTTACTAGTCATAGTCAGAAATTATAGTAATCTTAGATGATTTATATTGCGTTATTATTAATATTTTTTAGATTACCGTTAACTCCACAAACAATATCAATAAAATGTCAGTATAATAATATTTTTGTAAGAATTTTAGATTTGATTATACCTAATATTATTTTTAGTAATTAAACACTTACTAGTTAGAATTCTATGTTTATAGCGCTTAGTCTTTTAGAATTAGAAGAATCCACATCGCTTGTGAATTAGAGTTTAAGAAATATTGGATTATTGGCTATTATTACATTATTTATAATGGTATTTCTATCATAACAGCTAATTTTTTTAATAAAATCTATTTTTCTATTTCAGTACTCATTTTCTGTTGCTACCATTGTCATAATCGAAGACATAAGGAATCGTATATTGTGTAGGAAATGGATGGTTTGTATACATACCCCTATGTATTATATAGGTAGATTATACTTTATTAGGTAAGTAGAGGTACTTTATAAATAGTGGTATAACTCTTTGTATAAGTTTAAATTTTAGTTTTTAATTAGTTATATTTTCTTACCACCCTAATTTGTAGATTTTCTTAGATTTTCTTAGATTTTCTTAGGTTTCATTAGATTTTATTAGATTTTCTTATATTTATGAATTTAGTAGATTTTAGTAGATTTTAGTATATTTACTAAGGACTGTGTAGCCGGTTAGTTAATAGAAAATTAAGAGAAAAAATAGAAATATAAATATAAATTATTATTAGATTAGATTATATTATAGTTATAAAATTATTCTAATGTTCTAATTCTAGTTATTTTAGAAAATGAAACTTGAAACTATATTCTTTGTGATAATTACGAGTATTATATAGTGAATTCAACAAAGACAGAAATAGGGCTTGAAACGATCGACACGAGTGAAACAAGGTGGGAACTGACCCCTCTAAATTTTTAGCTCGACCAACACAACCATAACTAAATAGAGAAAATAATTGGTATCCATAACTAAATGGGAAAAATAATTGGTATCTTGAACTAAATGGAGGGGTAAAAGGTCTTTAATTTTAAGTGTTTAAGTGTTGTGCTTTTAAATTAATAGTAAGAAATTGAATTAAGTTATCTTAAATTAGAATCAAATACTAACTATATTTTTATCACTTTAATTTAAACGATTTTTTAATAATCACGACTATTATACGCAATTAGATAATACACTAGCTACTATTCTAGATATAATATCTATTCTACTACATTGATCATATAGATTCATTAGATATAATTATAGTAAACGATTCTATGTAATAATATAGATTGACCTTTCAATAATATAGATTGTGATATTAAGAGATTATACCACTCACACGCAATTAATAAAAGATAGATTATACCACTCACACGCAATTAATTAAAAGATAGATTAGCGTTATTATAAGAATTTTAAATTAAATGTACAAATTATATCTATATACTATTTAGGTCCTGTTTTCTTTCCTTTTTTTACGATATTTTACATATATTTTTTTTATTATAACACAATTCTAATAGTCGTGATCGTAAAGTAATTAAATTTCTTTTAAAGAAAAGATTATTGCGTTATTGATTACGAACAAATCGTTGGTTTACCTTATATTGGTTAGATCGCCTTTCTAATATTAAAGATTTTTGAACAATAGATTATAGTGTTAAGTAAGTAGTAAGAGTACTAGTAAGTAGTAATGATATATAGTAATTTCTAATAGTAGTAAAGTTAGTTATTATTAGTAAAGGGTTAGTAGTTATACTCTGTTAGAAGTAATATAATATTCCTTAATTTATACTATTATATAGTTTCAGCTACGTTGTGGATATATATTAATTATAAGAATCTTAACTAAACATATATGATTTAGATTATATAAAATTATATTAAACAAGAAGAATTCTATATAAATTATATTAATATTAAAGATATATTCTATCCTTTTTCGATTAACGAAATATTTCGCGATAAGATATTAGCTATATTATTTTAATATTTATTCAAGTAATATTAATTAACGGAAATATATTAATTAGAATTCTATTAGAAATATTGTATTTAACTAATTTATACTAATTCGAAAGTTAAAATTAACTAAGTATTATATATTAATAATATTCACTAATAATAAGTAAAATAACTATTTACCGCCCGTATCCTGAGGCTGAATAAGATTAGTATCCTTGTGCGTGTCCCCCGATAATAAAACCCTCATAATAAAATGCATAAATATTATTTATAGATGGAGTAAAAGCCAATAATGTAAAACTAAAATAAATTAACTTTATATATTATATAAAAAGATTAAAATTGAAAAATCCTAAGATTGAAGATAAGCACAACAAATTTTATATAAAAAAATAACTTATAATAAAATTAATCATATATTGAGGGACAAAATCGAAACGTATATGGGTATACTCACATGTTTAATTATGTTTAAAGTTAAATGCCAAATTAAAAAGTCGGCTCATGTTTGTTACTTTTATTTTTCCTTGTCCACTTTTCTTTTATCCTTATTAAGATATCAAATTATAGGATTAATCTTCAAGTATAACTTAAATAAGGTAATAATTTTTATTTTATTATACCATAATCACACCAAATTATAATTTTATTTTTATTTATGTTAAATTTAAGGGGTTTTATATAGTATTTGTTTTTATTTATTTTTATATATCAATTATTAAAGGAGTTTGGATATTGGAAACTGGATAGTTGAAAATTAGGCAATTAAATAATTGGTATAATAAATTAGTCTATAAAAAGAGAGATTAAATTAATTATAGTTTACGGTTCTGGTTAGATTCGTAAGACCTTAACTGCAGATTAAAATATAGGCTTGCCCCAATAAAGGGCAGTTCCCATTAATTTAATGAGTTATTAATTATATCTTAATAGTTAATTTGTTTAGGGTTTTAAACCTTTTTATTTGATGAATTGATAAAAATATTTGTAACTTTCCAAATAGACGGCACAATTATTTAAAAAGAAATATACAAACTGTTTCAATTTAAACCTGTATTAAAATTAAATTCTTTTAAAAAAGACGCAAAACCAAGTAGTAACTAAAGAAATAGTATAAAGAGAGATAAAGATTTTTTAATTAAACTATATTTAAATTAGTGGGGTTTTTAGCTTAACTTTATTTTGATATAACTGTTTCCCATTAAATACTTTAAGCTTGACCCTTAGTTACCGTTTTAATTTATTTTAAATTTTTATACACTTAGTTTGTATCCTTGTTATGTTTAATGGTAATTACTAAATTCTTCTTTTTTCTTTTTAAAATTTATTTACCCTTTTTTATTTGTACTCACTTAAATTGTTATACTTTAATTATTTTTGTTTAAGATTTGTATTGTATTACAGTATTGTATTTGGTTTTTTAAAAAGGTAGTTTAGTCTCATATTTGGATAGTTTTAGCTTTAAACTAATGATTATTGATAGAAATTATTTTCTATTTGAGATGTTGCATAAGCAGTATTTATAATATAGGTTTAATTCTTTAATTAAAGACAATAAAAACTTTTACTTATTTATTTTGCTTTGTTTGTTTGTTAAAAATAGGTTTATAAGATAAAATTATAAATTAAGAAAATAAGAAAAAAATTAAATTATAAGTGCTCTTATGCTCGACTTTAAAAACCCATTAATATAATTATGGCCCTGGCCTTTATTAAAAAAGACACAAAATTTAGCTAACTCTCATAAACTTTTTAATATTTACCTTTAAGATTAGGTAGTGTAAATTTTTAATTAAATTATTTTTTATATTTGCTGTACCTTACCGCCGCATACTTTTATAGTTAAGAAACCTAGGCTTTAAATAAAACTTATATGTCAACTAAACTAAACTAAAAAGTAAAGAAGTATTATTCCTGTTTGAGATGAAATAAGCTAAAGGACCGTGGATGGCCCGTCTAAAGCCGTGCCCGTGTCTCTATAAAAAAATAAAAGAAATAAAATAACTTTTT
>Ga0157365_10000322_pt1 | contig 21276 bp, 35 predicted proteins | sample AttsexASBM3_FD_111478 | JGI IMG/M metagenome (GOLD analysis project Ga0157365, IMG submission 111478) | Fungus gardens microbial communities from leaf cutter ant in Ribeirão Preto, State of São Paulo, Brazil - Atta sexdens ASBM3 | ecosystem: Host-associated > Fungi > Mycelium > Unclassified ... | reverse complement strand
TGGGGATTGCACGGCAGATACATCTAGGATATCGACATCAAGCAGCTCGTCGGAAGTGAGGCAATGGACGTGAGTTTCATCTGCCATTTCATATTCAATATTCTCGTCCTCTACATAATCCTCCATCTCAACATCTATAGTGGGCAGTGTATCTGGTATCATTCCCTTTTGGTGAAAAGTAAGATCATCTTCCATTGGAACAAAATCCTGTAACCAGGGATCCGAGGATGCGAGATGCATTGGAACATCGTGGTCGGTTTGATAGTCAGTCATTTGGGCGTCGTATGATTCCATGATTGTCACGGTCATCATAGACTGGAAGAAAGAATGCGGACAACTCAAGAACAGGCGCATGCAAAATAGTCAGTGTTAGTCATGATTATGTAAGATGACGCACTGACCCTTGACCTCGAACAATCACTGCAATCACTGTCGAGTCCAAGGATGGATAGGTATGCAACTTATGATGCAGATACAAAATTCCTTGTACACCAGTCAATGAAAACTGGCTATCAGGCTTTTTCTATTCTTACACCCCCTGTTTACACCGCTTTTGTCCTGTTAAGGCGTGGTCGAGCCTGGTCACTCAATAGATTCCTCCGTGCGACATGGATAGGAGGCTTGACGGGTGCGTTGCTCTCAGGTTGATATCAAGCATTCTTACACACACCTCAAATGGGCAGGGACTGCTGCTGGTGGCGGAGTAGCGTACGGACGTTTTCAATCTTCTGACCCGGAATTTGTCCATCAGCGTCGGGTTAAGATAACTTATGATGTAGGTACCCTACAAAATTCAAACATTGTCTCCGGTTCTTGAATCTGGATCATCATTTTTTTAGACAAATCGAATACGGTCACAGGATTACTCGATTATTGGCGCGGTACTGATGGCTCTCTTGACCCCGGCATTTTTCTGGAACAAAGCAAACATAGTGAACTGTACGGATCATCATTTCCATCTTGAATCATGTTTGTCTCATTCAGGTTAGTGATCCTTGGCGGCGCTGGCCTCGGCAGCGCGGCCGGTACTTTGACACACTACCTTCACACAATGACTGGTGACCCGCCTGAAAAGATGGCTGTAGTTGTAGTTGAAGAAAAGGAGATACAATGAAAATTAACTCCCTCCTTCAATTGTCCAGTCACCAGGGGCCGCTTGCTTGACGATGTTCGTCCATTACACTTCAACCTATCTTGACAGTCTACTATCCATTACGGGGCTAAGCAAGCTTCTAGTCTCCTGCAGAGAACAGGTCTAGAAAGGCTCGATTGGACTCAAATGCTCCGTCACTGTTATATCGAGGGCTGTCCGGTAATGTCTCGGAAACTCAAGACGTTATGATCCTGGCACCCCCAGAATGCCTGTATTCTAGGTTCCCAGAAAATACCGCAGGAATGTCACAAAGACACAACCTTAGGAGGGGTAATATTACAAGCTATCCTAAACCCATACACATGTCCTAAGACATTATGTAGTAACAGTCTTCTGGTCAAAAATCACTCCGGTTATCAAGGATTAGAAGCTCGGCCTCATAGGGGGCCTGAAGCAGGATTCTGATTGTGTGCTAACGCTATAGAAGGATTGAAAAATTGTTCCTGTTTCCTGATCGAAGGACACTCTTCCTCAAAAATCTCTCAAATTCCTTCGGCTGGTATTCCCGGTACTTCTGAAAAAGCCAGTACGCCATTTTACCCCCTTTCTTCCATCTCCGCTTGAGCTCGACGAATCCAAGGGTTTTCATGAGGAGATCAAAATGGTCAAATGTCATATAACGTGAATTAGCGACACAGGGCAAGGGAAGCTGTCAGAGTCAGTATTGAACAACAGAAAGGAAGAAAGGACGAACCGCGATAAAGAGATATCCGGAATCCTTGATGATAGTGTTAGCAAGGAGCAACATACGTCCTTCGTGTTATTGAGCAGGTTGAGTCTGCATTGATCACTCTGCTCACCTCTGTCTCTTGGCTCCGGTACGAAATTCAAGACAAGACTGAGACTAACAGCACTCCACTTCTTCTTATTTCCGCTTGGGTCCAAAAGTAGAAAGTCCTGTTCTTTGATGTCAGGATGCCGTGAATGCAAGTCGATCGGTGTATTGTGTATCCAAGAAGTGCAAAACTTGTAGTTGTCAGGTTTCAAGGCACCAACTTCCAGCAACCTGGAACCACACGGTAAGGCAAGATCCTGTGTGGTAGGTCACAGGAGGCCCGGAATAACCTACTGCAACTTCTCTTGTTTTCCTTCATGGACTTGAAGCTCTTTCAACCACTCGATGAAAATTTTCTCACTGCCCCCTCCTCGGTCATTGCCCTGACCAACAACTGACATCTGTTGATACCATTCCAGCCCTCCCAACCGTTGAATTTCATCGTTGATTTTATCAAGTTCTTCCTTTTCAGAGACAGTGAGAGAGTTTTTATTCTTGAGCTGTACTTTACTCTTGATCAGAATATGAAATCTACGAATGACGTTTCGACTGGTTTTCTGCTTGCTCGATAAAGTGTTTGTCCTGGCTATATTTGATATCGGCACCTTTCGTCTCTTCATCTTGACCATTAAATTGCATTGCAGGTGGAATCCCACCGGCACAAATACGAACAAATGTGGTAGGATGTGAAGAACAAAAACGTCTGAAAGACATCCTAAAATAGAATCAACTCAGGCTGGTACCACGATTCATGTCTTCTTTCGTCTCAGAATTGCACAAAGGCTCTATCTACTATGACCAGAGTACAAAGCCGATAGTCACTGACTAACCGAGAAGATAACAATCTTGCATAATGAGAATAAAGAGCGACCATCGATAACGATCTCCTGCGCTAGTTGAATTTGAATTATACAAAGCCTTTGCCTCCCCGCTTCACATCAATCCTCTCAAACCGTTCGGCCTCCTGCCTCTGTATATTCCGTCAGCTACCAAGTGAGAATGAATTTCAAAGGGTTACCAGCCTTCTTGATCACACATAATGTGGCTAGCAACAGGCACAGAACAATTGCCATGAAACCATAGATGGTTCTAGATCACAAGGTTAGCTTTTTATTGTATCTATTTCTTTTGCGAACCCACGTAAAAATATCGTTTAGAGTTGTATCTGCGAAGGTAGTGATTGGTGTTACACAGAAATTGCTGAGCACGGTCGTGTTGAGCTGGTCAATGTAATTTTGGTCGACACAAAAGTTGCTAATCTCAGCCGAGTCATTTCCAGCAAAATATCCACAACAATGGAACTAAGTTAAGAATGAGAAACTCCTAGATGACAAGGATTGATGATGTTTACCTGGTCTTGGAGTTGTTGACGGTCTTGTGAGGTAGCAGCAAGCCACAAAGTGTGGAAATTGGCACGTTCCCTGAGAGTGAAGAACCAAACGAAGGATCCAATAACGAGTACACCGATGGCATCAGCCAAAAGCACATAATTGGTTACTACAAGGCCAAAAGTAACGTGGTTGCGCTGTATAACCCCAACTATGGCAATGAAGAACGTCACGATGAATCCAACTCCCATGACAGAACCAGCTGTAGGAAATATAAGACTCGAAACGCAAGTACAATCCACAAAAAATACCAGTCAAATCTGCTGTTGATAGCACCATGTTCATCAAGATATTGGGTTTACGCCAGACAATAGAAAGTGCAAGCGATACTACGCCAGCGGCAAGCAATAAGAAACTAAAAGTGGCCCAAACACCCATCAGTACTCTGGAAACCATGCTGCTTGGTTATTGAACAGGTGAAGCGCGCGAAAACGAGTTTGTTTCAAAGACAATGTGAGCGGGGTGACTCCCTTGCTGAGAAAACTTGTAGTGACGATACAACGGGCTCCAAGAAATCCAGGTCAAAGAGACACAAAAGAAAGGCAAGCAAATGAGAAAAGACGAGCGCACTGCACTCGATAAAATTAAGTAAAAACAGAAGAAAAAAAGAAGCTGGTGGAAGAACGAAAGAAAGACGGTAGTCATGGAACGACCAATGCGGCGTACAATTATCTGTCAAGTAATCCGCCATCAAGTGATGTGTCATGAGTGACACGTTACATTTGGATTTGTCACCCTCTTCCCAGAAGCAGATCTTTTGGCTGTAATATATCATTTTCAGAGGCAGAACTGTAGCCATGACTAGGGAACTACCATGCTGGATGTACCACAGCTTGTCTGCTGCCCAATGAATAAATTATGTGCATTCCTTCAATGACATCATTCTTGTCAGGGTCATTGTCATGACCACTGTCGTGATAAACCCATAAATATGGCCAGCCAAATCCTGTCTCTCGCTGCTTCACCGGCTGGCATACTCCGATGATTTGGAACATAACAAAACACTGGTGGGTCTCCAGATTCTCAATCACGTGTCCGCTATCGCTGACTCTGTAGTCGCTGATGGGAACGTCAAGGGTGCCGTGACACGTCACGTTAACATGTATATTAATTTTCTTGAACGCCCACCTCCTTTTCATCTGAACCATGTACGACGACTCAGAATCTCACATTGTAATTGGTTACAATAAGCGCACAGCTAAAGTTGCTAGGAGAGAATCCGAGTTGAATGGTACGTCTTTCAACTTTCTCGAAATTATTATCTTGCGCCGAGCTTATCCCCCTTCAGCTGTAGGTAAAATTTTCTAAACATGCCCATTCACATCATTAATGCCTACTAGGCCCGTCGCTCAGGCACAGTAGTGTCAGTCGATAAAAAAATGACAGCCGGGAGTAACAAGGCTCATCAGGGTATGATATTATTACAGTTTCATTATCACTCTAAGACCTGCCATAGGAACTGACCATCAACGCATTGCAAAACTTGATCGTGAGAACGAGGTTGCTCCTCCAGCAAAGATCTCCCCTAGTGTTGGGCGAGTAAGTCGACATTTCTTTGTCAGTATCCCAAGTTAAGTCTTTCCAAAATCTGTAGGCCATCCAATCTGCCCGACAGGAACTCCAACTTTCGCAGAAAGACCTGGCACAAAAGATCAACGAGAAACCCTCTGTGCTACAGGATTATGAGTCAGGCAAGGCCATACCCAATTCCCAGATCCTGGGCAAGCTTGAGAAGAACCTCAAGGTAAAGCTCAGGGGTGAGTCTTTCTTTACTATTCCATGGCGATGACATCTTAGCCATTGTTCTCAGGTATAGATATTGGGAAGAAACTAGAGGGGCCGAAGAAAACTTAAGCAATTCGTCTTCGCCTCCATATATTCCGTTACTGTCATTCTGATTTGACATGTTAATGCATGAGTTTTGGAACAAACACACACTATTACGATAAGTCGCACAAGATATCTTGGCAAAACCCACCCAACTACTATGCTCCCATGTCGCCTTCAGCGCCACCCTGCGGTTCGGTCATAAGAACACCCGCAATGTGAAGTTTAAATACGCACATACGATATGTAATCCGCACTCTCACAAGCTTTGTATTCCTTGAGAAGCTCTTCGCATGTCGCCCTTAAACATATACTAAATTAGAGTCAATGTTGCAGTCAGTGAGCAAGGCCAGATACCGAGCATCATCAAACTCCTCCAAGCCATTCTCGAACATTCTTTGTCTCTTATATTGCTCCAAAAATGCATTCCTTCTACGAAGGCGATCGAACTGGTCTAGCATTCTTTTGAACAACTATCAAAAATCAGATCAGCGTCTGGCATGTTTTCCGTTGGGGAGAAAACTTGCTGAGGCGATGCTAGTATGATTGGCCAGCATTAATCCGCTGACGCGATGGTTTGTTGTGATATAAGGAGACCTGCGTGTCAAAGCGACTTGTATCGATGCAGGTCCCCATGGAATAAAATTCGCCAACTGCCGTTCACGGATGCGAAGAAGTGATTGATGCACCTAAAATATAGACATCACAATCAACGGAGAAACATGACACTAGAAGAGAACTCGAACATCTGTGGGATCAACATCACCTTGAATGATGTTCAGAATAGATATATAACATGCAGTCTTGCTAGGTGTTGTCGACACCATTCGATTCTTAGGTTGTAGCAGTCTACGCATTACGTCGAGGACGGTTGTTCTGCGAATGGTTTTGACCTTACCACAAGCCAATTGAGTATGTTGACAAGTCAGTTAGAAAGAAATTCCCTACTTTGTCAATTTGATCACTGGTGAAAGGGGTATAGGATGTCATCAGAAAATGGCAGCGAGGTGTTGGTATCAACGATGCAATAATTCCAACAAGATCATTGTTCATATATCCAGGGTACCTCAAGGTCTGCGTACTTGCAGCCATCACCGTTGAGACCTACACAGCCCGGCCAGATAAATGACTGAACAAGACAATCAAAAACAAAAGATCAGCCACACACACCAGCTGATTTGTCTGATCAAATGACGGTGTCTGTATGTGTAACCTGTCCGCTGCTATCCGTGCCAGAGCTCCATTATCTAACACTACCACTGAGTCCGCATGGTTCACCAGTCGCTTAAGCGTAAGCAGAGAGTTATACGGTTGCACAACGACGTCACCCTCCTGTGCATTGGGAAATACACTATACGTTTGGATCAGCTTCTTTGGGAATTTGTCGTTCAATCTCTCAAGCAGGAAGGATCCGAGACCCGATCCTGTGCCGCCTGCGATGGAATGCATGAGCATAAACCCCTGTTAAATGGAGAGGGAAGAAGTAAATCAATGGTTTCAGGTGCACGATGGATAGATAAATTGGAATCCACAGCGCTGAAGGGGTGTTCGGATCGATGTACGTACCTCAAGAGAGTCACTGCCCTCTGCCTCGCGATCTACCATCTCCATAATCTCTTCATAGATTTTCTCCCCTGATGAGTATCCCTGTGCCCAGTTATTGCCAGCACCCCCTCCATCCGTGGATAGGAATATATTTTCAGGGTTGTAAAGGCTTGCATATGGTGATGTTAGGATGTTGTTGATCACCTATAAACGCTCCTCAAGCAGATATCTCATTGCCGAATTGATGAACCATACTCGGGGCTCAAGATCCACTAGGATAGCTCTCGGAATATAATGCTCATCATCTGCCTGATAGAAAAATACGTCTTTGCGGTCTCCACCCTCCGTCGCCCATTCTTCAAGTATGCCTTCTTTGCTAATCCCGTGCTCGGCACAGAGCCGCTGCCAAAAAACAGAACCCACTGCAAGGGAAACAAAGATCAGTGTACAAGCTGTAGTACAGATTTATACTGACTTTGGTTCCCACATTGTCCCAGTTGAACTGTCACTACTTCTCTTGGCATAATGAAGACGTATGTACGGGCGCGTTATCGTCACACCACATGCCCACGGCAATTAAGCTCTCACGACTGATCACCCTCAAATCAAGCTAACAATTGCATCATCAAACCGATACACTTCAGACGTTGCGTCAAGGCAGATCCATAACGTATACATCGAAAGATACTGAACTGTTCATCGTCCGAAGCCCCTTTGAATATGGAACCCCACCAGACTTTGATAGCAGGGTCATCGGTCCCTGTACAACTTCTGGGCTGACCGACCACTATCAGTCAAGACAAACTCGTCGATATGTCTGTCAGCGGTTGTTGAGGATTCATGTTCAGCCTTTCAGGCATATATCAGGAGTTCAAGCAAGTGTCTGATGATCAGAAGCTTTATGGAGACAACCAGTTGTAGCATGAATCGATCAACTTGAAGATGATCCTCAGTTTTAACTTAATTGGTATCTTCCCTTTCCCTCGATTTCTCATTCGTTACGATTTGCTTCAGCATAAGGTAATTTTCAGCCAATTTCCAGGTTTGAATTGTTCTCACACCATCTCCTTCAATGGACACCCCATTTGTCCTCCTAGAATCTGACAAACAAAATGGTATTAATTGGATGGCTGCCGAAGACCAGGTGAAAACAGGCACATTCTACTTCCATTCCAACCATCAAAGAACGTCAATGAATGAAAGCAAGATGAGTGGTTGGAAAAATAACAGAAGCACAGACAAGGAAAATGCTTTCGCGGAACTATCTTCGGTGCTCCTATTTCCTGCGAATTGGGCGAGACTATTACCGCAGAGTCCTGAGCCCTGCAAGAAATTTGTCGGTAATAGGATAACAGGTACTCCACCCTTTGTGTATTCTACGTCCATGAAGCCCTTCGAGCCTACCACCCACTGTTGGCACGTCAGGACGCTGAACAATAATATAAAATGAGGAAACAAGACGAAGCAAACGGAGATGCTTACTTTATCATCCCCATACCAGACTGGTAAGGTGATTGAAAAGCAATGTGGGTACCATTCTGGGGCTATTTAGTTGATCAGCATCAGGTACTTACCGAACGGCAAGGACGTACAGGGGAACCGATGTTTGTGGCAATGGTGATCACTTGTCCCTTCATTACGGCTATGCTAGCAGGACTAGTTGCTAGGATGCGAGATTCTTGTCTCAGCCAGTCCGTCTTCACCAGAAAATTGCGGAACTACGTCGGTTGATTTTCTAGTCAAGCCATTTATAAGACCCAGTTCTACCTACCTGGTTTAGTGTCTTGACGAACTTATAAGCATCGGTCTCTCGATAACCTGACGTCCAGAGGGGTTCACGATTAAACTGTCTTCAGTTATTGCAAGGACAGTCCTCGATACAATAAAATGCTTACTGGGTCAGTGGATCCCGAAAATGATTGCTCCTGTCCGTAATATACGATTGGGATACCGTCGATAAACCAATTCAGGACCATCGCATTGCTATGGATCACTACTCAACACCTCGCTTTTGTCTAATAACGAAGGAAAGCTTACTATAGACTCTGAGGGTCAACAGACCGGCTGTGCCACCGGGAAACGTCCTGATTTTCCAAGAAATTTCCGAGGAGGCCGGTATCCTATGTTGGCATCGTGACGTCTCGAATCAGGAATCAACGCTTCAAACGGTAATTACCCTGAATTTTGTTTTTGAGTCCTCAAACACGGTCTGGACTGCTGTTATATTCTGCGGGCCAGGAATTCTGAAGGCCTCCGTCAACGCAGAATACATGGGGAAATTGAGTACGGAGTCAAGTGCATGAGGTCCTTGGTATTGGGCTATTGGACTGAGCATATGACAGACTGGTCAATCATTAGATGAAGAGAAGCCACTCACTCGGCTTCGAGGCCACCAAATACTTCTCCCATGCAAAATACACCTGCTTTGGCACAGAACTGAGGCCAGAAGCTCATCTGGACATGTCTGAATGGAGAAAAAAAGGCAATTTTAGAGATGTATGAAATAGCGTCTGAAGTCTACGTACTTCGCAGCTAGAACACCAAAGAGATGACGGAATTTACATGACAATGTAGCTTGAAAAACGCACCATCGATTCTGAGACCATCTATGTTGTATTCCTGGATCAAGTTCTGGATCCATTCTCCATATTCCTCGATGACAATTGGGTTTGTTGTGTCAACGTCCGGAAGCGGCACATTCTGGTCCCCCAGCCAACAGGATTGTTCGCTGGTGATGTTTCCCCACTGAATGGGACAATAAGGGTGGTAAAGGGACTTGAAAAGGTAAGGAAACTGGAGACGAGAAATAGCGAGTACACACACGGCATTTTTGAAGAAATACTGAGAATAGTCGGGTTTAGTTGATGTGGCCATGACATTATTAACGACAACATCAATCATGATGTACCTATAACCATTAGAGTCACACGGAATGCTTGAATAATTGATAACGATTCACATATCCCTTTCGTGGAGCTCTGCAATCAGAGCTTTGAGATCACCTGCTGTGCCAAAGCGGTCGTCGAGTTTGCTGACATCTTGTACCCAGTAGCCGTGATATGGATCGCCATATATAGTACGGGGACCCTGATAATTCTGATTTATAGGGCTGATCCATACTGTCAAGACCATTCAAAATACAGTCTATCTCAAAAGCCGATAAACTCACTAGCTGTGAAGCCAGCATTCTGTATGTAGTCGAGGTTCTCACGGATACTGTTTCAATATTAAATTTGCAAAACTATGACAACGGGAACAGACAGACGTGTTCCATGTACCTCCACAAAATGATCGCTTCCCTGGATCGCAAACAGTGTGGTCAGTTCCGTTGGGGAGGGCGAAGCGGTCGGTGATTAGCCTGCCAGTAGAAGGCAAGTGTAAGGTAAGGATTTCTGAGCCCTAAAAAATGTACAGACTGATAAATAGAACGGCTGCGCCATTGCTCTGCAGTTGCGGCGCAAGCAGTGTAGAACAAAGTACACAGAGCGAAAACAAAGGTAGGGGAAAATATGGACATAAAGAACGAGGATAAGAGTAAAATTCTCACTTGAGCACAAAGGAAGGGGGAGAAGAACAGCGGAGGGAAGCAATGAAGCCTTGCATGTTGAGCTGCCTTCAAATTGGACTTTGGGCAGAAGAATTGCCGTAAATAGCGTACGAAGGATCTCAGATTTATCGGATATTGCCGATAGTCTGCAGTCACATGTCTACATCTTCAAGTTCCTCGGGATAAATAGCTGCTTATATCTCTACCACCAAATCTGGGTTCATGCCTACACTTGGGACCATAAATGGAGAGGCATTCACGACATATGGATGGCTACTGTGTTTCTGGGTTCTGGTTATCCCTTTTCAGGTAACCTTCCCCATTTCGTTCCGCATGATACAAGGCTCTAATCTCACCAAAATGAGTATGGTTATCATATATCAGCACTGAACCAAATCAAAGCCGTTTTGACGTGCGAGGATAACCGTGAACAACTTCCGGCTGGCAGTGACTTGTATACAACGTGCATACCTATGTCCAACTTCGTCTTTTCTTTCGTCACCGCTATCTTTACGGTTGGCGGGCTTGTCGGCAGTCTTATAGCCAACATGTTAATTGATAATTATGGGCGCAAAGGGGCTTCGAGAACAACTGCCCTTCTGGTGGCCATTGGTGCAGGGTCCATGGGTGTCAGTGGGTCTGTTGCTACTCTGAGCTTCGGCAGGTAAGACCATGTGCAGAAACATACGAGAATAAATTACAGCTTCTATCTAGATTTCTAGTGGGTGTTGGGTCAGGTATTGGAATATGTGTTGGGCCAATATACGTTGCGGAAATTGCCCCTTCCACAATAAGTGGAAATGTTGGTTTGTGATTTCTTTCACGTTACCGTTCAATCTGAATTTTGTTCTAGGTGTGCTGACCCAGCTTGGAATCGTATTGGGTATCATGATCACACAGGTCGCCGGTTTCTGGTTTGCTACTTCATCACAGTGGCGTCTCGTACTCTTTCTCTCTTCAGTGATAGGAGTATTCCAGTTCCTTATTGGGTATTTCGTTGTAGAGACTCCTACGTATCTCAGGATCAAGGGCCGCCAAGATGAGATGCAGTCAGTTTCCAGGCGATTATGGAATACAAAAGTCATTCAGGATGGTAAGCCAATCTAATTGGTCAATTCAACCAATAGGACACTTTATCAGCTCCTAGGCTTGACTATGAAGATCCCGTGGTAGACCAACCAGAAATACGGAGACTAGATTCATATACTAGTACGACGACAGTGGCACAGTTGTTCCTTTCGCGAAGTATTCGAAAGCCTTTAATGGTTGTTTGTTTTGCAATGCTGTCACAACAAGTCTCGGGTCCGTGTCTTCTTCGACCGTTAATGGTGCCCTCACTGATTCAAGCTCAGGTATTAATGCAGGTAAGAATTTTTTCCCACTGCGATATCTCTATCCAACTTTAGGCACAAAGTTCTCTACTATAGCAACGAGATTTTGTCCAAATCATTGCCCGAATGGGGGCCTTATATCTCACTCGGGATCACAATTGTGAATGTCATCATGACGTTCCCACCCATCATTTTGATAGAGGTATCCTCATATTAAAAGACTTAGTTAAGACCACTGATCAACATTCCAGCGGGTTGGTCGGAAATCTCTCCTTGTTCTTTCAACTCTTGGAGCAGTTGTCTCCCTTGTTGCAGTTGGCTATGGTCTTGACTCCGGGTTCCATACCACCGCTAGCGCCGCGACGCTCACTTTTGTAATGTATAATCGTCCCGTCTTCAACGTTCGTCTATATCTCTGACAGATAGGCTCCTTCTTAGGTCGTTTGCTATTGGCTTAGGTCCGATTCCTTTCGTAATGATTCCTGAAGTTTCCCCGCCATCAGTCAGAATGTCCAAACCCAAGTGAGATTGGTATGCTGACTCTGGTTCTAGGCTGTCTCTGCACTGTCTTCAGTGGCACTCTCATTGAACTGTACGTCGTCATCTTCCTTTCTTTTTCTCTGTTCAAAATTGTGTCGCAGGGGTTACCAACTTTCTCGTTGGCCTAATCTTCCTTCCTCTTCGGAGTTTCCTGTCTGATGATGACCCCACAAAACAAGGACGTGTATTCTACGTGTTTGCCGGGGTGCTGTTGGCAGCGACTTTTTCTTTATCTAAAGTATACCGAGAATAAGCACGACTGAAAAGATATATAATCAATGTGTATTTGTTTGAATGACTGACTCATCGATTCGAGATCGATCTGAATTGTCGGAGCTTCAAGTCTAGTTTCGGAGTTTAAACATGTTGAGGTTGAAGGGAGTTATTGCCACTACACCGTGTTGGAGGCGGTCTCTGCCTCTTTCTCTCGATTTCAACCCCCATAAAATTATTCAAAACGGCGACCGGACCTGGAAGCGCTACACGGCGTTCGGTGACCCCCTCCAGGTCGTCCCACATGGACAACTCGCCGTCCACAAATATTCATACCATTGTCAAGGCTCAAATCGTCTTCCTGCTCTCAACACTCACAGAGGAGAACTTCGAGAGAAATCAGCTTGAAATACGCTCGGTATGTTCCTATGACTCTGAAGTAATGATTGGGTATGAGATGGTCCTGATGCATCACCTCTAGCTCTCTGAACAACACGGCGTAGAAACTTATTTGCACTTCATACGCCGTCTTATCTACCATTCTCAACAACGTCTCACTTCCGGCTCCGGGTTTGGTGGTTCAGATGCTCTTACCTTTAGACTTCTTGTCTCGGAAACTCAACGCATCGGTCGAGACCCGATCCTTGCAGACCGATTTCGAGAGGCAATCGACAGGGGAGAGGGAGATACACTCCGTTTCTTTGATCTCATTCGATTTGTGGATCGCGTGGGACTGCGTCCATTAGAACGGTTTATCGTTGCTGCGGCATTCATTTCCAATTCTAACACAAGAAAAGAACTCGTGAACCAGGCTGTTAATCTCATCCACATCGAGTTTGAGGGCGCGGTTCTTTCCCTTTGCCACACTCCTTGCTTCGAAAACGCAGATCTGAGCTTTCATCAGTTCGCGAAAGTTATGGCCAAAGTCCTCTCCGAACTGCCATCTGACTCGCCTGTCTTGGACGCGCAACAACGCCAGGCCCTGGTTTTAGCGGCGCAGACGAAATATGGAAAAGAAGCCATTTCGCCAGTTCTGCGACGCATCTTCACGCATTTCAGGTAATAGTCAACTCAAGTTCAGCAGACAGTACATGTTATGCTTACTTCTTTGATAGTCTCCCCCCCGGTACTTCTCTTGTTGAGGTTCTTGTACAGCTGGGCCCAGAAATCACCAGTGACCCCGACCTCGTGTGCGCTTTATTGGAACGTTTTGGTATCATGGAACAGAATCCCCCGCGCGAAGCTCAAGTTATCGAAATAATCTCGGCCCTAGGAAGGCTTGCTGTTGAGGGTACTCCATTGTGTGATGTGGGAGCTTTGATTCGCACATTGGCGAGTTTTGTAGGTGGTATCAAATTTCATCTATGGCTTGATTAAATATTTTTCTACAGCATGTCAAACTCAATTGGCCAGGTGTTGTCAAATCGTTTGATTGGCCAGATCGTCATGGTGTAGATACAGCGACATTGAAACTTCTAATCTCAATTCTTCTCAATGCACCCCGTGATGTAGAACCCCATGCGGTGACTGGGTTTTGGGAAACATGGAATAACCCTTTGTACCAGCTACGCCTCCTTGATGCCTTACTTTCACTACCAGCGGATACCTTCAATTTTGTCGCTCTCCCTGGCCGCAGGATCGTCACGGTTGATGATGTCACAATCGCGAGCCCTACTATCAGGGCACTTGCTGCAAACGTTCAGAATCACACTTGGAACTCTCTTGAATTGTTCCAGGTTCTGGTACGCCTCGCAGGTTCAGATTCGGTGGAGATACGCACTTGTATCCGTGACATGTTGGACAAAGCCATCAAAATTAGCGCAGAATTAGTTCATATGGGATTACTACAGGTTCCGGTATGTTCATTGGGTATTTTATTTTTGATATTTCTACTGAAGCTGACGGATCTTTTTAGGACCCCAAATGGAATGATATACGTCGAGAGTACTCTCGGAAGCTGCTCTCCATGTTTCTTGCTGGTCATCCGAATCACCAGCTAGTTTTTATGAGGATTTGGCAGATTGACTCGAATTATCTGACTACCGCCTTCCGTGACTTTTATGACGAAAATAACTTAAATATCACTCGCATTCTAGACGTCGCTCAGGATTTGAAAGTGAGTAATCCTGAAGTTGGGCCCAGAACCCAGTCGAACGTTTACAAGTTTCTGCAGATTTTGGAAGCTCTTCTCGAAGTTCGCCCTTTCACGTTTGCTCTCGATGTTGCCGCTCTAGCATCACGTCGAGAATACTTGAATCTTGATAAATGGCTTCAAGATCATGCCAATCGATACCACGAAGAGTTCTTGCACTCTGTGGTCATCTTCCTAGCGGCTAAGATGGATAGCGAGAAAACTTGTCGTCTTTCGGAGGCACCCATTGAGAGTAGGACCATGCCCCTCAATGCCCACGTCGTCACTGTCATTCTCAGGTTTTTACGGAGCAGGTCAGCACAATGTAATTCTTTTTAAGAACAATTGTGCTCATTTGACAATAGCACCGAGAAAATGTACCAGCGCGATGTCGAGGCATGTTTGGATGTTCGTAACTCATGTCTGCAGATTCATCCTCGGCTCATGAATCTCATGCCTGGTTCTGAGGTTGATCCCGGCTTCGCAGTGATGAGCTACCCCGCAGATATCGAAGCCGAGGTCGATAATATCTACAAGCAGATGTATGATACTGTTACGTCCATCGATGAGGTCATCAACATGCTTCAACGCTTCAAAGCGTCCCAGAATCCTCGTGATCACGAGCTCTTCTCCTGTATGCTTCACTTTCTCTTCGACGAGTACAGATTCTTTCAGTCCGACTACCCCGCTCGTGAACTATCCCTCACTGCTTACCTCTTCGGGTCTCTAATCCGTCACCAGTTAATCGAATCCATCCCTCTCGGCATTGCTGTCCGTTACATCCTAGATGCGCTCGGCTGCGCTCCCCACACTAACCTATTCGAGTTCGGTATCCAAGCCTTGAACCGCATCGAATATCAATTTCCAGAGTGGAGGCCTCTGTGTGAAGCTTTGTCACATATCCCTCAGCTCGCGGAGGCCCGTCCTGATTTGGCAGCTAATATCCAGCATATACTTGCCTCGGGGGGACCAGTGGACAATACAGATTTGCAAAATATGACTCTAGCATCATCCAATGTTCCCGCTCCTGAACCAACATCTGTTTTTACTTCCATACGACCTGATGCTGTTACTGGAGACGTCGCCACGCCACCAGAAGAGCTTTCAGACAAGATGCTTTTCATTGTTAACAACCTCGCACCCAGCAACTTCGACGCCAAACTTGAAGAGATGCGCGAAAAATTTGTGTATGAATATTCCCGTTGGTTCGCCCACTACCTTGTTGATCAACGCGTGAGCTCCGAGCCAAACAACCACTCACTATACATTTGTTTTCTCGACCAATTGGGCTGCAGGGAGCTTTCTCGATATGTTCTTCACGAGACCTTCACCAAAGCTCAAGCCATGTTGAATGCTGAGCGAACGCTACAATCTGGCCCAGAACGTAATGTTCTCAAAAATGTTGCTTCCTGGCTCGGAGCATTTACGTTAGCCAGGGATCAGCCCATCAGACATAAGAACCTGTCATTCAAAGATTTATTGATCGAGGGTTATGCCAATAGTCGTCTGCCTGTCGCCATTCCCTTCGTCTGCAAGACTCTCGAGCCATGTGCTCGCTCCAAAGTTTTCAGACCCCCCAATCCCTGGTTGATGGCTTTAATAAGCCTTCTGGCTGAACTTTACCACCATGCAGAGCTCAAGCTGAATCTCAAGTTTGAGATCGAGGTTTTATGCAAGGCTCTGGACATTAATTTAGATTCTGTGGAGGCAACTCAGATCATACGTTTGAGGCCTCGAGAGGGAATTACCAGTTTCAATAGGGAGGTGCAGACAGGCGGAATGAGTGATGGTCTCATGCAGGATGGTGTGATGCTCGCTCAGACGGACAATCAACGCGCGATGAGTAGCGATATTGAGGCTATGTTGTCGGCGCTCTCGCTTCAAGTCCACATCAATCCTCAGCTGAGTCCACTGAATGTTAATCAATCTTTCAAACAAGCTGTACAAGTTGCTGTGGATCAGTCAGTACGCGATGTACGTTTCAGTTTTGTGGTAATATCTCATGATACTCACGTTATGACAGATTATCATGCCTGCTGTAGAACGCTCTGTAACCATTGCTGGCATTTCTACGCGAGAGCTGGTCACCAAGGACTTTGCGACTGAGCCCAATGAAGACAAATTGAAGAAAGCTGGTCTTCTTATGGCCCAAAAGCTTGCGGGCAGTTTGGCCATGGTAACCTGTAAAGAGCCCATGAGAACTAACCTCAGTACCCATCTCCGTCAGTCTTTGGACCACGAAGGATTTAATGAAGTAAGTTCTTTAATTAGTCTGTCATTGTCGACTCACTCATGTGTTTCTAGCAATTGGTTCCCGAGCAAGTTATCCTTTTACTTATGCAGGATAACTTGGACACTGCGTGCGCTGCTATCGAAAAAGTTGCAGTAGATAGGGTTACTGCCGATCTTGAGGATAATTTTGCAGCTTCCATTGAGAGTCGAAGGCGTCATCGCGAGATTCACAGCTCTGGCCCCTACCTTGACCCGAACACTCCTCACCCAAGCTTTGCTCTGAGTCTCCCCGACCCTCTTCGCATCAAACCAGGTGGTATCCAGAGTTTGCAAGCAGTCGTCTATGAGGATTTTGGTGGGTATGAAGCCTGATTCTTTAAATCAAGACTAAAATCTTGCTGTAGCGACCTATGCTCGCCCTCACATCAGTCGACCAGACTCTACTCACTCCTTCACATATAATCAATCTCCTGGTCTTGAACATGATGTTTCCGACCCAGGCTTACATAGCCATCAAGAGATCATGAGCCGTTTCCAGGACTTGACTCGTGATCTCGAAGCCATTATGCTTCAGCTGCCTGTGCAAAGTCTGACTACCTTACCCCCCAGTCATGAAGTCCGTCACCTTGTTCGCCAGATCATCTATCTCGCAGTTGAAGCCGCCGATCGTCAACACACTCCTTTGATGATGTCACAGGCTATTGTGCGCAAATTATACAATATTCCTTCCCAACTTGGCAGGGAAGTTTATGTTGCGCTCCTGGAGCAATTGTGTCACTCTTTTGAAGACGTAGCAAAGGAGGCCATTGAGTGGTTGCTATATTCTGACGATGAGGTTGGTTTGATGTCTAATTCCATTGGTGTCGGTCTCATTAACGTCTCCATTCTGCAGCGAAAACTCAACGTTCCGGTCACTGTTGCACTATTAAGGAGTAGCTTGGTTAGTATCAACGTCACAGACCAGCAGCTTGCCAAGTCTCTTTCCATCGACCCTCGCCTAAATCGCATGAGCTATGCTACTGAGTTAATTCGCGAATGCTCGACTGCAGATCCCCCTGTGGCAACACAGGCTCATTTCGCATATACCATTGATACACTCAATCAGATTTTTAAGGCAGGAAAGGCAAATGACGAGTTCGTTACAGTTTTTTGTTAATATTTGCATCGATTCTCAAGGTTACACAGTGTTATCCATCTCCTCGATGACCTTCGTGGCATCAGACGACCCCCTGCCTCCACTGATGTAATCTCCCGTCCACCACCAACGAAGTCTGAGTCAGAGCATCTACGTGACAAGTTGTACGCCTGGTTCCAACAATGGGTCACCATCTTCCAGCGATCCCATTCCCCCGAGAAGCAATTTATTCCTTTCATTACACAGCTAACCAAACAGGGCATACTGAAGGTAGAGGATATGTCCTCGCTCTTCTTCAGGGTTTGCGCGGAAGCCAGCGTCACTAGCTACGTCAAATGTGTTGCCTCGAATGATTTCGCATATGCCTTCCAAGCTTTGGATGCAATGTCACGTTTAATCGTGTACATCATTAAATATCACGGGGATGCTTCAGGTGTCAATAATGACCAGGCCAAGGTTCACTATCTGACCAAAATACTCTCAATTTTCGTTCTGGTGCTAGCCAATTTACACGAGGAGCAAGGTGCTGCATTTCAACAAAAACCATTTTTCCGCTTTTTTTCCAGTCTTGTCAATGACCTTCACGCCATCGAAAATCACCTTGGCCCCGTTTATTTCCACTTGCTGGTTGCGATCAGTGACACATACAGTTCCCTTCAACCCACGTACTTCCCCGGATTTGCCTTTTCTTGGATGTGTCTCATCTCCCATCGACTTTTCATGCCCAAACTACTGATGTCAGAGAATCGTGAGGTATGCCCTCAGATCATAACAATGTGATAAATCTACTTACTCTCAATTCCTAGGGCTGGTCTGCTTTCCACAAGCTACTTGTTTCACTCTTCAAATTCCTTTCTCCTTTCTTGAAAGATGCAGACTTGCAAAACGCAACAAAAGATCTATATCGCGGCGCTTTGCGCCTCCTTCTTGTCCTTCTTCACGATTTTCCTGACTTTCTGAGCGAATATTATTTCTCATTATGCGACGTCATTCCTCATCGTTGCATTCAGCTGCGAAACATCATTCTCAGTGCCTTTCCTCCCGCTATCATTCTTCCCGACCCCAACCTTCGCGACCAGAAATTCGAGTCAATTTCCGAAATGGGTCCTATCCCTCCTATCCTATCTGATTTCAGCTCTGGTCTTAAGAGTGGAGAGCTTCGGGCCTACCTTGAGCAATACTTACTAGGCCGTGGCTCTACTTCATTCTTGGCTTCACTGAAGGACCGTCTGAAGCTTCCTGGGGTTTCTGATGGTGCAGAAACTTATAATCTCTCCCTGATTAACTCCCTTGTGATCTTCATCGGAGTATCATCTGTTGCACAGGCCAAGGCTCGTAGCGGAGCTTCTCTTTTCACCCCAAGTGACCCTGGGGTTGTCGCTTTGCAATACCTTGTTAGCAACCTGGATGATGAAGGTCGGTACTTCAATAATCGTTCAGCGATCAAGTAATTGACTCTCTGTTAGGGCAACACCACCTTTTAAGCTCGATAGCTGTGCATTTACGCTATCCGAATGCACATACCCATTGGTTCAGCTCCTTGATGCTGCATCTCTTCCTCGAGATGAAGGATGAGCGCTTCCGAGAAATTATGACCAAAGTCCTCCTCGAGCGCTTCATTGTCCACCGACCACACCCCTGGGGCGCTCTAGTCACTTTCATCGAACTCCTTCGCAACCCGAAATATGACTTCTGGACCAAGGAATTCATTCGTGTTGCTCCGGAGGTAACCGTTCTGCTCGATAGTGTGCGTCATAACTTATCGTGAGCTTTGCGACTCTGGCCGTGACGCAAGATGTTCCAGATCGCAGAATCGATATCCCAACAGTAGATTTTTTTGTTCTAATTGCTATCTTTTCGCGCATATCTGTCATTGTTCTATCTGGGTTTTACCACTGCATATTGTACTGTAACAACGTGTATGACATTAACCTGACGCAGTTATTTCGGATTGTCTGAATGTAGTCATTCTCGTTAAAGTGATTCCGACCATGAAACTGTGTCATTCCATGTCCAGGCAGACCCCCATATTCTGTCACTCGTCAATCATTGCAACGGACACTGAGGATAGCAACTGACCCTGCTCCAGATATCCCAGCTGCCCCAAGTTCATTCATTGCTGGTCCGAGAATAATCCAAGAGGGTACGGCGATTCCAGTCCTGATTGGGAAAAGCCGCGCCGCACGCTCCAATGCCTCTGCACTTTCTCCGATAACAAACATAATCAGAGCGTCAGATGAAGTTGGATGCGGATGTAAAAATATCAACCCTTTTCTCTACCATCAGATTGGAGGCTCAGAAAGAAGTTGTAGGGTACCTGTGTGAATATTTGTATTGAGATTGTGGCCATTTAGAGTCAGGTGATCTCCTTGGATGGCCAAAGGAGTTTTACCCTGACTCAGGACATATCTGATGAGTCGATCATTCAAGGTCCCGATCAAAACAACATTGCCATGTGGCCAGGTCAATTCAGTCTCGTCAGTCATTTCGACAACCTGGGAGTCAAGACGGTGGTAAACGTGCAGATCATGTGCGAGTCTGTAGGCCAATGACGTGAAATTCTTTGGTAAATCTTGTTTGGAGCTCGGCTGGATGAACGTCACTGTCCCGTTGTTTGAGAGGAAGGATTGCATTCTGGTTGGAGGAGATGGCGTCGGATTCTGTGGTTGATTATCTACCAGCTTCAGGGCGTCAGAAGAGATTATGACCTTATAATGCAATACAAATGTTCCGACGCACTTTCCATTTAGATGAGATTTCGCGTTCACATCGAAGAGGCTGTTCCTTGATTAAAGGATCCAGTAAGAAAATGTTTCCATCGATATGAAGCGCAGAGAAGGAGTCAGGTAGCTCCGCGATTGAGAATAAGCAGACATTGGTTGTGTGCACTTCTATGGTGTGACAGCTTGAAAATGTAACTAGCAGTCTCGCAAGCCTGAAACAAGTCTTTAGAACTTTCCGTGGAGTAGAGAAAGGATCTCATGAGTACCTCCCTGGAACCCTGACTTTTTCAATCCTCCAGCCGTACAAAGATCCACTCTCCTCAGGTCTGAAGACTGTCAGAGTAAAAGGTTCGAATGATTCTGGTCGATCTTGAGAAGACTCAAGCAGGCCATTGATAAAGTCCTGGACTTGCAGATTATTGAAAACAGTAGGGTAAAAATGCAGTTGATTTTTATCCTCTTTCATGCTGGATGATTTTTCGATTTAGTGTCATTCACATTCTGGGCCATTGATGGTACATACACGATGTCAGAAGTAGTGCCGAGGATCCTGTTCTATGTTTCGACGATGCCAAACGACTCCCGTCCGTGCCAGACAGGTACATTATCATCGTCTCCCCTGTCATAACACTATTCAATAGATGGCTCACAAATCATGTTATGACAAACCCGTGGACAACAAGTATTGGTTTGCTCGTGATATTTGTCATGAACAGATCATTATCATCTGGGGTCA
>Ga0157365_10000320_pt1 | contig 21339 bp, 23 predicted proteins | sample AttsexASBM3_FD_111478 | JGI IMG/M metagenome (GOLD analysis project Ga0157365, IMG submission 111478) | Fungus gardens microbial communities from leaf cutter ant in Ribeirão Preto, State of São Paulo, Brazil - Atta sexdens ASBM3 | ecosystem: Host-associated > Fungi > Mycelium > Unclassified ... | reverse complement strand
CGTACACTTCCTGGAACACATCCTTGAACATGCCGTCATAGGCCTTGAGGATGGTGTTCTTGGTGGACAGGTAGACCGGCAGCCTGCGGTCGCGCCCGTAGGCCAGCGACGCGCGCGCAAAACCTTCGATCGAGGCGCGGGTGTTGTGCATGCCCAGCGCCACGCCGGGACCCTTGAAGTCATGCACGTCGAGCACCTGCTCGGGGCCGCCATCGGCGGGGGTGTAGCGCAGGGTGACCTTGCCGGGACCGGGAATGCGGGTTTCAGCAGCGCGGTAGATGTCGCCATAGGCATGGCGGCCGATCACGATGGGCTGCGTCCAGTGCGGGACAAGGCGCGGTACGTTGGAACAGATGATCGGTTCGCGGAAGATCGTGCCGTCAAGGATGTTGCGAATGGTGCCATTGGGCGAACGCCACATCTTCTTCAGGCCGAATTCTTCCACCCGTGCCTCATCGGGGGTGATGGTGGCGCATTTCACGCCTACGCCGTACCGGCGCACGGCCTCGGCGGCTTCAACCGTCACGCGGTCATCGGTCTCGTCACGGTGGCGGATGCCAAGGTCATAATATTTCAGGTCGATATCCAGGTACGGCAGGATCAGCCGTTCGCGGATGAAATGCCAGATAATGCGGGTCATCTCGTCGCCGTCCATTTCGACAACGGGATTTTTGACCTTTATTTTTGCCATGGTACGTTTGTCTGCCTTTATGATTCAGTTTTTGTAATGACTGTTTTTTCTATGGTTTTTTCTGGCGCCCGTTCGCGCAGCGGGCCTCCCGGCGGTCGCATTATTAGGCGTGCCGACAGGGGATAAAAAGCATTGCCGCATGTGGGTTCATTCACAAACGTGCCATCTCCCTGCCGCATGGGTGTATGCGGGGGCTACCCGCGCGCGGGGGCGTGTGACATGAAACGGTCATGATCGCCCGTCCCCCCCCGGATACGGCCTGCTGGCGTGCACGCTGCCAGCGTATCTGGCCCGATATACTGTTTGGCCTTATGGCCGCCCTTGCGCTGCTGCCCGCCTGCACGGCGTTGCAGGGGGTGGTGCGGTCGGTGGCGCTGTGGGCGGTGATCGCGCTGCTGGTCAACAGCAGGCGGGTTCTGCTGGCGCTGCTGCTGCCAGTGGTCGTGCTGATGCCGGCTGCGCTGTATTACATCGGCATAGGTGGCGCGCCGCCCGGCTATCCGCTGTGGCTGATCCTGTTTTACTGCTCGTTTCCCGTTATGGTCGGGTACGTCTGGCCTGTCCTGCCCTATCTGGTGGCATGGGCGTTGCTGTGGGTGGGCCTGACCGGGGTGTACCTGTCGCGGCCACGTGGCCCGGTGGTGGGCTGGCAGGTCCGTACGCGCCTGGCCTGCGTGGCGGTGCTGCTGGGGTGGATCATTGTTCCCACCGTGCAGTTGTGGCGGCACCTGCCCCCCACGCGGGGCGGAACCGAAAACCCGCTGGTGCCCATCCATTCCCGCTTTGACCGGGCATGGCCGTGGAGCATGGCGACCGGCTATGTCGCCGCCCGGCGTGAAACCCGGCGCGTGACCGACATGGCACGACGGATCAGCCATGAACCGATCCATTTCGATCCGCTGCCGCCCACCACGGCACAGGTGATCGTACTGGTGATCGGGGAAAGCGCGCGGCGTGACCACCATCACATCTATGGCTACGGCCCGCCCACCACGCCGGAAATGGAACAGGTGCCGGGACTTGTGCACTTTGATGACATGGTGACCCCCTTCGATTATACGGTCGGCGCGGTGCCGGTCATCCTGTCGGGATATGACCGGCTGCGGCCCGGTGCGGCGCCGGGGCATGACCTGGTGTCGGTGTTCAACGCGGCGGGATTTGATACGTGGTGGATCAGCAACCACCCCCGGCTTGGCCCGTATGACAGCGTGATTGGCGCCTATTCGGAACAGGCCCGCCATATTGCCTACACTACCGTGCATGACGGGGTGATGAGCAGCCCGGTGCTGGATCAGCGCATGCTGCCGGTCGTGGACCGGGCGATAGCGGATGCGCACGGCCCCGTCTTTATCGTGTTGCACCTGTTTGGTAGCCATGAAAACGCGGCTGACCGGTATCCCCGTGGTTTTGCCAGTCTTGGCACGCCCTATGACAACAGCATTGCCTATACCGATCACATGCTGGCCCATGTACGCGCCGCGCTGGCGGCGCATGGGGGAGAATCCGCGCTGTTTTACGTATCCGACCATGGGGTGCGGGTTACGGAATGCACGGGCGGGATTCCCGCGCATGGGGATGTGCGCGCGGCGTATGAAATACCATTCTATCTGTGGACATCCGACGCATGGCAGGCAGCCCACCCGCAGGCGGCACAGGCCGCGCGTGATAATGTGCATGTCCCGCTGACGCTTGCGGCCCTGCCGCCAAGCGTGCTGGACGCGGCGGGGTTGCATTACAGTGCGGCGGATGCAGCCCTGTCGGTGCTGTCAGCCCACCCCGTTCACGTGCCGCGCATCGTGCATGGGGACAGCGGCACCAATCAGAACGTCGATTATGACCACAGCCATGATGATGGCAGGTGCCATATCGTACGGGACTGAAGACAGGGGGCCCGGACGCCGCCTTTTTAAAAAAGGCGGCGTCCAGGAACGTTCATTCCTGTTTATCAGGCGTCCCGGGTTGGAAGAGCCCTTATTTCCCGTTGGGGTGCTTCTTCAGCCATGCGTCATAACGACGCTTGTCCAGGCAGTAGGCAAGGTTCTTGTACAGCTGGATATGGCGCACATGCGTCACGTCTTCCTGGCAGGCGATCTTGTCGCTGTCCTGATATTCGTCCCATGCGGGCTGCAGGACCAGCGCGCGTTCCTTTTCCTGCGTGACGCAGACATTGGTGACTTCATCGCCAAATTCCGTCGTGCAGTCATCGACGATCGGATAATTGGGGAATGCCAGCGACGGTGCGGGCAGCTTCACTTCGGGCCGGATGTACAGCGAGTTCAGTTCCCCTTCCGGCACTTCGGCCCGCGCCGTGGAAATACCGCCTGCTGCCAGCACGCCCAGCAGGGCACAGGTAATGAGCTTTTTCATGTCTGTATGCCTTTGTTCAAAACAGGATTTGGCGGGCATGTGGCGAATGTGACCCTGTCGTTGCGCCATGCCAGGGGAAAGGGATAAACCGGCGCGCGGGTTTAGGGTAGCGGTCCCATCCACTTTCGCCATGCGGGCCAGCCATGGATGATCCCCGCCAGCGCCGCATAGCCGCCGCCTGCGGGGTGGGCGCCATCGCCACGGGCAATTTCGGCACACCATGACGGATGCGCCAGCAGCGGGTTCCAGACCGACAGGAAGGGAACGTCCAGCTGAGCGCATAGGTCGGCCATGGCATGTGACAGCGCCTGCGTGCGGTCATCGGGACTGGCGCGACCGACGGGGGTGGGGCCGATAACCAGAACCGGCCATGCCTGCCGGGCCTGTTGCAGGATGCCGCGTGCCGTCGCGATGCTTTCATCCTGCGGCACGCGTGGCGGGCCATGCGCCGTGGCGGTGCAGTCATTGACGCCAAAGGACAGCACGACGCCGCCATCATGACGGCCCGCAAGGCGGGGCCGGGTTTCGGCATGCCATCGTACGGCAATGTCACGGCTGGTCTGTCCCCGCACGCCCAGATTGTAGGGCGTGACGTCGTATCCTGCCTGCCGTTCCAGGGCGCAAAGACGTCCCACCCATCCCTGACAGGTTTCATCGCCCGTTCCCGTTACGTAGCTGTCGCCGATAAAACAGATTCGCATTCCCGCACGATAGGCGTAATGGCGGTGGAAAACCATGGCGGAACGGATTGGCGCTTCTGCACTTTCTTATTTTGTTCTCATGCTTTAGGGTTTGTGGAACACGTTGCGAACACGGGGTGGGAACACAGGAATGCGGGCAGGGATCGTGCCATGGCTGGGATGCGGGCTGCTGCTGGTCCCACAGGCCGCCATGGCAGGGCAGACAGGTTATGGCGTGCCCGCTGCAACCGTGGGCTGCATGCAGGCGGCGACGTTACAACGGGCGGAGGGGCTGGCTGTTACTGCCACGCATGAGCGCATGCTGGCCCAAATGCATTGCAGGCGTGTGGACGGGACAGGAACCTGGCAGGTGCTGGGGCGTCATGGCGATACGGTGCTGCTGCGTCACCTGCCTGTCCGCAAAGGGGATGCGCCGCTTTATTTCCCTGCTGCTGCCGTGCGGCCAGTATCAGGCATGGCGGCGGTGCTGCCATCAGGCCCGTTACGTCTTGTCCTTGCGGGGGTGGGAGCGGTGCTGGCGTGGCCGCTGCTGCGGTATGGCTGGCGGTTTTTCCGTCGGCGGCGGGCATGGCGCATGTGCAGGCGTCTGGTGAACCGTCATGCCGACGCCCTGCGCATCCGGCGCAGGCAACTGGTGCAGGTCAACAGCTATGGCGTAGAACGTACCACCCGATGGCGGCGCGAACAGGCGGAATTCATCAAAACGGTCGTGCAGCCTGCGTTACGGGCGCGCCGCCTGCAATGGGCATGGCCGGTCATTGCGGACCGTGTGCAGGCCCGGATCGAGCATGTGGCCAGCCAGAAACTGTCGTGTGGAGAGTCCGCGCATGCCAGCAATGGTTACGCGCCGGACATGGACCCCATTGCATATGAACGTTATTGCGCCGAACGCCTGCGGGCCTGTGGCTGGGATGCCCGGGCGACGCCGCCCGGTGGGGACCAGGGCGCGGATGTCATCGCCACGCGCGGCGGGATGCGTCTGGTCGTGCAGTGCAAGCTGTATCGCAATACGGTGGGGAATGAGGCGGTGCAGCAGATTTCGGCAGCCCGCCTGCATTATCAGGCGGATGTGGCGGCCGTGGTGTCCAACGCGGATTACACGACATCCGCCCGGCAACTGGCACGGTCGAATAACGTGGCCCTGCTGCATCATGATGAACTGCCTGCCTTTGCCGCCCGTCTGGCGCGGGCGCGGAAAAAGGCATGAGTATTCATTATGTCATAACATGACAGAATATGTCTGGCGGATGCGCGCCGGGTACCCCCGGCGCGACATGATCAATCGCGTGAAGCTGCGGGAACAGGTGCGGAAGGACGATTGCGCGTACTCAACCGGACCGTGATCAGCAGATGGGCGATCATGCGTGCAGAGTTGCTCATGTATCATACCTCCTATCTTTCCTATACATGAATCGTTTCATGAAAGCGAAGGTTTCTTGCAAAGTTGACGCAAATTTCGCGTGCCGTTGCGTTTCATGTCCGTCGTCCCCATCTCTACGGTCAGATATGACAGGGTGAGGGAAAAGTTTGAGACGACATCGTGTAATGCTGGACGGGCGTGAACTGTATGCGGGCGCGCAATGGACCCATGTCCAGCGGTTTGCGGATGCCCTGCGCGCCCGTGGGCATGACGCCGTGGCAATTCGCGACGAGACGCCGCTTCCTCCCCGGGCGCTGCGCCCCCGCCTGACGGGCCTGCCGCCATGCGGGGCAGGTCACAGACGCCGCCCATAGGGATGGCGTATATCTATCTGCTGGTTGCGATCGTGGCGGAAGTCACCGCCACATTCTGCCTGACATTGTCCAATGGCTTTACGCGTCTGGTGCCGTCCTGTGTCACGGTGGCGGGGTACGCCGTAGCGTTCTATTCGCTGTCGCTGGCATTGCGCACCATTCCCACCGGCATGGCGTATGCCATCTGGTCCGGCATTGGCACGGTGCTGATTGCGCTGGTCTGCCGCGTGGTGCTGGGACAGAAGCTGGATCTGGCGGCCATTGCCGGCATGACGCTTATCATATGCGGCGTGCTGGTCATGAACCTGCTGTCCGGCGCGGGCCGGCACGGATAAAAAAAGGCCGGTCCCGCAAGGGAACCAGCCTGTTTCATTACCGTCGGCCGCCCGGACCGCCACCACCGTGGCCGCCACCGCCGCCGCCATGACCACCACCGCCGGGACCGCGTCCGCCCCCACCGGGGCCACCGCCACCCGGTCCGCCGCCATGGAAGCCCCCGCCGGGACCGCCGCCACCCGGACCGCCACCATGGAAGCCTCCACCGGGTCCCCCACCGCCACCACGGGGTCCGCCGCGACCACCACCGCGGCCGCCGCCCCATCCACCGTCGCGTCCCATATAGATGGGGGCACCGCCGTAATAGTCGCCATATCCGCTATAATAGCCGCCGGAGGGGCCGTAGCCATACCCACCATAGCCGCCATAATAGCCGGGACCGTCGACACAGGCGACAAGCGGGCTGGCCAATGCCAGTACCGTCAATGACCGGGTCAGTCGTTTCATGGGAAAGAGCGTCCTTTTTCCATATACAGCTTCACGTCCTGATCCAGTCAGGTTTCCCACTGTATAAAGAAAAAAGGCACAAAGACGACCATTGATGGCCGTCGCCACGCCGGGCGGGCGGCGTAATGCTGCACGCCGCCCGTTACCGGCGGGTTTCAGGAATTATTTCAGGCCGTCGGCCTTGGCCAGTTCCTTGACGCGGCGCAGCAGGGAAACGGCGTAATCCTCGGCTTCCATGGCGGAACTGAAGCCGCTCAGCGTGCCGGTCAGGCCACCGATGTTGACTTCGAGGCTGTACTTGCCCTGTGCGTCGGGACCACTGGTTGCCACTTTGCTCATGATAGCATCCTAATTCTTGTTCTGTAGGGGACACACGGCGTGTCCGTTCCCAATCACATGGGGTGGAACGGCGTCGTGATCCATGGCCGCCGCCGCATGGCAGCCTGTCATGTCGCTCCCTTGACATGGGGGTGGCCCATACGGGGGCGTGAAGCCGCCGTGCCTATTTCTGGCGGGCGAGTTCGGCTTCCAGCTTCCTGGCGCGTTCTTCAAGCGCGCGGGCATGCTCGGGCCGGTCCTTCAGCGCAATGGCGTAATCCCGGCGGACCTGTTCAAGTTCACGTTGCAGATCCGTGGCGGAGGGAAGGTGGTGTCCTGCTGACATAAAGAATTCCAGTTTTTTGTAATGGCTGTTCTTTCATGTCGGAACATGTTTCCCCCGCTGCAACCTGTCCTTTGTGCGGATGTGGTATGACATGGCCGGACAGCGGCTTGCGATGTCGGCCATCACTGGCATGATTGGCGGGTTTGTGGCCCACGGTGGCCCATGGCCGCCAGGCAGGGCTACCGGAACAGCGAGTAAGGGAGAAACCGGGCGTGGATTTCAAGGCAGGTGATATTGTGGTGGTCAAGGACGATGCGGCCGTCAAACCGGAACTGCGCGGCATGAAGGGCACGATTGTCGAAATTATCGAAAACGGACAGATTCGCGTGCGCAGCGACAGCACGGGAAATGACGAATGGTTTTCCGCATCCGACCTGCGGCATGAATGAACGGGGCAGGGATCAGTCCCCATCCCACAGTCGCAGGAACGCGTAAGGATAGGCCCTGCAGGTCTGGACAAGGTGCCGCATCCGCATGGACCAGTCGTGTGACGGGATGGAGGGCGCGCGGGTTGTCTGCATGGCCATGCTCCTTGCCTGTATCGGGACCGGCCCCGTGGCAGGGCAGGCAGCCCGGATGGTTCATGAATTCCGTAACGTCATACAGGCATGGAAGATGCACCGGCGGGCGTCACATCTGCATGAACTATCGCTGATGTGCGATACATGCATTGCGGCTGCGCACGCCGTGTTTGGACGCCTGTCCCTTCCGGGTGTTAGAAGGAACGGGGCCGGGCCTGCCGGTAACCCGATCGACAGACAGCGAAGAGATTTATGAACCGCGGCAAGATTGTAAAATGGGCCACCATCATGTCCCTGCTCCTGATGATTGGCAGCGTGGGGGTACTGGTGCGCGGCATGACCGCTGACGGGATTGGCCCGGTCTCATGGATGGTGGCCGAAGGGCTGGCGGGCCTTGGCCTGCTTGGCCTTGGGGTGATCAATATATGCGGCGGGCGCGACTGACCGCGACGCGCCCGCTTTTTTCCGCCTTCAGTTACCCATGCCCGGGCCGCCAGACCCGCCGGGGCCGTCACTGGGCGCGTCCTGTCCTGGTGATCCGGTCATGCCGCCAACGCCGCCGCTTTCGCTCGGGTCGGTGGGAGGATGGCCGGACTGGCATGCTGTCAGTCCCGCCAGCAGTAGCAGAACGGCAAATTTTTTCATCTGGGTCTCACGTCCTTCAATCACGCTATGGTGAGGTATGTAAGGATATTCCCCCCGGAATCAACGGCATTTCCCCATTACCTTAAGGATGGTGGCGCGGCACGGGTTGCACGCCCAGACGATAAAGGGTGGTTTCATCGTATGTCTGTCCCGGTTTCAGTTCGATACTGGGAAAAGCCGGGTGGTTCGGGCTGTCGGGATAATGCTGGGTCTCCAGCGCCACGGCGTCCGTCTGGCGGTAGGCTTGCCCCGAGGGACCGGCGTACCGCCCGTCAAGTGAATTGGATGTATAGACCTGCAGCCCCGGCTGCGTGGTCAGCACGTCCAGCACCCGCCCCGAGGCCGGGTCCCACAGGTGGGCGGCTGGTACCGGGGTGCGTGACAGCCGGCTGTTGACGATCCAGTTCTGGTCATAACCATGCGGATACATCATCTGCGGGTCCGTATCGCGCAGGCGCTCGCCAATGCGGTGGGGTGTCCGGAAATCAAGCGCCGTGCCCGCGACCGGCGCGACCGTGCCCAGCGGCACCGATTGTGCGTCGATCGGGGTGAAGCTGTCTGCATTGACCTGCAGCACCTCGTTTTCAATGGAGCCACTGCCCTCGCCATTCAGGTTGAAATAGCTGTGGTTGGTCAGGTTGACCACGGTGGGCCGGTCCGTTGTCGCGACGTAGTGCAGCGACAGTTCATTGCTGTCGTTCAGGCTGAAGGTAACATGGGTGGTCAGCGTGCCGGGAAAGCCTTCATCCCCGTTCGGGCTGACCAGCTTCAGGGTCACGCTGGCGCCATTGGCGGTGGTGCCAGCGTTTTCCACTGTCCATACATGTTTGTCGAATCCCCTGCGGCCACCATGCAGGGCGTTGGTCCCCTCGGTCCGGGGAATGTGGCAGGTATGTCCGTCCAGCACGAAGGTGCCATTGGCGATGCGGTTGGCCACGCGCCCCACAGTCGCCCCGAAAAACAGGCCGCCACGGGCGCTGTCGCGGGTATATCCCTCCAGCGTCGGGAACCCCAGCACGACATCCGCCACATGGCCGCGTGCGTCCGGCGCATCGATTGCGGTGATGGTTGCGCCATAGGTCATGACCTGCACGCGCATGCCGTGCCGGTTGGCCATGGTAAAGCGTTCGATCACCTGACCATCCGCCATGGTGCCAAATGGCGCGCGGTTCAGCGTGACGGGTAGGGCGGCATCAGCGCGCGCCGCTGTTGCCATTGCTGCCGCCAGCAGCAGCCCCGCAAGGGAAAAACGGTATTCCGGGCGCGAAAGAGAAGCGTGCATGGAGCATTCCTGTCATGATCCGACCGGTCGGAAGTCCTGTTGTCTGCTGTTTGTCTTGCCGCCATTGGCGCGATCCTGCAAAACAGGGCAATGAAACCGGTTCTGGTGTGTACGCGTGCGGTTCGTGCGCATGAAAGGGAGAAAATGCGATACAGGGTTGTGGTGGCGCTGGTGGCTGCGGGCATCGCCTGCGGCGGAACGGTAGACGGCGCATGGGCGGAACAGGCACAGGACCTGCCCCCATTCCCGGCCCCGCATGGCGAGACGGACCTGCAGAAGCTGCCACCGTACCAGAACAAGGTGAATGAATATATCGACCTTGCTTCGGTTCAGGTGCATGGCACGCATTCATCCGCCACGTTCATCCAGGATTTTGACGAGGATATGATCCGTCACGGCCTGCCGTTCGCCTCGGTCAGGTTTTCCGTCATGTACAACTGTGCCGCAGATACGTACCGCACGCTGTCCTATGCCACATGGTCGGGCCATATGGGTACGGGGCATCGGATAGCGGACGGCCCGGTGCCACGGGGGGAAATGACGGTCGATCCTTCCTTACGTGATGGCAGGCGCATCGCTTGCGCCCATGTGGGGCATAATCATGCCGGTGGGCAATAATCCCCGTTTGGGGATAACCCGGAAGTGATGTGGATAACAGCGTGGATGGGTCAGCGCATCATGCGCTGAATGGCTGGGGGAACTGCTAAAAATGAATGATAAGGTTTCTGTGGATAGTCATGTAATCGATGCCGTGGCGGCGTCGTTGCCCACCACCACGGGCCCTGATATGGCATCCGTCCCGCCACAGGACCAGGCGCGTGTTTTCCTGCAGCATCTGGCGCAGCGGGGCCTGACGGTCGCCCCGGCCGAAGGAACGGATGGCGCATCGGCCCTGCACCAGATTTCGGAGGGGCTGATCGACCTGTTTTCCAGCGAGGATCGCAAGCTGAAATACAGCGCCCTGCTGGTGCTGTTCCTTGTGCTGGTGGTGCTGTACATCCAGCCGCTGGTCATCCTGTTCGGTCTGCTGCTCAGCGGCGTGGTCTTTTTCATATTCGCGCTGACGCGCCGTAACCAGACCGCCGACTGACCCGGAAATTTTTGTTTTTCTTTATCAATGCACTGGATTCAAACGACTTCTCAGGGGGAACCTGCGGGGGCGGCCGGTGTCCCGCCCTGCTGTGCCGGGTTCCTGGCGGGCATGATGTCGTCGCTGCCGCTGGAGCCGGAGACAAGCTGCCATTGCCGCCGGTCATCCTGATAGCGTGACAGGCACATCAGCAATGCCTGATATTTTTCCAGCCGCCCCGGATCGCTGACCAGCGACAGGCAGGCGGCGCGCAGGTCGCTGTCATAACCGGTCCAGTGCGCGGTCAGGGCTGTCTGGCTTTTCTGCTCGGCAGACACGCATTCGCCATTCGTATCCTGCATTTCAATATGGGCGCGGTCACAGTTGGCCGCGATGTCATATTGCGGCAACGTCAGCCTGCGCCCGTGCTGGGTATCGTAGGGGTGGTGGGCCAGCTTTTCTATATCCACCACCGGGGCCGTCGCATGGGGTGCGGGGGCGGGTTGCAGCGGTGGCGGCAGGCTTTCGCCGTGCTGGGTCGCGTACCGGGCCAGGTCATCAAGTGCCGCCAGCGCTCCCTTGACCGAAAACGGCACCGGTTCATGTTCGAAGGGGATCAGCGCGCCCGTGGCCGCAGCCTTCAGCGCATTGACCAGATCCGGCACGGTGTCCGGCTTCAGGTCGCCGCCAGCGGTGTCCCATTTCTGGTTGGTGCTGAAGATCTGTAGTGCAATGGTGAACTTGCCGATCATGACCATGGCCGTTTCCACCCCCTTGGGGTTGCGGTAACGACCGTGGCGCTGGTGGATGGCAAGTCCCACCGTACCGCTGGTCGCACGGTAGAACATGATATCCAGCGTGCCCTGATGGGACATGACCATGGGTTGGCCGGCTGGTCCGCTATTGGCGAATATCCAGTCCGGGTCGGCGGCGTGCGCGTGTGATGTGGCGCAGAGTGTCCCGATTGCCAGGATGGCAGCAGGTAGCAGGCGCATCCCGGCCCTTTCCTTCCAGTATCCATGAAATCCCGTTAGTGGCCCCATGATAACGGTGTGATACCGGCAGGCCAATGCCATGTGCACAGGTCGCCCCTGTGGCGGCGGGAAAATGAAAATCTTCTTTACTATTATTTTTGCTGCCAGCATGGCACGCACCACGTTGAAGGGCTGGACATGCTTTGTCGCAGAGTGGCCATGATCCCGTGGGATGATGGTCCCGTTTCCAGATCATGGAAACAGGCATGCGGGGATTGTCCTTCCATGTCCTGAATTATGACAATATATGTCAGCGTCACGCTAAGGTGATGCTGGAATGATCCATCATCCCGATTCGTCGGTCTTTGTTACAATGGGATTGTCGCAAAGTGAGCAGGAAACAGATTTTTCTTCTGGGCTGTATGGCACTGACCTCCCTGCCGGGGATCGCGCAGGCGCAGTCCTATGATGACCGGCCGCGCGCCGTGCCCGTGGCCATGCAGCCGGAAGATGAGAACAACAGCCCCAGCCCGTCGCAGATGCTGGTGGATGAACGCGCGGGTGGATGGGTTGCCATCCACCACACACCAGATGCGGGCGCGCATACCGACCTGTGCATTGCCGGATCGGAAAGCGAGATCCTGATGTTCCGCGCCGATGCCGAATCGCTACAGGTACGCAGCGCCGATGATCACTGGACGCTGGCCAATGGCGAAAAAGGCAACATGACGGTTACGGTGGGAACCTATACCCGCGTGTTCCACATGCAGGCCAATGACGCCACGACCCTTGCGGCCGATATTCATGCCGATGACCTGACCCATCTGCTGGATGCCATGGCGAAGTCGCATGTGGCGCTGGTGAAATTTGGCGACCGCACGACGCTGAGTGTCAATCTGGCGGGCAGCGTTCCCGTGCTGGACCGTTTCCGGGGCTGCACTGAAACCCAGCATTTTGCCGATCTGGGGCAGGGCGCGGGACAGAAGGCATCGCCCTTCTAGGTAAATGGGGACGGAAGTGTCCGGGCGCCACGTCGGCCTGCTGGTGGGTGCGACGGTGCCAGCGGTCAGGTAGCGCGTGGCCGTAATAGAACCCGCGCTTGAGGATATTTTCCACCAGCCGCAGGCCCGGATTGGCCGCAAAATACAATGCGCGTTCCAGACCGGTGGTGGTAGGCGCACTGACAAAGCGGGCATCGCCGATATAGGACGGGAATTCCCCGTTTTCCCGCGCCAGTCCGGGCCAGACGCTCAGTGCGCCAAGCCCGGTTTTCCATGGCTGTCCCATCAATGTGTCGATCGGGGTGGCGGTGTAATGCAGGCAGCGCAGGATCTTGCGTGCGCCGGACGGGCTGACCAGATAGGCATGGGCCCCGCCGGGCGTGGTGGAAATACGTGTCAGCCAGTAGTTCCGGCCCAAAGGTACAAGTTTGCGCTGAAGGCGGGTGGCGTGCTTGGCGTCGCCAAAAAAACGCACGAACTCCCATTCATCCCGTTGCCGCATCAGGGCCCGCACCACGTACGGCCAGTCGGGGGAAAGCAGGACATCGTCCTCCAGAACGATCCACGGCCTGTCCTTTGCCGCGATCTGCTGCAGGGCCTTCCTGTGTGACAGCAGGCAGGCGATCTCCCCTGGATACAGGTCCTTTCCCATGAAAACCCGCCGCCTGTACCGATTGTATATCCCGTAATCACGTTCGGTCAGGCTGCTGGCGTCGATCGCATCCATAAATTCAAAACCAAGACCGAAACCTGTCAGGTGTCTGGTTAATATTCCCCGGCGCTGTGTGGCATACGGCAGGCTGATGATGAGGATGGGGGGGAATATATGTTCCTGATGGTGTGGTCGTGTCTGCATTTTTATTTTCAGATCATTGTTTCTATATCAGAAGTATATTGACATAACCACATAACAGGAACGGATCGCGGCACAGACTAGCGGTGCCATCCCCTGAAAGATAGAGATATATTTCTGGTCTCCATTGCTGTTCCTTCTCCACGATCTGCTCTGTTTTCCTGCGATTGGCTGGACATATGACGCCCCGCGCATGCGCGGAGATGACGTGGGTTGCGGCGGGTGGGACAGTCCCCGGTTGCACATGCATGGCAGCCCGCACGCTGGGCCGTGGTGACATTGGGCGTGTGTATGGCAAACATTCTTCCTTTCCGGATTGTCAGCGCTGGCTGACCTGCAGAAAAGGAAGACAGGACGTGAGGGGACGTTTTCATCTTGGCGCGCTGGCCGGCGGGCTGGCCATCATCGCTGCGGGAACAGCCACGGCACCCGCCATGGCGCGGCAGGCAAAGGCACGCCATGATGCCGCCCCCGCACCGGTCGCGACGCTGGATGTGGCGGCGTTCCAGACGCAGGCGGCGCAGTATGTGGGCAAGCCGGTGCGGATTGAGGGGTGTTACATTACCTCGGCCAATTCAGGCGGGGCGGATTGCGCGGCCTTCCGTATTGCCGACCTGCCGGGGCAGGTGGACTGGAACGGTGCGGTGCCGCTTGATGGCCCGACAATGGAGGAAGCCTCCTTCCACAAGGCCCAGCAGATCTGTGGCGACACGGGCAAGCATGAACAGTGCCAGGCCGAGGTCAGTGGCGTGGTGTACGATCCGTTCGGGGATATGGGCGTGCAGGGACAGCGCAATTTTGAACTGCGCAACGCCCGGATTCACTGGCTGGCGGAACCGGCGCCGCATAAGGCGGACCATCGCCATGTGGGCAATGAACGCTCCGCATCCCGCTAACGGTCAGATCGCAATCCGGCATGGGGATGCTGTTTCTTCATGGCCGGATGGGATGGCCCGGCCGCTCAACCGTCATGAACGCCTGCAAGATGCCTGAAAAAGATCATTGATAAAAAAGAAGTTCTTGGGCGCCCGATCGTTTTTATCCTTTCACGCCTGTAGCTGGCCGACCAGACGCAGCATGTAGCCCAGTTCGGTCTTGGCCATCCGTTTCGCCCGCGCCAGCAGGGCGTCACGATCAATAAACCCCATGCGGAACGCGACTTCGGTTGGCGACCCGACCAGCATGCCCTGACGTGACTGGATGGTCTGCACGAAATTGCCTGCCTGCATCAGGCTGTCGGGCATGCCGGCATCCAGCCAGGCGCAGCCGCGTCCCAACTGGTCAACATCCAGCGTCCCTTCTTCCAGATACATCCTGTTGAGATCCGTGATTTCCAGCTCACCGCGTGCGCTGGGCCGGACCCGGCGTGCGAATTCCGTTACGCGGTGGTCGTAAAAATACAGTCCGGTCACGGCCCAGCTGGAATCGGGCTTTTCAGGTTTCTCGACAATATTCAGCGCGCGACCGTTCCCGTCGAACGAGACGACGCCATAGCGTTCGGGATCGCGCACCTGATAGGCGAAAACGGTCGCCCCATTCGCCTGCCGGGCCCGTTGCGCCGCTGCCTGCAGCAGGCTGCTCAGGTGGTCGGCAAAAATCAGGTTGTCCCCCAGCGCCAGCGCGCACGGCGCGCCATCGATCCAGTCTTCGCCGATGATGAACGCCTGTGCCAGCCCATCGGGCGTGGGCTGGACACGGTAGGTAAAACGGACCCCGAACTGCGATCCATCGCGCAGCAGCCGCTGGAACTGCGGCATGTCCTGCGGGGTGGCGATGATCAGGATATCCTGAATACCTGCCAGCATCAGGGTGGTCAGGGGATAATAGATCATCGGCTTGTCATAGACGGGCAGCAACTGCTTGGATGTTGCAATCGTCATCGGGTGCAGGCGTGTCCCGGCCCCCCCGGCCAGAAGGATCCCCTTCATCGGGCGGGTGTGTATGGCGGATGCGCTTGTCATGCCCGGGTCCCCAGTCTGTGGCCTGTGTAGCGCTGCGCGCGGATGTTTTCCCACCATGCACGGTTGTCCAGGTACCACTGGACCGTGTGGCGGATGCCGGTTTCGAAATCATGTTGCGCTTTCCACCCCAGCGCCTGTTCGGCATGGGTGGGATCAATCTCGTAACGGAAATCATGGCCCGGACGGTCGGCGACAAAGCGGATCAGGCGGTCACGCGGGCCAGCGGGGTCCGGCGCCAGTTCATCCAGCACGCTACATATGGTCCTGACGACCTGCAGGTTCGTGCGGGGCTGGCGCGCGCCAATGGCGTAGGTTTCCCCCGGCTGTCCGTGTTCGATGGCCCGGACAAGGGCTTCGGCATGATCTTCAACAAACAGCCAGTCGCGGATGTTCTCGCCCTTGCCGTAAACCGGCAGGTCCTTTCCCTCGATGGCATTGATAGTGACAAGCGGGATGAGCTTTTCTGGGAAATGCCAGATCCCGTAATTATTCGTCGTGTTGGTGACGAAAGTGGGCAGGCCATAGGTATGGTGCCATGCCCGCACGATATGGTCGGACGCCGCCTTGGATGCGGAGTAGGGGCTGCGTGGGTCATAGGGCGTGGTTTCGGTAAAGGGCGGATCGCCTGCATCCAGATGTCCGAAAACCTCATCGGTCGAAATATGATGGAAACGGAATGCCTTCCGCCGGGGGGCATCCAGCCCCTGCCAGTAGGCACGGGCTGCGTCCAGCACTGTGTAGGTGCCCGTCACATTGGTCTGCATGAACACGCCCGGTCCATCAATGGAGCGGTCCACATGGCTTTCCGCCGCAAGATGCATGACGGCATCAGGCTGACAGGTGTCAAACAGGTGCTTCATGGCCGCAGCGTCAAGGATACTGGCGCGAACGTGGTGGTAACGGCTGCTGGAGGCGACCTGTGCCACCGTTTCGGGCGATGCGGCATAGGTCATGCAGTCGACATTGATGACACTGTGCGCCGTCCTGTGCATCAGGTGCCGCACCACGGCGGAACCGATAAAACCGCAGCCTCCGGTCAATAATATTTTCAATGTATTCATATGGTTGTTCGATTCAAATTCGGTATTGATCTGACCGTTGCGGCCAGAGTGATCCCATAACGACCCGTCAGCCGGTGGCGCAGGCCATTCGGTTGCGCGACGCAGTATCGGCGATGATGGTTAACCATTCCCTATGGGGAGCATCGGCCTGTGGGGCGAAGGGATGACGGCGCGGCGTTACGGGCGTGCGCATGGGGCAGGCCCGGTCGCAGCCCCGAAATCTGGCGTCCGGACGCGGGCGACAGGCTTATGCGTGTTGAGGGGAGATTATCCCGGCCCGTTCAGGCGGGACATCTGGCCGAACTGTTCAGGGCCAGGGGGATAAAAAACGGCGCAATGGCCCGACGTGCGGGCGACAGCCGCCCGCAGGGTCCGGCAGGAGCGTGGCAGGACGGGAAACATGGATGGTGTCAGGCGCAGGCCAGCAGGCCTGTTCGGGGGATGGGCAGGTGGTGATGCGGGTACACATCACGCAACGCCCATGTTCCCCGGCTATCGCAACCGATGTGACGTGGGGCGCAGGACGCCATGCCAGCTTCCTGCCGTACCCACCTGTCTTCGGCCGCTGGCCCTGTGGACCGGGGTATTCCTTATCCGGCGTGCCCGAGCAGGTGCGACAGCAGGGTAAAGATCCCGCCGCACAGGACGCTGCCCATGACGACCATGGGCACGATCCACATTTCGCGCATAATGCTTTTCGCATGGTCCACGGCACGGCGCGTATGGATGCTGCGTGCGGAGGGCATTGGCGTATTGATCATGGTTGTCATGGCGTGACGTCCCGGGGTGCTGAGGCCCCAAAAAAGCGACTGCGGTTCGTGACCGGTGGCGCGTAATGCAGACAGGATCGAAACCTGTCAAGCAGGAAAATTCCTCCCATCCGGGGGCGACATGGCCATCACGTAAAAAAGGCCGGTTGGCCGCCATTTTTTCCACAGGATATGCTTTTCATGCGTGGCGGCGTTGCGGGCCGTGTCGGGATGCCCGATAAGATCCGTTTGGCCATGCGAAACTGGCCGTCCTTACGACGGGATTCCCTGCATGACTCCGTTCGCGCTGATTCTGACCGGCATCGGTTCCATTGCCGTTCTGCTTCTGCTGATCCTGCGGATGCGGCTGCATCCCTTCGTTGCCCTGCTGATCGTGGCGGTGGGAGTGGCGCTGCTGACCGGCATGCCGGTGGCAAAGCTGGCTGATGCGGTTCAGGGCAGCATGGGCCGCACCATGGGGCATATCGCCATTATTGTGGCGCTTGGGGCCATGATCGGGCGGATGATCGACCTTTCGGGTGGGGCTGCCGTTGTGGCGCGCGGACTGGTGCGTCGTGTGGGGGCCGCGCATGTGCCACTGGCGCTGGTCATTTCCGCCTTCGGTGTGGGCATTCCGGTCTTTTTTGAAGTGGGCGTCATCATGCTCATGCCGCTGGTCTATGGCATGGCGCGGCAGACGGGACGGCCGCCTGCGGTATTCGGCATTCCCATGGCGGTGACCATGCTGACGGTGCATGCGCTGTTGCCGCCCCATCCGGGCGCGGTTGCGGTTGCGGCGGCGCTGGATGTGGGGGCGGGGCACATGCTGTTGCTTGGCCTGCCGCTGGCGGCGGTGGTCACCGTGCTGACCTATGTGTTGACGCGCCCGATCATGGCGCAGCCCTTTGGCTGCTCGTCCGACATCCGCGCGGTGGTGGATGAGGCGCGTGATGCGGTACGGAACCATGACGCGGCGGATGAATCCGCGCGCCTGTTCATGCAGGCAGGCCAGCACCGGCCGGTCGGCATGGGGGAAGTCATTACGGTCATCGCCGTGCCGGTGGTGCTGATGGTGGCGGGCACGCTGGCGGGGGAACTCATGCAGCCGGGCCGCCTGCGCTCGGTGCTGGTCTTTGCGGGGATTCCCTTTGTCGCGCTGGGGCTGGATGTCATGCTGTGCGCGTGGCTGCTGGGGCTGCGGCGGGGGCTGGCGCTGGCCACGGTGTCTGACGTGGTGGCCGCAGCCCTGCCGGGTACGGCCATCATCATCCTGATTACCGGCGCGGGCGGTGCGTTTGCGCAGGTACTGGTGGGCAGCGGTGTGGGTGATGCGCTGGGCGGGCTGCTGGCGGCCAGCGGGCTGCCGCTTCTGGTGCTGGCTTTTGTCCTGACCATGATCCTGCGTGTGGCGCAGGGTCCGACCACGGTGGCGCTGATGACCACGGCGGGCATCCTTGGCCCCATGATCGGACGACTGCACCTGGACCAGACGCATCTGGCCCTTGTGGCGCTGGCCATGGGGGCGGGCGGCATGGCGCTGTCGCATGTCAATGACGCCGGGTTCTGGATCGTGACCCGCATGTGTGGCGTAAGCGTGCGCGAAGGGCTGCGCAGCTGGAGCATCATGACGCTGGTCGCAGCCGTGCTGGTCTTTGCCGGTGTCGCCACGATGTGGGCGGTGCTGCCTGCATGAAGGTAAAGCCATAAAAGTTTATGGGTGCCGCCTTTTTTCAAAAAGGCGGCGTTTTTCGAAACTTTTGAAAAAATCTTCACCAAAAACGTCTGTCTGTTTTCAGCCGGTCAATGGCAGCAGGAACGGTGCGGTGCGGCTGTCTGGCGCGCGGGCGACGTCATGCGGCGTGCCTGCGGCGACAATCCGGCCGCCCGCATCCCCCGCGCCCGGTCCCATGTCGATGACCCAGTCCCCGCGCGCTGCCATCCGCATGTCATGTTCGGCCACCACCACGGTATGCCCTGCATCGACCAGCGATTGCAGATGGATCTGCAACCGGTCCACATCCGCCGGATGCAGGCCGGTGGTCGGTTCATCAAGGATATACAGCGTGTGGCTCCGGCGCTGTTTCTGCAGTTCGGTCGCAAGCTTGATGCGCTGCGCCTCGCCCCCCGAAAGCTCGGTTGCGGGCTGCCCCAGCCGCAGGTAGCCAAGACCGCCCTGTTGCAGCGTGCCCAGCGCGTTGGCCAGTGATGGCGTATCGGCAAAGAACGTGGCCGCGTCATCCACCGTCATGTTCAGCACGTCGGCAATGGATTTGCCGCGGATCGTGACCTCCAGCACATCCGGCTGGTAGCGCGTGCCGTGACAGGTAGGACAGGGGGAATAGACGCTGGGCAGGAACAGTAGCTCCACCATGACCGAACCCGCGCCCTCGCAGGTGGGACAGCGGCCTTTCGGCAGGTTGAAGGAAAAGCGGCCTGCATCGTAACCACGTGATTTCGCAAGATCGGTTGCGGCATACATCTGCAGGATGGTGTCGAACAGGCCGGTATAGGTCGCAAGGTTGGAGCGCGGGGTGCGGCCGATCGGCTTCTGGTCGATCATGACCAGCCGTTTGATCTGGCGGGCGCCTGCGGCGACATGTCCCTGCGGCGTGCCGATGGGCATGTCACCGATGTCCTCGCCGTCGGTGTCCTGCACCAGTGTCTGCCCCAGCGCGTGGGCGATAATGGTGGGCAGCGCCTGGCTGACCAGACTGGATTTGCCCGACCCGGACAGGCCGGTTACGGTCACGAACGTGCCCAGTGGAATATCGACGCTCAGGTCGCGGAGGTTATTCCACGTGATCCCGCCCAGTTTCAGCCACCCCTTCGGCGTGCGTGGCGTGCCCGCTATGGGCGCGTCACTGGCGAACAGGTAGGGCGCGGTGCGTGACAGCTTCACGCTGCGCAGGCCATCGGGCGGGCCGCTGTACAGCACGTCTCCCCCGCGCGTGCCCGCATCGGGACCGACATCGACAATCCAGTCCGCGCGACGGATCAGGTAGAGGTTGTGTTCAACGATGAACAGCGAATTCCCGGCCGCCTTCAGTCCCTCCAGCGCATCCAGCAGGTTATGGGCATCCGCCGGGTGCAGCCCGCTGGAGGGTTCGTCCAGCACATACACCACGCCAAACAGGTTGGAACGGATCTGTGTTCCCAGCCGCAGCCGCTGGTATTCCCCCGGCGACAGGGTGGTGACCGAACGGTCGGCCTGCAGGTATCCCAACCCCAGATGTTCCAGCACCCCGATGCGGCCGATCAGGTCTGCGGCCATGCGGCGGGCGGCAATGGCGGTGGCGTCGCCCGCCTGTGGCGTTTCTGCAAGCACCTGTGTGCCCTCGGCCAGCGGGGCAAGCGTGCGCGCGATGGTGGACAGGGTCTGCTGCGTCATCTGCGCAATGTTCAGCCCGGCCAGTGTCACGCGCAGGGCATCGGGGTTGAGGCGCTGCCCATGACAGGTGGGGCATGGGGTGGCAGTCAGGAAACGTTCGGCCCGCCTGCGCATGTTGGCGCTCTGCGACGAGGCGAAGGTGTGCAGCACGTAGCGCCGCGCGCCGGTGAACGTGCCGTTATATGACGGCGGCACGTGATCGTGGATCGCGCGCTGCACGGCGGCGTGGTCCAGCCCGGGATAGACGGGATAGGTCGGAGTTTCTTCGGTATAGAGGATCCAGTCGCGCGTTTCCTGCGGCAGGTCGCGCCATGGGCAGTCCACGTCCACGCCTTTGGTAATCAGGATGTCACGCAGGTTCTGTCCCTGCCATGCGGTGGGCCATGCGGCCACGGCGCGCTGGCGGATGGACAGGCTGTCATCGGGCACCAGAAGGGCTGTGGTGGTGTCCATGATCCGCCCCTGCCCGTGGCATTGCGGACACGCGCCCATGGGGGTGTTGACGGAAAAGGATTCCGCTTCCAGCCGTTTCATCCCGGCGGGATAATGGCCCGCGCGGGAATACAGCATGCGCAGCAGGTTCGACAGCGTGGTGATGCTGCCGACCGAAGACCGCGCGGTGCCCGTGCCGCGCTGCTGCTGCAGGGCGATGGCGGGGGGCAGGCCATCGACCGTATCGACATCGGGCACCGGCATCTGCTGGAACAGCCGCCGGGCGTAGGGGGAGACGGATTCAAGGTAGCGGCGCTGCGCCTCCGCATACAGCGTGCCGAACGCCAGCGAGGACTTGCCCGATCCCGACACGCCCGTGAACACCGCGAGCGCGTTGCGCGGGATGGCCACGTCGACATCGCGCAGGTTGTTCTCGCGCGCGCCACGCACGCGGACGCAGTGG
>Ga0157365_10000318_pt1 | contig 21487 bp, 28 predicted proteins | sample AttsexASBM3_FD_111478 | JGI IMG/M metagenome (GOLD analysis project Ga0157365, IMG submission 111478) | Fungus gardens microbial communities from leaf cutter ant in Ribeirão Preto, State of São Paulo, Brazil - Atta sexdens ASBM3 | ecosystem: Host-associated > Fungi > Mycelium > Unclassified ... | reverse complement strand
CAGATGAGTGGCGACAAAAACCTGTTTCATGTGTCAGACAAGAGCGTTCGTGACTTCGGTATTGATGCGATCGTTATCTACCGCTTGAATGACGATGATAGACGAGCGGGCGACACTGCGCGTACTTTCGAAGCCAAGGTAAGGAAACTGCTCGCCGCATGATCTTCCTCTGGATCGCTGCGGCGATTATTGGCCTCTTCGTGGTCAACTGGTTCATGATGCTCAGTGCGAAACCAGGCACGAAAGAGCACGCTGAGCGCTCGATTGCGACTTATCTGGCCGGCGGTTTCATCCTTTTCTGGATCGTATGGTTCTGGCGCCTCTGCTTCGACTGGACCGATCACGTCCCGGATGACGAGTTCTATGCTGTGCGCAACCACCGCATTTTCACGACGCTCCTGATAGTGGCATGCGTTCTTTTCTTCCCCCGCATCATTCGCGGCGCGCGGCGCGCGGCGCATCTGGGCCCGCAATAAGACGCGCCCCCCGCTTTCATGGTGGTGTGCGCTGCCTTACGGGTGCGGGTGGGGGATTTTGATGACGGGGGCTTTATTCTTTTTCCATTTCTGGGACCCCGGACCGGGCCAAGAATACATGCGCTATCCATGGGTGATTGTGATCGCCGGCCTGATTTTCGTCTGGGGCTTCCTCGCCCTATTCCACGGCTTCAATGCGTTCATGAACTGGCTGGAGCGGCGAAAGGACGTGTCTTTCGAGGATTAGGGGACGAGATAGAGGAAGATCATGCGGCGAGCTTTACCCGATCCAGTGGAAGCCGTGCGCCATAAGGGCAGCTAAGCCAAGCGTTACGGTTATGATCGCCCCAAACAAAAGCCGAAAATCCCGCTCCTGAGACGTCCGCATGGCACGAAGATCATCCTTGATCTCTTTCAGGACACCCTGAGTATCTTTGGCAATCTGCTCCAGAACGGCAACGCGTGGCGCTAGGTCATCCATACCGCCATTATCGTTACCGCCGCCGTCTTTTTCAATGATTTTCCGCGCCTCGCGCCGTTCTCGGCCTTCCGCGATGCGTCTTTCCATCTTCTCCGCAGCCGTCACCACTCGAATTCTCCGAATTGAGTGTTGATCTTATCGGCGTCTTCGAAGGATTCCTTGAGAAAACGCTCGATCTTCTCGCGTGCTTCCGGGCTCATCTCGCCCTGATATTGCTCCAGAACACTTTGCATGATGGCGGTGGAGCGCATCTGCGCGAGGCTCAGGCGGTAGATCGCCTCGGTCAGATCGCGAAGGGTGGGGAGTTTTTCGGCCATTCTTCACCCTCCCCGGCAGAGCGGATTCGGGTCAATGGCACTCACTCCGAAATTGGATCTAAGCCAGCTTCTGCCAATGTGTGGTTCATCATTCGAGCAACATAGAAGCGATCGCTACTTTTATGATCTCGCCACCATTCAATGAAACTAGGCATCATAGGCCACAGTACTTCGATGCTGTCGCGCTTCAGAGCTCGCAGTTCATTATCGTGGCTGAAAAATTGCCAATGCTGGCGTATAAAATCCAACATCTCTTCTTCTTCAAATGTTGGATGAGTATTTTCATCTTTTGCTAGATTTATCGCTCTGATGCCATCGCTTACGTCCCAGTAGGCGCGCCAATTGGGTGCGTCGTAGCTATTTCCCCCATCGTCAACTTTGGTGCGATCAGCAGCGTCTGTTACGGCCCGTTCAATGACTTTCGTAATCGTCTGCCCATTCAGCCGTGCGACGAACTCCAGCGCAAAGCGCATCTTAGGATCAAGGCGGATTGTCAGGCTTTCCGACTTTCCCGGCTTCTTCTGAGTTCGCTGGATGGCCACGTTATATCCTCGAATCTGCAATTTCGATGATAATTAAACGCACAGCATTTTACATGCAAATCATGCTTGACTAAGCGTAATGCCATGACGCATAAACGCAATGCACAATCAGTGCACATACACTTACAGGAGTGCGTATGCCTCGACAAATCCCGAAATATCCACGCAAAAGACCTCCAGGCTCATTTAAGCGCCTCATTGTTGAGATGCCCAATGATGAAATCAACTTGGTTGATAATTGGGGAATAGATGCAGGGATGCCATCCAGAGCAGCGGCGTTTCGACGTCTTGTCAGGATAGGCTTGGAAAAAGAAAAGGCATCAGGGGCCAGTTTGCAGACCACCCCCGACGCCTCAACCACCACCGTCTAAGGAGTTGGCCATGAGCCACGATAGCACAAAACCCGATAAATGGGTAATCGGTTCTGGATGCCCAGAAGGCGCAATGTACATCGACGCCGACGGTGAGCCGAAAATCACTCCTTACGGCCTCGGATATCTCGCCGCAGAATACGCCAAAGAGCAGAACATGCCTCTGGCACAAGCGTGCATCTATATTTCTGAGGTAGCTGCCAATCATTTTGCGGGGAGTCTAGAGCGCGGGCATTCGGACGTGGCTGCGAAAGCAAAGGCGGATGAGGTCGCGGCATCAGCAAAAATGCGACTGGAGGAACTCTACCGAGGCACTTTCAACGATGGAGGTCGGGCATGAGCACCAATCTCCCCATCCCTGCCGAGTTTCAGGAAATCGCCACGATCTGCGCTGCGACCGATGTGGTCATTGGTGGTCAGGTCGTACTGGGTATTGCTGATGCCCGCAAACTTCATGAGGGCCTGAAGGCCAATACAGCTTTCGGAGACTGGATGCCGAGGCGTATCAAAGCCCTTGGTTTGGTTGAGGGGATCGACTTCGAAGAGGTTTCTCTCAAAAATGAGAAAAACCTCTCTGGAGGGCGACCCATCAAAGAATACCGCCTCACCCTCGACGCAGCGAAGCACATTGCAATGGTCGAGAAGAATGAGGTCGGTCGCCTTGTCCGGTCCTACTTCATCTGGGTGGAAAATAATGCGCGCTCATTGGCGTCCGGCTCTCACCTGACGGCCCGCGAAGTCGGCGGCATCTCAAAGGGAGTCGTGAACAAAGCCCTTGCTCCGCTTCAGGCCCAAATCGTAACTCTTATGGAAGAGGTCCGCTCTCTCGTCGTAACCCACCCCACAGGCGTTGCAGTCTGCGCAGGTATGACGGCCAAGGAATGGCTGATCGAATACAAGTGCGAGCAGAAGGGCCGCAACTCCGTCGTGCGTCAGGTCAGTGCGAACCTTCGGGATCTGGCCCTTCGTCAGGGGATCATACTCGAAAAGTGCTCCCGGACGGGAACATGGGTTTTCCCTACTGCCCTGGCTCGCCCTTATATGGAGAGCATGGGCAAGATGATCGTCCGCAAGCACAATGATCTTGTGTTGCGCGGTCAGCCGGGCCTCAGGTTTCCGAAGCCGAAGAAACGGAAGGCAGGTGCGCCCCCTTTCGCCAAGAAGCCGGAACCGGCGTCATGACGTACATCCCGCTGGATACGGTGGAACGCCAGCGCCAGCGGGAGAAAACGGGAGAGCGGTTTATCACGTCAGACGAAGTTTTACTGAGCGAGATGAACCGTTGGGAGGCGTTGCGCTGGAATGGCGTTCCTGCCGACCAGATTGCGGCAGATCGCTGGTACGAGATCGAGGCCTATGCGCCTCGGTCTTCCATCGGACGGGAGAGAAAGGCCCGGTTTATGAGCCTTTTCCCTTACGTCGCACTCAAGCGAAGCGTTATTGCTGCCTGACTACGGAGCCGCCCCTCACCGGGCGGCTTTTAATTCCCCAACAGCCAGTTCCGCACGATCTGGTCTCCGGTCGGGACTGCGGCTGAGTAGGGCGCCCCGGCTTTCGCGGCATCCACCAAGCCGCCAAGCAGGGCATTCCGAGGCGTGGGCGCAGACGCTTCACTCCGGCGGAGCAGGCTGTTCTTCAGCGCATTGCTGTTCAGGTAGGTGCGGGCTGCTCCTTTCGCCACACCTCGACCCGCCATCGCACCAAGCACCCCGGCAGCCGTTCCCAGTTCGTGTCCCGTAATCGCTGCCGGCACTGCGCTCAGGGCGATCTCCGCCCCGATACGCGGCGCGGTTCCGGAGTTTGGCGGGGCTTTCAGGAACGCCTGACCGATATCGGCCAGGTCTCCCAGGTCTCCCGCCCCCCGTCGTGCGCGGTTCTTGAAGGACTTGTTGACCGCGCCCTGAAGCAAGGCAGGGCTGATTGCTCCGCTCTCGTCTGCCTTCATAGCGAGGGGTTCGATCGTTTTCAGGTTCTTGTACTGACGTCGGGCGTCCTTCAGTTCTTCCAGAAGATCCGTGCGGCCGTCCGTGGTTAGGGATCGCTCCATCGCGTCATCGAACGCGTCCCGCACGCGGCCGGCATAATAGGCGACGTTCGGGTTGTTGGACCGCATGGCACGGGCGAGGGGAGCGCCTTGCCGGGTTAAGGCCTGATACTGAGGGCCGCTGATTTCGCCATTCGCAATCTTCCCCATGATGTTATCGATCTGGTTGGCAATCGGCGTAACCTCCTGTTCAGGCAGGACCTGCCGCGCCTCATCAGCGATTGTTCCAAGATCGCTCCCGAACTGATTGTCGGCCCGGATGATCGTGTTTGCCGCGACATGATCGAAACGGCTTCCAAGCGCGTTGTGCGCGTCGTCGATCACATCAGGCGTCAGGCGGTCGCTATCCTGTCCGAAAGTCCGCGAGACCGCACGGGTGAACTGACTGCGCTGTTCTGGTGAAACGATGCCGCCATTGGCCACGTCTGACAGATAGGCCATGTTCCGGCTGGTGCTGATCTGTGGGGCCTTGAGGCTAATCCCCAGTTCTTCTGCCCGCCGCGCCAGAGCGGCCCGTTCCGGTGAGACTGCCCCGCCCGTAAATGCTTCAACGGCACCGCGCGTGATCGGCTTGGCCAACGACAACGCGCCGCCCGTCAACACGCCGCCGATTGCGCCGTCACGCAACGCCTGACCAATGGGCTGGCCCGTTTCGCTGTCGGTCGCGGCATTCGCCGCCGCTCCCCCGGTCCCCATTCCGAGAAGTGCGCCGCCGATCTGAGAAACCTTTTCGCCCGCGCCCATCATGCCAAGGGCCTTTGCACCAAGGCGGGCGGCTCCAATTTCCGCTCCGCCAACCGGAATGGCAGACGCCGCCAGATTGCCGCCCATGCGCCCCAGCTTGGCCGAGAGGCTGCCGCCATAATCCCTGTCGTACTGCTTGCGGGCGGCATCTTCGTAGTCAGCCGCGCCTTGGAGCGCATGAATGCCAGCCTTTCCCAAGAGCCAATTGGTGCCATCAAGGCCGCTGTCAACAATGTCTCGGCCGCCACGCGCTACCCCCGTCAGCGCATTCCGCTCCCAGCTCTGCCCCTCCGATGCAGGTGCCGTGTAAGCGGGCGCACTCATGGGCGCGGGGGCCAGAGAGACTTTCGGAGTGGACAGGCCCCACATGCAGTCGAGTTCTTCATCACTCGGGCCTGACTGTGCGGGGGCGGTCGCTGTCTTTGCAGGCTCGCCGCTCAGGCCCCACATCTTGTCGAAAGCATCGTCATCGGTTCGAGGGTCTGCGGGCTTCTTGGCCACGGTCTGCGTCTCCGGCTTGTGATAGGCCGCTGCCACCCGGCCGACATAGGCGTTCGTCTCGTCGTTATTCCAGCGCGCCCGGTCCGTTCCGGCATTGTACGCCCGGAGCGCATCCGGGAGGTTGCCGTACCGGTCCAGATTTTCACGCATGAGCCGGGCCGCGCCGTAGATCGACTGGACCGGATCAGTCGGGTCGATGCCGAGGCTGCGGGCCGTCTCGGGCATGAACTGCATGTGGCCTATGGCCCCGGCTTTGCTTCGGGCCCTCGGGTCATCCGTCGGGTCTTCCACCCGGTGCACGGCGCGCAGAACCTCGGGATCAACGCCCCAGTACTGACCTGCACCTTCGTAATGGCGGTCGAGGTCGGCCATCAGTTCGGAGCCTGCACCAGGCCGGTTTCCATGGCCCCACGAAGTTCAGACCGGAAAGCCTGCCGCTGTTTGCCATCCATGCCTGACCAGAGGCGCGCGCGCTGCTCGGGCGACATGATATCGAACATGAACGCACGGGCGTCTTTCTTGGTCGTGTAGTCGTTCTGAAACGTCGGCCACTCGTTGGCATGCACCTGCGCTTCTGTGCCGGGATACTTCTGGTGGAAGGCCAGATAGGCCGCGTTGGCGCGTCGATCGAGCGCGATATTCGCCCGCAAGGCATCCTGTGCCGCCAGATTATTGATGTGCGTCGAAGGGTTGCCTGCAAGCGCCGTGGCCAACTGGGCATCGCTGTGTGCCGCACCCGGCTGACTGGCTGCAAGCTGGGTCAGATACTTGTTGGCCTCGTCGTAGGCCGCCGCCTTGTCGGATGGGTTCGTCATGCCGAGAGATAGCGCGACGTTGACGATCCGATTATGCAGTTCAGCAGGCTTCCCGGAAGATGGCGAGATCTCCTGAAGAAGCTGCAGGGCCTTCTGGGAGCGGTACATCCGGTCGCCAAAGCCCGCCGACAACTGCCCGGCCTGGCCAAACTGTTCACCGGCGGCACGACCGGCAACCTCAGCGGCGGCGCGCTGCCCTTCCACCTGACCGGCTGCGGGCGCGGCCTGATACCCCGGATTTGCGGACTGCTGCGTCGGATAACGTCCTGACCCCATCGCCTCGGGCGGAACAGTCGGCTTTGCGCCCCCGACCACCTGATCGCGCCTGACATAGCTGCGGGAGCCATCAGGGTTGATAATCTCCATGGGCGTAGAATTGGTCTCAGGCGACGTCTGCTGCTGAACCGTGGTTGTCGGACGGAACTGACCACCACTCATGGCACTCTGCTGCGTTCCAATGATGGTTTGCTGCCCGTTGTTTACGGTCGCGCCCGGAGTGCCATACACGTTTGCTTCCTGCTGTCCTGGAGCCTGCATGGAGTTCGTCAGTTGCGCTACTCCGCCCGCAATGCCGTCGGGATGCTGCGCAATCTGATTAACGATCGCGTCAACGGGCTGGCCGGGGAAAATCGCTTTGGCCATGCGCTTCGCTGCAAAGAGGTGCGCCTGATCCGGGTTTGATCCCACGTAGGAAAGAATGGCTCCAACCGCATTTTTTCCGGCTTCCGTGTTGGCGAGATCGTCAGCACGCGCCGCATTCTGTTCGCGAAATGCCTGAGCGGCCTCATATGCGGCCTTAGGATCCGCAGCTATTGCCGCGCGGGCCTTGGCGTAATCTGTACGGCCATCTGCGCCAGTAGCCCCGAGCAGGGCATTCCCTTGCGCCATCTCGGCATCATACTTCGCCTGCTGGATTTTATTTTCGAGCAGGGCATTTTGATAAGCGGCCCCTTTCTGCGCCCAGCCAATGGGGTCAGGCTTATCCAGCGGGGTTGGCATGAGCGCATTTGTGCTAAAGCCGGAGAAAGCCATAGGTCAGCTCCCTGTCCCACTTTTGCCCTGCAGAAGAGCATTATACTGACCGTAAATATTCCCAATGGAAGAGAGGCCGCCCGCCAAAGCGTTTCCGGCCCCCATCGTGGTTGTCATCGCTCCGTCAGCACCTTCCATACGAACCTGACCGGCATTATTCGCCGCCGTCATGGTGTTGTTGCCCTGCTGGTTGAGGGCGTTGTAGCCCTCCTGCGCCAGTGCGTTCGTATCGTTGAACTGGTTCTGATACGTGCTGTCAGCGAGGCCAGATGCGTAGGTCGAGGCACCCTTGAGCGCTGCTCCAGAATTCGCCAGTCCTCGGGCTGCCGCGCTGTTCGTCGCAGCCTGCTCGCCCTGGTTCAGGTTCCACTGGTAGCCGGGAGTGCTCTGGAGATAGTTCTCCGTCAGGCCATCCGACAGACTGTTGACCGCGTTCGTGCCAGTCGTGGCGTAGGGATCAAGCAGGGCGTTGGCCGTGGTCGCGCTGTCCGTGATCGTAGGCGCTACGCTGTTCGCCGTATTAATGGCGATTTCTCGAGCCTTTTTCTCTGCACTGACCTGCATGGCTGTGGCTGCTGCAGTTCCTGCAGCCGAAAGCCCACCGCCGATTGCTGCGCCAATACCCATTATGGTTTCTCCAAGCGGTAGCAAGCGGTGATGCGAGAGACACCATCCGGCCACTTAATTTCGTGAGTGAGAAAGTGCTTAAACCCTAGACGAAGGGCGTTCATGCGTGCTGCTCGATGCTCTGCTTTCATAACCCCGATCAGCTCCTGAACCTCGGGATGGTCAGACCAGAACTCGGTGAGCAGGCGACGAAACGCGGCGAGGGATGCTTTGCCACGCATGGCCGGGGCAGCCCCGCAATGGACCTCCCAGACAGACGACGTGATCGGCAACAGCATCCCGACCGCATCGCCGTCCCGATAGATCACGGCATTTTCAGGAGGCTCTGCACCAAGGATTTCCGCGTCCGTCATCACGACATTGCATACCCGCTGAGAATGCAGACGAGGCCTGCGCCTGATGCGAGCAGGACATCGCCCGAATTGAGGACGAGGCTGGACAGTTCAGGCAGAAGATCTGTTCCATTGGGCTGGATCGTTCGAGACGGAACGACATCAAGCGCACTCGCGCCTGAACGCTGGATCTGGACGGTAAATGCAACCGCCTCTGTCGTCGGGTTCGACAGAACGCCTTGAGACACAACAGAGCTGCCAGCACCAGCCGAGAAGGCGGTCGCCGCAGTAGAAGTCAGGGTGATACCAGGCTGAAGGGACTTAGCAACGACGGCCATCAGGGCTTCATGATCGCAAAGACCATGCTCTCGTCTGATTGTGACCCGTCACGCTTGGGTTGCGCCGTACTGGCGATAATAGCGTAGTCCCGTGCCAATTCCAACGCTTTTAGAGCCTGAACACGGATGGACTGCGCGTCGAGAAGGACTTGCTGCGCCAGATCAAGCGCGGCCTGAGCCTCGCGCAATGCCGAACTGCCAGCGGATTGCGCTTGAGCGGACGCGATAACCGCCTGATCAGCTTCTTGCGCAATCCAGTCGAGATCATTCCCCGGCGCGTAGCCCGTCCGCTCCCAAAGGCGGCGCATGAATGCCTCGAACTGCATTGTTGCCGACCCATCAGCATTGCATATTCTGCCGTAGGGCAGCGGCAAATTGAGATCGCGCGGACCTACACTCATGACCGCACCGGATCAATGTCAATAAAGGCTCCCATAAGCGCCGTTTGCGCGGCCCCCGTCCATGTCAGGCGATAAACGCGGTCTCGTGCCATCCCGAGCCGCCAGAGCGTAGGCCACACGTTTCCGGTCGTGCCGAGGGTCATGGCTCGTGGCGTGTTGAACGTAGCTCCACGGTCATCGCTCCAATCCACGTTCACCGTGATGCCGCTCCCGTTCTGCATATCGAGCATGAATTTGCGATGAATGCCCCGCGTCCCATTCGTGAGCAGGTGAGGGAAAGCTCTTTGCCGGATGATAGCCGTTCCGGCGTCGTCGTCTGCTTCGGTCGTGACTTTGTAAATCGCGCCATTCTCCCGGTCACCAGCATAGACATTCCCGTAGGCCTGGCACCAGAAAAGCGGGCGTATCTGGTCCTCGCCTCCAGTGCTCCCTGTCGCGCATCGCTCATGCCATAGCTCGGTTGTAAGATCGTAAACCCATGATGATGTTTGACCGGGAACCGTCAGGACATAGAAAACGTGCCCGTCCTGTTGATAGAGATTGCCTACCGCACCGGACACGTCGCCCATATTCTGGATCGCAGCATCCACAGTGAAGTTCGACACTGGAACCGCGGCACTTTGCTGCCCCAGATAGACACGAGCCATGCCCGATCGATCACTTCCCAGCCAGAAAACACCACCATTCGGGGTGGCCTGTGTCGTCGGGACACGCGTCACGGAATAGGGCGCAACACAGCCGCTTTCGACTGTGACGCCCTGTATGCGCTGGAAGGGGAAATCCGCTGCCCCTGCGTCATACCAGAACTCGACCTGATTGCGGGCAAAAAGCCAGATGGTCTGACCGACTACCTCGATTGCAATAATGGTGCCCATTGAAGTAGCGGCACTGGCGACGTAGAGGCTATCGAAAGGCGTTGTCGCCTCATCGGTGAATTGAGCGGGGGAGGTGTACCAGTTCGTTGTGTCGGGGTTTACGAACAGGAAGAACGTGTCACACAGCGCAATCGTTTGGCTGCCATAGAAGGCGTCATCACTGATCTGCGTCAGCGTCCCGAACTCTCCCGAGCCGATCTTTTTCGGCATCGCGCAATACCACCCGCCACTCGCTGTCCCATCTACAATGAAAAGGGTCGTGCCGTTATCGGCCACCCTGACCGGTGCGCTGCCGGCGCTGATCGTGCCGATTGTGGTTGTCTGTCCTCCCGGGGAGAGCGACAGCACGGTATCACCCATCACGAACAGGGCGTGCCCCTGCGTACTCTGATAGGCGCCCCGACAGGGGCCGCTGGAAATGGCTACCGTCTCAAGGCCCGGGGTCGGGTAATAGGCGAACGAGACCGGCTCCCCCTGAACCTGAGGCAGCGGCTCAGGGTACAGGTTAAGCACCCGCTGCACCGACACCGAGGCCGAGCGAGCGACGTAGGAACCGCCTGAGAGGTTAATACGGGGCATCAGTGCAGCACAGTGTTTCCCACCATGTCCTCCCATTCGCCGTTAGCGTAAACGACCAAAATTCCCGTTTTGGTGGATCCTGCTGTGCGCAGAGAAGAGTAGCAATCTGAACAAAATACTTCGTTGCCAGTCACGCCAGTAGGGAGATCTGCATAGTTTATTTTGGGAAAATCTACGCCGTGCTGGAAGTACCAAGGCGCGCTGGGATTTACGCGCATGGATAGCTCGCCAGTGACATTGTCGTACAGTATAAAACTATTATCTGCGTCCTTTCCGAACTGCCACTTACTTTGAGATTTGTCATCGAATTGAAAAAGAGCCTGAGTGCCGCCACCTGCCGAGTCTATATTCACGAACGCGGATGAACTGTCTTTAGCGCCGAAATATGCCTGATTGCTGTCATTGCTTAAGATATTTAAGTGAGTGGTCGTCTGTGCGTTATAATCGCTACCCAACCAAAGGTTGCCTGATCCCGTGACATTGAAATTGTTACCCGCAATCTGGTTCGTATGGTTTCCGGAGAGTTTTAAACCCGTCAAACCTGTCGACTGATCCACGAATGCTGCGCCGTCGCTCGCGATAGCATCTGTCACGACAACGCCGTTTCTGAAATTTCGCCCAGAATTAGTGATCTGAACTGCAGAACCGCACATCCACTGCGATGCCCATGTCCCAGCACCGCATGACGCCAGAATGTCCGGATACCCCCCACCGTCAGAAACGTTCGTTGGGGCGTCTGTGCCTGAGAGGTTTTTGATATTGACCTCTATGCCGATAGCGCGGCCAAGCTGACTTTCATTGATGCCCTGAAAAAATCCGCCCGTTCCTACACCTGTTCCACTGCCGATTTCCCGGCCCTGACCCTGCACGCCGACATTGTCAGTGCTCTGGCTGTCTGACTTGTAGGTTTGCGATCCGACAGCCCCGCCATAGACGCCGGTTGTCTGCATCATGTCGCTTGGCAATCCGGTCGCGATGCCTGCAACCGCTGCGTTGCACTCATTATCATTGTAGGTGCTGTTGCAGTCGGTCGTTAGCAGGCTCTCGGTCCGCGAAACACGCAAACTTGGCCCCATGGTTGTGATTGGAGAGGTTGCCGATCCCAGAGCAATTTCCGCATTCAGGGCCGGAACCATTTTATAGACAGACTGCACCTGGCCGCCATTCAGTGCGGACAAAAGCCCTTTCATGGTGGGTGTCGTCATCACGCCATTGCTTGTGTCGACCTTCTGGCTCATCGCCCAGTTCAGCCCGGTCGGCCCGGAAAGCATCACGCGGCGATCCATCTGGGGGATGCTTTGTGCATAACAGACGGCGGGGGCCAGTATCACAACAGCGAAAATAAGGCGCTTCATAGCTTCTGGATCTCCAGACCGGGCCAGTAGAACGGGTTGCTGATAGGGGTTAGGATTGCTGGCATACCCAGCGTTGGAATTTGCGTATTGGATGCCCTGATGGTGTTCAGGGCAGACTTTGCGAGCGCTGTCACGGTCGGAGAGGCCTCCTGTCCATAGGATGGCGCCAGACGTGCCGCGAGTACCCACATGATCGCATCCCAGTATTCCGGAGGCAGGTTGACCGGGCTGGATGCCGTTAAGTTCGATGGGAGAGGCTGCTTGAATAGCAGGTGAAGTTCCCACATGCCGCCTTGCGGGATCGGCCATGGGTAGAATTTGGCCTGAGGGAATATGGGGTTGTAGAAGGCATAGTTCGGCCATGACCGAAGCGCCTTCAGCCCCAGTCCCGCGTAATCTTCATACGACTGGATGATTTCAAGCGGGTAATCAATCGGCTGCACACCAGCATCGAGGCCGTTAGTCGGGACCAAGAAATCTGACGATGCAAAATCGGACGGCGCGAAGTCACCCTGTTGGGACAAAGGCGCACCGTTCAGGAGCCGCGCATAGGCCGCTTCGATCTTTTCCGGGCGCACGGGTATGTCGAGGTCGCCGCCCGGCCCGACATAATAGACACTCGCACCAGTCGACGCGAAGGCCATATCAACAAGGTTCGGGACAAGCCAGCGCCGTCGCTGCCACTGGGCCAGCATCATATTCAGATGCATGACGCCTGAAGCCAGGCCCTGCGGATCTGCATTCTGGCCGCCGACACCAACGCCAAGTTGCTCAAGCGCCAGGCCGACAAGGTCGGAGACGAGATAGCCCGACGTTGTGTTCGGAGTGCCTCCGTTACCGGTTTCGGACATTTGGAGTGCGCCCCTTCCGTCTCATGATGGGCTGAGAGCGGGAAGACTTATCTTCTGGCTCAGACCGCCCCGCAAAACGGGCGCGAACCCGCGCCTCCTGTTCCTCGTTTTGGACAGTCACTGTCGTGAAGCCGTCCGGGGCAAAGAGGGTGCGCGGGTAGTGCTTCATGCCTGCACCAGCTCCGGTACGATGACGCACCAGTCAGGACGCAGCATGCCGATGCCATAGAGCACGTCGAGGCGGGTAGAGCGCGTGTCGTCGGTGCCGTTGTAGTACGTGACAGTTCGCAGGCTTACGCCGTCGAGAGAGGCACGAGCACACAGCGGACCAAGCTCGGACACGTTTTCCAGATCCACCGTTGCCAGTGTCAGGGCTCGCTTGCTGTAGAGCATGTTGCGGCGAATGATGGAGCCAGCCGGAGCAACCAGTTTCACGACAGCGTCTGCGGCCGGGGCGGCATCAACCGTCTGATACGGAACGGGACCATTCGCACCAGGCGGGATGATCGCAGGAGAAAGCGGGATGGACGTCGCGCCAGTCGCACAATCAGCCAGCACAACGAACTGCTGCGGAATGTGCAGGCTGTTCTTGTTCACCCGGTTGATGCGGTTCACACCAGCAATGGTGATGATATCGCCAGCCTTCAGGGTACCATTAATGGCGGAGACCGTCAGAACAGACGAGTGAGGTGAGGCACTGGCGGAAATCGTCGTCACCGGCGCACCATTTGGGGTGTAGTTCCCGTATGAACCCGTTGCCGTGGCCTTGCTGTCATAAGAGCCAGTCTGGCTGATCATGACAGTTTGATCCTGCATCCACTCACGAACACCAAGGATCTTGGAACCCATCTGGCCGTCGGTCGTCTGGCGAGAGACCGTATTACCCGGATTGAACATGCCCATCATGCCCGAAACCGTGTTGGCATCGGTCATCGGATCAAGGACAGCAAAGCGGTCATCAAGAGGAGCATTGCAGGCTGTCAGGACAGCCTTAGCCTGGAGCCACGTCTGAGAAGACGGCGCAATCAAATTTCCATTATCATCAGTGTTGATGACCATGTTCGATGCCTGAAGCGCGAGTGTCATGGCATCGGATGCGACTTGTCCAACGAGAGCATTCACCGCAGGCGCAATGTAGCGCTCCGAGAAATCATCGATATTCAGTGTCCGCTCCTGAGTGGAGAAGGACATTGGGACGTTCTTGCGAAAGTTGATCGTCAGCGGAATGGACCGCTCGGCGGTCGCCTCCGGGTTCACAATCGGGCCGTCCTGAACGACATAATCGTTTGGCAGGCGCACGTTGATCGTGTCGCCAATCTTGGCACCACGCTGCGCAAATTGTCCCTGATACTCGCGGGAAATGTTCTTGATCAGGTCGTTGGAGTTACGGCGGATCATCAGCGCTTCACGCGTGATGATGGAGTTATTGATAAGGTTGTTTGCCACTGCCTTGGCTTTCGGGGTGTGACGTCGTGCGTCTCGTGACCCGTTCTCGGCTTAGCCAGAACGTGCGCCGGTTTACGACCGGAAACACCCGCATTTCGTGCCATGGTAGGCAGGGTGACTTTGCAACCGTCACCCACGGTGAGCCCGCATTTAACGTCCTGGTAGACGGGCGGGATCAGTTCCCGCCAGACACCCGCTTAGAGGCCGTCGCCTTACTTCTTCGACCGCAGCTTGAGGTAATCCTCCATGCTGCAATCATCGTCGTAGATCGTGCGACTGGAAACCGCGCGACCAGAACCAGACGTTGCGGCAACAGGAGGCGGAGCCTTGGAAACTGCCGGGGCAGGGCGTGATGTTGGCTGTGTAGCCTGCGTCTGTCCTGCCGGTGCTTTCACCTTGTCCGCGAACTTCTGTAGCATGGCGAATTGTTTGCGCTCGGGAGCATCAAGCAATTCGCTTGCCGCGTCTGGATCGTTGGCGAGAGCATAATACACCGCGCCACTGTTCGGCAACTCCGATATGTCGAGAATGATCTGCTGGTGTGACCTGTTAGCGAAGTCGAGGCCTGCGCGCTCTGAAAGAAGCTGCGTAGCGCGCGCGACAGCCTCAGCGCCATGGGCTTCTGTGAGAGACTGAGCTACCTTGATTGTCGCGTTCCCAAACTCCTGAGCTTCGGCCTGCTGTGCCTGTTGCTGGCTGGCGTTCTCGCGTTCCTGCTGGCGGATCTGCTCGGGGGTCTGTTCGGGCTGCTGTTCTTCCTCACCACGAGACGTGGCAAGGGCGCGGCGGTATTCCTCAAGCTGGCGTTCGGCCGCTACTGCGCGCTCTTCTGCGCTTTTCCACTTGCCCGTCAGTGTGCCGATGCGTCGTTCAGCCCAAGCTGGTTGCGGTTTAGCTTCTGGTTTGTTCGGTTGTTCCGCCTCCTGACGGGCAGGCGTTTCCGTCTCGGGCTGCTCGGTCTGTGTTTCACTGCCGAACTCAACACCAGCAAAGCGATCAGCAGGAGCGTCGTTCGTCTCGACAACGGGGGCTTCTAGGGTATCACTCATACGTCAACGGCTCCTGTCACTGGATTGGGCGCGTGGATTTCTCCACCGGGGGGATTGGTCGATGGGAGGCGCTCGAGAGGCTGCGGGTTCACCTCTGGCACCGGCGCGTTCGGGGTTCCCTGCTCAGCAAGGATCGTGCGGATCAGGTTCTCCAGAACCGGCTTGAGACTTTCGGGAGAGATCGAGCCAATCGCTGCCATCTCATCCGTCTGCTGTTCACGCTTCTTCGTGTCGGCGTCCATCAGATCAATGACCTGATCGTGGCGCTGTTTATTGGCCCGCAGATCGAAATCCTGCTGCTTGTCCTTGAGCTGCTGCGTAACCTGCTGAAGCTGTGCCTGTAGCTGCTGGATCGTCTGCTGAGCCTGCCCAAGGCGTGGATCATCGGACGCAGGCTTGAGCCGGTCCGCAATCTCGTCGGCCAGCGGGAAATCGGCTGCCTTGAAGAACAGATCACCGATCTGCGACATGATGGCCGGGTTCGCTTGCAAGACCTGCATCAGACTGTTGAACGTATCCTGACGACGCGTGGCGAAGGCGGGACCAACATCTGCCTCGACATCATAGCGCCCGATCGTCGGATTGACTGCGAGGATCGCACCTTCCTGCGCAAGCTGTTGCTCGAATGTCAGGCTCTGCTGCGGCTGCTGAGGCTGCCCATTTGGACCAGGCGGCAAGACAACCTGCGCGGCCTGTGGTGATTGCGGATCAACAATCGCACTCGACTGCGTACCGTCCATACCCAGAACCTGCACTGCGCGGGCTGTGTCGTACACAAGCGGGATGGCATCGATCAGGATGCGACCGAGAAGGCGAAGAGCCATGGCCTGATTGTCGGTATAGTGGTAGTTCGCCGTATCGGACTGGCGCTGCCGTTCATTGATGGCGCGGCCAGACTTCTCGTTACCCGGAGCGCCCATCTCCGCCTGATACTGGCCCGTGACCATCTGCATCTGGAGGTCAGCGTTCTGCATGGCCTGCATGTGGCCCGTGCTGCCGGTCGGGGGATCGAGGCGCTGTGGTGCCTGCAATGCCTCTGATGTGTCCGGATCAATGGATCGGTACGGCAACCACGCCTGATTGGACGTATTCGCGTTGGCCCACTGGTTTTCGTATCCCTCAATGGACCGTTCATCGACCAGCCAGGGCGATTTTGTCTGTGTGGCAATGCTCTCCACGAACGCGGACGCGCTATAATTGAACATGCGCTGCGGGTCGATCAGCGACCGCACAAGTCCGCACCGGTCCAGACGACCATCGATCACGCTCTCAATACCAACAAATGGCACGAGTGGAATGTGCCTGAAGACCGTCAGGCCAGACGAGATGACGTCGTTGCCAGCAATCAGGAAGAACTCAACATGAGGCCGGGTAATGGGCCGAGACTGAAGCTGCATTTCACGACACATGGCCACCATTTCGTCAGGCATCTCGCTCTGACGCATGGTCTGCATGGCACCAGTCTGAGCGTTCGGAACGGCCCAGAGCGTGTCCTTGTCCTCGTTGCGACGGTAATACCGGAATACGCGCACGGTATCGCGCTCTGAAATGTCTGTGCGTTCATCGCCATCTGCCGCGATAGACAGTGGCGCGCCCTTGATGTCCTCATGTCCGGGATAAAGCCGCTCGAACTCAGCGCGCGGCATTTCTTCCACAATCATCGCCCACTGCATGTCCGAGTGATCGGGCTCTTGCGTGTTCGGATCGGAGTAAACAGATCGCGGGTCTGGCACGGACTTGATGAAGAAGTCCTGATCGAAACTGTCCTGACCGCGCACGTAGTCTGTGACGACGTGGACCCAACCCATGCCCTGCCGAACCTGCCCTTGTATGGCGCAGTTATAGGCGTTCTGCTGAGCGTTCGACTGATACTCGATATGGCGGATAATACCTTCGATGACGTCTGCTGCTTTTTCGTTTGAGCCGAAGCCAGTCGCGTTGACCTTCATGCCCATCTGGGACTGGCGCGCATCGTTCTCGATCTGGAAGACGTGCTGCTGAACCTTGTTGATCGTCAGGCAGGGGCGGGGAGAGCCACCAAACGTGCCGGAACGCGCCTGATAGACGGCGCTGTCCCACTGGTCATGGTTGTACGCATCGGCATGGAAGAAGCGGAGATCATCAAGCGCGCGCCTGCGCCAGTCAGCCTCGAAAGACTGAGCGGCTTCGTACCGTTCCTTGACTTCGGAAATGACTGAATCTGTGCCGGGAACAGTGTCGCTCATGAGGTAATCAGTTACCACATTGGAATCTGTCAGTACAACAGAAAAGACAGGCCGAACCGATTAAGCGCCCATCCAGCCAGCGCCGCTTCCCGCGAAGGTCTGGCGTTGGATTGGCTTGCGTTTTGGCTTGTCGTCCTCCCGATCCCGCAGACCAACGGCCAGGTATCGGAACGCGTCCGCATAATCGGAAGCCCAGTCGTGCAGCGGCTTGTCTCGAAAGACCTTGTTCGCGTCGTCCCATGATTTGCGGTACTGCTCGAGCGCATCAATGCCGCGCTGGCAGTTCTTTCGATCGATCCGGCATCGGGGCAGAAGGTTACGAACGGCGCTGATCCCGTCATCCACCGGCGTGCGTGGTAGGACGCGGATCGGGTTCATACCAAGCGAGCGCATGGTATCGATACGGCGCTGGCCAGTGCCAAGCTCGCCATTGTTCGCGTCGTGCGGGACGATGTGCTGACGATACGTGTAGGGCCGCTTCCCAAGCTCTCTCACGTACCAGTCGATGCCCTGACCAGACCCCGCAATGCAATCGATCACGCGAACGTCTGGCCCGATCTGCTGCGCGCACCAAATGACCGTGCTGTCACCAATACCAAGATCCCAAGCCGTGATGACGGGCAGGGAAGGATTGTGCGGCACATCACCAAGGCGTCCATCCTCATCAAGGCGCTTCATGATCTTGCCGTAGTAGCTGCCTTGAATGGCCGCATCGAAGGAGCAGTCATACTCCTGCTCATACTTCGCACCGCCGTCGTCCTCGCCATACTGAGCCACGAGCTGCCTCTTTTCTGCTGCCAACTGTTCAGGTGTGAAGCGGCCCGTCTTCTCGACACTCGAGACCTCGCAGAACCAGCCCGGTTCATCGCGCATGGCATCGAAGAATGTCTTGGCGTGATTGCGTCCGCGTGGCGTGGTGATGAACATCGCCCATCCGCCATTTTCCAGCAGGATCGGCGAGAGGAACGCCCAGGCTGACGGGTTCGCCAGCGCCCATTCGGAGAACACCACACCAACCGGCGTTGAACCGACGAGGCTGTTGAAGTTGTCTGAGCCGACAACCTGCCATGTCGATCCGTTGATGAACCGGATGAACATTTCCTGCTCTTTGGTCGTGGCGCGGATCTCAGCCGGGAAAGCCTCATCGATGCGTCGACGTCCGGTGTGCGGGTTCACTGCATCCCAGATCGCCTTTCGCGCCTGGCTCGCCTCGGGAAGCATGTGCCAGTAGTTGCCGACTTTCTTCATGGCACTGATCGCCGCCCAGTTCAGGGCAACGTCGTCTTTGCCCCATCGCCGGTGCGCAACTTCGTAGGCGCGCTTGCCGCCTGATCTAAGGTATTTCCAAAGCTCGCGCTGATAATCGCGCGGCTTCCATCCGTGAGCAGGGAGCGTGACTTCAATCATCCAGATCGTCGCAGATATTCACCACAACCTGTTTTTGCTCATTGTCGCGCTCGTACAGGCCAAGATGCTTGCAGAGTTTTTCGAGTGCCGCGTTCTTATCCCACGCCTTGATCTTAGTGACAGTGTAGCGCTCACCATCTTCTCCCGGCTCTTTACGTTGATCGACTTCAATAGAGGCGACAGCAGCAGACGTGTCATCGTCCCATTCATGCGGCTGGAGCAACCGACCGCCATCATTAAAGAGCTTTCGCACGTCGCTGAGGCCAAGCCGGGCAATCTCCTGAATGACGCGATCCTGCGTGATTTGAGTGCGAGTTGAGCGGGCCTTTTGCGCCTCTGAAATGGCAGACTGGATTTCAGTTTTTTTCAGTAGATTGAAGGCAGTCTGACCTGCTGCTTTTTCGCTGTATCCAGCCCTGATAGCGGCCTGTGTCGCATTCAGATCGACAAGGTATTCCTCAACGAACCGTGCCTGCTTTTCATTGAGTTTTATCATAGGCCCAACCTATCATCAGGCCCCTATCAGTACAAGAAATAACGGTAACCGGATACCGCAACTCCGAATAAAATCGGTGCTACCAAATTTTCATGACTACGAAGCAAACAAAATCAGGCTGGGCCTACGACTGCTGCAAATGCGGAAAGGGCGCGCCGTTTGGAGTTGAGCGCCCGAACGGGGATCTGCACTACTGCTACGATTGTTGGCCGCAGCGTAAGGATGGAGAGAAGAAGTGACTAAAAAAGAAGCAGTTCAGAAAATTATAGAACGAACAACATCAAGAATTAAAAAGCCAAATCCCAAAGACTATAAGTATGTTAGTACAATTCGTTGCGGCAACGAAAAAATGCGACACGACGTACTAATTTATAGTTTTTTATGGACCGAAACCAAAATCATTAGAAAATTATTAGAACTAAATTACGTCCACAATAACATTTCCAATATTGACGGCGCTCCGTCACTGGATGAAGTAATTAATCAAAATTTATTCGATATAGAAAAATTCGAATGTGGAGGCACTCAATGCCTCGAAAGATATTCAGATAAATCTGACTGATTTCCCCGCCTCAATGCGCAACCTCCGCACTTCTGCCCAAGGGTTCAGGTACCAGGGGAGGGTCATGGCGTTGTTTCCTGCAAAACCCAGTCATCCCAATGCGGATCACCAGAGGCATAGCTTGGACCTCTGGCTGTCATGCCGCGATCGGCAGCTATCTTGTCGAAATCAATCCAACAAAGGCATTCCTCGGGATCGAGCGGGTTATCTCTAGGTTCATCCATAGGCAGCTCCGGCACTGAACATCCAAGGTTGTCCGCCAACTGCTGGCAGCAATCGGCATAGAGCTTTTCACCTGATTTCCGGATTATTACGCAGTCGTGGCACATTGCCTCACATCCCACCCATCCCGAGATCGCCCTCGGTGTTTATTGTTCCACCAATACCGAACAAAGCCGCAGAGCCATCGACATTGCCGCCAGACATTTCAGCCTCATCGTCATGCGTCTCGCGCGGCGCTATGGCCTCACCGCTAATCCTGCCCCCCTTAGCGTTGATCCTATCGAGGACAGCGCGACCGCCTGACCCGATATCTGCTCCGAGGCGGTATTGACTGCGAGCGCATGCCGCGTTCCAGTTCCGAGGCTTGGCCAGTGACGCGGCGTGCTCGCCGATGCAGGAGGGCCAGATGTCGGGATCAGTCACGCCCGCCCCTCCGTCTCGCCTGACGTGGCCCTGAGTTCCCTGATCACTGCCGCCGCAAGCGCACCAGCGCGGGCCAGTTCCTTCGCATCCGGCCGCTTGCGCTCTGGCTCTTGAGGCGTTTCCGCCATTGCGAGGATCTCCCGTAGCCCAACCACTTCAGCCCGGATTGCCTCAGCAAACGGGAGCAGGTGGGTGTAGAGTTCGCCCGGTGCTGGCCAGCGAGATCCGACCGGGTAGCCGTTGCGTGGCGGCTGGCGGGTCCACGCGACGCGGGTTGTTGGGGTCCAGGCGCCAGCGGGAATGTCGGAACAGACCTCAAAAATCGCTCGGGTTCGTGTTGCGGCTTCATCGGGATCGGCAGGGCCGTTGGTCACTAGTTGCGCCAAGCCCTTGAGCCACGATGCGACCACAACGGGGTTCGGCGGGAGGCAGGCGCGCTCGGCATCGGAGAGCTGTTTGCGGACGGCACGGATGCGATCCGGCGTAAGGTCGGAGCGCCAGAGGTAGCCTTCGCGCTTGGCCTCAATCAGGGCTTTGAGATCCCCGGAAGCTGGCGAGAAAGTGGGGGCGATGACGACGGCTGTGGGGCGATGGGTTGCGATGCTCATGGCTCAAACTCCCTCGATATCGGGCACTCCGGCCCATGCAGCATTGACGGCAATTCGGCGCTCGGAAGGCGCAGTCCGCTGCGGGTTTGGCTGCATACCGTCCTCACGCCGAACCCAGTTCCGCCACGTCGCGCTCCAGTCGACTTTGCGGCCCTTGGGGTCGGGAACACCAACCCAATAATCCCGGAAAACGGCCGCTGTTCGCTCAGGATCGACGCCGTTTGATCGAGCAAATTCTGCCATCTCAGGCGATGGCTGCCAGTCGGCAGGGAGGCGGCAAGCCCGTTTTGGTTTTTCCGATTTCGGATTTTGCGCGCGTTCACTCGAACGAAGTGAGAGTGTTCTTTCTGTATCTGCTTCTGCTTCTG
>Ga0157365_10000316_pt1 | contig 21547 bp, 20 predicted proteins | sample AttsexASBM3_FD_111478 | JGI IMG/M metagenome (GOLD analysis project Ga0157365, IMG submission 111478) | Fungus gardens microbial communities from leaf cutter ant in Ribeirão Preto, State of São Paulo, Brazil - Atta sexdens ASBM3 | ecosystem: Host-associated > Fungi > Mycelium > Unclassified ... | reverse complement strand
GCGTGTGCTGCCCTTCGCCTGCTCGGTCTGGGAACGTCTGGACGAGGCGCGTCGCGCCGGTCGTCGCATCCTGTTCGAGGGTGCGCAGGCCGTCATGCTCGATGTCGATCACGGCACCTATCCCTTCGTCACCAGTTCCAATACGGTTGCGGCGGTTGCGGCCAGCGGCAGCGGCGTTGGTCCCGGTACGGTGGGTTTCGTGCTCGGTATTGCCAAGGCCTATACCACCCGCGTGGGCGAGGGGCCTTTCCCGTCCGAACTGTTCGATCAGGTCGGGCAGGATCTGGGCGAGCGTGGGCGCGAATTCGGCACAGTGACGGGCCGCGCGCGCCGTTGCGGCTGGTTCGATGCCGTACTGGTGCGCCGCGCTGCGCGTGTTGGTGGTGTCAGCGGTATTGCCCTGACCAAGCTCGATGTGCTCGACGGGTTCGAGGAAGTGAAGATCTGCGTCGGGTATGAGCTCGATGGCAAGGTCATCACCTCCTTCCCATCCAGCCCGGCCGCACAGGCGCGTCTGAAACCGGTTCTGGAATCGATGCCTGGCTGGCAGGAAACGACCTTTGGGGCGCGTAGCTGGGCCGATCTGCCCGCCGCAGCCATCAAGTATATCCGCCGTATCGAGGAACTGATCGAAGCTCCTGTGACGCTGCTTTCGACCAGCCCGGAACGCGACGACACCATCCTGATGCGCGATCCTTTCGAGGACTGAACTGGAAGAACGGGCCTTCGGGCCCGTTTTTTTTGCGTAGACGTCTGGACTTCCTGTCAGTCCAAGCGGTGCAGAGGATGCCCCATGCTCTGCCGCATTTTCTGCGGAGAAAGCCCATAGGCGCGGTTGAAGGCACGTCTCAATCGCTCGGGATCAGCAAATCCGACCTGCCCGGCAATCAACTCGATGGGTGTTTTCGAGTTGATGACCCGCTCACGAGCGGCCTCCAGGCGCAAGGCCTCTACGGCCTTGGCTGGGCTCATCGATGTTTCGGTCTTGAAGCTGCGTGAAAAATTACGCGCGCTCATTCCTGCCCGAGTGGCCAGAGCATCGATCGAGAGGTCGTCGGTGAGATGCGCACGGATCCAGCCGAGGAGGCTGGAAAACCGGTCAGTCCCGTGCGAAATCTGAACCAGAGACGAGATCTGGGATTGTCCCCCGGGGCGATGATAATAGAGCACCATCGTCTGGGCGACACTTTGGGCCACCGCCTCACCGGCATCTTCCGCCAGAAGGGCGAGCGCCATGTCGATGCCAGCCGTGATACCCCCTGACGTCCAGACCTGACCGTCGCGGATATAGACGGCGTCGCTTTCGATTTCGGCATCGGGGGCGCGTGTTTCCAGATGGCCTAGATCCTGCCAGTGGGTCGTTGCCCGACGCCCGGCCAGAAGTCCGGCCTCTGCAAGAAAGAAAGCGCCGGTGCAGACGCTACACAGGCGCCGTGTCTGACGTGCCTGCTGTCTGAGGAAATCAGCGATGGGGGTATTATCCAGTCGTTCACGATAATAGGCGCTGCCCACCACAATGAGCGTGTCGAAGCTCTCCCTGGCATCCAGCAACGCGGTCTCGACGGCAATACCTGACGAGGAGCGCACGAGCCCACCTCTGTCAGAAAGCATGGCGATCTCGTACGAGACGGTACTCATCACCCCGCCAATCTCAAAGACGGCAGCGGGTCCGGTCGCATCGACGATCTGGAAATCCGGATAGAGGATGAAGCCGATTTTTTTTCGCATGGCCTAAAATGAGGGATTTCTGTCGTTGTGGTCAATATTCCCGTCGATGTATCAGGCAAGCAACAAAGAACGGAGACTGGGCCTGTCTCGGGCAATACGTAATAAATAATTCGGTCATTGTTCCTGTATCATGATCGAACATTCCATCTCGTAAGGTATTCGTCCAAAAAGACAATAGTCGTTATTTCTGGATCGTAAAGACCCGGATTGTGCCTTGCGTCGCCCGTTCGCTGCGACTGACCAAGAGTGATGAGGAAGGTGCGTCATGGGATTGGGTGGCTATATTACGCTCTACAACGATACCGATTACGATCTGAAAAAAGGCGCGGGTGGCGCCTATCAGATGCGTTTTCAGGCACCCGACCTCATACCCGCGCATGAATCGCGCAGGTTTTATGTGGAGTGGGGGCAGAGCGGCAGCGTTGCAGACGACGATAGTGCCTATGCTGATTATGTCGTCCAGGATGGAACCGGACGCGTTGTCACGATCGAGGCCTGGGCACGGGGCGGCAAGCATTTCCAGATGCATTTCAAATCCTATAGTCAGCCCGGCTACCCAATCGGCAAGATCGTCAATATCGGCTGGCAGCATGATGGTACCGTGGGTTTCCACATAACCCAGCCCGTCGTACCAAAGCCGGACCCCTGCTTTCTAAAAGGCTCCCTCATCCTGACGCGGGAGGGGTACAAACCTGTGGAGACCATCACACCAGAAGAAACCGTGATCACCATGGGCGATCACGGACATGAATTCCGAAAGGTGATTTATGTCGGGCATAGTCGTCGCATTGTCGATGCCGCAGAGGGGCTGGGGCCAGACGAGGCAGGGTGGCCGGTATGTATCCGGGCAGACGCTTTCGGACCCCGGACACCGCGTCGGGATCTCTGGCTCACATCTGAGCATTGCGTGCTGGTCGGGGATCGTCTGATCCCCATCCGGATGCTCGTGAATGGGGTCAGTATCTTTTATGATCGACGACGGCCCGTGTATGATTATTATCATATTGCCACCCGTACCCATTCGATCATACTTGCGGAAAATCTCTGTACCGAGAGCTATCTGCCGGGTGATAACGAAGCCGGGTTCACGATGCGCCAGGGTTCATTGGCCGAGATAACGGCACCGTTCCATCCAGCGCGGCCTATTGTGACGGACCGAGCCGTTGTCGAGCCTTTGTATCGCGCGCTTGCTGGGCTGGGGCAGGATGACGCGATCAGTGACATTTCCGCTGGGCAAATGACGGACGATCCGGATCTCCACCTCGCTCTACCCTGCGGTATGAAAATTGCCCCGATCTCCGTGGAGGGAGGGATCGCCCTGTTCAGTCTGGGCGCGGGCGTCGAGCGCGTATTCATACGGTCTCGCGCCGGGCGGCCCTGCGATACGGTCGGGCGCTTCATCGATGACAGGAGACGCCTCGGAGTCCTGATCGGGGCTGTCACGGTGCAGGACATGCACAGCCGGACCACGCGAGAGATCGATTTCCAAGACCCTTCGCTCAACGGATGGCATGACCCCGAACAGAATGACACGCGCTGGACCGCTGGATCGGCCGAGCTTGTCTTGCCTGAAACTGTTCAGGCCAATGAGGCGTGTCTTGCAGTGCGTATCGTGCGAAGCGAGGCGTACCGGCTATAGAGCCCGCGCGCGCCACGCCCTGATCACGCCGCAGCATCTATCGATGGCGCAGGCAACATGGCCTGCCCCTCGTTTAACTCATGACCGGCATATCAGATATCGAGACGATATCCGAGCAAGACCTCATGCGCGTAGAGATGGCCCTTGAGCTGCTCGTCTTGCAGGTTGCGGGCATTGCCGAAGCCGTTCATGCTGGTATGGACGTTGCCAATATCCGCAAAACGATAACCGAGATCCAGCGTGTGGCGTCCTCCCAGGCGTTGGGATAAACCGGTCCCGACCATGTACATGAGATTTGTATTGGTGTTGGGCAGGAATACGCGGGTATCATTGCCCTGCCAGCCGGTGGATCGCGCAATTGCTACACCGACGCCTGCCATCAGAAATACGGAACTGCGCTCCGTCAGCGCAATATCGCGATAGATATTGACCGTCGCGCGCTGAACCTTGTTCGAAAAATGATTGAGGCTGGTCGGGAAGCGCGTTGAACCACTCGTATAGCTGGTCTTGCGGGGGATCACGTACTCGGCTTCAACGCGCCAGCTCGGTGTCAGTCGCTCGCCAAAGGCGAAGGACCCGGAGGGAAGGTTCGCGGTCTCGCGCCCTTTGACGAAGGCGCCAATGCCGGGGCGGAGACTGGTATCCATCGCCGTGATCGAGTCAAAGCTGCCAAGCAGGCGTGCCGAGAGATAGAGATGCGTCAGTGGCCCGGGTGTCACCAGCTGCGATTTTTCCGGTGTCGGCGCGCGTACGGATTGCTGAAGGTCCGGCCGCGTATGCAGTGTCGCGTTGGGGGCAAGACCGGCATCGGTCGACGCAGCGAAAGCCGTGGCATCGCCAAAGACAGCCAAAAGTCCTGCGAAGAATACTCTTCTCATCGCATTATATCCTTTATCTTACTTTATCGGCGAGTTGTCCGGCCTGTCACTGTGACCTTGGCGCATTTGTTTGTTCATACATTGAACGCAGCAATAAAAAGACCGTATACTCGCGTATCTAGCTAGGTTTTTATTGTTTGTTCTCATAGTGAATAGTATTCACTATGAATGAACAAAATTTCATGGCTTGCGCTGTGCCGCTACGGATCGATGCGCACTGATTTATGCAGACGGCCCGGAAAAGGGTCTCGCAGCGCTCATTGCTGGTCGACATCCCCATATTCTCGCGTCGGCTGCCGCCGGGGCACTGGACAGGGAATGATGGAGAACACACGCAAAGATGATCTGAGGCCTATGTAGATGATGCCTCATTGCCGCACCGTATCGGCTTGTCATGCAGGGAGGCTTCAACACGAAAACTTGTCTTTCGAAATGAAAAATTCTCTTTCTTACTTTCCTGTAATGCCGCGTAAAGGCGGCCGAAGCGACAGGAGAGATCATGCAGTCCGCCGTCCCGTCATTTTCAGACCCTACCGGTTCCCCCGGTCCTGCCGGCAACGGACGCAGGCGTGTCTTCATCGCCTCCTGTGTGGCGGGGCTTGCCGGTGTGCTCTTCGGTTATGATCAGGGGATCATCTCGGCAGCGCTGCTGACGCTGGGAGACAGCTTTTCACTCGGCACGCTGGGCAAGCAGGCGATAGCGGCAGGCATGGTCGCGGGTGCTCTGCTCGGCTGTATGGGGGCGGGGCCGCTCTCCGACCGGTGGGGGCGTCGCCCTGTCGTTGCTCTCGCCGGTGCGTTGTTTCTTCTGGGCTCTGTGGGGTCGGCGCTTGCACAGTCTCCTACGGAGCTGACCCTGACCCGTATCGTGCTCGGGTTGGCCGTAGGCGGGGCGAGTCAGATCGTGCCCGTCTACATCGCCGAACTGGCGCCCGCCTCGCGACGCGGCCGACTGGTGCTTCTGTTTCAGCTCGCCATCGTGGGGGGCGTGCTGGCGTCATCTCTCGTTGGATGGGCGCTCAGCGACGATCCCCTGCTCATCCGTCTTTTCAGCCGGGGCGGGGATTGGCGCATGATGTTTCTGTTAGGGGCCGTCCCGGCACTGATGTTGCTCATCGGCCTCGTCTTCCTTCCCGAAAGTCCACGCTTTCTGGCCTCCAGAGGGCATGTCGAGCGCGCACGCGTCATCCTGCTTTCCCTGCGCGGTCCTGATGAGGACCCCGAAGCCGAAATGCGCGATATTCAGGGGGCGGCGGGTGAGACGGGCAGTTGGCGTCTGCTTTTTTCAAGCAAGCTCAGGCCCGCCTTGATTGCAGGTACTGGCCTGGCCATGTTCAGCCAGATCACCGGGACGAACGCCGTCCTGACCTACGCGCCTACCATTCTCTCCGGGGCCGGGTTTGATCGCAATTCGGCCTTGCTGATTTCCATCGCCATCGGCGTGACGATCACCATCGCGACAGTTTTCGGTTTCTGGGCGGTCGATCACTGGGGGCGCCGCCGCCTGATGCTGCGTGTTCTGCCCGGCTCCATTCTGGCGCTTCTCGTACTGGCCTTCGTCTTTTTCGGCGGGGATCCTCAGGGTATGGGCAAGTTCTTCGCCGTCGGCGGATTGCTGGTCTATGTGCTGTGCACGCTGGGCAGCATCAATGCCTCACTCTGGCTGGTTGGGGCGGAGGTGTTCCCTCTCTCGGTGCGCGGCAAAGGCATGGGGCTGGTTACGATTTCCCACTGGTCCTTCGATCTGCTGATTTCGCTCGTGACCCTGTCGATCATTTCCCTGATTGGCGTGTCCGGCACCTTCATTCTCTTCGCAGGTATGACCAGCCTTGGCTGGGTATTTATCCGCAAATGCGTACCGGAAACGAAGGGACGTTCGCTGGAGGCGATCGAGCGCAGCCTGCATGAAGGTGATTTTCTCTCCCATGGCTGAGGTCGTGGCGAATTGGCTACATGATAAGGGTCAGGGGCGCGAATACCGCCCTGGACTCACGCCTGTCAGGGCCTTGAAGGCGGCGGTAAAGGCACCCTGGCTCTCATAGCCCACCGAGAGCGCAACGTGGGTCACGCGCTCGCCTCGCGCCAGACGCTCCCGCGCATTCAGGATACGCAGCCTTTGCCGCCAGGCACCGAAAGCGAGGCCGGTATCCTGGCTGAAATGCCGCACGAAAGAGCGTGGCGACATTCCCGCCAGATTGGCCCACTCCGCCTGTTCACGCTTATCCGAAGGGTCATGCGACAGAGCCGTCGTGACCCGCTTGAGACGTTCATCGCGGGGCAGGGGCAGACAGGTCTCGTGACGCGGCAGAGCGATGAACTCGTCCCAGAGCGTCTCGGCGAGGCGCGCCGTTCTGTCGGAAACGGGGCTCTGAGTCGCATCCCGCGCCAGTCTCTCAGCCTGTGCGTTCAGGAGTGCGGTACCCTGCGCCATGAAGGGCGTGTGGGGAAGCAGCGCGCAACGCACGCGGCTAAGGTAGAGGCTCCACCCCTCTACTGCACCGTGTGAGCGCGCTTCATGCGCGAGGTAAGGGGGAAGCCAGAGGAACTGGCCAGGGCCGATCAGCCAGTAGGCCCGCTCGGTCCGGAGCCCCATAAGGCCGGACCGGATACCAAAGATCTGTCCGCGCGCATGGTGATGGCGCCCGGCGATCCGGCGCGTGAGCTGGGCCATGGATCCGCCAAGGAGCCAGAACGCAGCGTCCCTCTCGTCATCGGCTTCATCCGGGGTCATGCAGGGTCTGGCGCGCATGAGTCATTTTATGGCGCAGAAGCGGCGGAACGCCAAATGCTCCCGCGTTAAAACCTGGCAGGCGCTTCGGATTTGAAGAAGCGCAGGCAGAGGGAGTAAGAGAATGGATATCGGATTTGTCGGTCTGGGCGCCATGGGACAGGCCATGGCCCTGCGCCTGCGGAAAGCAGGGCATACTCTGACCGTCTGGAACCGCACGCGGGCCAAGGCCGACCTGCTCGAGCAATCAGGCGCATTTGTGGCCGAAACCCCGGCTCAACTCGCAAGCCGTTCCGACATTGTCTTTTCCATGCTGTTCGACGATGCGACGACCGAGTCCGCGAGCTTTGGCGCACAGGGTATCGCCGAGGGGCTGCGCGATGGCGGGTTACATATCTGCTGCAGCACGCTTTCGCTCGAGCAGGCACGCAGGTTGCGCGACGGTCACGCCGAGCGCGGTCAGGCCTATGTCACGGCCAATGTACTGGGCCGTCCGCCAGCCGCGCAGGACGGCTCGCTATACGTGATCGCCGCAGGCGAGGCGTTACAGATCGAGCGGGCGATGCCTTTGCTCGCGTGTCTGGGGCAGAAGGTCTTCATAGCCGGATCGGACCCGGTGCAGGCCAATCTGGTGAAACTCTCCCTCAATTTCATGATCTACTCCACGATCGAGCAAATGGCTGAGGTCTTCACGATCAATGAGAAGCTGGGCACTGATCCCGCCCTTATGTTCGAGATCATGACCGACAGCTTCTATACCGCACCCGTGCATCGCAACTATGGAAAGCTGATGGTGGCGCAGGACTACGATCAACCCGGTGCTCCTGTCACGCTCGGACTCAAGGATGTTGCGATGTTCCTGGCGGCTGGAAGCGAGCAGAGAGTCCCCTTGCCATTCGCGTCGGTCACGCGTGATCGGCTTCTGGCCTCTATCGCTGCGGGGGATTCAGAGCGCGACTTTGTGGTGCTCCAGGAGAGGGTGCGCCAGGAGGCCGGGCTGAAACCGCGCTGAGCCGGGATGCGATCACAGGCGCGGTCTCTTGTTGCAGCCCCTCATGCGCTCCAGTGCGTGGGGTCATCCATGATGCCATGCTGCGCCTGTATAGAAATAGTGGCCCAGCCCGAGCGTGAAAATGAGGCAGCCAAAGAGACTATGTTCCAGGCAGGAAAGGCGCAGCGAGCGATGGCGCTCGTAATCGCGAGCGAACAGGACGCCGCCTGCCACAGTCAAGGCGACGGCGATCCAGTTCAGAAAGATGACATGGGCAAACCCGAAGGCGATCGCGCTGGCCGTGATACGCCGTAAGGGTGTTTCCAGAAGGGCTGCGTAGCGTGTGAAGAGAAACTGACGGTAGAGCACCTCCTGCGGCCAGACCGACAGCAGAGGGTAAAGCAGCATCAGAAGGAGCCAGAAACCAGGCCGATGGCGGGGCAGGTCCAGGAAATGCTCCGGTGCGAGTTGCCAGCACAGAAGGGCCAGACCCGATCCGAGTACCAGAAACCGCCCGAACACGACTGCGATCTCACGCTTTCGATGATGCGGCCGGGCGCGGGTACCACGCATCCACCAAGTCGCCAGCAGAGCGGCCACCCAGAGGAAAATAAAGAGTACCATCGCCCTGCGCAGAGACAGGATGAGCAAGGGTGTTCCCCCAAACAGGAGCATGAATTCAGCGCCCAGACGCATCGTGCCCCAGCGGGAACGAGCCGGTCCGGTCTCCGGGGGGATGCCATGATGCGTCATGAAATCTCCTGCTTTGTGGAATCGGCGCCCTCGGTTCAATGCGGCAACAGGCTGTTGGTTCAGGCCGTTCAGGACCGATGAGAGGATCGAAAGGGGTCACTTTTCCTCCCAGTACAGGCGCCTTCCCTGGCAGATGCACCGCCCAAAGCGTCAGGACAGTGCTTTAATTTAGGAGATAAACTTAATCTGTGAGCGTCGCTAGAAATATTGTTGCGCGTGGCGTGGCCCAAGATGTGCCGCAATGGTTGGTGAGTCGGGATAATGGAATCGCGAATGTTAGGAAGGGAAATACGTTTTTCTGTCGTTGATGGCAATGTATCTCAAAATGACAGTCTTATAACCACATATATTATATTCGAGAATTTTATGATTGTACGAATATCTACTATTTCGTCATACTTCATGAATGCGACGGAGTATTTCTTCTGTTTGTTCATTTGAAATATTGTTCACATTGATACGTGTCCTCGTAAGGCGTTATTTCCTTTCCGCGAGGGTTATCGGCAGGGCGATAGACGCCGCTTTCGAAAGCCGCAGATTTTATCGGATGGGATTCTCTTCTTCAGCCATGAGGAGGGGAGGCATCGGGGATCCTGGGGATCGCCGGAAAGGAACGAGGGATGGCTACGCCGCTGTCAGGAAGCTGGGTTGCAAGGAATGTTGACGGAAAAACCGTCTATCAGAGCGGTACGGTCACCGTAGAGCCGCCGCAATCCTTTTCGAGCGGAACCTATCTCTCGATTTCGAGTGGTGCTGTCGTCACAGGGCTGAGCGGCACAAATCTGACCGTGACCCTTTTCAACGGTGGCGTTCTGTCTGGCGCCGAACTGAATGCGGGTGTGGTGCGTGTATCGGCGGGTGGTATCACCAGTGCGAATGCCTTCAACGGTGTCTCTCTGACCGTCAGCACCGGGGCCAGTTCGGTCAATGACACATTTTTCGCCTCCTCCGGCGCTGTCACGAATTATGTCAGCAGTGGCGGGACGATTCTGGGGGCGACGGTCATGTCGGGCGTCACCCTCAATGTCTGGGCCGGGGCGACTGTCTCGGGCATTCTGGCGACCAGTGGCGGGTCGGCGCTGATCCCGACAAGTGCGCCGGGCACCAGCGCTGTTAGCGGTGGCTATATCAGCAATGGCGGGATGGTCTATTCCGGCTATATGGGCAATGGCGACAATATCCGTAATGGCGCGGTGCTCACCGGCACGTGGTCTGCAGTCAATGTCGGGGGGCAGACGGTCTACAAGAACACGACGATGACCGTCAGCGGACCGGTCATTCTCAATGCTGCGACCCTTTATATCATGTCAGGTGCCACGGTGACCGGGCTTGGGTGCATCGAGGCCTCCATCCCCACGATCAGCATCTATGCAGGGGGCGCGCTCACCGACTCCCACGTGACGCGCACCTATGTGCGCGTCAATAGCGGGGCCTCTGTGAGCGACAACCGCTTCGATGGATGTGCAGTCACCCTCAATCCCGGTGCAACCTCCACGGATGACAGCTATTCCTGGTACAATTATGCGGTCCAATCCGTAACGGTAGGCAGCGGTGCCACGATCACCAATGCGACGGTCAACAATAACACCATGATCAGCGCCGCAACGGGCGCGACGGTGAATGGTCTCGATATCACCTCGGGCGGATCGGCCTATATCGGTTCCGGCGTCAATCTGTCCGATCTGCATGCCGAGGCGAATACCTATCTCGAGACCTACACCTCGATGGGGGGCACGATCACCCCGCCGACGACCCCGCCCACAGGAACAGGAACCGTTCTCAATGGTACGTGGAGCGCAGTCAAATCGGGAAGCACCACAGTGTATCAGAGTGGGGCAACCATCGTGCAGGCACCGGCAACGCTCGGCACGGGTGCTGTCCTGACGATCATGAGTGGCGCGGTTGCGAGCGGCCTCTCGGGTATCTCCAACACAGTGTATGTGCAGAATGGTGGAACGCTTCTGAGCTCCTATGTCGGGAATGGCGCGGTGTATGTCAGCGCCGGGGGCATCACGAGTGGCAATATGTTCAACTCGGTACCGGTCAATGTTCTCGCGGGTGGCAGCTCCGTGAGCGACCTCTATTACAATAATGGCTACAACGTCGATCTCGCGACGGTTCAGGCTGTCGGCTCGCTGATCAGCCCGCAGGTCGGTTCCGGGGGCAATGTCTCGGCCTATACGAGTTCAGTCGTGCTCGATCCCTCAGTCGGAACGGGCGGGCATCTTGTGGTCAACAAGGCTGTTACCGAGGTATGCTTCGTGAAAGGCACACATATCCTGACAGCGCGCGGCGAGGTCCGTGTGGAGGAACTCGAGATCGGCGAGGCTGTGGCGTGCGTGGTGGACGGAGAGATCCTCTATCGCCCTATCCTCTGGATCGGCAGCCGCTTCAACCGTCTTGAGCCCTATCAGCCGGACGACCTCGCCGGATATCCGGTGCGCATCCTGGCTGATGCCTTCGAGCCCGGCATTCCTTCGCGTGATCTGCTGGTGACGCCTGAGCATTGCTTTGCGTTCGAGGGGCGTCTGCTGCCGATCCGCATGCTGGTCAACGGGCGGACGATTTTCTACGACAAGGCGATCCAGAGCTACGAGTATTTCCATATCGAGCTGGCTGACCATGCGATCCTTCTGGCCGAGAATACCCCGGCGGAAAGCTATCTCGATACTGGTAACCGCGACGGACTGACCGCCCGGGGGAATGTCTCCATCCTTCGCCATGGCGCTTTGCCGGAGCGGGCGCTGCCGCTCTGCGTCGATCGCGATTTCGCCGAGGCCCTGCATCGCCGTTTTGCCGGAGAGCAGGCGCCCCGTAAGAACATATCGGTCATGCATGATCCCGATCTGAAGCTTGTCTGTCCGTGTGGTGCAACACTCAGCCCAACACGCAGGACAGGCAGTAACTACGTGTTCCAGCTGCCTGCGGGTCTGTCCGAGGTCAGAATCGCGTCACGCACGGCACGTCCCTGCGACATGATTGGACCCTATGTGGATGATCGCCGCCGTCTCGGCGTCATGGTGGGCGCAGTCAATCACTTCACGGCGTCAGGGCACGGTGTGATCACTACCCATACGAGCGCCTCGCGTGAATTGGGCTGGCACGAAGGAGCGGAAATCGGGCGCTGGACCGATGGGAACGCCACCCTTACCCTGGGTGACACAGCCTCGACGTCAGAGAGCGTACTGACGATCGAAATCCTGGCGGCAGGGCCGTATTGCCTCGATGAGGATGTCGTGCATCTGCAAGCGGAGAGGGTCGTAGCCGCCTAAACGGCCCCGAAAGGCCCCCGCGATCCGGCGGGGGCCTCACGGCGCTTGGGGCTGAAAACGCGACCTCAGGACGATGAGAAGGGAGACAGGGGACGTTCCCCCGGAGTTTCGCCTTCCCGGCCAGCTCATCAGGACTGGATGTGGTGGTGCAGGGAAATACCTTCGTCCTGCTTGCGCCGCAATTCGACCTCGGCAGCCATGGCTTTCTGCAGCTTCTCGAAAGCACGGGCCTCGATTTGCCGGATACGCTCGCGCGAGACACCATATTCATGGGAGAGCTCTTCCAGGGTGGAAGGCTCGTCCTTCAGGCGTCGCTCGGTCAGGATGTGGCGCTCACGCTCATTGAGCGATTTCATGGCTTCGGTCAGGAGCGCCTGGCGGCCACTCATTTCCTCGGCCTCGCCCAGCGTTGTTTCCTGGCTCTCCTGATCATCGACCAGCCAGTCCTGCCATTCGCCCTCGCTGTCACTGCGCAGAGGTGCGTTCAGACTGTGATCTGGCGCGGAAAGGCGCTGGTTCATCGAGACCACGTCCTGCTCGGGTACGCCCAGCGTGGTCGCAATCTTGTCGACCTGCTCCGGCTTCAGATCGCCATCGTCAATCGCCTGCATCTGGCCCTTCAGGCGACGCAGATTGAAAAAGAGCTTTTTCTGCGACGCGGTGGTGCCCATTTTGACGAGCGACCAGCTATGCAGGATGTACTCTTGCATCGCGGCACGGATCCACCACATGGCATAAGTAGCCAGTCGGAAGCCACGGTCGGGATCGAAGCGTTTGACAGCCTGCATCATGCCGATATTGCCCTCGCTGATCAGCTCATTCAGCGGCAGGCCGTAGCCACGATAGCCCATGGCAATCTTGGCGACGAGGCGCAGATGGGAGGTGACCAGCTTGTGGGCTGCGGCGTCATCCTGACGGTCACGCCAGCGGCGAGCGAGTTCACCTTCTTCCTGCGGTGTCAGGATAGGAAATTTGCGGATGTCCTGAAGGTAACGGGTAAGATTGTTTTCAGGACCAAGAGACAACACGGCGGAAGAGGCCATTGGGCTGCAACTCCTTTCGCCCGGTGCAGAGAGGAACCTTATCTACGGGGATGACCCCGTCAGGGTTCCCGACACCGGGTGACGCTTGATGAGGGAAGGACCAGCGTCCCCGCACAGCATCCTCAGCATGAGCAATGCCAGGCGGTACGTCCATTCCGGCGGCGCGTCACTTCGTCGGATCGACCATGAGTGGATCATACACCGAATTTCGAGTCAAGAAAACGTACCACATTACTCCTAATTAACTCCCCCGAAGGGTGCGCAGCAGTGTCTGGAAATCCTCTGGCGGTTCGGAGGTAAAAAGCAGTGTCTCTTTCGTTCGAGGATGGGTGAAGCCCAGGCGCGCTGCGTGCAGTGCCTGGCGCGGGAAATCGAGTGCAGCGCGTTTTGCGGTTTCTCCGAGTCCTCGTGCCGCAGCGGGGATGCGACGCAGATAGACCGGATCGCCCAGCAAAGGATGGCCAGCCTGGGATAGATGAACGCGGATCTGATGGGTGCGCCCGGTGGCGAGCTTGCATTCCACAAGGCTCACCGAAGCGTCGAAGGCCTCGAGGCAGCGCACATGTGTCAGGGCATGCTTGCCGCCCTGCGTAACCACGGTCATGCGCTTGCGGTCGCGCTTGTCTCGACCGATGGCCCCGTCATAGCTGACTTGCGGCGGAAGCAGCCCCCAGGCGAGAGCGTGATAGGCCCGATCGATGTCACGCGCGGCAAAGGCCTCGGAGAGGGCATTATGTGCCGTGGGGGTCTTGGCCACGACCATGAGACCTGAGGTATCCTTATCGAGGCGATGCACGATCCCTGGGCGCTTTTCTCCTCCGATCCCCTCAAGATCCTCACCGCAATGGCCGAGCAAGGCGTTGACCAGAGTGCCGGTCTCATTCCCGGGGGCGGGATGCACGACCAGGCCGGCAGGCTTGTCCAGCACGATCAGGTCGCGATCCTCGAAAAGGATGGGCAGGGGGAGATCCTCCGCCTGCGGGCGGGCCGGGGCTGCTGGGGGCAGGATCAGCGTGATATGACGCCCCGCTCTGGTGGTTTCCGAGGGCTCGCGTATGATGGCGCCATCGCAATAGACCTGTCCGGCCTCGATCAGGGATTTGACGCGCGAACGGGAAAGGGTGCCGATCGATTCCGCCAGAAAGCGATCGAGGCGTTGCCCCGCCTGGTCGGGCGTGACATCAAAATCGAATCGGTCGTCATGGGGTGCGTGGGCTTCGGTCATGCGCCCGTTTAGCAATTAGGATCGCGTCTCGCCATGACCACGCCTGCCCCTCCCGTTTCCCGTGCGCTCATGGCGGCCGTTATCATCATGGGTGTGATGATCGTACTGGGGGTGGCGGGGCTGATCGGGGTGATCGCCCATAGGGCGCTCTCGGGTGGCACGGCGGCGCATCATGGCGTATCCATCCCGCCGAAGACGGGGGGCGCGTCATCAGGTGGTGCCCGGCCCGGTTTCGTCTATCACGCTACCGGCCATATCGTCTCGCAATCCGTACGCCCGGATGGTTCTGTCGTTCTGCTTATCAGCAATCCCGAGGGAGAGCAGGTCGTGGTCTGGAATCCCGATACAGGACTTGTCACGGCGCAGTTTTCGGTCACGCCCTAAGGGCGACGCGCTGGGTGCCCAAAGAGGCGGTCAGAGTTGGAGGAGCGTCAGTTCGGGCAAAGCCCCGACGCTACAAAAGCGCGTACCGCATCCTGTCATGTCACGAGCGCACTGGCCTCTTCGGGGTTGAGGCCCAGAGAAGCATAGACCTGAGCCATGTCAACGAGCCCCTCCCATGCCGCAAAGCTGCTTTTGTCCATGCCGGTGTGGTGGGGCATCACGACGATAGCGGGGGGCGTATCCATGAAGCGGATGCGCAGATCAGCCCATCGCGGCCCAATATGGCGGTGAAAAATGGCGGCCAATGCGCATTGGTCGATACACCAGTTTGTCGGGTTTGCCGTCAGATAGGCCGTACGCAAATAGTCATGCAGGTCGTGTGCGAGTACGGGTAGCAATGCTGTCTCACCAAAATACGAGACACCGGCACCAAAGCCCCAGGGCTCGCCCATGAATTGTCTGCCCTCCGAGTCAAAGGCATAGAGCCGGAATCCGTAATCATAATTGGTGCGCAGAGCTTCCGAGAGGGAAAGAAAATCGGTCGGGAACATGGCGTCGATATCGGTTGTCATGACCGGACAGGAGAACCGTTCGACAATTTCCGGCATCATGAGATAGCGAATGCAGGAATAGGTCGCGCCGTCATTATGCGCCAGACGCCCGGAGGTAAAACTCAGGGCGACGGGGCTGCGGGCGGCGTGCAACGTTTTTGCGACGCGTTCCAGAAAGCTGATCTGGTCGGGGCTGGGACTCGCGAAGCCGAGGATCAGATGGATCATGCCGGGGCGGCTGCCTGCGGCGCAGGCCTGAATGAGAGAGGCGACCAGCCTTGGCACGAAGCGGAAATAGCGCTCATCGCTGCCGGCGACGATGCAAAGATCGGGCTGGGCAGCTGTGGCATCCGTCCCCGTCCAGTGCCATTCCCACCCCGAGAGATCGAGCGGCGCGGGCTCCGGCTTGCGGGGGAAGCCGGTCAGCCAGGAATAGGCACCACAGTTGAAATGCACGAACTGCATGCCTGTTTCGATCGAAAGCTGTCGTGCCCGTTCGTAATGGGGGTTCGCACCGTCTGCATCCCCGCGATACCAGGCCTCATGTCCGCTTACCACGCTCAGAGCATGGGACTCTCCGTTGAAGGCCTTCTCGGCTTCCAGAAAGAGGCGACGGCGAGCGGGGGGGCACTGCCCCCAGATTTCCTCGAGGGTCTGCAGATAGACGCTGCGTGTCTCGTACGTTGCATCTGCAAGCAGGGGAGAGGGCACGAGGACCCTGTAGAATTCGCCGTCGAGATGCACGTCGTAAACCTCGCGGAATAGACGGGCGGCTGCCAGCGGATGACAGTTTTCGGGAAGAAATCTCTCGCTGGTTTTCATGATGAGTTGCTGACGTGGCGAGCGTTTGGCAGCGTCCTCGATTGCGTCGCGCAAAAGCGGCCGGACAAGAGCGTATCTCTCCTGTCGATACGCGATAGTGGCGCGGGCCCAAAGCAGCTCTGCTGGCTCCATGAGCCCGTCCAACGCGTCCAGGCAGGCAAGGGCCGCGTCATAATGCCCGAGCAGCGCACAGAGGCGAGCAAGGTGATACAGATGCGGTGCATGGTGGGGGGCGGTAATCACGTGTAGCATCTGGGCGGCCAGATCACCGCCATGCGCCCAGATTCTCTCCTCTGAGGTGACCAGAGGATTTCGGATCAAATCGTCTACCGATGCGATAGCATGAGACAGGGCGGGGCCAGGATAGGCCGGGCAAACGCGGCCACCCGGAAGCGTCAGGGTCTGCCCATCTTCCGACAAAAGCAGGGCAGAGGGGTCGAAGCGTTCCTCTCCGAGCCAGACCGAGAACTCGGCACATCGACCTCGTGGCGTCTGTTTTCCTTGCACGAGCCAGCGCATCGCTACGACGCGGGCGATGAGGGGAATGCACGCTTGCGGTAAAGACACGAAAAACTCCCATGCCCGCGCATGGGGTACGAGATGAAACTCGGTGTCGTTTCGGCAGCTCAGATAGAGCGATCCCGTGCGGATCACGAAAGCCGACGCCTTGTGCCCCGTCGGGACAGGATCTCCGGGGGCAGGGTCTATCGCAATGCAGGCGGGACCACTGAGAAGGTGATCATTTTCATCAAGGAGAAGGGGAGTTGCATCGCCGGCTGCCACTGCGGCTGGACTGACTGGGGCCAGTACGCCACCCGACCAACAAACGACCGCTCCATGCCAGGTCAGTAAGATGCGTGCCATCCGGGTTTCCTCCTTCTTGCCTTGCGCCGGGGTGAACACTGCTTCCCCCTTCACTCAGCAGGCGAGCACGGCGTCGATCAGACCCGGAAAACGGGCATCCAGATCCGCTTTCCGCAGGGAGTTGAAGTGTTGCACACCCTGAACCCGTGTGTGCAACAGCCCGCTTTCTCGCAGCACCTGAAAGTGATGGGACATGCTGGATCGGGGGCGGTCACCAAGCAAGGCAGCGCAACTTGCTTCGGGAACCTTCCCGAGGTGCTGAACGATCTCAAGTCGGATCGGATCGGCTAATCCTCGCAGAACACCCAGCAGGGTCAGAGCATCCGGAGCGGGGTGGTCATAGTCAGGCATTTGCGCTGTCCGATTCCAAAAAACTCGGGGGAGGGGTTGTCGTGAGCCATGGACATCCCCATTCCTGATATTGTTCGATCAAAATCGAATTAAACCCCCACGGGTTCATGAGGACACAGCATTATGACAACTCTGTTCGATCCGATCCAGCTTGGCGCTATCCATGCGAAGAACCGGATCCTGATGTCGCCGCTCACCCGCGGCCGTGGCACGCGTGACCATGTGCCAACACCTGTTATGGCAGAATACTATGCCCAGCGCGCCAGTGCCGGACTGATCATCTCCGAAGCGACTGGAATCAGCCGCGAGGGGCTGGGCTGGCCCTATGCGCCCGGAATATGGTCGCAGGAGCAGGTCGAGGCCTGGCAGCCCATAACGAAGGCCGTTCATGACAAGGGCGGCAAGATCATCGTCCAGCTCTGGCATATGGGTCGTATGGTCCATTCCAGCGTAACCGGCCAGCAGCCCGTTTCAAGCTCGCCCACCTCAGCTCCCGCGCCGCTGCACACCTATGACGGCAAGCAGGATCCAGAGCAGGCGCGCGCGCTCACCGAGGCGGACATCACGCGGATTCTGGGCGAATACGAAGTTGCTGCACGCAACGCTATTGCCGCCGGGTTCGATGGGGTGCAGATCCACGCGGCCAATGGCTATCTCATCGACGAGTTCCTGCGCGATGGCACCAATCACCGAGAGGACGAATATGGTGGCTCGCCCGAGAACCGTATCCGACTGCTGCGTGAGGTTGCCGAGCGTGTGATTGCGACGATCGGCGCAGAGCGTACCTCTGTGCGCCTCTCGCCGAACGGCGATACCCAAGGCTGCATCGACAGCGCGCCTGAGACCGTGTTCGTTCCTGCGGCGAGAATGCTGAACGATCTGGGGATCGGCTTTCTCGAACTGCGCGAGCCTGGCCCGGACGGTACCTTCGGCAAGACCGACCAGCCCAAGCTGCATGGGCCGATTCGCGAAGTATTCCGGAATCCTCTGGTCCTGAATCAGGACTATACGCGCGAGGAAGCGATCGAAACGGTGGCTGGCGGAGTTGCCGATGCCATTGCTTTTGGTCGAAAATTCATCGCAAATCCTGATCTGACGCGACGTCTGGCCGAGGATCTTCCGCTTCAGTCGGACGATATCAAGACGTGGTACAGCCGTGGTGATGAGGGGTACATCGATTACCCGTTTTATAACGAATCATGACTTGGTGTTGATTTCGATAAGACAACATTGACGTCATCGCGCGTTCGGGTTTCAGGAAGATACATTTCGTTTCTTTCTGGGACCTCAATGCGCGCAACATCCATTTTCACCGCAGCCCTCCTCTCAGTTCTCACGGTTTCGACGGCGCTGGCCGACCCGCTGCCTGTGGTTGCTGTTAATCGGGAAATTGGCCTTTCGATGGCCGGGATTTTCGATAATCTCGTAGGGGGCTATGGCGATCAGTATCAGACGACCGGCGGCCGGTGGTACGGCCCATATCGTTCTGCGTCGCAATCCCGCTCCCGTCGTATCGGCTGGGTTCCGGGGTTCCAGGTGGACGCCTCGACGATGGTGTCTCTGGGGCGAATAGAGAACCTCTATGCTTCAGCACTTTTCCGGCTCGGATCAGGAACGCGCAATGACAAATATGCGCGTCGCTACAGTTCGGCTTATGGAGGCGACGCCTGGCAGAGCAATGGCGGGGAAAGTGCTAACTCGACTTATAGTCGAGGCGAAATCGGCAAGGGTTTCCTGTTCCTGCATGATAAGGCGCTCATCACCCCCTTCGTCCAGGGGGGATATGACTCCTATGGCTACGATAGCTTCGGCGGGCAGAATGCTTTTTTTGTCGGTCTCGGCGTGAATGCGGATTATGCGCTCACCGATCGCCTGGTCCTTCGCGGTCGGTTTGGCTGGGCCGAGATTCTCGATACGCAGACCTATCGTGTTAAGGGCGCTGCGACGCGGCCGCGCTGGGAAGGCAGCCTCGGGGCGGATTACCGCATGACGCGCCACTGGCATCTGACAGCCGGGGGGGATTACGCCTATACATCTTATGGCCATGACAAAGACCAGTATCGCTATCAGAGCGTAAGTGAGGGGCAGGTCGCAGGACGCTGGACCTCAAGCGGCATCCAGAACGGCCTGACCCTTCGTGCAGGTCTCGCCTACGCGTACTGAGATCGCAGCAGGATAATCCGGCATGGGCACTCATCTCACGCCGGACTGTCGTTTCAGTGCCCGGCTAAAGCTGTTTCTGCGCGAACTGAATCGCGAGAGATTCCCAATCTGACTGTGATCTGATTCAAGATGACGGCCGGAATGGAGGCCGACGCTGAATGTCGTCACGCACGCTATCTCTGGATCTACGTGCCCGCGTTGTCGCCGCGGTTTCAAAGGGCCTGTCTCGCCGGCAGGCTGTCGAGCGCTTCGGCGTCAGTCCGGCGAGTGCCGTTCGCTGGTGGGCCCTGGCCGCGTCGACTGGCAGCCCCGCAGCAAAGCCACGCAGTGGGGATCGGCTGTCACACAGGATCTAAGCACAGGCCGCGCGGATCCATGCGATGAATGCGGCGCAGGACGACCTGACCCTCGCCGAAATCCGTATCCAGCTGGCTGAGGATGGCCACCATTTCGCAATTGGCACGCTGTGGCGCTTCTTCGCCCGCCACCGGATCGCATGGAGAAAAAGTCCGCCCACGCGGCGGAGCAGGGTCGCACCGACATCCTGACCCGACGGCAGGAGTGGTTCGATAGTCAGCCCGATCTCGCCCTCGAGCGGCTGGTTTTCATCGATGAAGCCTGGGCCTCGACCAACATGGCGCGACGTCATGGTCGCTGTCGGCGGGGGCAGAGATTACGATCCGCCGTGCCGCACGGGCACTGGAAGACCACAACGTTCATCGCGGGACTGCGACTGACCGGCATCGTGGCGCCCATGGTGCTGGACGGACCGATCAGCGGCCGCAGCTTCCTGACTTATGTCGAACGCGTCCTCGTGCCGGATCTGCGCCCCGGCGACATCGTCGTCATGGACAATCTCGGCTCGCACAAGGGGCCGGGCGTGCAGGCGGCGATCGAGGCCGCCGGAGCCAGCCTGCGGTTCCTGCCACCCTAGAGCCCGGATTATCAACCCAATCGAGATGGCGTTTTCCAAACTCAAGGCCCATCTCCGCCGCACCGCCGCCCGCACCCGCGACGGGCTTTGGGACAGGATCGGCTAACTCATCAATCAGGTCGCGCCCGCAGAATACGCCAACTTCTTCACCGCCGCTGGATAGGAGCCAGATTGACAGGAAAACGCTCTAGGACGCGAAGGCAGGACGTATCTTATCGCGCGGAAAAGCTCATAACGCGCCGAGGCCTGCCTCGCGCACCAAGATCGGCTGAAGGAACGTGCAAAATCCCTCGCAGATCAGACCTGTCTTCTCTTAAGCTCTGGAGAGGGCGCTCAACGTTCAAAGTGTTCTCGAAACTGCAGCGTGACAGGGCCACTACGTGTGAGTGAGCGCGTCGCGAAGCAACGCGCCACAACTAGCCAGTTTTGTGAACACTTTCAGTCAATAGCTTTGGAAATCAGGCGGAGGCAAGCTTCCGTAGCTTGCGGAAAAGGCGGCCGATCAAAGGTCTATCGAAAAGGGCGTAATACTTGCGCTGCAATCGATTTATTTTCGATGACCTTATCGCAGAAAGCTCGATATCTCTCAAAATTATCTCCCGGTTCAGAGCTTCCTCTCGGGAGCGATATTTTTCAGCCGCGACGCGGGGGAGTTCTTCGCTTCGTTGTAATAACTTGTCGTTCTGTTTGAGCGTGCGCTGATGGCTTTCCTTTTCATGCTCCAGTTGAACTCGGGTTTTTTTGAACATGTCCCGCAGTAGACGGAGTTCGGCGTCGCGACCCATATCTTCGCGCGAGCGCAACGTACTTGGTTCTGAAAACATGACATTTGGGAAGCGGGCTAGCGTGTAATCAAATACCGCTCGATTCTTGAAGTAACTATTCGCACTCATCTTGACATTGCGGCCAATCAAGGCAGACAAGACGCTCATGTGCAGGCGATCTGTTTCGATACGATCAAACTGGGAAATCAAGGTTGCCGCAGCTTGGAGGGGGGCGAGGCACTGAGCTGCTGTCTGCCACTGGATATCGTTGAAAAGTAGAGGAAAATCGAAGCTATGACGAGGAACCGTAGACTGGGTTGTTTCCTCGTCGCGACGAAGCATTTTTAGATCTGGATATACCCCCGCAATCTCGAACTGTGAGAAATGGCGAGGGTGAACGTAGAACGCGAGATCGTGGCACACGAATATCCGGTTTGACGGAAAGCCATTACGGATG
>Ga0157365_10000315_pt1 | contig 21563 bp, 19 predicted proteins | sample AttsexASBM3_FD_111478 | JGI IMG/M metagenome (GOLD analysis project Ga0157365, IMG submission 111478) | Fungus gardens microbial communities from leaf cutter ant in Ribeirão Preto, State of São Paulo, Brazil - Atta sexdens ASBM3 | ecosystem: Host-associated > Fungi > Mycelium > Unclassified ... | reverse complement strand
TGTACCAACGATCGTCGTGCTTGTCGTATTGTTAGTGTACAGGTCGAGCGTGCCGCCGCTTATGACAAGATTTTTCCCTGCGCTTGTATTTGCAAGAAGAGTTGCAGAAGCACCGCTTCCAATCGTCTGGTTCGCGAGAGTTGCACCGGAAGATACAACTTCTGTAGTGCCTGCACCGGAGAGCGTGCCGCCAGAAATAGTCGCTGCGTTCGTGATTGTACCGGTCAGGATAGTTGCGGCATCCGCGATTATGGACCCACCGGTGGAGATCGTGGCACCGCTGATCACAGCCCCAGATGTTGCACTCAGTACACCACTGCTGAATGCATATGCTGCCAGCACTGTCGAACCACTCTGAGCGTCGACGGTGCCACCATTAGCAATAAAGGGGTTATCGGCTGTTCCCCCGACGTAGACGTGCCTGATACCCCCGCTTTGAATCACTCCTTGATAGGAAGAGCCACCGCTAGAGATATAATCCTGTCCTGCGCTACCAACGACACCGTTGCGGACAATGCCACCGAAGCCAACATAACGTTGCCCACTGTTGCTTTGATCCTGGGTGGCCCCGCCGGATGAGACAACTTCTACGTCTCCATACACGAGAGCATTCGAAACCACTTGCCCAGAAGAAACTATATAAGTCGCAATTGCGTGTGCATCCTCAATCATCAGCCATGGAGCGTAATGTGAAAGCGTTCACGCTCTGGCCAAGTGAACTGTTTCACTGCAATTACCCGTCATCCGTATGGGGGCAGCGGCAATGAGAGGAAAAAACAAACACCCTTCAGGCATGAACTCAAGCTTTTTCCGATAAATCTTGGCATAAGATTTTAACGTTTTTTTTACACATGAACAAAAAAACAGGCCAAAAAAATATTTGGAGTTTGAAAAGTCTAGAAATAATCAGACATTTTTCTTTTTCCAATAAAAATCCGGAAATTAATGTATCCACCTAGAGGACCAGAATATTTCTTAATCATAAAAACCGATTCGCCGTAGCTTTGACGAGAACTTTGGATTCGAAATGGAGTCTGGAGATTTTTCGATTTAATCAAAATCGGAAATTCGCCCGCAAGTGATGAGAATTTGAAGAAAAATCAGATCAGATTTCATTTTGAAATTCAGAATGCTTTCAAGCATCGCTCTAGGTTCAGGATCCATTGATTTGAGTGCGGCAATCTGATTCAGGGTCTGTGGGGAGACTGAAGATGAGCGATCTGTTTTGGCTGACGGACGAACAAATGGAGCGTCTGCGGCCCTTTTTCCCAAAGAGCCATGGCAGAGCCCGCGTTGATGATTGCCGGGTGTTGAGCGGCATCATTTTTATCAATCGGAATGGCCTGCGCTGGCGTGATGCGCCCCGGGAATATGGTTCCCATAAGACGCTCTACAACCGTTGGAAGCGCTGGGGCGCCATGGGGATCTTCGCACAAATGACGGACGGGCTGGTTGCCGGAAAGGCAAAGCCCCAGACCAACATGATTGATGCGGCGTATCTCAAGGCACACCGCACGGCTTCGAGCCTGCGGCTAAAAAAGGGGATCCAGGTCGCCTGATCGGCCGAACCAAAGGTGGCATGAACACGAAGCCGCATGCGATCACTGAGCAAAACGGACGAGCGCTGAGCTTTTTCATGACTGCGGGGCAGATCAGCGATTATACCGGCGCCGCTGCCTTTCTGGACAGTCTTCCTGCAGCATAATGGATGCTGGGAGATCGCGGGTATGATGCCGACTGGTTCAGGGCCGCCCTGGAAGAGAAAGGGATAAAGCCCTGCATTCCAGGACAGGTCTCCCATGGGAGACCTGTCAGATACGACAGGCGAAAATATAAACGCCGCAACCGCATCGAAATCATGTTTGGAAGGCTCAAGGACTGGCGGCTACTCGCAACCCGCTACGACAGATGCCCGACCGTCTTCTTCTCAGCCATCTGCCTCGCCGCAACCGTCATGTTCTGGCTATAAGTCCTGAGCCTAACGAAATTTATCGTTATCAACCTGATAATGTGTCTTCAGAGCGTGAAGTTGACACGTCCGTAGTAGTATCCGCCCGTCATCGACACCTGTGAAGAGAAGGTGTCATACGGATTTCCACCCAACTGGTTCAGTTCGCCAGGCAGCTTACGTGGACGAATATTAAACACATTATTTGCACCTACCGCGACATGCCAACGCGAATTTACCCGGTAACCGATCTCAAGATCCGTCAGTCAACGCGGCGAGTTCTTGAACTGCGCAAAGCAACTGCTGGATTGCGAAAGCTGCTTACCATCAATTGGGCAGATCGCAGCAGTCGGTGTCCAGTCCTGATACGTCATCATGTCAGTTGTCTCACCGTAGCGCGTTTGACGAACATTGATGTCCCATTTCCCAACTGTCCACAATGCGTTCAGGATAATCTTGCTACGTGGATAAGCTGTGGTGAGATAGGCGATATTTTGCGCGTTTAGTAGCGGTGAGCCTGTTGAAGACATGCCATTATGTGTCAGACGCGTGCGATTCAGATCCAACGCCATGGAAAGCGTGAGATTACCGTACCGATGCATGCGGAACATGTAATCCGCTTTGATATCAAGGCCCTGGGTACGCGTGCTGGCACCATTGGTAAAGTAATAGGTCTGAACAGAGATTTCAGAAAGCTGTGTGAGGGCTGGCAAGGAAACTCCCATTCCTTCAAGAGCGGCGATGGCAGGAGCACCCGTCACATTACCACCTTGCACGACACGATCCCGGATGTTGATCTGGTAGACGTCTGTTTCGATGTGGAACCCGTCAATGGGTTCCAGCACGATACCGCCCGTCGCACTTGTGGAACGTTCCGGCTTCAGAGGAGAAGCGCCTGTGGCCCGTGCTTCGGAAGAAGAAACCGGAAGCAGTCCCAGCACCGACGTTGGGCCGACGTTAATCGCACTATAGTGCTGTTCCGCCATTGTCGGTGCACGGAACCCGTTGCTGATCGTCGCACGTAGACCAATACGGCGTGTGATGTCATAGCGGGTCGAGATCTTGCCGTTCTCGGTATTGCCAACATCCGTATAGTGTTCAAAACGACCTGCGAAATCCAGATCCCAGTTCTTGAGCGGGTGGAAATCACCATCCAGATATGCGGCCCAGACGTCACGATCCCACTTACCCGCATCCTGCGGTGTCAGACCCGCAAGAGCTGATGTTCCGCCATATTCGTAAGACGCTGGCTCGCCTGCGAGAATGGTATACTGCTCAAGCCGGTGTTCACCACCAAAGGCAAGCGTCATCGGCACAACATTCGCGATCTTGAAGTTGCGACGAAAATCGAGGTTGTTGGTCCACTGCGCAAGGCGGAAATTGGATGTCCGCACCGTGGTTGGGCTGTAGCCCGTTGCAGCGTACATGTTCGGGTTGGTCGTGTTCTGGTTGGAGATCTTGTCGAGATCCTCACCCCAGGTGCTACTCAGATCCCAGTCAAACCCAAAGAAGTGACGTCCTTTCAGACCGAGGGTCGCCGCATAGTCGTTTTCATCGATCGTCTCGAGGGGGGAATAACCAGATGGAAACAGTTCCGGATTACTGGCGCTACTACCCGACGGAACACGGTAGTTTTCATAGGCTTCTGCGTGACGATGCGCATATGTGACCTGGCCATAGAAATCGACATTGTCAGTCAGTTTTTTGCCAAAATCGATCCCAAGGTTTTCACGTGTTTCCTCAGGTGTACTCATGATTTTGTTGGAATTTTTGGGAACCTTGACTGACCCCGTGTACAGCTCATTTGCAGCACCCGCAGGCACATAACCTGCCAGTCGGTTGTCCACCGTGTTCGTCACAAAATGGTCCGTGTGATACACTTGACCGGAAATGTGCATATAGCCATCCCGACCGAGCTTCAAACCGCCGTCGGCGTTGAGCTGATACTGCCAACCATCGCCATTATAAGCATTTGCACCAGTCTGGGCGCTCATGCTCAGACCGTGATCCTGCTTCTTGGTAATAATGTTCACAACGCCTGCAATGGCGTCAGAGCCATACATTGCGGCCGCACCGTCTTCCAAGACTTCGATATGATCGATCATGTTCGCCGGGATCATGTTCAAATCGACTGGCGTAGCACCGAAATTCGGACCGGCATCAGCGTTGATGTTTGCTGTGGTATGACGACGCTTGCCATCCAGAAGAACCAGGACCTGATTTGGGTTCAGACCCCGCATCCGGATGAAGGATGTCAGGGCGCCTGCATCATTTCCCATCGTGCTCATATTGATAGACGGATAAGTCTTCGCCAGCGCGTCGGCCAGGTTCATCTGCCCTGAGCGGCGTAGCGTTGCACTTGAGAGAACAGTAATCGGGTTTGTGCTTTGACGGGCATGGCGATTTGTGGCGTGCGTCCCCGTGACAATCAGCCCCTCTTCTCCACCCGAGACGGACTTCACCTGCCGACTGCGCATTGCATCTTTCTGAACTGCAGCCCGGCCTGCTGCCTTTGCCTGCGATTTGTGCACGGGCGTCTTCAGCTGATCCGCCGGCGCCTTTGTCGTAGCGGCCATAACTGAGCCGGTACTGAAACTGACAGAGAGGAAGGTGGAATAAAGCGCAAGTTTCCTGATATTCATGATCGGCTCCATTGCCCTGCCCGCGCAGGGATATCAGTCGTTTTTTTTTTCAGAGGCGATGGAACAGAGGCTGCAAAGCCCCATATCACACCGGGTATTTAAAAAGTCTGGGAAGTCACGCAGCGGTGGGACTCAAAAGCCGCATAAGAGCGCCCGCAACCACCTTTGTCGCGCGCCGCAGATCTTCCAGGACCACATGTTCATTGGCTCTGTGCCCATTCGCATCCTGCAGACGACGTGGACCAGCGCCATACAGAACGGTGGGACAACCTGCATTGCTGTAGATCCGCGCATCCGTGAAAAGCGGCATTCCCTTTTTACTGATGCGCTCTCCAAACACAGCCTCTGCAGCATCCTGCAATGCGTGGATCAATGGAGCCTGCCCCTCGTTTGGAACCAGCGGCAACGCCAGAAGATGTTGCGACACAATGCACTCCACACCAGCAACTTCACTGGCGGCCCGCGTGATGACGCGACGCAGTTCTGCTTCCACGTCATCCGCCTGCTCATCAGGCAATATGCGGCGTTCCAAACGAAATCTCGCCTGCGCTGGCACCACATTTGCCGCAACGCCACCTTCGATCGTTCCGATCACCAGCGTGGGAGCATCAATACCCTCAATAGAACTATGATGCCCGGAGAGCTTATCTCGATATGCGTACAGCGCAGACATAACGCGGCAGGCCGCTTCAATCGCATCGGCACCGGTTTCAGGCCACGCAGAATGGGCGGCGCGCCCCGTAAAAGCGACATCCAGCTGAAGGCTGCCGTTATGCGCGATCATCACGTCATACGTAAAACCAGCGCTCACCACATAGTCTGGCCTGCTCAATCCTTCTGCCAAAAGCCAGCCAGGTCCCACATGACCGCCGATCTCCTCGTCATACGTCAGATGAAGTTCAATTGTGCCCGAAACATTGGCACAGGCTTCTTTCAAAGCACGGAGAGCAAAGGCATATGTCGCGAAATCTGATTTTGAAACTGCGGCGCCACGTCCATAGAGCCGGCCCTCTTCAATCACTCCCGCGTAAGGATCATGGATCCAACCTTCCCCGGGTGGCACCACATCCCCATGCGCGTTAAGCGCGACCACCGGCCCTGATCCATCTCCAAAGCGTTCCCGAATGATCAGGTTGGTAGCGCTCTTCATACCGTGCCGCTCTACGAAATCCTGCGGAACGGTATGTCGCTCAACTTTAAAGCCCAGCTCTTCCAGTAACCCAGCTGAAAAAACGGCATGTGGGGCGCAGTCTCCAGGGGGATTATCGGACGGCACACTTACAAGCTTTTGCAGGAAGGGCACCTGCGCATGGTCAAAGTCACGATCGATGACGCTGCCAAGACAGTCGGTGGCCGTCTTTTCGTAACAGGAATCGTTTTCCGACATACCGCCCCCATTGAGCATTCAATATGCCCTCAGTTCATATTCCTTTTGTATACCGAATGAATTCGATCTTGAAGTGGAATGTTACGGCTATCTGAATTTTTTTTGTGATTGCTATCAGGACGCTTCGTATCGAAGGAAAACCTGCGCCCGCTCTGAGCAGCGTCCCGCAAAAAAATCAGCCGCGCGGCAATCATCCACGATCTCCCCCGCATCCACGAACAGGATCCGCGTCGCTACCTGTCGTGCGAATCCCATTTCGTGCGTCACACACATCATGGTCATTCCTTCACGGGCGAGTTCCGTCATGACCTGAAGCACTTCCTGAACCATCTCTGGATCCAGGGCGGAAGTTGGTTCATCGAACAGCATCACATCCGGCCGCATCGCCAGAGCACGCGCAATAGCGGCACGCTGCTGCTGGCCGCCAGAAAGCGCGATGGGATACTTGTTCGCGTGTCGTTCCAGCCCCACCCGACGTAGGAGCGTTTCCGCCAGAGCCTGGATTTCGGTCGTCTCCCGTTTCTGAACGATACGCGGGGCAAGCATGATGTTCTGTAGAATGGTCAGATGGGAAAACAGTTCGAAACTCTGAAACACCATCCCGGCTTTTGCCCGCAACATCGAATGATCTGTGCCCTCAGACCGCACAGCGGTTCCATCCACATAAATTTGGCCGCTCTCAAATGTCTCGAGCGCATTGATACATTTGATAAGTGTGGACTTCCCCGACCCTGAAGGGCCACAGACGACAACCACCTCTCCTTTTTCTATTTTTGCCGAACAGCCTCTGAGGACCTGAAAAGAGCCATAAGACTTCGTCACATTCTCAAGTGTGATCATGATGGCTCTCCATAAAAGCGGTTTGGGGAAAAAATCTTCAGATCAGGCCGCTCGCAGCGTCCCATAAGCATGTCCGCAATGTGCCGGCCCATTGCGGGTGCAAGCGTCACACCATTGGCTGTCACCGCCGTAAAAAATCCCGGAACATCAGGGCTTTCACCTAAAATTGGCGCGCCATCCACATCAATATTCATGGCTGCCCAGCTACGGACAACATTCACCGCGCCCAGTGCGGGTATCAGGCGCTGAGCAACCCACAGGTTACCTTCCAGATTTTCCCTCAATGGGCGTGGATGACCGTGCACAGGATCCAGACCTGCACTCCATCCGCCTCCGATCAGCAGGGAGCCATTTGCAGCCTGTTTGAGCGTAAGATGACGACTTGCATGCGCGAGAAGTGAGTTCACCAGGGGTGCAACAGGTTCTGTAACGATCATCTGCAACGGTGCTCCGAATACGGGTAGCTGCCGTCCGACAAGCCCTGCAACTTCTCCAGCGTACGCTCCCGCGGCATTCACGATCGCGCCTGCCGACCACATCCGCTCACCTGCCTGAACTTTGAACCGCTCCCCCATACGTTCGATTGTGGAAAGTGGTGTTAGTTCTTCGATGCGCACCCCTGCCTGACGCGCCCGGGCCAAGACAGCCTGTGTCGCGACCATCGGATTGATCTTCCCCTCCTCGGAACAATATGCGCCGCCAAGAAATCCGTTTCGAAGGGTGGGTTCGATCCGTTGCAGTTCGTCTGCATCCACGATCCGCGCATCCACACCCAGAGACTGTTCGATAGCTACTTTGCTGCGTAGTCGCGCCATGTCAGCGTCGGTTTCCGCAACCACAAGTCCCCCGCAGACCTTGATTTCCAAGTCCCTGCCGAGCTGGGTTCGGAGCTCTTCCCACATCCGGATAGACTCCCGCTGCAAGGCCAGCGTTCGTGCGGGCATGGAAGGCCCGTCATTATCGGCACTCGAATCAAATGCCATTAACTGGGCATGGAGACTTCCCGCATTTCCACCTGACGCCAGTGCTCCGGCACGTCCCCGTTCCAGAACCACAACTGACTTTCCAGCTTCAACCAGAAACAAGGCGGCGAAAAGCCCGACGATCCCGGCCCCGACTACCACAACATCCACAGCGTCGCAGGGAGTATCTGGCATCTTTGAATGGATACCCAAAGCCGAAGAGATGGCCACACGCCGGTGCCCACGCCATTCAGGTTTCTGGCGCGCGAGTGCGGCTACTGGCACTGGACGCAAGGGAATTTGTGGCGCCGTGAAATCGTGCTCATTTGTAGGCACCGGCAGCATTGTCGTCAGGGATGACTGACAGAAGCGTCCCTGACAGCGCCCCATTCCCGCTCGTGTCGCTCGCTTGAGAGAGGCGATGTCCTGGATGTTATCTTCTGATATTCGCGCACGGACTGTTGCTGCCGTCACGCACTCGCAGCGGCAGAGAATGGTCTGGTCATCAGGCGCCGGGAGCATGACTGCGGGCTTGTAGAGCTTCCAGAGTAAGGACTGAAACTGCTCGTACCGGGAATAAAGACGACGGCTATGCTTCAATCCCGGAGAATTGTCGCGCCCTGCACCCGCGAGAAGTCTGACCGCACAAAGCTTTCCTTGAGCCTGCGCGAGAAACGCCCCTCCAAAACGTCCTGCTTCTCCAATGATTGAGACATCCGGCTGATCATTCCTACCATCGGGTGTTCGGCCCGTTTCCGGGTGAACAACAGGCCAGTCCCGGACCTGCTGGCGACAACCAAGAAGCCTCGGTAATTCTCCCGCTGGCACGAACCCATCCCCGAGACAGACCGTCTCTACATTTAACCAATTTTCCTGGCCGTTTTCATGGCGTACACAGGCCCGCTCTACCCGCTCATCACCTTCAATACGCGTCACCACACTCCCCCAGAGGAGAGGAACCCCGGCCCGGCGCAAAGTCAGCAGATGCTGCATCCCAGCTATGGCCAATCGGGGCGACGCCACAGACAGACGCCCCGCCAGTATCGGCCGTTGCATAGGCTCAGGAGCGCCCTCCACGACAGCCGCAACGTTCGCACCTTTCTTCACCAACTCCGCAGCGAGCTGAAGATTGAGCGGCCCATTTCCTGCAATCACGATTGGACCAGAAGGCAATGTTTCATAAGCCCGGAGCAGCGTCTGCGCTGCCCCCGTCGTCAGGACACCCGGAAGAGTCCATCCTGGGCGTGGTCTGGGTGTTTCCTGCCCACCCGTTGCAATGACAATCTGCTTCGGCCGAACATAGAAGGCCTCACCGCCCCTCAGGCCCCCAATGATGAGCTTCCCGTCTTCGCGATATGCACTCCACACAAGCGTGTCAGGCCATACCCGTGCGCCACTCTGACGAACGGCCTCAATAAGTGCCGAGCCCCGCTGTCCCTGAGCATCCTGCGCGCGGGGATGAATGGCATTCTGCTTGAAATACTGCCCACCCAGGAGGTGGCGCTCATCAAGCAGCAGAACATCCAGTCCACCCCTCGCCAGTTCCATGGTTGCAGCCAAGCCGGCTGGCCCTGCTCCAATCACCAGAACATCACAGGAATGTTCAGCTAAAGAGACCTCTCCGGCATCAGAATGTTCATCAGCCAGCACACGCGCTGTTGCAGCATCCGGAACACGCGCGTTACGTCGGACAGTCATTCCGTCACGAACAGGCGTCATGCAGCCCCGGACCGACATTTGACCGTCTACATCCAGAAGACACTCCTGACACGCGCCGATCCCACAGAAAGGCCCCCGCTCCGAGCCATCAGGTGCAGTTCGATGGACAAGCTTTCCAGCCGCAAGCAAGGCCGCGGTCAGGGTCTGCCCACGCTTCGCGGAAACCGTATCGCCCTCGAACGTGAAACTCTGCTGCTCCGACATCAGCGGGCATCCTGCGAACTGATCGGCAGTTCCATAACCGCTTCAGGGATCACGCGCTGCTGACGACGATAAGGACGCTCTGCAAAATGTTCGATCCGCCGTTGGAAAAAATCCCAGGCTGTCGTCATCAGCAGGTAATACAGTGCCGCTACCGAGAACAGTTCCAACACCATGAACTGATCCTGAACCAGAATTTGGCTCCGTTGCATCAGTTCTTCCATGGAAATGACGGACGTCACACTCGTGGTCTTGAGGAGACCATTTACAGAGTTTCCAAGCGGCGGAATGATAAGGCGAAACGCCTGCGGAAAAGCAATGCGCCAGGCGATCTGTCGCTCGCTCATCCCAAGAGCACGCGCCGCAGCAATCTGCCCTACAGGAACGGCATTAAGGCCCGCGCGGATGATCTCCGCCAGATAGGCCGCTTCGTTGAGTGTCAGTCCGATAATTGAACACGCCATCACGCTCAGGCGAATATCCAGCTTCGGCAAGCCAGCATAAATTACCACGAGCTGTACCAGAAGCGGCGTGCCCCGGAAAAACCACACGTAAAATCGCGCGGGCCATGAAAACCAGGGCTGCGGTGAACGCTTCATGACCGCGATCAGCAATCCCAGGAAAAAGCCCAGCACCATTGATACGGCGGTCATACCCAGCGTGAGCAATGCGCCACGAAAGATATACGGGCTTCCAAGATAAGTAAAAAAGCCGTGCCAGCTCCAGATTTGCATATGGATGCCCCGTTTTAGCGTGTTGTTAAGTCAGCGTGCTTTGGCAGGATCGGGCATTCCGGAGACTGTAATATGCCCCGGAAATGGCATGACACCGTAAGGCGCCATGAGATGCTCCAGTGTTCCGTCTTCCCGCATATCTTCCAGTACCGCAGCCACTTGGCGCGCCAGATCCGGATCACGTAGCGCCAGCGCAACGGGCGTTGGATACAGCCCCGTCAGAACGGGCCTTACACCTCCCTGCTCCGCGTTGCGCCTCGCTACAGCATCAATGGAGAGAACTGCGGTGACCTGTCTTGCTCGCAGACCTGCAAATGCAATGCCGACGTTCTGAAACGTCTTGATTTCAAGGCCCGGTCGCCCGGCCGCCCGCAAAGCGTCATCAGCTTCACGGGCATGACGCTCTTCAATGCCGCCCATTTCCACCCCGACCGACATTCCCGAGAGATCTTCGATCCGGCTGAGATGCAGTGCTGCATTTTCATTGAGCGAAACACTGATCGCCTGAATTTCGTAGGGGATCATGTGCATCAGCTTTGCTCGCTGAGGTGTATAAAACATGCCCGTGTTGATGATGTCCCAGCGTTTTTCCAGCAGGCCCAGCGTCAATTGTGCAAAAGACGTGGACAGCACAACGGGCCGGAGACAAAGCCTACGGGCCAGTTCGTCACCCAACTGCATCCGCATTCCGGTGATCCTGCCGTCGACCGTCACGTATTGCAGGGGCGGCAACGTCGGATTGGTTGCCATGACCAACTGTCCCTGGGAAATCAGACCCTTGGTCGCAGGGCATGATGCTGCATGAGCTGTCATCGACAACGTCATGGAATACAGGGCAGCGCAAAGCTGCCCTGTATTCCATAGCCGCCGGGATAACCTGCTCTCAGACACTTTCTTCAAACCGGAGGTCCAGATCCCGCACGATCTGAAGCGCACGTGCATCATCTGCCTCTGGCAGAGGCAAGCGCGGGGCACGTGGGCCGCCAACATCCAGTCCCATGTGCTTCAGGAGAGCCTTTGTTCCCGCCACATAACCCTGTCCCCCAACGAACTGGATCAGCGGCACATGGCGGAAATACATCTCCCTGGCCTTACCAATGTCACGATATCCGTCGCAGAGATTGAAGATATCGCTCATGACTTTCGGGGCGACATTGGATGCCACCGCTACCCAGCCGATAGCCCCTTCCAGGAAGCTCTCAAAGCCCATGATGCCACCGAAAACCGACAGACGATCACCACACAGTCGGATGATATCCCGCACACGGGTCACATCCATCGTGGATTCCTTGATCAGACAGCAGTTGTCGATATGCGAGAGCCGCGCCACCAGTTCCGGTTTCAGATCCACATTTGCCGTCGCCGGATTGTTGTAGAGCATGATCGGCAGCCCGATCGCATCCGAAATACGCCGATAATGAACGAACAGTTCATCATCGGTCGGGGTGGAATAGAACGGGGGAATGATCATGACACCGTCCGCACCCAGCCGCTCGGCCTCCTGGCTGTAACGGATCACGTCATAGGTATTTTCTGCTCCAGTGCCGATGAATACCGGAACGCGACCAGCGGCCTGATCGATCACCGTCTGAGCCACAAGCGTCCGCTCGTCATCAGTCAGGGACAGAAATTCTCCAGTCGAACCCAAAGGGATAAGACCGGCAATTCCCTGGGCAATCTGCCAGTCAGTGAACCGTCGCAGACCTGAAACATCAACACGTCCCTCGCTATCATAGGGCGTGATCATCACGGTATAGGTTCCGCGGAACTTCATCGATTTTTCCTTTATTGAGGGAGACATCAGAACTGCGGCTCCCGGAAGCCCTGAGGCGAGCCACCGGCGGCTGCTCCGCTTTCCGGGTCATCGCTGTGAGTGTTCATGAATGCCGCAATATCAGGGGTCTGCGAGGACTGCCCCCGACCATGTCCGAGCGCCCGGACATGACCCGCCTCCAGAAGAACAATCCTGTCCGACAGGGAGGCGACGACACCCATCGCATGAGACACCTGAATGATCGTCATGCCGTCACGTGCAAGATCACGCAGGAGACTGCTGACCTCCTGAACCTTCCGCGGATCCAGCGCAGAAGTCGGCTCATCCAGAAGCAGAAGTGCAGGCCGAAGCATAAGAGCCCGAGCAATGGCAACGCGCTGTTTCTGCCCACCAGACAAATCGTCAGGAAGGACATTCGCCTTGTCCGCCAGACCGAGCTTTTCCAAAAGCTCGTGAGCCTCATGCTCAGCCTCACGATGCGTCCGCTTTGCCACGACGGTGGGCGCAAGGGTGAGATTTCGCAACACCGACATATGACCGAACAGGCCAAACTGCTGAAATACGATCGCAGCCTGCGCGCGGAGGACTTTTGCGGAACCGGGCTCCGACATGTTTACCATGCATCCGTCCACGGTCATACGTCCGCACTCTACGGACTGTAGGCCGATCAGCGTTCGCAACAGCGTGGTCTTTCCCGATCCCGAAGGTCCGATGAAACTGACGATCTCTCCGCGTTCCGCCGTAAACCCGACGTCGCGAAGCGTCTCAGTCTTTCCATGTCGGACGCAGACGTCCCGAACATCAATGTACGGCAATGCGCTTCTCCAGAAGACGGCTTAGACAGGTCAGCGGATAGGAAATCGTGAAATAGAGCAGCAGCACGGCACAGAAGACCTGCGCTGAAGGAAGCCCTCGCCCGGAAAGGATCACCCCGGCCTGACTGAGCTCCACAACACCGATCTGAGACGCCAGCGCAGTGTCCTTGATGAACAGCACCAGATATCCAATGGCCGGCGGCAGGACGGCCGACATTGCCTGAGGCACGATGACATATCGCCACCGCGCCCAGAGCGGCAGGTCCAGGGTCAGTGCAGCTTCAACCTGCTCAACCGGGACTGTAAGGATCCCACCGTGCAGTATTTCGCTCAGATACGCTGCCGCAATGAGCCCGATCGAACCAATCGCCACAACTGTTGCCGATACATCCACACCGGCCATACCAGTACAGAAAAATACGATATAAAGGGTTACGATGAATGGGATACGGCGAATGATCTGGACATACGCAACGGCCAATAGTCGTAGCGGCAGTAGCGCCTTGCCGCCCGAAAGACGGAGCGCCGTCAGAATCACAGCACCGTCAACGCCCATCAGACCCCCACCGACAGACAGGATGATCGTCCGCAGCAAGGCCTGAAGCAAAAGGCTGGTGTCATAATGTGAGAACGCAATCATACCATGCGCTCCAATCCACGGCGGCACAGCATGAAGATCCCAGCCAGAGCAAAGGAGAGCACGGCATAGAGCGCTCCTGTTACAAGCATGACCTCAAGAATTCGGAAGGTGGTCGATCCAATGTCGTAGGCGCGGCCCGTAAGATCTTCGACCCCGAAGATTGACGCCATCGCACTACCCAGGATCATGATCTGAAAATGATTGGCCAACGCCGGGAACATTGTGCGGCCCACATGCGGCAGGATAACCCGGAGGTAAGTCTGCCGCCGGTTCAGCCCAAGCGTAAGCGCAACCTCATGATAAACGGACGGAACCCTCGACATGCCGGCCCCCAGGATATCCGCCAGATAAGCCGCAGCATTCAGCGTCATCCCTATAACAACGGACAGGAAAGGCGAAACCATTACGCCCATCAAAGGCAGGCAATAGAAAACGGCAAAGATCTGGGAAAGCTGAGGCGTATTGGTCAGCGCCGTGCTGTATCCACGGCTCATCCGCCGCCAGACACCTCTATTTTCGAAACGAACTACGACGAGCAATACTGCGAGAGACAGCCCCAGCCCAAAGGCCAGCGCCGCGATCAGGATTGTGATCCAGACACCCCCCAGCAAATAAGGCAAGCGCACCAGGACGGGATGAAAATCCAATCGGTTCATGGCGCCCTCTGATCTGTGCCAGGATCGAACCATTTACGATGGATGGCCTCAAGCCGGCCATTTGCTTCCATCTTTTCCAGCAGATGATCGACATCTGAACGCAATGTCACATCCTGAGGAGAAAGACCTATGCAGTCGTCTCCTACCGGCGGAGCGAACCCCCGAATGACTCTCCACTGCACCTGGGGCTGGGTAGGCAGGTAATGACCGACATATTCGATCACGTCGACCATTGCGTCTCCCCGCCCTTGCGCGAGAGCACGGATTGCATCGACATAACTGTCTAACAGCAGCATTGATGCCTTTGGAGCGTGTTCGCGCAGATAGGCCACAGCCGTCGAACCTCGCACCTCCACGAGCTGATGTGCGCCGGAAGTCAGATCTCCGAAAGACATAATTTTTCGTTCAAACGGGGAAATGATCGCAAATTGCTCGGAATAGAGAGGGCGCGAAAATGCGATGACCTCAGCCCTCTCAGGCGTTCGCGTCAGGCCGCCAAGCACAATATCAACTTTGCCCGCCAGCAGGTAAGGGATGCGGCCACTCGATGAGAGCGTGACAAAACGCGGTTCAACACCCAGCCCGGCCGCAATAGCCCGCCCGATATCTATGTCGTAACCAGCGAGTTCGTTGCGGGCATCGTACTCCCCCAGCGGCGGAAGCCCCGGTTCCACACCGATATTGATATGTCCGCTTTCGCGAATAACTGCACTCCCTCTTGCATCAGCATTGCCAGGCAGAAGAACACTGCAGGCAGCGCAGAACCCTAAAAACAGACTGGTCCGGATCGCTTTCAAAAAGGTTTCTCCGATGCTCTGCGACTTTAGGGTTGCGGTTACCAGATCACTGATCTAATTCGAATATACGTTATGTATACGATAGAAAACCCTTTGGAAGAAATTTCTTCTCCGGACCGATCCGAATGAGCAATGGACCCTCTCCTGTGACCTTCACTTACCTGACTCAAACGATTGAAGGTTTTGAAGGAGAACCTGTGGCCGCAGCCCTCCGCCGCGCAGGCATTCTTGAGCTCGGGCGGTCAGGAATCGACAACAGTTCCCGTGGTGCTTTCTGCTTCATGGGAAGCTGTCAGGAATGTCGTATCCGGATCAACGGCACAGTTGCTTACGCCTGCAAGGCTCCTGTTTTCTCGAACATGACGATCACGCCCTATGCCCAGTCCTGATTTCTCCCCCGTCACCGTCATCGGTGGAGGCATCGCTGGCAGTACAGCGGCCATTGCGCTTTCCCGACACGGACTGCCCGTCACGCTTATCGACGAACAATCCGAGGCGGGGGGGCAGATCTTCAGAGCTCCCTCACCTTATGCCCGCCAAACCGTACCACCGAATCACGAATTCAGCGGTGGCGATACCCTTCGTGGAAAGCTGGCAGCTTCTGACGTTACAGTGCGCCTTGGAACAAGGGTCTGGGGTCTGTCACCCAGCCTGACGCTGGACCTTATCGGTTCTGACGGCATGAGCCAGCTTCCACCTTCGACAGTTGTGGTCGCCAACGGTGCGACAGAGCGCTTTTTTCCATTTCCGGGATGGACGACCCCTCGCATCACAGGCCTTGCAGGGGCCAGCATCCTGATGCGCAATGGTGGAACGCTGCCGGGTCAGACAGTCGTGGTCGCTGGCTCGGGGCCACTGCTGTTTTCTGTAGCCCATCAGGTTCTGGAGCTCGGTGGCAAGGTTGCTGCTATCGTAGATGCAGGCAGTCGCACCGACTGGTTTCGTCTGGGCGCCATGCTCGCACTCGATCCCTCTCGCATGGCCCAGGCACTCTCTTGGATGCGGCAATTACGCAAAGCCGGAATTCCAATTCATCACCGATCCTTTCTGTCGTCTGCACAGGAAACCGAAAGTGGCCTGCTTTTGACAGTGAGTGAAATGGATCATCCCCAGCGCCGCCATCTCTATGCCGCCGAGACCGCGGCCTGCGGCTATGGCCTCAAACCCTCGACGCTGATTACGCGATCAGCTGGCGTTCAGCACCATCACGACGTGCTTGGGGGGTATCTTGAACCCATCACGGATGTTGCCGGACGTACAAGCCGTCCCGATCTGTACGTTACAGGCGACGCCGCAGGAATCCGCGGCATGGCTGTCGCCCGTCTGCGCGGACTTGTCACGGCCCATGCCCTGGCTCAGGATCGCGGTCTGATTTCGTCAGCCACATATGAAAGTCTGACCAGAACTCCACGTCGACAGCTTCGCCGCCTTGATGCCGTCTCTCGCCGGATGCTTCCGTTGATGAACGCTGGCCGAGAACTTGCCGCAAGCGTGCATGACGACACCATTGTCTGCCGATGCGAACGCGTAACCGCAGCAACCCTGCGATCGGCCATCCATTCCGGCGCCAAGGACCTGAACCAGCTCAAGGCTTGGACACGCTGCGGGATGGGGCCGTGTCAGGGGCGAATGTGTGAAGACAGTGCACGAAATCTCGTTACTGGCACATGCAAAAACACGCCTGAGGACGCAGGGAGTTTCACTGCGCGCATGCCGTTCTTCCCCCTCCCCCTGACCTCCGTGACCGGCACCTTCGATTATTCCGACATTCCCTTGCCAAAGGCTGCTCCCCTATGACCGTCGCGCTGCATGAAAAACCAGCCGTGTATGACGCCGTCATTGTTGGCGCAGGCGTCATGGGAGCTACGACCGCCCTGTTCCTGGCGCGTGCCGGCCTGAACGTTGCCATGATTGACAGGCAGGACATGTTCCGTGCCGCTTCGGGCGTCAACGCCGGGACATTGACCTTGCATATGACCCGTGCGCAGCTCATTCCCCATGCCATTCGTGGGCGGGAAATGTGGCTTAACAGCGCCGAATGGCTCGGTGAAGATGTTGGCGCCCTTGCAACGCCTGGCCTGTCGATGGCGTTTACCGAAGCCGAAGAAGATCTCCTGCGTCAACGCGCCCGTGTCCGGCAGGAGATGGGGGCTCCGATAGAAATCGTTTCTCCCAAACGCGCCATTAGCATCGAGCCTGGTATCAATCCCGGTTTGCGTGCTGCCGCCTATTGCGCGCTGGATGGTCATATCCCGACCTATCGTGTGGGAGGAGCTTATGCCCGTGCGCTGAAACAGGCAGGCGTCACGCTCATCGAAAACGCTGCCGTTGAAACCATCGCTTCATCAGGTGGTCAGGGTTATGAAATTCGACTGGCCAATCGGAACCAAGCTGTCCACGCACATCGTGTCGTCCTGAGCACGGGGGCGTGGCTGGAAAAGATGCTCGGCTGGTTCGGCCATGACATTCCGATCCGCTGTCTTATCAACCAGCTCGTTGTTACGGAAACGCTTTCTCCCGTTATGAATAGTGTCCTCAGCATTGCCAATGGACTGCTCTCTCTCAAGCAGTTTGCCAACGGCAGCGTGCTCATCGGGGGCGGCTGGCAGGGTGAAGGTAATATTCATGACGGTGGCACTCGCGTCATTCCCGAAAACCTTCAGGGGAATGTTCGTCTTGCCCAGCATGTCGTTCCACAGCTGAACACTGCGCAGATCCTCCGGGTCTGGCTTGGCCTGGAATCCGAAACACCGGACGCCATGCCTCTGATTGGCCCCCTCACACGTGATGATAACGCGTTCGTTGTGGGCTGCGTCCATTCTGGCTTCACCAGCGGTCCTTATATGGGCCGCCTGCTGGCGGAGCGCATTCTCGGCGCAGATCCTGACCTGACTGCTTTTGACCCATATCGTTTCTCCTCCTCTCCAGCCACCGGATCCCAGCCATGATTCCCGCTTCTCCCGCACCTTTCCGGGGCGTTTACGCTGCTACACTGGTGCCCTTTCTGGCCGACGGAACGCTGGACGAGACTCTTTTCTGCGAGCATCTCACAGATTGTACGGGCCATGCGGGCATCGTAGGCATTCTGTGCAACGGACATGCTGGCGAAAATCATCTTCTGACACGCGCAGAAAAACGCCGGGTGGTGGAACTGGCTGCGGAGACCATTGGCGCGAACCGCATCATCGTTTCAGGCGTCCTTTCGGAAGACCTGAATGAAGCCTGTGACCACGCCCGTGACGCCGTAGCCGCTGGCGCAGATGCCCTCTTGGTATTTCCGCCGTTCTCCTGGGCGGTCTCGCAGGACGCAGAGGCCATTATTGCTCATCACACTGCCATCTGTAATGCAGTCGATGTACCCATCATGCTTTACCAGTCATCGATTGGAAGTGGAGGCATGGCCTACTCCATCCCCATCCTTGAAGCACTTCTTCGCCTGCCGAAGGTTGTCGCCGTCAAAGAAGGAAGCTGGGAGGCCAACGCCTATGACCGTCACCGCAGGCTGGCCGCACGCGTTGCACCCCATGTGGACGTCATGGCCTCAGGTGACGAGCATCTCCTTGCATGCTTTGCCATCGGCACGACAGGCAGCCTTGTCAGCCTTGCAGCGATCCTTCCCACTGCCATGAGCCGGCTGTTCCGTGCCGTTGAAGAAAATGATCTTCCTCTAGCACGCAAGATCCACGAGGCCGTTCAACCCCTTGCCAATCTGATCTACGGACGCCAGCCCGGAGGCCGCGCAACCCTGCGGCTGAAAGCCTGTCTGGTTATGCAAGGTAAATGGCCCTCCTGCCGAACCCGCAAGGCTTCTGATATCATCGCTCCTGAAGAATGGCAGGAACTGTCAGCCGCATTGGAAACTGCCATGACAGTGGAAGGACCCTAATGAGCGATTACATGGTAGCCGAACGTGAGCAAAATCTTGCGGAACTGGCTTACACGCAAATCAAACGCATGATCCTTGAAAAAAAACTGCCCAGCGGAATGTCCGTTGTGGAAGGGCGGCTTGCGGATCATCTCGAGATCTCGCGTACCCCTGTGCGCGAAGCGCTGATGCGCCTCGCCGCCAAGGATCTTCTTGTCAAACAGGGATCGCGCTCTTTTGCGGTTCGAAACGTTTCTGCCACTGAATTTTTTCAAGCCATCCACATCCGTGAAATTCTCGAAAGCGAAGCCATCAGCCTCTCTTTCGACAGGCTTGACCGGTGTGCACTCGAGGAGTTGCGTAGTGATATCGTAGAACTCGGCAAAACCCCGGACCAGACAGCCGCTCAGTGGCAACTAGATGACCGTCTACACCGGATGTTCCCCAGAGTTTCAGGCAATAGTGTCCTTCTACGCACCATTGATGAACTCCGCACCCTCACTCGTCTGTGTGAAGTAACCTACCCATTGGGGCGCGTTCCGTCTTCCACAACTGAGCATCTGGCTATTGTCGACGCGCTGCTTGCAGGCGATCGCGACGCCGCACGCGCAGCAATGGTCACACATCTGCGGAATGTCGCAGCCGACTGCATGGATATTCTCAGAGGCGGCTAATGCGCCTCATTACAAACAGGAAAAACCGTCATGACGACTTTTGACCTTGTGATCCGGAACGGCAAGATCGTTACCGCCACTGACACGTATATTGCCGATATCGGGATCAACGGTTCGAAGATTGTCGAAATCGGTTTTAATCTTGCTGGTCATGAAACAGTCGATGCCAGCGGTCTGCTTGTCATGCCTGGCGGCATCGACGGTCACTGCCACATCGAGCAGGTCGAGGCCGACGGCACGATCCATGAAGACGACTTTGTCTCAGCGACCGGCACGGCCCTCCTTGGTGGCACCACGACCGTTGTATGTTTTGCGTCCCACATCCCGGAAAAGGGACTGGTCGAACAGTTTGAAGACTATCGTGCTCGCGGGGCCAATTCCCGCATAGATTTCGCCATCCACCAGATCATCACCCGCACTGATGACAAAACTCTCAGAGAGGAAATCCCTGTCGTGGCCGAGCGCGGTGCAGCTGGTTTGAAGGTCTTCATGACCTATGACGATTTTCACCTTTCGGACGGGCAGTTCCTTCAGGTTCTGGAGGCCGCCCACCAAAGCAACATCATCGTTTCGGTTCACTGCGAGAACTATGACGCGATCCGTCACCTGATCCTGCGTCATCTGGAAGAAGGCCGGATTGAACCTCATGGTCATGCAACCTCTCGACCAGCAAGCGTCGAACGCGAAGCCACCTATCGCGCCATGACCATGAGTGAACTCGTAGATCAGGAAATCCAGATCTTTCACGTCTCCTGCCCTGAAGTTGCCGAGGAAATCAGTCGCGCTCAGTCACGCGGCGTAAAAGTCACGGCTGAAACCTGCCCGCATTATCTGACCCTGACGGAAGAAGCTCTGAAATACGACGGGTTCGAAGGCACAAAATACATCTGCAGCCCGCCTCTTCGTACACAGGCTCAGCAGGACGGTATGTGGCAGCATCTCCGCAACGGGGTCATCAGCATCATCTCATCGGATCATTGCGGTTACACCTTTGATGGCACTGTCGGGAAAGGTCGCCATGGCCGGGACGTAGATTTTTCCCTTATCCCCAATGGCATGCCAGGACTAGGAACACGTATGCCTGTCTTTTATGACGCTGCTATCAATAGTGGCAAATTAGCCCTGACTGATTTCGTGCGCTTGACTGCTACCACACCAGCAAAACGTTACGGCCTTTACCCCGAAAAAGGTACAATTGCCCCAGGTTCTGATGCTGATCTCATTTTGTGGGATCCGGAACGGATAGTAACAATCACCAATGACCTCTTCAAAAGCAACATCGATTATACCCCGTATGAGGGCCGCACAGTTCGAGGTTGGCCAGTAAAAGTCTTTCTGCGTGGCACTCTCGCGATGGATGACGGAAGTCTCCTCGCCGCCCCTGGAAACGGAAAATTTCATAGGGCTCGACATCGTTGAAGTGATTGGAAAGGATCTCAGAACCGTCGAATGCTGTCATGAGAATTCAGGCTCTGTAAGGCGACTGAAGATGAACGACCTGTATTGGCTGACGGACGAACAGATGGATCGCCTGCACCCTTTTTCTCAAACAGTCACGGCAGGCCGCGCGTTGATGACCACCGCGCGCTGAGCGACATCATCTTTGTCACATGACGCGCCCTAGGAGTACGGTCCTCACAAGATCCTGTACAACCGCTGGAAACGCTGGGGCGCCATGGCGATCTGCGTGTGGATGATGGACGGTCTTTCAGCGCAAAAGGCGCCACCTCAGACCATTATGATTGAGGCGACCTCTCTCAAGGTGCACCGCACAGCTTCGAGCCTGCGGTTAAAAAAGAGGATCCAGGCCGCCTGATTGCGGCGCACCAAAGGTGGCTTGGATACGAAACTTCAGGCGGTTACGGACAAAAACGGACGGCTGCTCAGCTTCTTCATGACGGCAGCGCCT
>Ga0157365_10000314_pt1 | contig 21692 bp, 20 predicted proteins | sample AttsexASBM3_FD_111478 | JGI IMG/M metagenome (GOLD analysis project Ga0157365, IMG submission 111478) | Fungus gardens microbial communities from leaf cutter ant in Ribeirão Preto, State of São Paulo, Brazil - Atta sexdens ASBM3 | ecosystem: Host-associated > Fungi > Mycelium > Unclassified ... | reverse complement strand
GTCCGCTGGGTTCGTAGCCTGATCCCTGCTTCGCTCCACGCTGATCGGAACGGAAAGAACGGGCGATCCGTTATGGCAGGGGCGCGACCCGGTTCCGCCTGCATGACAATGTGGACAATGTCGACAATTCATGTGCCGTGCGCTGAGGCCATGAAAAAATACCTATAAAAAAGAGCGCATTAAAAAGCGCAAAAAAACTTCTTGAGACGTTTTCCGTCACTGGGGAAGGTCATTTCGTCAACCCGGATGAAGTATTTCCTAACAGGAGTTGCAAATATCATGTCCGATACCAAAACCGTTTCCACCTATCTGCGTCCCATCGACCGGACCGGACTGCTGGGTTTTGCAGAAAAAGGGCGCAACAACCCCGATAACTTCGGCACGAACAAGGTTCATACCGTGTGCGAAGGCCAGTACCGCACGCTCAGCCATGTCGGGCAGCATGCCCCGGTGGTGGTGGATGAACCGCTTCATCTGTTCGGCCAGAACACGGCCCCGGCCCCGGGTGAGATCGTCCTGTCCGCGCTGGGGGGCTGTCTGGCTGTTGGCATTACCGCGGTTGCCACATACCGGGAAGTAAAGCTGAGCAAGCTGGAACTCTGGCTGGAAGGCGACATCAGCAACACGGCGGCATGGGGTGCCGGAGGGGCCGAGCGCAAGCCCGAGGAAATGGGCTTCCAGCGCATTCGCGTAAAAGTGGTGGTGGAAGGCGATGCGCCGCGTGAGGAACTGGATGCCATCGTGCAGCATGCCAATTATTTCTCCCCCGTCGCCAATACGATGCGTAATCCCGTCCCTATGACGATCAGCCTTGCAGACTGAGTTTTATGGCACCGCACGCCGGTAAAAGGAGATCGTCTTTCCATGCCAGCCCGGAACATGACACAGGCCGTTCAGGCGGATACGTCTCTTCTCCAGCGCGTTGAAGGGATCGCACGGGGGCCGCTGGCTGCAATCGTGACGGATATTGACCTGAACGGTCATTACCCGCTCGAAATCCTGCGTGCGCTGGGGGAAGCGGGGGCGCTGGCCCCCCATCTCCAGCGCAATGGGGCGGATTTTGGCCTGGCCATTCAGGCCATGGCTACCGTCAGCCGTCAGTGTGGCGCAACCGGCTTCCTTATGTGGTGCCACATGGTCTGTGGCCTTTATCTGGAAAAAGCGCCCGATAGCGCACTCAATACGGACCTGCTGTCCACCCATGCCCTCGGGCACAGCTTTGGTGGCACGGCGCTGTCCAACCCCATGAAGGCCCTGGCCGGGATCGAGCGCATGGCGCTTGAGGCCACGCCTGCGCCGGGTGGCTATCGCGTCAGCGGGGTGCTGCCGTGGGTCAGCCATATCGCGCCGGGGCAGTATTGTGGCGCCATGGCCCGGATAGACGGACAGAAAGGGCGCGAAATCCTGTTCCTGCTCCGTTTCGATGGACAGGCGACGCTTCGTCCCTGCCCCCATTTTTCCGGGATGGAAGGCACGAGTACGTGGAGCATCCGGCTGGATGAGTACTTCCTGCCCGCCCGCGACGTCATCGCCGTTCCCGCGCAGCCGCTGGTCAGTGTCATCAAGGCCCCCTTCATCCTGCTGCAGGCCGGCATGGCGGCCGGTATCGTGCAGGGATGCATTGATTCCATGCTGGAGGTGGAACCCCAGCTTGGCCACGTCAATCGCTTCCTGGAGGACCGTCCGGACACCATGCAGGCCGAGCTGGACGCCTTTACACAACGTGCCCTGAAACTGGCGCGCACACCGGGCGAGACGGACCCATCCTATCTGCTGGATGTGCTGGACGTGCGGGCGCACGGGTCTGAACTGGCGCTGCGGGCATCGCAGTCCGCCCTGCTGCATCAGGGGGCACGGGGGTATCTGAGCACCGCCGCCCCGCAGCGCCGGGTCCGGGAAGCGCAGTTCGTGGCGATCGTAACCCCCGCGATCAAGCATCTGCGTCTGGAAATGGCGCGGCTCATGACGGAGGAACTTCCTGCATGATCCCCTACCGCAAATTCATCTGCCGGGTCTGTGGCTGGATCTATGACGAAGCATTGGGGGATCCCGATGGCGGCCTGCCGCCCGGAACGCGGTTTGATGATATTCCCGATGACTGGGCCTGCCCCCTGTGCGGTGTGACCAAGGCGGATTTTGAACCCTATGTCCTGCCGGCTGCTGCCGTGGCGTCCGTGGCGACGCCCGATATATCCGTCACTGCCCGCAGCATATGGGACGCCGTGATCGTAGGCGGCGGTACGGCGGGCTGGGCGGTTGCCGAGCGCCTGCGCGCCCTGAGCCCGTCCGCACGCATCGCGCTGGTCACCGGGTGCGCGGGTGATCTGTATGCCAAGCCCCAGTTGTCCGTGGCGCTGTCACGCAAGCTGGATGCAACCAGCCTGTGCCGGGGTCAGGGTGCGGATACGGCGGCAGGCATGGGGATCACGCTGATGGGCGGGACCTTCGCCTCCGGCATTGATCCGCACGCACACCGGCTGCGCACCACACAGGGCACGTTGCGATATGGTGCGCTGGTACTGGCGCAGGGGGCGCAGCCCGTGCGCCTGTCCAGCCTGCCGACGGATCTGGTCTGGCGGGTCAATTCCCTGTCGGCATGGCTCAGGCTGCGCCAGAGCATTGGCGACACGCCACGGCGCATCGTGCTGGTTGGCGCCGGGCTGGTCGGATGCGAACTGGCGGAAGACGCGGCCGAGGCCGGGCACACGGTCACGCTGATTGGTCGCGGCCCCTACCCGCTGGATGGTCTTGTACCGCCCGAAGCGGGACGGCGTATCAGCGCGCGGCTGGAGCATGCCGGGATTCATGTCATGAACGATACTGTTGTCCATAACGTTACGAGATCAGAACGTACGATGAAGGTGAATGTTGTGACATCTGGCCGCCCTGCCCTGTGTGCAGCCGATATCGTGATTGCCGCCATCGGGCTGGAAACCAACCTGCATCTGGCCCACACGGCGGGGCTGGATACGGATACGGGCATTATGGTTGACCCGGCAACGCTGCGTACCAGCCAGGCCGATATCTATGCATTGGGTGACTGCATCACCATCCATGGCCAGCCATGTCGCTATATCGGCCCGATCGCCGCGCAGGCGGATACGATTGCGCACGAAATCCTGGGGCTGCGCCATGGGGGGTATGCCCACCAGCCCCCGAAAGTCCGGCTGAAAAGCAGGGTGGCCCCGCTGGAACTGAGCGGTACACCCGATCCGGCCGCGCCATGGGAAGTCGTGACGGACACAACCGAGCGCCTTGTCATGCAACAACGCTGTGGCTGCACCACGACAGCACGGCTGGAGGTATCGTGATGAACGGATTTTCCTTCCTGCGCCCGCCTCGTGCGGCCCTGCTGCGGTGCGCCTCCGCTGATCCGGCCGGGGCCGTCTGCGGCTGCGGCGTCGTGCATGCCGCGCCCGCGCGGATCGGCCGCCGGACGGTGCTGGGCGCGCTGGCGGCGGGAACGGTGCTGGGCAGCCTGCCGTCCCCGCTGCGCGCGGCAGTGCCGGCAGGCCCGCTGGAACGGCCCGATGTCACTATCGGTTTCGTGCCGATTTCCTGCGCCGCACCGCTGATCATGGCGGAAGCGCAGGGCTTCTTCGTGCAGGAAGGGCTGCGGGTACAGCTGCAGAAAACGGCAAACTGGGCGCTGGTACGTGACCGGTTGCTGGATGGCCACCTGGATGCGTCTCACCTGCTGTCGCCCATGCCGCTGGCGCTTTCGCTCGGGCTGGGCGGGAATGCGCCGCATGCCGTGCGCGTGGCCAGCATGCAGAACCTCAACGGGCAGGCCATCACCCTTGCCCTGCGCCACCATGACCGGCGCGACCCGCGGCAGTGGAAGGGAATGACCTTCGCCATCCCGTTCGAGTTTTCCATGCACAACCTGCTGCTGCGTGCCTATCTGGCGCGGCACGGGCTGGACCCGGACCATGACGTGACCCTGCGCGTGACCGCCCCGCCGGACATGGTCGCCAACCTGCGGGCTGGCAATATTGACGGCTTTCTCGGGCCGGAACCCTTCAACCAGCGTGCCGTCATCGAGGAAGTGGGCTTCGTGCATATCCTGACGGCGGAGATATGGGACGGCCATCCCTGCTGTGCCTTCGGCATGACGGCGGCGTTCATGGACGCCAATCCCAATACCGCCGCCGCCCTGCAGCGCGCGATGATCCGCGCTGCCGATTTCATGCAGCAGCCCGACAACCGGGCGCAGGCCGCACGGATCATGGCCCAGCCGCGCTACCTCAACCAGCCCGAACTGGTCATTCGCCAGAGCCTGACCGGGCATTACGCGGATGGCCTGGGCGTGGTGCGCGACAACCCGCGCCGGGCGGCCTATTCGCCCTACCCCTATCCGTCCATGGCGGTATGGATCATGTCGCAGCTTGAACGGTGGGGGTACCTGAAGGGGCCGGTGGATTACCGCGATGTGGCCCGGCAGATCTTCCTGATTGATGCGGTCAGGCAGCAGGCGCAGGCCATGAACCTTCCCCAGCCTGCGGATGGGGGCGACAACTGGCCGTCTTTCACCATCATGGGACAGCATTTCGATCCTGACCATCCGTCTTTCTTCAATCAGGGATAGCCGCCATGATTTCAGCAGAAAGCCGTCGGGCCTTTTTCCTCTTCCTTGCCCTGTTCGCGGGCCTGCTGCTGGTCTGGCAGTTGTCCACCGCGTCCGCGCCCCCCCGGTCCCCGTACGGTATCCCGCAGGGCAATGCGGAATACCAGATGCTGATGGGCCATACCCCCGGAACCACCCGGACCCGGGAAGGATTTCCCGGCCCGGCCCGCTTCGCCGCGTCCGCCCTGCAGGCCCTGCACGCGCCGTTTCACGATAATGGCCCCAGTGACCGGGGCATTGGCTGGCAGGTTGGCGCGTCCCTGCTACGTGTTGCGATCGGATACGGGCTGGCGGTTGTGGTTGCCGTGCCGTTCGGGTTCCTGATCGGGCTGCATCCCGTCATCCGCCGCGCGGTTGACCCGTTTATCCAGATCCTGCGCCCGATCTCGCCCCTGGCATGGATGCCGCTTGCGCTTTACACGATCCGCAATGCGGAAGGCTGCGGCATTTTTGTCATCTTCATCTGTTCCCTGTGGCCCATTGTGCTCAATACGGCCTTTGGTGTGGGCAGTGTCCGCCGGGAATGGCTGAATGTCGCCCGCACGCTGGAAGTCAGCTGGACACGCAGGGTCCTGTTCGTCCTGTTACCTGCGGCAGCGCCGACCATCATTACCGGCATGCGGATCGGGCTGGGCATCGCGTGGCTTGCCATTGTCGCGGCGGAGATGCTGGTGGGCAGTTCGGGCATTGGCTATTTCGTGTGGAACCAGTGGAACAACCTGTCCCTTTCAAACGTGCTGCTGGCGGTCCTGCTGATCGGTTTTACGGGCATGGTGCTGGATGGCGCGCTGGCGACCCTGCAGAGGAGCGTGACCTATGCCGAATGACAGCGCATATGCGGCACCGGCCGCGACCCATGCCGCTTCCCGGCCGCTGGTTGAGGTTTCCATGCTGGAAAAACGGTATGGCGATAGTGGGCCACCGGTATTTTCCGATGTTTCGTTCACCATCCAGCCGGGTGAATTCGTCTGCCTGATCGGCCATTCCGGCTGTGGCAAGAGTTCCATCCTCAATATTCTGGCGGGGCTGGAACAGCCATCGGGCGGCACGGTGATCATGGATGGGCACGAGATCACCCGCCCGGGACTGGAACGCGGCGTCGTCTTTCAGGGGCACGCCCTGCTGCCGTGGCTGAGTGCGGTGCAGAACGTGGCTTTTGCCGTGCGGTCGCGTTTTCCTACCCTGTCGCGGGCTGAGATCAGGGAAAAGGCCGAATACTATCTGCATCTGGTTGGCCTGCGGAGCGCGCTGGACAAGAAGCCGGCCGAACTGTCGGGCGGCATGCGCCAGCGCGTCGGGATCGCCCGCGCTTTTTCCACGCAGCCCCGCATGCTGCTGATGGATGAACCCTTTGGCGCGCTGGATGCCCTGACGCGCGGGCTGATCCAGGAGGAACTTCTGCAGATCTGTGCCCGCACGCAGCAGACCGTCTTCATGATCACGCATGATGTTGATGAAGCCATCCTGCTGGCGGACCGTGTCTTACTGATGAGCAACGGACCCGATGCCCGTCTGGCGGAAAGCATCGACAATCCGCTGCCCCGCACCCGGACACGGGAAAGCATGCATCATGAAACCGGGTTTTACGAGCTGCGCAACCACCTTGTCGACTTTCTGGTCCGTCGCTCCGCGCTGGTCAGCAAAGGCGAACACTGACGTAATGAAAGGAGAGTACCATGCCTGTATTCGAAAGCCGAGAAGAGGTCACGCATGCCATTATCGCCGCGCGCGTCGCCAGGGGCATCCGCTGGGCGGATGTGGCGACGGCCGTGGGCCGGAGCAAGGAATGGACCACGGCGGCCTGTTTTGGCCAGATGACCTTCAGCGCCGGGGAGGCCGAGGCCCTTGTCGCGCTGCTTGACCTTGACCCCTCCGCCCTGCCGTGGCTGCAGACCGTGCCCAGCAAGGGCACGCTGGGCGGCGGCGCGCCGGATGATCCGCTGCTGTATCGCTGGTATGAAATGATCAGCGTCTATGGTCCCGCCATCAAGGAACTGATCCATGAGGAGTTCGGGGACGGGATCATGAGCGCCATTGACTTCAAGATGCATATCGAACGCGAGCCTGACCCCGCGGGTGACCGGGTTCATGTCAATATTTCCGGTAAATTCCTGCCTTACAAGAAATACTGACAGTATAATATGGGCGGAATTCAATATTCCGCCCACTACATAAAATAACAGAAAATAAAATTATCGTCCCAGGACGGTACGGTTTCTTGCGCTCTTTACGGTCCAACATCGTAACAAGGAGTACAGACCATGTCGCATGCCTACAGGACTTTTCTGCCCGGACAGGCGCAGTCGTTCAGAAAGGCTGCCGCCCTGTCGATCACGCTTGCAGGTCTGGGGTCACCGGGCGCATACGGGGCCGCCCCTGTCACGGACAGTACGCGCGGCGGTCTGCCACCACCCAATACGGCGCGCCTGATGCCAAAGGTGGTCACGACCCAGCCTGCGCAGGGTGCGCCACAGGTGAAAAAGACCGTGCCCATGCCGACGTGGCTTGGCCGGTTCACCGCGGCCAATGGCGCGGCATCCGGTTTCGGTACGGTTGGCCCGTACGGGCAGGCCCGCTGGGCCGAAGACTGGAGTTTTCTTGCCCATGAACCCGTCGATGTCCGGCGCAGGGACTGGTTCAACCGCCTGAAATACGTGCGGCTGAATGACAGTGGCTCCATCTGGGTCAGCTTCAGCGGCGAAGAACGCCTGCGCTATGTGTTTGAAAACCAGCCGGCGCTGGGCAAGGCCGGGGTGACGGATGCCAGCCGTGTCCTGCTGCGCAACCAGTATGGGGCCGACCTGCATCTGGGGTCGCATGTCCGTATCTATGCCGAACTGCTTGATGCCGTGGCCGGCGGGTCGAATACATACGGCTACCAGACCGGCCTGCAGCGTGAACGGCTGGACATGCAGCAGGGCTTTGTCGAACTGCGGGGCAAGTTCCTTGGCGCGCATATGGGGGTAATGGGGGGACGGCAGCTGTTCCTTGATGCGCCGGTCATGATGCAGTCCGCGCGTGATATCCCCAATGTGCAGCAGACATGGGACGGGTTTCGCGGTTATGCGTTATGGAAGAATTTCCGGATTGATATATTTGATTTCTTCCAGACGAACAAACAGCCTGTCGGCATCTTTTCCAATGGCACGAATTATTCCGGCCGACTGTACGGGGCCTATGCGTCCGGCGCCCTTCCCGCCTTCCGGTTCATGGGGCAGCGTTCCCAGCTTTACCTTGATGCGTTCTTCATGGGCTACCTGTATGGCAGCGCGCTGGCGTCGGTGCCCACGGCAACGGTCGGGGGGGCCACGGCGGGCACGACGCGCCGGGATGGCATTGGCGGACGGCTGTGGGGCAAGGTCGGTCCCTTTACCGTAAATCTTGATGGCATCTATCAGGGCGGCTCGTTCCATCCCGTCAATAACGGCGCGCACCGGCGGGTGGACGCCTACGCGGTCAATGGCGGCATCAATTATACCATTCCCAAGGTTACGGGCGCACCGACATTCGGTGTGCAGGCGGATCTGTTTTCGGGGGGGAATTACAACCAGACATCGGGATCGGTGGGCACGTTCGGCACACCCTATTTCCCGCTTCCCTACTATAATGACGTGACCATGACCCTGAACAATCAGAACCTGGTTGGCGTGGGCCCGGTCATGACCTATGCGGCGGCGAAAAAGGTTTCGCTGCGGCTGCATGCGCCATTCTTCTGGCGTGACAGCACGCAGGACGCGCTGTACGGGATCGGGCGCGTCTATACCCCGCGTGACGGGCTGCATGGGGGATATGTGGGCGCCATACCACAGTTCCAGGTCAGCTGGTCCTTCGCCCCGCACTGGGTCTGGACGCATGATATTGCCGGTATCCTGGCCTCCCGCGGGGTGCGTGAGGCAGGGCTGCAGTCAGGCGCCTATTACATGCAGACCATGCAGTTCGTATTCTGACTGACAGGAGCGCTTTGTCCATGTAGGCTGCGATCTGGCTGCCAGCGTCCCGTCGCGGGCTGCCAGCCAGATGGCTCCTTTTCCTTATCAGGCTTGCTGGCGCATATGTCCGGTCCCGACATCCATGATGGTTTCCCTGCCGAGTTCTGGCGTTCACAGGAAATCCTGCTGCTCAAGAACGTCATGGGCCTTGTCGGGCGGGGGCTTGACCTTGATGGCGTGCTGCGTGAGGTCGTTCACCTGCTGTCGGAACTGCTGGGACTCAACCGCGCGCGCATCATCCTCCGGGACCCGGAGGGGGACGTCTACCGTATCCGCCATGCCTATGGCCTGACAACAGCCGAGATTACACGCGGTGTCTACAGGCTGGGCGAGGGCATAACGGGGACGGCACTGAAGAACCGGCATCTGATTATCGTGCAGGATATCGACAGGGAACCCCTTTTCCTTGGCCGTGCCGTCCTGCGCGCGCACCTGCCACCGGAAAAGGTGGCCTTCATCGCCATGCCGATTGACCTGGGACACAACCGGGTCGGCCTGATCGCGTGTCACCGGCTGCGGCACCGGAACAGGAACCTGTCCGATGACATCATGATCCTGCAGATCATATCCACCCTGATCGGACAGTTGATGAAACTGGGCGACAGGGTGGAAGAACAGACGCGTGCCCTGCATGAGCATAACCAGCTGCTGGAAAACGCGCTGGAAAACGCCACCATGCGGTATGGCATCATTGGCACTTCCCCTGCCCTGCTGAAGGCGATTGCCGAGCTTGAGGGCGTGTCGCACGCGTCATCCAGCGTGCTGCTGTGCGGGGCTGCGGGAACGGGCAAGGAACTGTTTGCGCGCGCGCTGCATATGGCCAGTCCCCGTCGCGCGCAGCCCTTTGTGCGCGTCAACTGCGCCGCCATTCCCGAAAACGCATTTGAAACCGAGCTGTTCGGCCATGAACGCGGGGCCTTTCCCGGTGCAAGGACGCGCCGGACGGGGCAGCTTGAGCAGGCGCATACCGGCACGCTGTTCCTTGATGAGGTCGGTGAACTTCCGCTGGCCATGCAGGGACGGCTGCTGCATGTCTTCGAACAGGGCACGTTCACGCGTGTCGGTACGGCCCTTGCGCGCAGGATCGACATCCGGGTTGTCAGCGCGACCAGCCAGAACCTGCGCAAGCGTGTCGAGATGGGGCTGTTCCGCTATGACCTGTTCTACCATCTGAATGTCATCCCCATCACGCTGCCCACCCTTGCTGCCCGCAGGGAGGACATTCCCCTGCTGTGCAGCCATTTTCTCAGTCAGTTCAACCAGCGTCATGAACGCAACATCAGCCTGTCCCGCTCGGCGGTTGACCTGCTGACCGAACAGGACTGGCCGGGTCATATCCGCCAGCTGTCCAATGTGATCGAACGTGTCGTGCTGCTGGCCCCGCAGCCAGTCATGGCGGCGCGGGACCTGCGTGCTTTCCTGCATGACAGTACGCAGTCGGTGCCATTGCAGGCCGTGCAGGGCGAACGCGCGTACCGGCCGTACCTGTCCGCGTCGTCCCATTCCAAGGAAGAACTGCTGCATGCGCTCAGGCTGAATGGCGGAAACAAGTCACGCACCGCGCAGCAGCTGGGCATGACGGCACGGCAGCTTCATTATCGCCTGAAGCTGTTTGATGTCGCGTAGGGCGTATGGGCCTGTTCGCGCTTTTCCCATCATGGAGCTGGAGTGACGGGACCGCCATGGCGCGATCCGCGCGGCCAGCTCCTCGCGCAGCCGCACCGGACGCGCAGGTGTCCCCCGCACCCCGACATCATGCAGCACCGAATGCGGATAAACCTCGTACATGCCATTCCCATGCATGACGGTGCCCCGTGTGATCCATGGCGGCCCATCACAGCCCGGAGCCTGCCGCCGGTAACGCCTGCATCCCGCCGTGATGCGGTCGATCACCACGAGTTTCTTTGCACCAGCCCCTGACCTGTTATCTATCAGACGTCAGGTTATCTGCAGGAGTACGTTCGTGTCGGGCACAGCACCTACCAACGCCACGGGAAAAGCCGACCAGATGCAGTCCGGGCTAACGCGCGTGCTACAGAACCTGCCTGCCCTGCGCTATTTCCATACGGTCGCCCTGACCGGTTCATTTCGTGCCGCGGCGGAGAAGCTGAATATCGCGGCCTCCGCGGTCAACCGCCATGTACGCCAGCTTGAGGCCGCTATCGGCCTGCCGCTGTTCGAACGCCGCAGCCGCGCGCTTATGCTGACTGATGCGGGTGAGACGCTCCTGCGCAGGGTGACCCGGATTCTTGATGAAGTCGCGATGACGGGCGAGGAACTGGCTGACCTGCACCGCCTGTCGCCCGGGCATGTCCGGATCGGCGCCCATGACGCGCTGGCACGTGAAATGCTGCCGCACCTGATCCTGTCCTTTGCGTTACGTGATCCGCATGTCCGCTTCACCATCCGGACGGGACGCGCGCCCGAACTGCTGGCGCATCTTGGCGACGGGCGCCTTGATATGGTCTTCGTCTATGATGCCCCGACAGACATCAATATCAGGGTCGTGCGGGAATACGCGCTCGAAACCTGTGCCGTGATGCGTCACGATCACCCGCTGGCATCACGGGATTCCGTGACACTGCACGACTGCAGCGCCTATCCACTGGCCCTGCCGGATGATGCCGCCTACCTTAATGCGTTCCAGAAACGGCTTGCCATGCGCGAACCGTCGGGGTGTTTGCCGTTCCTGACAACAAATTCCTTCCAGATCATGCGGGATTTCGCAGCGCGGAGCGACCTGGTCTCGCTACAGACGCCCCTGCCCGCCCAGCTATGCGCCCGGGACCCGGCCCTGTCCTATGTGCCGGTTGCGGAGCCCCTGGCGCGGTACAGCCTGATGGGATGCTGTATCATGACAGATGGCGGTCTTTCGGATGCCTGTCGGGGTTTTCTGGACCACGGTCTGCGTATTCTTGATGGCGCGCTTGCATGATCAGGCATGCGGGAATATTACCGGGCACGTCCCCCCGTCAGGGCGCGCATGGCGACAACCTCGCCCAGCCCGACCAGACCATAGAGGATCATGGAAACTGTGGTTGTCACGGTGACGCGCGCCCATAATCCGTCGTAATCCGACATTGATACGGCATTAAGCAGCATGTACCCCATGCCGCGCCCTGTCGCCAGCCATTCAGCAATCAGCGCTCCCGTCATCGCCAGCGGGGCGGCAATGCGCAGCGCCGCGAATATGGATGGCAGGGCCGCCGGTACCTGGACCTTGCGCAGCGCGTCCACACGCCCCCCGCCATTGGCCGAAATCAGGTCAAGCGCCGTGCGGGGCGTCTGTGCAAAGGACTGGGAAACGGTGACGAACACCGGAAAAAACGTGACGATGGTGCCAACAGTCACAACGATCGCCTCCCCGCGTCCGAACAGCAGGATCAGCAGGGGCGTCGTGGCGATGAGCGGTATGGCCTGCATGATGAAGACCGGCCCGGCAAGCAGTCGGTGCAGCGGCGGCCACAGTTGTGAAAACACGGCCAGAACCAGTCCGGCCACGATCCCGCCCACCAGTCCCGCCGCCATGTCCTGCAGGGTTATCCCCAGTTCCCCGGCAATCGCGCTGATCCGCGATGGCCCCTCTGCTCCATCGGTCAGGTAAAGAAGCACATCATATGGGGACCGCCCCACATAGGGCGTCACCCCGGACATGCGCAGCACCAGCCACCATGCGCCCAGCGCAAGTACCGTCGCCCCGGCCAGTCGCCCCGCGCCATGCAACAGTACCCGCATGCGCTCCGGGCCAGCCGTCCAGCCCGCGCGCAGGGCCTCGCTGTCGCGCGCCAGGTCAAGGGGCATGTCGCGTGCCCAGCGCGTGCAGGCATATCCGACAATGCCGACGCCAGCATAAAGCGCCCCCGCGAATGCCGCCGAAACCAGTGTGACGGCGCATGTCCGTGACAGATCAAGGCTCTGCTGGGCATTGATCAGCAACACGCCAAGGCCATGTTCCGCGCCAAGGAATTCCCCGACCATCGCTCCCAGCACTGAAGCGGGTGCCGAGATCCGCAGGGCGGCGAACCACGCAGGCAGTGCCGCCCGCAGCCGGACCCGGAGCAGGGCCTGAAGCGCAGTGCCCCCAAATGCCGTGACCAGTACCGTCTGCGATGGTGAACACGCGCGCAGCCCCGTCATTGTTCCCACCAGCATCGTGAAGAAGGATGCGAGGGCTGCAAGCATGATGCGTGGCCCGTCGCCATCCAGCACGATCATCAGGACAGGACCGATGGCCAGCGACGGCAGGCAGTAGGACATGACGCCAAGCTGGAACAGGCCGGGCGCCAGAACGGGCCACATCGTGGCAGGCAGGGCGCACAGGGCGGCGGCCACGGTGGCGCCCGCCCATCCCGGCAGCGCGCAGCGCAGGGTCGCAAGCCCCGCATTCCAGTAAAGTGCCGGCCCGTCGGTCCCGATACGGCGCATGATGGCAAATGGTCCGGGCAGCGGCACAACAAGGGTTGCGCACTGCCATAACAGTAAGACCACCCCGAAACTGCCGCCCCATGCCAGAGCGGATCGCAGGTTACCGTACCGCCGCATGGTCATTCCCGCAGTCCGGCGGAGCCCGCCACGTTCGCGAACAGGACCTCGCTACAGCGATCGCAGAGTTCATGGAAGCGCGCGCTGCGCAGCATGGCAGGCGTGCGTGGATACGGCAGGTCAATCGCGATCGTGCGGACGGCCCGCCCCGGGCGGGACGCCATGACCACCACCTGATCCGACAGGAACACGGCTTCGGCAATGGTATGGGTGACCAGGACCGTCGTGACCGGACGTGCGGCACGGATGCGCTGCAACTCCAGATGCAGGCGCAGCCGTACCACCTCGTCCAGTGCACCGAACGGTTCATCCAGCAGCAGGACGGCCGGGGTGGCGGCCAGCGCACGGGCGATCGCCACGCGCTGGCGCATGCCGCCAGACAGCTGTGCCGGCAGGGCATCCTCGAAACCCGCAAGTCCCACCATGTCGATCAGTCCCTGAATCTGACGGCGGTCCGCGGCACGCCGCGCGAGTTCAAGCGGCAGGCAGATATTCGACCGGACGGAACGCCACGGCAGGAGGGACGCATCCTGAAACGCAATGCCGATCTGGTGGCTGGCGCGCATGTCAGCGGGATGCCGCCCGTCAATCAGGATCGAACCGCCATCGGGCATGTCCAGTCCCGCGAAAAGGCGCAGCAGCGTCGATTTGCCACACCCTGATGGCCCGAGCAGGGAGACAAGCGTCCCGGCCGGGACATCAAGGTCCATGGCCTCCAGCGCGACGACAGGTGTCGCGCCAAGCGTGAACGTGCGTGTGACGCCACGCACCACGATCGCGGCGCCTGCGCTGTCGGGTGCAGGCGGGTTCAGCTGCCCTCTCCATCCTCGTCCCCGAGGTACAGTCTGCGCAGGTATGCATTGTATCTGGAGGGGACCTCATTGATCTGGTTATCCAGCCGCGCGCCATTGCGCCACCAGTGTTCCGGCCCGTTGCCGCGTTCAACGCCCCGGCGGGTATGCATGTCGAGGTGGTAGTCCTCGATTTCTATGCGGCGTTCGCCCCGCGCCAGACTTTCACGCGCCCAGCAGGCGAGTTCCATGCTCAGCCGGTCCTTCCGCGCGGTGGCCAGTATCCGTATGGCATGGGCGCCGTACATCCAGCGATCACCGGGATCAGCCATCCGTTTCGCCTGCTGGTACAGCGCCTCGATCACCGCCGGTCCATCGGGAAAGCCCATGCCGACGTCTTCCGTCGTGATGATTTCCAGACGCCGCCAGAGCATCTCCTCGGTTTCCGTGCTGTCGAAAAACAGTTCGCATCCGGCCAGAATGGCTTCCTCCACCATTCCGCGCCGGATTGATTTCTGCAGCACCGAGCGCAGTTCATCGGCGGCATAGCCGTTGCGGGTGGCCGTGCGGCTCCATAAATCCTGACTCTGGTAATTTTCGGCCATTGACATTCCTTTCGGGACAATCAGCGTGTCGCAGCATCCTGACGCGCTTCGACAAGGATTTCGTTGGTGAACATGTCCGGGCTTGCGGCCAGCCCGCCCAGGCGCAGGATACGCACCGTATCCGCTATGCTGGCGTCGCTCATCCAGAACAGGCCCTTGCTGTGCGTATCCGCGTTCATCATCAGGTCATTGCTGGCCCGGCAGGACTGTTCTTCCGCCTTCAGGTCCAGGCCATTGCCCTTCCCGAACGTGTTGACGGTCAGGTCCGCCCCCAGCGCGGGATCGGCAATCGCGGCCTGCCACCCCTGAATGTCCGCGCGCATGAATGACACCAGCATGGCGCGTCGGGCCGGGTCCTGCAGGCTGTCCGCCCGGACCACCAGTGTCGCGCCCATCACGGTGTAGCCGAACCGGGCAAAGGGCACGACCGCCGTCTGGTGTCCCGCGACCTCAAGGTGCACGACATTGTCATTCAGGTAGCCAAAGAACCCGTCCACGTCGCCCGCGATGAGGGGCGCCATGTCGAACTGGACCGGCACGACCGTAATGGACGCAGGCTCGATATGGTTGAGGCGCAGGAAAGTCCGCCACACGACAAGGTTGACGCTCTGGACGCCGATCCTGCGGCCGATCATGTCCTGTGGCGTGCGCATCGGGTGGCCGGACAGCAGGGATGCGATGCAGAACGGGCTTTTCTGGTATCCCGCCCCGATGACTTTCAGCGTGGCGCCGTGCATGTTCGCCATGACGGTGTTATCGGGCATGGTCTGGGCCACAAGCGCCTTGCCGGACATGACGACCGGCTCATGCGGCATGGTCGGCCCACCGGCAAGCAGTGTGACATCCAGCCCCTGCTCGCGGAAAAATCCCTTTGCCTTCGCGATATATTCACCCGCGCCCTGAAAGTTCTTGATCCAGCTGAGCTGGTAACTGCAGGGCCGCAACTGCGTGTCGGCAAAGGCGCGCGTGCCCATGGCGAGCGAGCCTGCGATACATGACGAGATGAAGCCGCGACGATTCATGATCCGACCACTTCTCCCGTTTCAGTAATTATAGGATTCCGATGCGCCAAAACAGTATTCGCGCACGATATCGCTCAGCCAGCCGCTCAGCGCGTCATAGAGCGTCTCACCGATTTCCGGCGTTCCCAGGGACGGACAGCCCAGAATGCCCTGGAACGCTTCATCCCTGATCGTGGTGGCCCGCGGTATGTAAACCCCTCCCCCGGCCGTGACCGGATGGGCGAATGGCGTGGCTGATCGCGTGGCGGCGACATGGTAATCGCGCGCAAGATCCATGCGGACCAGTGCCGGATGCTGTGCCAGCATCCGGGCGGTTTCCCCCGCGCCGCCATGCCCGTCACGCGCGCCGGGCGGCAGGTCGGTAAAGACCTGCGGCAGGAGGGAGACAACATAGGGCAGCCAGTTTGCGACGATGACACGCAGCCGGTCGCCGGTTTCCTCGGCCAGTTCACGCGCCGCGACCATCAGTGCGCCAAGGGACAGATCATGACCCATGGCCAGCACGATGGTATTTACGCCATCGCGGTGCAGGTTCAGGCAGACTTCCCTGGTCAGGACAGCAAGTGTCGAGGGACGGATGTTGATACAGCCCGCAAACCGGACATTTGATACGGGACCGAACGGAATTGTCGGACCGAAAATGACATGCCGGTTTTCTTGCGCAAGCTGCAGGACGCTGCGCCGGACAATTTCGCTGATCTGGAAGTTGTCCTGACCCAGTGGCAGATGCCCGGCGTGCTGTTCCACCGCGCCCACGGGCACGATGGCGCAGTCCGTTATGGCAAGCTGTCCCGCCAGTTCGGCCGATGTCATGCATTCCCACGATTTGGGGCCACGGACCTCGTACAGAATGTCATCCGGAGACGGAATGGGCATCACGGCATGTCCCTGCGGGTAAGGGTGGCACTGGGTTCGGGAACACGATAGCGCACTGCAATGCGTATCAAACAATCAATTTGATGCCGAAACGACATCAAATTGATGTTTGCCTGACATACCGGGCGCACGCTCAATGGAGACGTGGCGATACCGACATTCTGCATGGAGCCCTGGAAACGCGATGAAAACCACCGAGATCAGTCCCCATGACATCAACGCCGCCATCATGGCCCTGCCCCCGGTCGCGCGGCATGGGGACGGGTCGTTCGACCTGACGGAAAACCGACGCCTGAACGCGTGGCTGCGCGATGGCGGCATCCGGTCATTCATGTATGGCGGCGTGGCCAACCTGTTCAACCAGCCGCTCAGCACCTATGGGGCGCTGCTCGACCTGATCGAGGACATGGCGCAGCCGGATGAGTGGGTCATTCCCTCCATCGGCGCTGATTTCGGCAAGGCATGGGATCAGGTCGCGATCCTGCGGGAACGGGATTTTCCCACCGCCATCCTCCTGCCGTTCGCTCCGGTCAATGGCAACGGTGTCGCAACTGGCCTGCGCCGCCTGGCGGACCGGCTGGGAAAGCCGCTGATGGTGTTCTTCAAGGACCCGGCATATCTGTGCGTGACGGATGCCGCGGCCCTCATCCGCGATGGTGTGCTGTGCATGATCGAATACGGCATAGCGGCGGACGACGACGGGACCCATCCCTATCTTGCGCAGCTGGTCGACGTACTGGGCAGTCCCGAGCGTATCATTGATGGCGCCGGGGAAAAAAGCATCATCGCCACGGCCAGGTATGGCGTCCGGAACTATACATCCGGGTCCGGTGTCATAGCGCCACGGCTGTCAACGCAGCTTCATGCCGCGATCCACGTTGGTGAGATGATGGAAGCGGAGCGCATTGCATCGCTGTTCGCGCCGTTTGAATCCCTGCGCGCCCGGATATCCCCCATCCCGGTCCTGCATGATGGCGTGCGTCTGGCCGGGATTGCCGACACGGGCGTCATGGGACCGTTTTTCGCAAGCCTGACCGGCCGGGAGGCAGATGAAGTCAAAGCCCTTGCCAGCAGCCTGCTGCAGCACGAACAGGACGTTCTGCCCGTGTCATGAATGATGGTGTCCGGCCCGTCTCCTACATCGGCCCCTTTGTCATGTCGCAGTCATACTGGGGAATGTCTTTTCTGAGCATGAGGCACACATCCCGCGCCATCCGGTCACGCAGGGATTCATTCAGGTCATGCGGAAATGCCTGGCCTGTTTCGATAACAGTCCTGACCTGGCTGTAAATGGGATCGTCACGAACCTGCTGCTGATCCCAGAACGGGCGGGTGCCGACCAGAAGGTGGCGTGCGGGCGTTCCCTGCGGCAGGTCCTGGGAAAAGGCGATATATGTCTTCATCTCCTTCCCCGTCATCATGGTCGTGAACGCGGTGCTGTCGGTTTGGCATGACGCACTGGAACATGACGTCCTGTTCGTGACAAACGCATCGCTGTACAGCATGGACTGGCCATTTTCGCCCCATGGCACGGGGATCATGGCAAGGGACGCGGCATGGGTGGGGTTGAACAGGTTGATATAGAAGCTCTGCTCGGAAAAACCGATATCAAAGCCGCTTTTTCCTTCGGCGAAGATCCTGTCGACATCACCATCCGCAGCGCGGCTGAGCGTCCCGTCAACGCAATGATTTTCCTTCCCATCCGTGCAGGTGATGGCAAGGCGCATAAGGCTGTTCACGACCTGCGGGTCGGGCGGCATGCGAAAGGCATCGCGGATATGGTCATGGCCGTAACGCTGCACATAGCCGTCTATATAAAGGGATGGCAGGCGGGTCGTGCCTGAAAAATCGGCGGAAATACGGCGTTTTTCCGCCGGTTCGCGATTGAGGTAGGACATGAACTGATCCAGCCCATGTATGTCCTTGATATCCGGGGAATAGGAATAGAGGAAATCAAGACACAGCCAGCTTGGCACGGCATAGGTCACGCCGTGGTACAGTACGGCATCGTGGCCCGACTGCCATGGCGCGTCCCCACTTATGCGTACCGGCGCGATGCGTTTATGGGCGGCAAGGAATTCGATGTATAATGTATCCAGTTCGACGACATCATACCCCCTGCCGGACAGGAGCCGCAGCAGGCGGGCCGGATTATAGATATCCACGTCCTCGCTCATTACGGCGTTCAGCAGCACGTCCGGGTTACGGTCCTGATAGGTAGCGATGACGTGCTGGACCAGTGTCTGGAAATTGCCGTTTGGCAGGCTGGGAATGAATGGATAGAGCGAGACGTTCAGCACGCGCTTCTGTCTGCCATTCAGCACGACGTAACCATCCATTCCCTTCGGGGTTATGTGCATTTCACGGGTTTTCAGGCCGTTGCATTCAACGCTGTTGATCATGCCGCCCGTCGGGACGCCGACATGCGCCGTGTCCTGCGCCTTTACGGTAAAGACGGCATCGGCCCTGCCACTGTCCACGACGTGGCATTGTGCATCCGCCGCGCCCGTATTGCGGACAACCAGATCACCACACAGCGCCGCATGCGGCAGCGCCAGCATCCCCATGACGGCGCACAGCCCCGCCCCCTTTCGCGCCAGCGTACCATGTGGCCGCATGACATGCTGGCGATTACTTGTTGAAGACATGCCGGTATCCTGTCGTTATACTGTAACCATGTGCGGTCATGCTGCCATGATGGCGCTGTATATTTATGTCATTTCCGCCTGTCCCGCAGTCCAGAATGCGGTTTCCAGCGATACGGCCGTTGTGAACAGGCGTGTCAGTTCCGGCAGGCGCGCCACGCCCCCGCGCCGGGCCGCCACGATATCAAGACGGGCAAGGCCCCTGCGCATCAGGTCCTGATAGGGTTCATCGGCATATACGCTGACCCAGGAGAAATAGGGATTGCCTTCGCGCACGGTTGCGGGGTCATTCGCCAGCGCCAGCCCGATTTCGCCATATCCCACCAGGCAGGCCGACAAAGCCACCAGCAGGTCAAGCAGGTCGCCCGCCTGCGCACGGTCCAGGATGAAGCCAGCATAGGCACGCAGCTCCTGCGCGGGGGGATGGGCTTCCATTTCCGCGCGGCTCAGGCCCCAGCCTTCGCAATACGAAAAATGCATGGCCATTTCCGTATTCAGGATACCCGCCACGATATCGGCGGATTCCCGCATTTCCTCAAAACTGTCGCTTTTATAGACTGCCAGCGCATACGCCCGGGCGTAATTGAGCAGGTACAGGTAATCCTGCATGAGAAACGCCCGGAACCGCGCGGGATCCAGCGTGCCATCCGCCATGCCGCGCACGAACGGGTGCCCTACGTAACCCTGCCACGCGGCCGGCGCGGCGTTGCGCAGCCGTGCAAAAAACGTCCCCTTGATGCATTCGGGGGTCGTATCCGGTCCTGTCTGGATATTCATGTCTGCATGCTTTCTCTATCTGGCGTGCTCTGCTGTGGTGGAGTGCTGACCGGATGGCTCAGTCCCCGTGGTCAGGATCCCCGTCCTCGGCCAGCTGGCCTGTCTGCATGACGTGCACGCGCATTGTCTGGTAGGCCAGTTCGCCGTGTCCTTCCAGAATGGCAAAGACAATCGTCTGGTGCTGTCCGTGGGATACGGTCATCTGTTCGACTGATTCCATTCGCTCGACGCGTGTATAGGGCAGCACGCGCTGACGCATCTGCGTTACGGAATCGGCCATGATCTCGTTATGGGCGCCCTGCCTGATCGCGGCATGCAGGCGTTCGTTATGCCGGTCGAAACCGGCACGGCTTCCGTTGCGTATGATGTCTGACAGTTCTTCGTTGATCGCATGCAGGTTGTCGCGTTCCGCATCGCTCATGCGCTCTGCCGCAAGCCTTGCGGTTGCGGCTTCAAGTTCGGCTATGACCTCCAGCGTCTGCACTACGCGGGTATCGTTCATCTTGGTAACGATCACGCCCTGTCGGGGGCGGATTTCAACCGTTCCCTGCGCGGCAAGGCGGCGTAGTGCCTCGCGCACGGGCGTGCGCGATACACTGAACATCTGTCCCAGGCTTTCTTCCTCCAGCCACATGCCGGGTGTAAAGACCCCGGATACGATCGCCTTCTGGATACGCTCCTGCACGATACTGGCCAGCGTGGGCGCACGCGTCGTCCCCTTGTGGGCGGTGCGGCGGCTTCGCGCCCGGGCTGTTGCCGGTGTGACGTTCCCTGTCAGTGCATCTTCATCGGTCATAGGCGCGCAACAATTCCCTTCAGTTCCGTATAATGTTCTATAGCAGGGAAACCGGCCGCGCGTCCCCAGCCCGACTGCTTGAACCCGCCCATGGGAAACGCGGGATCAAAGAAATTATGCGTGTTGATGCATACATTGCCCGCCTTGATGCGTCGCGCCAGGGTGTGGGCGCGTGACAGGCCTGTTGTCCAGATACTGGCATGCAGGCCGTAGACCGTATCATTGGCCATGCGCACGACATCATCGATCTGGTCATCGCCAAACTGGCGGACACACAGGACCGGACCGAAGATTTCCTCGCGGTACAGTGCCGCCTGCGGATCGACATCAACCGCAATGGTGGGCTGCATGAAATAGCCCGGGCCATCAACGGGTGCGCCACCCGTTGCGAAGCGTGTGCCGGTGCGGGCCGCTTCCGCCAGGTACCCGGCCACCCTGTCACGCTGCCCGGCTGAAACCAGCGGGCCAAGACGGGTGGCGTCATTCAGCCCGTGCCCGATTTCCAGATTCCGGGCAAAGGCGACAATGCCATCAAGCAGGCGGTCATAGATGCGTTCATGCACGAACACGCGCGACCCCGCCGTGCAGACCTGTCCCGCGCTGAAGAAAATGGCGGATGCAATACCCGGTACCGCCTGTTCCAGATCGGCATCGTCCAGCACGATCATGGGTGATTTGCCGCCAAGTTCCAGAAAGACCCGTTTCATGTTTCCCGCTGCCGCGCGGATGATTTCGCGCCCGACCTGCGTGGAGCCGGTAAAGGAGATCGCATTGACATCCCCGTGTTCGGCAAGCGCCGCCCCGGCGGTTTCGCCTTCCCCCGACACGATATTGACCACGCCGGGGGGAAAGCCTGCTTCTGCGATCAGGCGGCCCAGATGCAGCGTGGTCAGCGCCGTCTGTTCCGCAGGCTTGAGGACAACGGTACACCCGGCCGCCAGTGCCGGGGCCATGCGCCATATCGCCAGTTCCAGCGGGTAATTCCATGGCACGATGACTGCCACCACGCCAACCGGTTCACG
>Ga0157365_10000312_pt1 | contig 21881 bp, 17 predicted proteins | sample AttsexASBM3_FD_111478 | JGI IMG/M metagenome (GOLD analysis project Ga0157365, IMG submission 111478) | Fungus gardens microbial communities from leaf cutter ant in Ribeirão Preto, State of São Paulo, Brazil - Atta sexdens ASBM3 | ecosystem: Host-associated > Fungi > Mycelium > Unclassified ... | reverse complement strand
GGTGGGTGGCGGATCGGGCCATTTCCCGGCTTTCAATGGGTATGTCGGCGCGGGCTTTGCCGATGCGGCAGTGGCCGGGGATGTGTTCGCCTCGCCCTCCACCCAGGCTATTCTGCGTATCGCCCGAGAGGCTCATCTCGGTGGCGGCGTGATTCTCGGCTACGGCAATTATGCGGGCGACGTACTCAATTTCAGCATTGCCGCTGAGCGCCTGCGCGCCGAGGGCATCGATACGCGCATGATCGCCACGACCGACGATATCGCAAGCGCCCCCGCGCACGAGGAAAGCCGGCGTCGCGGCACTGCAGGGGACCTCCCGGTCTTCAAGATTATCGGTGCTGCGGCTGAGGCCGGGCTGAGCCTCGATGAGGTGGAAATCATCGGGAAGCGCGCCAACGCCCAAACGCGTTCCTTCGGCGTCGCCTTCGATGGCTGCACGCTTCCGGGTGAGAAGGAAAAGCTCTTTCATGTTCCTCAGGGCAGGCTCGCTCTTGGCCTCGGCGTCCATGGCGAGCAGGGTATCGACGAACTCGACCTGCTCCGTCCGGATGAGCTGGCAGCCATTCTTTGCGACCGCCTTCTCAAGGAAGCCCCGGCCAATGCCGGTTCGCGCATAACGGCCCTGCTCAACGGCCTCGGCAGCACGAAATACGAGGAGCTTTTCGTGCTGTGGGAGGCGATCATCCCCAGGCTCGAAAATGCGGGCTACACAGTCATCGCTCCCCTGGCCGGTGAGTATATCACAAGCCTTGATATGGCGGGCTGCTCGCTTACCCTGACCTGGCTCGATGACGAACTCGAACGCCTCTGGCGAGCGCCAGTCGAGAGCGCGGCGCTCAGTCGGGGTGAGATGCGCGGGGCGTATCGCAACTCTCTGCCGATTCTCGCCGAAGCACCCGTCGCCTATATGAAATCCCTGACGGAGGCCGGTCGCCAGGGTGGGCGCTGCGTGGCAGGCATGATGATCAAACTGTCTGCGGCCCTGACCAAAGCGGAACCCGAACTCGGCCATATCGACGCCCAGGCTGGTGACGGGGATCACGGTCAGGGCATGGCACGCGGTGCGGCGGCGGCTGCCAGAGCCGCTCGTGCTGCCGTGGAGGCCGGCGCTGGCCCGGCTACCGTGCTCGCCGCGGCGGCCGATGCGTGGGCCGACCGGGCGGGGGGAACCTCAGGAGCACTCTGGGGCGCGGGACTTTTTGCCTTCAGCACGGCTTTCGATGACTCCGCAGTCCCGGACGCGCAGGGTCTTTCCCTCGGCTTGAGACGGGCGATGGACAAGATCACGGCGCTCGGCAAGGCTAAGCCCGGCGACAAGACGTTGATGGACGCGCTCGCGCCGCTCGTTGAGGGATTCGATTCAGGATTACGGCAAGGGTTGACTGTCGCGAAGGCTTGGGTTGAGGCGGCACAGGCTTCCACGGAAGCCGCGGAGGCGACTAAGGACCTGCTTCCCCGTCTGGGGCGGGCACGTACCCATGGCGAGAAAAGCAAGGGTCATCCGGATGCCGGCGCCATCTCCATGGCGCTCAGTGCCCGCATAATCGGCGAGGAGCTTGCCGCCATGGCCGTCAAGTAAGGCCGGTCATCCTAAAAGAGGGGGAGGCGCCGCCGGAAACAGGCAGCCCAGGGAAGAGGGGAGCCTGTACTCCCCTTATTCTAAACCTTGTCAGACCGTTATCCACACCCTTACCCACGAACGCATCCACGGAATCTGTGGGTAATTCTTAAGACCTCGGCATATCGGTTGCGCCTTGTCTGGCCTAGACCTTCCGGAATCATGCCCCCGGAGGTGATGATTTTCAGAGCGGGACCGAACGCCTAATCCTTACGGGCAAAGCTCGAATTATGCTGGGAGTAGAACCAGTAAGTCCCAAAGCCGAGCCCGGCATAGGCGATGAGCAGCAGAGCAGGCACGGGATTACCGTGCATGAGTGCGCGCGCCATGTCGGCGAAGAGCGGCGCAATCATCACGATGCAAAAGATGATACCGAGCAAGGGCGTGATGCCGATCCACCATCCCCTGATTCGAAACCCGCCCAGAGGAACGTTGAAACTTCTGGGCATATCGGGATGCATGTTGCGCTGCCAGATGACCGTAAAGCAGACAATTCCGAATGCCGCAGCAGTGCCAATACTGACGAGGTCGCTGATCACGTCTATGGGCAGGGTCGCCGTGGCGAGCGCCACGATCACGCCGAGCAGGATCGTTCCCGTCCAGGGGGTATGAAAGCGCTTGTGCACATATGAGAAGACAGGCGGCAGAAGCCCATCGCGGCTCATGGCGAAGAAGATACGCGTCTGGCCATATAGAAGTCCCATGAGAACGGAGCAAAGGCCAATGGTCGCACCCATATTGACGAAGAGAGCCAGCCAGGGCTGCTTCATGGCGCGCACGGCAATCGAAAGTGGATCGGCAACATTGAGCTGCTGATAGGGCACGATCCCGATCAGGATGGATGCCACGCAGACATAGACGATCGTGCAGATCACCAGGCTGCCGATGATCCCGACCGGCACGTCGCGCCGGGGATTGCGGGCCTCGGCTGAAGCCGTCGAAACCGCCTCAAACCCGACATAGGCGAAGAAGATGACAGAGGCAGCGCGAAACATGCCTGGTATGCCGTACTGGAACCCGCCCCGATATTCCGGGATGAAAGGGTGCCAATAGGCTGGATGCAGGGCGAAAAGCCCGCAGCCCACGAACAGAAAAAGCACGCCCACCTTGATGAACACGATGATCGTGTTCACGCGCGCGGATTCCTGGACCCCACGCACAAGACAGGCCGTAACCACCGCAATGGCAAGCGTCGCCACGAAGTCGAACCGCCAGCCGGAGGTGATAGCCATGCCGCCACTGCCGGGAACCGTCTGGAAGGTTGCCTGGCTCAACGCGGCAGGAATGTGGAACCCGAAGCTTGAAAGCAGGCTTGTGGCATAGCCCGAAAGACCCGAAGCCACTGCTGCGCAGGAAATCCCGTATTCGAGCAGGAGCAACCAGCCCACTGTCCAGGCTGCCCGCTCGCCCATCGACACATAGGCGTAGGAATAGGCCGAGCCGGAAACCGGCAGGCTCGAGGAGAGCTCTCCGTAACTGAAGGCCGTGAAAAGACAGGCGAGCGCCGCGATGACGAATGAGATGAGAATGGACGGCCCGGCATATTCGGCCGCCGCCGTGCCGGTCATGACATAGATACCGGCCCCGATGGTCGATCCCACCCCCAGCATGACAAGCTGTGTGGCTGTAAGGGAGCGTTTCAGTCCATTCGTTTCGTAATCGGCCGTGACCTGCTCGAGCGTCTTGCGTCGGTTCGTGGTCGTCGACGGGGAGGGGGAAGGTGCGGCCAGGTCAGGAATGGTAAAAATCGCCCTAGTTGGAAAAGCCGATCATGCCGGATCGCTCGTCAAAGTGGAAATGATTTCGTTATCAGAAGAGAACGATCGCGAGAATGGAAACGAGGCCCGCCCCCATACAGTAGAAGGCGAAAGGCGAGAGCGCCCAGCGGTCGTGATTGCGGAAATATCTCAGCAGCACCGCCGTACTGATCAGGGCGGTAACACCGGCCGCTATAGCGGCCATGATCGAGATATGCATCATTTCGGAGCTGACCGTCATGCTGCGCAGCTTCCAGGCCTCGTGGACGGTTGCGGCGAGAACGGCGGGCTGGGCCATAAGCAATGAAAACCGGGCGGCAGTCTCATGGTCGAGGCCACGCACAAGCCCTGCATTGATCGTCGAGCCCGAGCGCGAAATTCCCGGGAACAGGGCGAGGCACTGCCAGCACCCGATGACGAGCGCATCCTTGACCGACATATCGGCAATCGCTCGTTGCGGCCTGCGCCCCTTATAGGAGCGCATCCACTCGGTCACGAGCAGAATGAGCCCGTTGAGAAACAGGAAAACAGCGACTGCGAGAGGGGTCCCGAAAATGACCTTGAGCTTGTGCTCGAAAGCAGCCCCGATGATGACGACCGGGATCGTGGCGACGACGAGCAGGACGAGAATACGGATGGCCTGCTCTCGCATGGCCGGACCATGACGCCCGATGGCACCGCTGAAAATCGCAAGCCAGTCACGCCAGAAGAAGCAAAAGAGAGCGACAAGCGTGCCAAAGTGCAACATGGTCAGGAACGGCAGGAACAACTCACTGCGTTCGTCGAGATTCCAGTGCAGCAAGGCGGGCAACAATACCGCATGGCCGAGACTGCTTACGGGAAAGAGTTCAGTCAGCCCCTGAACGATAGCGAGAACCAGTGCTTGAAGCAGCGTCATGTCAGCTCAATATGAAATAAATGTTTCTTTCTCCTGCCTCACCCCGGCAAGGATCGCAAGCCCGCGCTTGACCATCTGCCCGTCTCGGGCGAAGAGTTCCGCTCATATAACAGCTGGATGAATCAAAAATGGCGGCAAAAAACCGGGGAGGCGCGATTCTGGCGAGCGCGATGGTGCTTGCGCTGGCATCGGGCTTCGCCCTCTATGCCGTTGCCCAGCGTCATGGTCCCTCAGGCGATACGCAGCGCCTTCACGCCCGGTTCGTCTCGGCCAATGGGCTTAATGCGGGGGCTGCAGTGGTTCTGGCGGGTGTCCGCGTCGGGACGGTATCGCGCATCAGTCTCGATCCCCAGACGCAGATGGCTCAGGTTGATTTCTCGATCGATCGTCATCTTTCCCTGCCTTCAGACACGATTCTGACAATCGCCGCGCCCACCATGACGTCTGAAAACGCCCTCGCCATTGAACCGGGGAAGTCACGGGCACGTCTTCCCTCTGATGGGATGATCACAAATACCCAGGCCCCGACCTCGCTCGAACAGCAGGTCAGCAATTACATTTTCGGCTCCGGCATCCAGTAACATCAAGCCACCGGTGTGGCTACTCGGCGGATAGAGCGGGCGACCAAGAGCGTGGGTCGCGCCCCTTTGGGCGGGAAACAGCAATAGACCGTTTTTCCTCGATACGGCCAAGCTCCTGCTGGAGGGCCTGTCTCGTTCAATCGTTGAGCGGGTAGAGGGCCAGCAGGCGGCGCTGCTTGCGCCAGTAGCGCAGCATCGTATAGGCGCCACATGTCTTCCAGCCCCGTGCCCGGTTCATCGCCCCGATGCGAAAGGCCGCACGGTAGTGGTAGAACTGGGCACGATAGGCCTCCCAGAGCGTCGTTCTGGAATCCCAGATATGCGTCGCCTCAGACCCGACACCATTCAACTCGATGATCTCGAAATCCTCGCCACGACGCAACGCTTCGACTGAAGCCGCCTTGACGTCGATGCGTCCGAAATGAAATTCCCTGACGTCTCCGATGATCGCGTCAAGACGCGCGGTCAGTGCGGCCGTTGCATCCTTGCGCCCGTCGCGGAAGATCGACCCCTTGCAGTGATTTCCCGTGAACACGAGCTGTACCCGTTCACCCGCTGCGGGCACGGTTTCAAGCCGGTCTTTGAGACGGGGAAGATAGATGTCAGGAAGCAGATTGGTCCGGGCATCGCGCGCGATCAGCGCACGGATTGTCGCAACGCCATCCCCTTCTAGAACGGGGGACTCCTTATATGTGATGGACGTTATGCGCCCGCCAGCAGCCCCGGGTTCGCGTATGTAGAACAGACCCGCCTCGACCGGTCCCGTCGCCAGAGCCTGAGCCAGAATCCTCACACCCGAGGGGAATTCACGCAGGACGGGCAGGAGCTGCTTGTGTTCATGCACGAGCTTCACCCCTGTCCCGTTGCAGCCGATATCGGGCTTGATGACTACGGGAAAGCCGATATTCCGGGCGGCCATTGCCTCGAGCAGGTCCGCAGCGTCCTGGTCGCGCTTGCCCTTGCGCAGCATCTGCGTGACATAAGGGGCGATCCAGTCCCGGGCGACTGGTCCGGCCAGATCGAGAATGCCGCTCTTGCTCTCACCGCAAAGCCCGCCCGTCTCGATCAGCGGGTTGGCGGCGCTAGGAACGCTGAAATCACCATAACGCAAGCCCATGCCGATCCAGTAAAGAACGATCGGGGTATAAAAGATCGAACCCGGCCAGAACTCGAACAGCGAGAGCGGATGGGGCGTCTTTTCCGCTGTCTCGGACGTCGCGCCGTTATCGAGTGTGTCATGCAAGGTCTGAAGCATTGGGCGATCAGTCACTGAAAGTCTGGAACCGGGCAATCAGCCGCCCGACGAAGAGAATGGTCAGGATGAACCCCGCAATCCCGAACCAGCGCCAGCTCGCCATATGCGCGGACATCCATCCACCCACATGGAGCGATACGCTGAAAAGGAGCGAGGTCCAGACCAGTGTAGCCACAACCGCGCTTGCGGCAAATGAGCCGAAAGGCGCGCGGAAAAAACCGCACGCCGTATAAAGGGGCAGGCGAGCACCGGGAATGAACCGGCTGATTACCACAGTCCGCACCACGTTACGGTGAAACCAGTTCCGGCCCTTGTCATGACGGGGCAGTGTCAGCCAGCGTCGCGCCGGTGGCCATTTGGCCCCGATGGCGCCCAGACCGTATAATCCCAGATCCCCAACCGCCACGCCGATATAGAGCGAGATCAGTGCCAGGGGGATGCTCAGACGCCCATCCTCCACAGACATGGCAGCGATCATGGTCGTTGCGTCTTCGAGGATGAATGTCCCCAGGATTACCGCGAGCCCTTTCGACCACCATGCAGCCCCAGCCACAGACAGGAGATGATAGAGAGAACTGGCGTGAAAGGGGGCACCGTTGGACATGGCGCATCATGTGCCATGGCCGGATGAAAAACGCCAATCAGGCCGGACCGATTCCGCGCGGTCCGAAGGCCTGTCGAAACGCCGGGCGCCGGGACGGTGCGTTCCTACTGAAGATTGACGAAACAGCCCCCGTCGACGAGCAGGGACGCCCCTGTGACATAACGGGCCATATCGGAAGCGAGAAAGACGATCGGGCCGGCAAGATCCTCCGGCTCTCCAAGGCGACCGAGCGGAATGCGCTCGATCAACTTGCGCGCCTTGCGCTCGTCGGCGAGATCGTTTTCGTTGATGGCCGTACGGATGGTGCCTGGAAGGACGGCATTGCACCGGATACCATGCCGGCCCAGAGCGATCGCTGTGGACTGCATCAGAGACAGCACCCCGGCCTTGGTTGGGGTATAATGTGTCTGAAATTCGCCACCAACGAGCGCGGAGATGGAAGAAACCGCGATAATGGCACCGCCTCGGCCTTGCGCGACCATCAGCTTCGCCGCTGCCTGCACCATGAAATAGGCGCCGAGCAGATTGACACTGACCGTCTTCTCCAATGTCGCAGGCGGCATATCGAGAAATGCGTGGAACGGACAGATCCCGGCATTGCTTACGAAAATATCGAGCCCGCCCAGGGTTTCCCTGATGGAGTCAATAAAGCGATTTGCGGTTTCGGGGGCTGCCACGTCACCACGCAGATAGAGTGCGCGCCGCCCTTGCGCCTCGATCGCCCGGAGCAGAGGCTCCACGTGCTTTTCTTCCACCACATCGGTAATGGCGATATCGGCCCCTTGCCGTGCAGCATCGAGCGCCGCAGCGCGGCCGATGCCTGAGGCACCGCCCGTGATGGCGAAAACCTTGTTTTCGAGAAGCATGGTCGTTCCTTTACTGAGGCGAAGGCTGGTCGAACGCGCTGCCTATGCCGCGGACAGCCTTATAAACGGGGGGCGCTAGAATGCGATGTCGAGGCGATAAAAGCGTGCCGCCACCGCGCCGAACAAGGCGCGTTTTTCGGTTTGATTGAACGCTTCTGCAAAATGCAGGATCGTGTCGAGTGTCTGACGCGCCGGGGCAAAGAGCAAATCGGTGGGAAAATCGCTCGCAATCATGCATCGTTCCACCCCGAAGACATCGACTACCTCGCGCAGCACAGGCGCGATATCCTGATCACGCCAATCGGGTCGGACAAATCCGAAGCCGGAGAGTTTGACGTGAATATTGGGGCAGGCAGCGAGCGCGCGCATACCCCTCTGCCATGCCTCACGACCGCCCGACAGATGAAAGAGCGGCATGCCCAGGTGATCGATTACGACCGGCATTGTCTCATGGCGCCGCAGCAAGGGGGCCAAAGTCATCATCTGTTCGGGATAGCACTGCAGATCGAATGTCAGCCCGTGTCGCGCGACAATCGCAAGTCCGTCCTGCCATGCGGCATCCCGAGTCCTGTCCGGCTCCGGATAGGCCAGCTTCCGCTCCGGATGGGCGTTCACGATCTGACGCACTCCACGCAGAAGCGGCGCCACCTTATGGGCTGCTAGGATATGCCCCAAATCGGGTGTGTCCAGTCTCGCACAGGCAACAATGCCCGCTGCGCCCAAAATAGGGGGCTTGCCTTCACGGGGCTCCATGGCAGCGTCCAGAACAGACTGCACATGGTGCACCTCGCGCAGGATCTCATCCGGGTGAACGCCGGAATCAACGTGCACCAGACCACGCACATTCCAGCCCTCAAGGTCGGCAAGATAGCTGCCGAGGCCATAGGAGCGCGCGATCGCGCGCGTTTCACCCGTCGGCGCGTCAGCGCTGTAAGGCGGAGACAGCCAGGGATAATGCATCTGCTCGAAATCGATCAGATGCACATGGGGATCGATAAATCCCGGTCGTTCCATGACGATCTCCCTTTCTGCCGGGGAACACACCGGGCCCTATCGCGCGTACAAGCCCCGCTATTGGCCCTGACATCCATCAGCTCTTCATCAGCCTCTCAGCCTGAGATCCCTCAGATCAAATCAGCAACGAGAGGCGAAAGTGCCTGCATGGCAAGGGCAAAGGACAAGGCTCCAGGATCGGGATGGCCCTTGCTGTGATCGCCATGCGTCTTGGCGCGGCCCTTCCGCGCGGCAAAGGCCTTGGTCGCCTCCGCCCCAGCAAGCGCCTCCTGCACTGCCTCGGCCCAGATTTCGGCCATGGGACCGGGCTGTTCGTGATGACGTTCCAATGTGGCAACGAAAGGCGCGAGCGCATCGACCATCGTCTTGTCGCCAGGTTCGGCCTTGCCGATCTCCCTCACGCGCCGCGCTGCCTTGAGCACTCCCATACGAACACCGCGCGCATCGAGGGCGCTCCGGTCATCGAGAACCGTCGAGAAGGCAAAAAGCGCTTCACCCCATAGCGCGCCGGAGGTTCCGCCTGCGCGATCGCCCCAGGCATCAGCGGCGGCCTCGAGGACACGGCGTGCACCCGCGCCGGCGGACGATGCGGCCTCGGCTGCTCTGGCAGCCGCGCGCGAGCCGCGCGCCATGCCCTGACCATGATCGCCATCACCCGCAATGGCGTCGATGCGCCCCAGCATTGCCTCTTCCTCATGCAGGGTCTGCGCGAGGCGTGCAATGGCGCGCGCCACGCAGCGCCCGGCCTGGCTGCCGGCCTCGGTTTCTGCCCTCTCATAATGAACGGGCAGTTCGGCTATGGCCTGACGCGAGGCCGGAACCCAGTCCCCCTCGACCTTGTGGCGGCAAAGAACAGGAGCATTTACGGGCGCACGCCAGAACCCCTCTAGCTCCTCATCCAGCCAGGTGATGGTGAGGGAGCAGCCATACATATCAAGGCTGGTGGCGTAGGAGCCGACAAGCGGGGCGATGAGAGTGAGCCCATCGCGCTCGAATAATGCTTCGAGCGCGTTCCAGAGAACGAAGAGCTCCTCCGTCGTGGTCGCGCCTGCTCCGTTGAGCAATACCGCGAGGCGACGAGCCTCGGGCGGCCGCTCCGCCATGACGCGAGAGTACAGCGCTTCGGCGATGACCTCCGGCGTCGCCAGATCATGTTCATCAATTCCGGGCTCACCGTGGATACCGAGCCCCAGCGCCATACGTCCTTCAGGGACGGTGAAGATCTTTTCCGGGCTTCCGGGAAGCGCGCAGCCATCGAACGCAATGCCGAAGGAGCGCGTTCGGTCATTGGCCTTGCGCGAAACGGCTTCGACAGCGTCGATGTCGTAGCCTGCATCCGCCGAGGCGCCCATGATCTTGAAGACGATGATATCACCCGCGACGCCGCGCCGTCTCTCGGGTGTTTCAGGTGGTGCGCTGGCAACATCGTCGGTTGTCACCACGATGCGCGTATCGATCCCCTCGGCGCGCAGACGCTCGGCAGCGATCCCGAAATTGAGGTTATCGCCAGCGTAATTGCCGAACCCCATCACGATCCCGCCGCCACGATGCGCGAGACGTCCAATCGTAGCGACAGCCTGAATGGAGGGGGAGGCAAAGATGCCCCCCATCACTACGGCGTCGGCGAAGCCCGATCCAACAAACCCGCAGAAGGTCGGGTAATGTCCGGAGCCCCCTCCGACGAGAACGGTCACCTTGCCCTGAGGTCCGGGCTGGGCACGCAGCGCACCGCTGCGAACGGGGCGGACGATATCCTGAAAGATGTGGTTGAAGGCGCGCAGACCGTGGGTCGCAAAATCGTCTTCGTCGCCGCAGATATGGACCATATTATCGTAATCCGCCTTGTGGGGCCGCTCAGGCCAGTTGAAGAGTGGGCTCGGTGACCTGCAGATCGGCCTCGATGGGTCTCAAGGGAGACAGACCACGCGCCAGGATCTCCTCGTGATAGATCTTGACCCCCTCGACAGGGGTCAGGCGTCGCTCAACCACGGCACGCATCATGGCCACCATGGAGGGCGGATGCTCCGCATCCAGGATCTTGCGCCCGAAAAGCGCGGCGCGTGCCCCGCTCTGTTGCGCCTGATGAAGCAGTTCGAGGCAATCTCGCGTTGTGCCGCTGCCACCGCCCATGATCCCGACGATCAGGGTCCGGTCGTAGCGGCAAAAAGCCTCGAGCACCCTTGCTCCGTTAAACGCCAGCTTGAGGAAGACAGGGCGCTCGCTCTCATGCATTCCGGCGAGGCTGCGGCTCACCATATCATTGAGAAACGCGCCGTGATCGTCCTGGTCGAGCAGGGGATGAACGGGGTTGAAGACCTCCAGAAAATGGGCAACGCCCGCAGCCTGCGCCTCGGCCCTGAAGTCGCGATAGCGCGACAGGCTCTCCGCATCTTCTCGCGCATCGCCGCTGAAGGTCATGGAATAAAGACCAAACGGCTCCGGCAGAAGATCGAGCCGGGCCGTGCGGAAGGGAATGGATGGCTGACGCCCGTAATCCGCGCCCCGAATGCGCCAGAGATCAGAGGTATCATTGAGGCGAACGGCGCGACGGATCGGGCTGTTCGCGAAAATACCTGTCTTGTCGAGGCGCCCCAATGACGAGACAGACGCCAGCAGAATGTCGACGACGTCCTGCTTCACGATCTCGGTGATGGCAGCGTCGAATTCCGACAGGGTGCAGGGTAATCCGGTGGCCCTGTTCGTGCCCAGCGCCGAGAGACCACCCGCCATATCGGCATCCTTGGCATCGGCCAGGATGAAGTCGCTCGTCGTATCCGATCCGGCACGCATTCGGGCGATCTTCTCATCGAAGCGGGAACCGACCCGTGTATTCGTATAACGCGTAAGGGTCATTGCGGCAGGATCCTCCGGATATAATCCCGGTTCTGCGCGGCAACACTAAGCCCGTCACCACCATAATGCTCGACCAGGAAGGGGCTGGCATAGCCGTGCTCGAGCGCCATGTTGATCGCGGCGCGATAGCTGATCACGCCCTGCTCCATGGGGGCAGGCGCCGTGACGATCATGCCTGTCGTCTCGTCCTCCGTGCGCAGATAATTTTTGACGTGCCAGTATCGAAGATAGGGAGCGAGCTTCTTCATCATGTCCTGCCAGCGCTCCATGGGGCGGTGCAACCGAACAAGATTGCCGATATCGGCATTGATACCGCAGGCGGGATGATCGACGTCGCGTACGAACTTCACGCTGGAATCCGCCGAACCCAGATAGGTGTCCTCGTACATCTCGAGCGACAGGGTGACCCCAACGCTCTGGGCATGATCCGCGAGCTCACGAATGCGCGTCACGGCCTTTTTCCAGACCTCCGGATCATCGGGGTCCTGATGGCCCTGCGCGGTCCAGAACCAGAGCGCCTTGCGCTGAGGCTCGGTCAGCGCCGTCGCAAAACCGACTGCGATTTCGCGCGCACCAATCTCTGCGGCCGTATCGATCACCCTATGGATATAGGACAACGCGGCATCGGCCTTGTCGGGATCCGGATCGATCACCGAGCGACGCGAGGTGGAGATGGCCGGGATGGACAGCCCGAGATCGCCGCAGACCGACAGAAATTCGCGCTGTCTGGGCTTTGAGAGATCCGCCAGGCGCAACCAGCAATCAGTCGGATCCAGCTCGGTGAACCCCGCACGGCTTACATCCAGGAGCGTCCTGGCCCAGCCTTCTGCGCTCTGGTCCTGCACGGAAGTCCCATCGGGAAGCAGAGGGGGATACTGGATCATCGCGGCCGCAATCGGCCAGGTCTTCGCAGTCCAGGGCATGGCATTCGACCTTTTATCGATATGCCGCGCGAGCGGCGCGTTGTCGTGGGCCGATGCCCAGACCCTGCTCATGCTGGCAGAGCCAGGCGTGCTGGCCGAGGAAAGAGGCGCCCCGTCAACACAGCCATCGAGCTCGTCTTCGATGTGCGCACGGATGATCGCCTCGAACGACGCATCGGGCTCGAAACCGAGACTCAGCGCCCGATGCGTGTCGAACGCCTTGGGCCATGAGGAGACGAAATGCTGAACGAACGCGTCCGGTACCTCACGGATAAGCGACACGGCCCTGTTGCCAGCGACGCGTCGCAACGCCTCGATCTGCTCCTCTACGGTGACGCTCAGGGCAGGAAGTGTGAAGACTGGCCGAGGACTGATCAAGGCGTAGTCGAGCTCCGCCGCGTGACGGAGTGCCTTGACAGCGGCGCGCGGGCTGGCGAGCCAGTGGCGCGTGTCGCGTGGCACCGGAAGAATGGCCTCGCGCCCGATCAGCGGCTCGCGAATGATCGTTGAGAAAAATCCCGACGCCGCGGCGTTCGGCGCGCCCGGGCGCACGCAAATGGTCGGGATACGCGGCGCAACGCCATCGAAAATGCCACGACGCGAATAATCTGTGAGAAGCAATTCGACCATGGCCTTCTGTACGCCATAGCTGCTCTCTGGGGTCGGGATCTGGCTGTCGGGTATGACATCGGGCAGAGGCCGACCGAACACGCCGATGGAGGAGGCAAAGACGAGGCGCGGCTTGTAGCCTTCCTGCTCGTGAAGCTCCCTGATCGCTTCAAACAGAGCGCGTGAGGCGTCGAGATTGACCCGGTAACCGAGCGCCATATCCGTCTCGGCAGCGCCGGATACGACAGCGGCCAGATGAAAGATGATATCAGGCCTCTGGGCGAGGAGCTGTGCCGCCGCTTCAGGCGCAGCGAGATCTGCCGCAACGCAGCTGACCGTACCGGCAAAGCCCAGCGGCACCTCCGGCGCCGTGACATCGGCGAGGGTCAGGATTGAGGGCCCGGGAAATAAACCATCGGGCCTGCCGATGAAACTCTCGGTCAGCTTTCGCCCCAGCATTCCAGCCGCACCGAGGATTAGAACATGCATGATTTCAGGCTACCCGTATGATTACACAATCAACCGGGGCAGAAGAAACGAGCGACATTACAAAGTCGATAAGACTTATTTGATGGCGTTATCAGATAATCCGATAGCCCGCCCCCTTATTTCACCGGCAAGATAATCCATTTCAGGCGTCACTGTCCGGTTGCGCAATCTTATGAGCGAATAGGACCCCATAATGTCGGGGAGCGAGACCGGCAGTTCCCGCAGAATTCCTGACCTTGCGAAGAGTTTGTAGATCGAACGCGGTACCACTGCCAGCATGTCCGACTGGGAGAGAAGATCGATCGTTGCGGTTACCGAGGAGAGCTCGATCGGAAAGGAAGGGAGGGGCAATCGCGCCAACGTGAAAGCTGTCTCGATGGCCTGACGCATGGGGCTGGGACGCGTGTGAATGATCCAGCGCGCATCACGCAGGTCATGCAGCGTTTTGGGGATACGCTCATTGATCGGATTCTGCGCGCCAGCAACAATCAGCAGTTGCTCCGAAGCCAGTTCCTCAACCAGCAGCAGGTCGGAACCGATACCCTCGATCGCGCGCCCTATGGCGAGATCGATACGCCCGGCATGGAGCATGTTCATCAGATCGTCGCTCGTCCCGACATGCAGAGTGACGCATAACTCGGGCTCCGTCTCTGCAAGCGACACCAGAACAGGCGTGATGATCTCATGGAGCGGCGCGCCGATCGTACCGATCGTCACCGTCCCGGAAAGCCCACGTCCGACCGCCTGCAGATCATGGCGCAGACGCCCCAGATCGGCTAGGATCTGCTCGGCATGGCGTATTGCCACCAACCCTGATCGCGTCGGGGTCAGCCCATGAGCATGACGCTCGAAAAGCTGGGCTTCGAGATCGGTTTCCATGTCCTGCAGAAGCTTCGAGGCGGTCGGCTGGGAGAGATTCAACGAGCGCGCAGCGCGATTGAGCGCAGGCTCGCGACTGATCTGCCGCAGAAGCAGCAACTGCCTGAACTTGAGCCGAAATACGAGGGTGTCGATCATGCCGGAAATGGTGCAGGGAGCGGAAGCTCGTGTCACATCACGTCTATGCGGATCTCTTACAAAGCGTGCGTCTCAACCGCAATCCCTCCCCAACGGACATTCAGAGCACGGCATGAATCTTGAGCCCAACAGCATCGACCCGAGGCTTGTCGGCCTGGAGATTGGTGCGCCAGATATGTTGGTAGTCAGGCTGGATCGACAGGCCGCGAAAGACGTGGATGTTGTAGGTTGCCTCGAACGTCATGATATGGCTCTGCGGATAGGTGGCATTTCCCGGCAGTGAGCGCCCCTGACGGTAACGTATCCATTGCGAAGCGACGAGTTGGTGACTGGCAAAGGTCTCAGACCATTCCACCCCGAATGTATCCTTGGGTCGCGACTTGAAGAACCCCCGATCAACCAGTCCCGCATAGACCTGCCAGTCATAGGGGCTGTTCTCACCCTGGCTCTTGGTTGCACCGGCGAGAACATACATGCCTTGCAACGGCCCATGACCGTTACGCACGACCATCTGATCCCCCTGGAGCCAGAGCTGTGTCTTGCCGTTTGTCCAGCGATAGGGGAGTCCCGTTGCGGCAGCGGGGTTCATGGCGGCATCGTAATAGAGATCTCGGTAGTTGGACGAATCATAGGCAACACCGAATTTATAATGCCCGACGAGCTGGTTTTTACCGAAGGATGGGATGAGCCCGATCTCGGTTGGAATATAGACGCCTGTGTAGAGTTCCGTACCCATTCTGAACCCGGTGCGATCATATTGATTGCTGTTGAGGTAGGGGTTCACGCCGTAAAGACCGGTCTGGGCATAGACGCCATGGAGCGGCCAGTAACGCAGCCTCGCGCCCCAGGTAGAGCCGGGATAAGTCCCGTATCCCGCAGCCGTGCGGGTCAGAGATTTAGGGATGCCACAATTGGACTTGTTCATGAAGGTGCAGAACAGGGGAGAATTGGCGAAGTCGATATTCACCGGCATCTTGCCCAGAGCGATCTGCATACGGTCTTTAAGCAGGTTCTGCGTACCGTACACATAGACAAGATGCACGCCCACATTGCCGCCGCCGCCATAGATCTCCTGGAAACCATTCAGGGAGCGCTCCCCCAGATCGGCAGCCAGATTATGCCCCGCGCGATTGACGATCACCGCGTGAGTAACGAACCCCTTCCATCCTGCCAGCTTCTCCCAGTCGAGATCGAGTTCGACACCAATCTGATGCGCGTACCCGGCATCCCCAGCCTGCCCCGCATTGAGCACCAGCGCGCTCTCGCTCGTGTAGTCGACCACGATACCGATCCCGCGCTTGTTCAGCCGCTTGATCAGGCGCTCCCAAGGGAGAACCATACTTTCAACCGGCGGCGTGAAAGGCGTATTCGCATAAGAGGTCGGCGTATCGAGGGCAAAGAGGGGGGCCGTTTCAGAGATCGGCCCGCGATACTGCGCAAGCGCATCTGGCGCCATAATGGTCAGCGTCGCGCCGGAAATGAGCGCGAGCGCCAGAATTGACCCCGCGACAGGCGGGGCCTTGTGTGAGAACCGTGGTCTCATGATCCAGAATCCGGGAAACCCCTCGCGGGGCGTTGAACCTGAGGGGAGTGTTAGAGAATGACGGGCGTCAGCAGGGGCTTGCCCGCAAAATGTGCTGCCACGTTATCGAGCACGAGTTGCCCCATGGCCTGACGCGTCTCGATGGTCGCCGAAGCGCGGTGAGGCTGAAGCACGACATTGGGCATGGACCAGAGAGCTTCGGGCACATGGGGTTCGTCGGTGAAGACATCTAGGGCAGCGCGGCCCAGACGCCCTTCCTGCAAGGCCTGCACCAGAGCGGCCTCATCGACCACACTGCCACGCGCGACATTGACAAGGAGCCCCTTGGGGCCAACCGCATCGATGACCTCACGGCTGACGAGATGTCGGGACTGCACACCGCCCGAGGCCGCCACAACCAGGACATCGCTCTGCTCGGCAAGCCTCACGAGGTCTGAAACGAAAGGCGTGAACGGAAGATCGAGATCACGCCGGCTGTAGTAGGACACCGGTATGGCAAAGGCCTGCGCCCTGCGCCCGATCGCCTGCCCAACCTGTCCCATGCCCACAATGCCGAGCCGGGCGCCGCTGACCTTGCGCGCGAGAGGCAATGCCTGCTTCCCCCATAGTCCGTCCCGTACAAGCCGGTCACCCGGAAGAAGATCACGCATGGAGGCCAGGATGAGCGCCATGGCGAGGTCGGCCACATCATCGGTCAGCACGTCGCGCGTGACGGTGACGGCAATGTGCCTGCGCTGCGCCTCAACGAGATCGACCGCATCGGTCCCGATCCCGTTGATCGCGATCATTTCGAGGGAGGGCAGTGCATCCATGAGAGTCCGCGGCACGCCCGTGCCACCGCCGGTCACGATACCCCGTATTGCCCCCCCTTCCGATGGTGTGCCGCCGGTCCAGCGATGCACCCTATAGGCGCTATCGAGCGCCGTCTCGATAGCGGGCATCATCGGCTCGAGAAGAAGAATATCGGGTTTCATCATAGCGCCTCATGGAAAAACGGGTGGGCGGCGCTCGCGTGTCCGGGCGCCTTGGGATGCTGGCGGAGTTTCGACGGATGACTCAGCGTGTGAGGGTGACGCTCACAGGGGCGAGCGACGCAATCTGCGCCGTAACGGTCAATCCGGAAGGCAGAAAAACCGTATCCGTCATGGAGCCGGTCGTTACGACACAGCCTTTGAGAAGAGGCATGCCGCGAGCGGCGGCGTGATTGGCAAGCCAGACCAGCAATCGTCGCGGATCACCGGCGGAATTGCCCCCGATATGGGTAATGCGACGCCCATCACCGAGATTGAGTGTCACCGTTTCACTAACGGGGCTCAAACTGCGCCACTGATCCGATCCCGGACCGATGATCAACGCTCCATGGCTCCCCTGATCGGCGAGATGGGCCAGTCTCGGCTGGGAATTCGGCTCCGCAAAACGCGTATCAATGATCTCGATGGCCGTGTGGACCGACCCTATGGCGTCGAGCACTTCCTCGAGGGTCCAGGGACGCTCTCTGGCGGGGAGATCACGGGCAAAACGATAGACAATTTCCGCCTCCACGCCCCGATGGCGGCAGAAACCGCGGGGAAGGGCGGTATCGCCGTGAAAGAGCGTCGCTTCATGCAGCGGGGCTGCGAACGGGACAGCCTCACTCGACGCCGCGCCGACTTTCCATCCGATCACGGATCCGTACCGGGCTTGCAGCGCCCGAGCTACGTGATCCTGAATTCCGTAGGCTTCGGTCTCCGTTTCGGGAATGAGCGTCGGGTCAAGATGGATTAGCGGAGGAGCCCCGTCGCGCACGGCCATCAGACGGTCCGTCAAAAGCGCCTCACGTGAGGGAGAGAGCGTATCTGCATTACTCATGGCAAGGCGCTTTCGGTCATGTAGGGGGAGGGGGCGAGTCTGGAATAAAGGGTCTGGGGCCGTATTCGACACGGATGCGCCATCAGGGATCGTCCCGGCCCCGACACCCCCGCAAAAAACGCGCGACCACGGAAGCAGAAAGCCGGGCCGAAACAGACCCTGAAGCACGCTCACAGCGCATCCTCTGCCGCCATCAGGTCGCGGCCCTTCGTTTCAGGAATGTAGAATGTGGCGAGAACCGCCAGGCAGGCGAGAAACACCACATAAGTCGCGAGAGGGATCCAGGCATATTTGCCGCTGCTCACACCCCCGATATGGAACCGGGCAAACATCGCGATCAGGAACTGGCCCACCATGGGAGAGACACCGCCCGCGATCACTGAGGAAAACTCACGTGTGAAGGAGACGGCGGTATAACGATGACGCAAGCCGAACATCTCGGGCAAAAAGGCGCCCTGAGTTCCGAACATGCCCCAGGTCGCCACACCGAGTGCAAAGGACAAGGCGATGGCCGACGCGACCGGATTCCCCTGGCTGAACACATACCAGACCGGCAACGCGCTTACGGCCTGCAGCAGAGCGAAGCCACGATAGACACGCACTCGCCCGAACCGGTCGCTCAGCATACCTGCAACAGGAATGGTCACACCGCCCACGATCGCCGCACCGATTAGGACGAGCGTACCCCACTGGCTGCTCATTCCCACCGTATGCACCAGATAGCTGATGGCCAGCACCTGATAGATGGATGAGCCGCCATTCTCCGCCATGCGCAGGCCCAACCCCGCGAGAATTGGCCGCCAGGACGTTGTGAGCGTCTCACGGATCGGCATGACTTCCTCATGCCGCTCATCGTCCTGCAACTTGGCAAAGGTAGGCGATTCCTTGAGGCGCAGCCGCATATAGAGCGCGATCAACAACAAAACGGCGCTTCCCACGAAGGGGACGCGCCAAAGCATGGTCTGGGTAATATCGGGTACGCCGGTCAGCATCGCGTAGTAGATCAGTCCTGCGGCAACCGTGCCGAGCTGAATGCCGAGAAAGGGGAGGGCCGCATAATAGCCGCGTCGCTGCCGGGGCGCGGACTCCGTCATCATGACGGCTGCCCCCGCCTGCTCTGCCCCGGCCCCAAAACCTTGCGCCATGCGTAGGAGCACCAGAAGCAGGGGCGCCGCATATCCGATCGACCCGTAGGATGGGATGAGCCCGATCATGGCGCTGGCCAGCCCCATGAGCGTGACCGTAAGAAGCAGGACCCTCTTGCGTCCGTGCCTGTCACCAAGGCGGCCGAAAAAGAGGCCACCGATAGGGCGAACCGCAAAGCCGATGAAATAGGTGGCAAAGCTCGCGACCAGCCCGAGGCCGGGGATGGAGCTCGGAAAGAACAGCGGGCCGAATATGAGTGCCGAGGCCAGACTGTAAAGGGCGAAATCGTAATACTCCATCGCACTGCCGATGGAGCAGGTCCAGGCTGCGCGACGCAGTTCGGACTCGGATAACTCCGTCCGTGATGGCGCAAGCGCCTCGGTGCGGGGCTGACCGCGGGATTTATCGCTCGAGCGCGCATCAAAGGCGATTGTGCTCATCACACCCTCCCGGTGGTGATCGGTGTCGACGCTGCCTGGGACAACTCATCTCCAAGGAGGGGGTGGAATACGTAAAGGCTTGTTGTCATGACATACTGCCTTGGGCACCTGCGCACCCGGTCTGAACATTGCCATTTAGATCGATCTAAATCTCGCTTCCAACCTCACCCCGATGTCATTCCATTCAGGTCAGTGGGAGGGAGAGAGACGATCTAACAAAATCGTAATGCAACAGAACGCCAGTTTCTCACGAAAGTCACAGACTTTATGTGACACGAATTTCACTGTTGTGTGATTTGTGGTTGCCTACCCCGGAAAATCAGGGGGAGGGGCCGTGGGGCATGAGCCCTGTACTGGCGCGCAGGACAAGCTCTGGCGCCATGACGACACGCTGGCGCTCACGCCCTGGCATCGCGAGTCTTTTCTGCAGGAGGGACGCGGCCTTGCGACCGATGAGGCGGGGAGATGTCGCAACGGTTGTCAGCGCAGGATAAGAAGCCGCTGCCTGGGGCAGATCATCCATACCGATCACGGCAATATCCCGCCCGACGGTCAAGCCACGGCTCTGGATGTGATGCATGAGATCAAGAGCGATGATATCGTTATAGCATATCGCCGCATCAGGGGGGGTAGCGGAGGCGAGAAGCGCATCGAACGCTTCCGTGTCGAAACGGTTGTCACGACTGCCTGCGATCACGGGTTGCGCCTCCAGCCCGCATTCACCTATCGCCTGCTCATAGCCACGAAGGCGTGCAAGCGCAGCGGAATGTACAGGCATGTTCCCAACAAACACGATACGGCGCCGTTCCTCCGAAACCAGATGCGCGATCGCCAGCCGCACGCCCAGCGCGTAATCTGCCGCCACATAATCCCCGCGCGTTGCCTCGATCTCACGCAATACCTGCACGAAGGGCAGGGCGAGACGCTCCAGTTCAGAGAGAAGGCGGTCGTCACTGCCTATTGCAGGGCAAATAATGACCCCGTCCACATTATGTTCACGCAGGCGCTGAATCTGACGGAGCTGGCGATCGACCGACTCATTGCTGGCGGCGATGAACCCGACGACATCCGCCTCATCATTGACTTCGTCCACGCCCCCCGCCAGAGCGCTGAAAAACGGATTGGCGATGTTGGAGAGCACGAGACCGATGGTTCCCGTACGGCTCTGCCTGAGATTCGCCGCACCACGGTTGTAGATATACCCAAGCCGTTGCATCGCCTCACGCACACGCTCGCGCGTGGCCTCTGCCACGAGAGGGCTTTCCCGAAGGACCAAAGAGGCCGTGGCTCGGGAAACACCAGCCTCCTGCGCGACATTGAGGAGGCTCACGACAGGGGGACGGACAGGCTTGGTCATCGCTTTCCTGGAAATGCAGTAAATAACGGCCGGATGACGACGAGGAAACAATCGTCACATCACGCCATATCGCGCCGGATCGCCTCACGCCAGATCAGGGCACTCCGACAGCCGCTATACCGATGTTTTACCGATAGACTGCAATGAAACGCTCGAAAATTCCGCCGAAGATGACAAAGTGATTATCATTATAAATATACTGAAAGACTTATCTTTTGTCACTGGACCCAAAGAGATTGGTCCTCTAGGAGCATTGATCATTGCACGTCGCCCTGTTTCGGCGCTAACGAGATGTGAATATCCGGTATAGGGCACGTGTTTCTGATGTCGGCATGCTGATCGTGAGATGAAATTTCGGCAGTCCGGCGTCGATTTCGACAATAGAGACTGGCGGGAGACAAGTGCAAACCCGCCAGCATCGACGCGTTGAGAAGGCGCGCGACCAAACATTATTGATGTGGGGATTTTCTCTTGGCAAAAACAGCGCGGTCCCGAACGACCACAGCAAAGAAAAAGGCCATGACCACTGAGCCGCAGGCGACCCTGCCGGCCGAGACGGATCTGGTCGCATCGGCGGAGCTTGACCTCGCTGCAAGCGCGGAATCCGAGCCTGCCGCCGTATCCGTTGACGCCGCTCCTTCTCCTGTGGAAGCCGCTCCCGCGCCGACGCCAGATCAGGGCACCCATGGCTACCCAGTGGAGGCCCTCTATTTCGACGCCAACTGGTATCTGGCCGCCTATCCCGATGTCGGGGCTTGCGGCATGGACCCGGTCGAGCATTTCATGACCCATGGCTATCTGGAAGGCCGCGACCCCAACGGGCATTTCAGCGTGGGCGAGTATATTGCGGCAAATCCTGACATCCCCTTGACGATCAATCCATTCCTGCACTTCATCATGCATGGTGCTGCCGAGGGCCGTCCGCTCCGTCGCTGAGCGACAGTTTCGGCATCCCGCAAGGACCGAACTGGCGAGGATAGACCAAGGTGCTGAACAGACGCTCGTTACTGGCCGCCGTCACGGCCGCCCCCTGCCTGAGCGGGAGCGGCCTGGCGCGAACGCT
>Ga0157365_10000311_pt1 | contig 21923 bp, 16 predicted proteins | sample AttsexASBM3_FD_111478 | JGI IMG/M metagenome (GOLD analysis project Ga0157365, IMG submission 111478) | Fungus gardens microbial communities from leaf cutter ant in Ribeirão Preto, State of São Paulo, Brazil - Atta sexdens ASBM3 | ecosystem: Host-associated > Fungi > Mycelium > Unclassified ... | reverse complement strand
GGCGAAAGCCGCATGGCCACCATCGACACGGTGCTTTTGCTGGCGGTCATGCTGGCGCAATCGGCCCTGTTGCGCGCCTTCATCGACCGGGAACAGAACCGCCCGACCGCGCTGCCGGTGGCATTGCTTTATTGGTGCGCAATCGGGTGCGGGCTGATGCTCAAGGGCCCGGTGGTGCTGATCCCGGCCTTCGGCACACCGATCGCACTGGCCGTGGTGGAGCGGCGACTCGACTGGTGGCGCCGGCTGCGGCCGTCATGGGGCTGGCTTGTGGCGCTGGCCATCGTGCTGCCCTGGTGCGCGGCCATCGGCATCGTCAGCCACGGGCAGTTTTTCTCCAACGCCGTGGGCACCAATTTTCTGGGCAAGGTTGCGTCCGGCCAACAGGCGCACGGCCTGCCGCCGGGCTATCACCTGCTGGTTTTTGCAATTGCGTTCTGGCCGGGATCGTTTTTCGCCGTGGCGTCAATTCCTGCGATCGTCAACCGGCGACTGCTGGCGCCGGTGCGGTTCCTGTTGTGCTGGATCGGGCCGCACTGGCTGGTGTTTGAACTGATCGCCACCAAGCTGCCGCATTATGTCATGCCGACCTACCCGGCGATTGCGCTGCTGACGGGCGCGTGCCTGGCAACCCTGCCGGAAGGGCGCCTGATCCCGCGACCGCTGTGGGGGCGGTTGCTGCTGGGGCTGTATGGCGCGCTGTGGCTGGCGGTGGGGTGTGCGCTGAGTGTTGCCGGGCCGGTTCTACTGTGGCGGTTGGAGCATGTCGTCTCGGTTCAGGCGATGATCGCGACGGCGGGCAGCCTACCACTGGTTCTGACAACGGCTTATCTGGTTCTGCGCGGGCGCGTCCGTGATGCGGCGTGGAGCGCCATGGCGTCGGCTGTCGTGATCTATGCCGGGCTGTTCGCATGCGCCATTCCGCGCCTGCAGACGATCTGGCTGAGCCCTCGCGTGGCAGCACTGGTGGATGATTACCGCCCCTGCCCCGACACCATCGTGGCCTCGGCCTCCTTTTCCGAGCCCAGCCTTGTGTTTCTGGTCGGGCAGAACACGCGCCTGATCAATGCGACCAAGGCCGCCGATTTTCTGGCCGGCAACCGTGCCTGCGGGCTGGCCCTGATCGACCGCAAGGACGAGCCGGCCTTCGCGGGCGAGCTGACGCGGCTGGGCCTGACCCCCGTGGAATTCGGCCGGGTCGCGGGGATGAATTATTCAAACGGGCACCATCTCGATCTCGGGCTTTACGGTCTTTCTCCCCCATAAGGCCTCTGTTCGCAGGGCGGGCAGACATGTCTATGCTGCCCGCCACTTCCAGCATGAAAGGCTTTCGCCATGGCTGTCACCGGTATCGGTCCCTATGACCCCTCGAACATTTTTGCGCGGATTCTGCGGGGTGAAATTCCGTGCCGCAAGGTGCTGGAAAACGACACCGCACTGGCGTTCCACGACATCGCCCCGCAGGCGCCGACGCATGTGCTGGTGATTCCGAAAGGGCCGTATGTTTCGTTCGCCGATTTTGCCGCGACCGCAAGCGATGCCGAACTTGCGGGATTCACGCGCCTTGTGGGGGAAGTCGCGCGGCATCTGGGGCTGGAGGATGCGGGCTACCGTGCACTGACGAACATGGGCACCAATGCCGGGCAGGAAGTGCCGCATTTCCATGTGCACGTGTTCGGCGGCGCACCGCTGGGCCCGATGATCGCCCAGCACGGCTGACACCGATGGCAGGTGGCTGGAGCCGCCTGCCTCGCATGTCACCAGTTATAGGTCAGCTTGCCGATCACGCTGCGATTCGCACCCAGATAACACCCCGTGTCGGCGGACGCGCAACCGGGGTAATAACGCTTGTTCAGCAGGTTTTGCACCGTCACCTGTAACAGCGTGCCGCGCAGACGCGGGAAAGTCCGGTCCAGCGCATACTGGGCCTGCGCATCGACCAGCGTATAGCTCGGCGTGACATATTCCAGCGTATTATCGACCAGTGTGTTGCCGTTGTAACGGACGCCGGCGCCGAACCCGAGGCCGCTTAGCGGACCGCGATCAAGATCATAGTGCACCCAGACCGAGACGCCCTGCTGGGGCACGGAGGTCGGGCGTTCGCCCGTCAGGTCGCCGCTGCCGTGGGTGTAGGCGACACTCTGATAGGTATAGGCCGCCACCACATTGAGGTTGTGCGTCAGATCGACATGGGCTTCCACCTCCACCCCGCGTGAACGGATGCCGCCGGTCTGGATGCTGAAATCCAGATGTTCCGGGTCTGTCACCAGAACATGGCTCTGCTTCAGGTCATAAAGGGCGACGGTGAAAAACCCGTTAAAGTTGTGGGGCTGATATTTAAGCCCGACCTCATATTCCGTGCCGCGCGTGGGTTTGAAGGGTGTGCCGGCAAAAGACAGCGCATTGGTCGGCTGGAACGACTGGGCATAGTGAAAATAGGGCGAGAGACCGAACCCGAACGCATAGAGAATGCCGGCACGCCATGTCGTGGCGTGGTCTTTCTGGTTAAAGCCGTCACTGTCGGTGGCGTCGCGCGTGCCGATGCGCGACCAGTCGTGCCGGACGCCGCCCTGAACGTGGAGCCGGCCCCAACTGGCCTGATCTTCGGCGTAGATGCCTTCCTGATTGGTGGTGATGCCCTGAATTTCCAGCAGGTCGGGGCCCGGAATCTGCTGGCCATAGACCGGGTTGAACACATCAAGCGACGGCGCATCACCGGCATAGAGATTGGCGGAATCCCTGACATTCTGCCAGTTTCCGCCGAGAATCACCTGATGATTGACGGGGCCGGTGCGGACATGGCCCAGGATCTGCTGTTCGACCGTCACCGTGTCGTAATGCTCTTCCGAGGCATAGCTTTCGCGTTCCAGCGTGCGGTTGTCATCGTCCAGTTGCCCGCCCGAGGAAATCTGCTGGAAGAACGCGCCGACATTGGCATAACGCGCGACGGAACGCAGCATCCAGTCCTGCGTGAGGTGATAGTCCAGATGCGCGCTGAAGGCGGTCTGGGTGCGGTTATAGGTCTCGAAATCCGGGTCTCCGGGATAGAAATGCCGGGAAATCCGGCCATTCGGGTTGGGCAGAATTGTGCCTTGCAGGGGGGCTGTGTCAAAATTGCCGCCTTGAGGATCATGCTGCCAGAACGCACTGAGCGTCAGGTTCAGCCGGTCGTTCGGCCGCCACGTGATCGAGGGCAGGACGCCCACGCGGGCATTGCCGGTGTGCAGATCCTGCGTGCCGGATGTCGTGCCCGTAACAGCGATGCGATAGAGCCACTTGCCACGGCGGTCCAGCGGCCCGCCAAGGTCGATCGTACCTCGGAAATAACCGTATGTGCCACCTTCCAGCGACACGGAATGGATGGGCATTGCGCTGGGTTGTTTCGCTGTCAGCACGATGGCCCCGCCGGGGTTCGATTGCCCGTACAGCACTGAGGGCGGACCCTTGAGAACGTCGATCCGGTCGAGCAGATAAGGGTCGATCTGCTGGGTGGCGTAATAGGCGCCGTTGAACAGGCGCAGCCCGTCGATGAATTCGTCGGCACCGGCGGCTCCCTGGAAACCGCGAATCTCCACCTCGTCAAAACGCGTAGTATAGCCTGCAGCGACGTCGCCCGACACCCCTGCGTTATAACGCAGGGCTTCGGCCATCGTCCGCGCGTTCTGCTGATCCAGTTGCGCGCGAGAGATGACCGAGACGGACTCCGGTGTCTCGATCAGTGCCGTGTCGGTTTTGGTGGCGGCGTGCGATGCCTTGGGCACCAGCCCCGCCCTGCGCGAAAGGCCCAGCACCGAGATATATTCCCCGCGCGCTTTTTCGGTCGTGCGGGACTGGGTATTTCCCGATGCTGCGTCGTCGGCTCGGGCGACCTGCCCCCCAAGCGGAAGCAGGACAAAAATCATCCATAACAGGCGACAGGTCGTGCGGTGGAGAGTGGGCATTACGGCGTCCAAAATGCGAATAATTCCTATTTGCATGTTTTGCGTCGTCCGGGTCCGCGTGGCAAGGCCAAGCCCGCAAGGTTACAATTCGAAATTTGCAGGGCTTCGCTGGTGCTGCAGTGCCTGTCGAGGGCAATACGCCTGCATCGCTGCATCACCCGGCACCCGGCACTAACCAGTAACCAGTAACCAGTAACCAGTAACCAGTAACCAGCAGATCACGGCATCCTGACGCGCACAAAGGCGAGGAATGCCGCATTTCATTACGATATCAATTCTTATTCCTGCCCTGAATTCCTATGGAATCCCTATATCTCCGGCCGGATCTCCAAATTGATTTCCTATGCCCAGCGGCCCTAGCGTCCGGTCATCGGCACCACGCTTGATTGGCACATCAGCCCTTTCCTGCAGAACGGACCAGGATCGCTGCCCCACGGGCCGACAGCCATCGCGGTCTTTTGTGCTGTCGCGATAGAGGATAGTATGGGATTTCAGAAAAATACCGGTCTGCACACCGACAGGACAAATCGTCCGGCGTGGACCTTCTGTTATGCAACGATGCTGATGTTCGCCTGTTCGGACCTCGCACTTGCGCAGGACAAGACAAAATACCAGACCCACGAGGGCTCTTCGTCAGAAGCCATTCAGGTGACGGGGCGGTCGCACACAGCAACGGCCCAGAACACGCCTGCCAGTATTTCCGTGGTGACGGCACAAAATTTGCAAGCGCGCGGCATTACGTCCTTTGCAACGCTGGCCCAGTCCACACCGGGCCTTTCCCTGAAAAGCGAAGGCCCCAGCCAGACGGAAATCGAAATACGTGGCATCACGGCTGCGGGTGGCGGTTCACCGACGGTCGGGTTTTATCTGGGCAATCTGGCGCTTACCAGTCCGGCCGGAGCCCAGAACGGGCATGTTGTCATCGACCCTTCGCTCTATGACCTCAACCGCATCGAAATCACGCGTGGCCCGCAAGGCACAGAATATGGTGTCATGGCGCTTGGCGGCAATGCGCGCCTTGTGCCCAATCTTGCAGATCCCGGCGCTTTTCATGCTTCGGCGCAAAGTACGCTCTCCGGCACGAAAGGCGGCGGCTTCAATCATGCCGACAACCTGATGATCAACATACCGATTATCAAGGACAAGCTGGCTTTGCGCGTTGTCGGATCAGAAAATTTCACCAGCGGCTGGGTCGGCCGTGTCGTTGCGGGCCAGTTTCCCGTTGCTGGTGGAAACCCCGTCGGCACGGTGCGCGGAGATGTCCAGAATGCACCCGTTGAAAAACGATACCCGGATGTCAACAGTTCCCAGCTTTATGCGACCCGCACCAGCCTGTTATGGCGTGCGACTGATCGCCTGACGATCACGCCGTCCTATTTTTTCCAGACCAGCAGGCAGAACGGCATCAGCGCCTATGACAGCAACCCCGGCACGATGGCGCATTACCAGCCCTTTGATATCGCCGAGCCCATGACGGACCAGATCCAGATTTACAATCTGGACATGACCTATCACTTCGATGCGGCTGATCTGTCGTCCAGTTTCGGATATTGGTCACGTCGGTCCACCCAGACGCAGGAAGCCAGCGAAAGTTTCAATAACCCCTTTCAGGCCCTGACCGTTAATTCAAACCTGCCTTATTATGGTGCCGGGGGCACCGGTCCGGAATATGGGCATGAAATCGATCCGTCACATCAATTCAGTGAAGAGTTGAAACTGAAATCTTCGGGAAGCAGCCGCCTGCACTGGGTTACGGGGTTTTATTTCAGCCACTTCGATTCAACCTGGGTGTTCAACGGCACCACACCGAATGCCTCGGTTTACGAGGATCTTGGCACATTGGGCTCTGCTACAACGCTCAACTGGTTTGACGCCAATGCCAAAACCCGGGAAACTCAATATGCGGCTTATGGCAATGTCAGTTACGCCCTGACACCCAAACTGACAGCGGAAGCGGGTCTGCGCCTGAGCCGCTATGACTACGATTTTGCATCCTGCATCAGCGGTTGGGGGTCTGGGCTTGGTGCGGCAACACCATCATGTTCCGGGAAAATTTATTTCCATAACAATGATGCTTCACCAAAATTTACCCTGACCTATCGGTTCACACCTTCATGGCTGGTCTATGCGACGGCTGCACGTGGCATGCGTCCTGGTGGTGGCAATTCCGTTTACCCGACCACGGGTGGCGTATGGGGCCCCGTGTTCAAACAATTCAATTACAACACTGGAAAATGGCCGGCGTCATACAAGCCGGATGCGTTGTGGAGCTACGAACTCGGAGAAAAGGCGCATCTCCTGCATGACCGGGTGACAATCAACGCCGATCTCTATTACGAGGACTGGCAACATATTCAGCTTGAGGCACTGCCGGCGGACTGGGCGTTCAACATCAATGGCAAACATGCGTCAGTCTATGGTGGCGAAGTGGAAACACGGACGACTCTGGGGCGTGGATTTACCGTGCAGGCTTCCGGCAGTTATCTCCATTACAACCTCAATGGTGGGCAGCATTGGGTGATTGCGCCGGGCAATGTTCTGCCGGAAGTTGCGAATGTGGTAGGTAGCGTCATTTTGTCCTATAATCACAAACTGTCGGACACATACGATTTCACAGCGAGCATTGAAAACGCTTATACCGGGCCGCGCTATTCAATCGCTTTTCCGGTGATGAATGGTTCGTTTCAGGGAAACGGAGCCTGGGACAAGATGAAGGGCTATGATCTGACGAATCTCCGCTTTGGCATTGCATCCTCGAAGGGGTGGAAGATGTCATTTTTTATCAACAATCTGTTTAATAAGCGGGCTCAATTGGAAAACCTGTTCCAGGAAAATCTGCCGACACCGACCTACAATCGCATTGTCACCAATCAGCCTTTGACGGCTGGCATTGATCTGAATGCCACGTTCTGAAACATGCCACAGATTTTTTGATGTGCGATCTCATGCTTGCCATTCGTGGCAACATGAGAGTCTTTCTCGTTCAAGAAAAATAAACCGTTTATATTTTACAAATATAGAACTTAGATCCCATTCAATTGGCACGATATCAACTCGTGCCTGCAGATTCTACCTTGTCGCTGTTGGCCAATCCGATCACGTTGGCCATCGGCACAGACACCCCACCCATCGAAACATCGACCGTACCGGAATTCAAAGACACACCCGTTATTGTTCCGGATATAGTGGGTGTAATCGCCGCTTGAGATCCAGACGTTCCCTGATCTTCAATCGCAACGTAGTAGGCACCGTCTGCCAATTGCGTGCCACTGTCACTCACACCGTTCCAGCTATAGGTGTTTGTACCTGCCTGCGACGTCAATGTATCTGTCTTCACGACCTTGCCGCTGGAGTCAGTAATTGCAACGGCAACCGGATCAGCCGTTGACGTATCGAAGGTGAAACTGGCCTGACCATTTTGCAACGGCAACGCATTCGTCGTCGCCTGCGCTGTTTGCCCGACCAGCGCCTGACTATCCGTAACCTGCTCCTCCTGCGTGAGCGAAATCAGTTTGCCCAGATTGGTGTTGGTCTGAACTTGTTGTTCAACACCAGCAAACTGCGCCAGTTCAGTCGTCAACTGGTCAGTATTTGTTGGGCTACTGGGATCCTGATTCTTCAATTGGGTTGTCAACAAAGTCAAAAATTCTGTCGAATTGCTGCCTAGTGACGCAAGCGCGTCCGTGCTGGTCGATATCGTGCTTCCTGACGCTTGCGTGCTGGCAGCGGACTGTGCCGATTTCTCCGCGTTGGAGAGAAGCTGAGAAATACCAATCGACGTTGTCATACGAGATACCGTCCATCTGCAACATCGGACCGCATCACCGCGACCGAACTCGCGTAATTTCTAAACAGAGAATCCAAACATTCCGTTAAGACGTCATGCGGTGATATTCAGGCCGCTGATGGTCACAATGCGCCCGGCCTGCTGTCCGGATAACACCGAGATGGGCGAGAACACACCCTTTGAGCAGCCAGCCGACGCAATGCCCTCGCCCATATTGCTTCGATGTTGCCGCGCTTCACTCTGACCACCAGAGAACCCATTGTCAGACGTCAATCCCGTCATGTCCGGCTGGAGGGTGCTCGATATCTCCAACGTCACCGGTCGATCATGCCCCGCGGCATCGCCCTGATTAATCATCGAAAGCAGTTGCTCTTGCCCAGCACGCATATCCTGAATCAAGGAGGGGTCGGCACTTTGAATACGCACATTCGCATCACCGGAGTCGTTGACTTCTATGCGAATGTGCATGGGAGATGCGTCAATATGGGGCATCATCACATCAAGATGCGTCGTCCCACTGTCAATAGAATGGAGCCGGAGTGTCGGCGATACTGGCACGTCAACTGATGCAACGCGATCATAAGTCTGCATCGATCCCGCATCTGCAACATGAACAGACTGTGTGCTTCCACCATTCAGCCAGGCTGCTGTATCCGGTGAGATTACAGGATTTATATTGAATGATGGCGGCGCATTGATGCTGCCAGAGTCCATGCCAACAGTTTCCACAGAAGCGTCGGCGTCAACTCCCTGACCCGCTCCACGAGAATCGTTCGGGGAGTTGTCGTGCTGAATCTCATGAACATCAAATGAAACAACGGTTGAATCGACCAAATCCGTCATCGGTGCCATCACCGGTGATATCATTTTTCTCTGATCGTCCTGCTGAGACTTTGGGAGTGATGCCACATCTCTTTCAGCGGCTGACCCCATCGAAGCCAGAGATACGGAAAAAGATTTTTCTGCACTTTCATTTCTCTGCGGAATTGTTGAAATTGCAGCTATCGGAAGGGCTGGAGAAAGAAAAAACATTAATGAATTCGTGTCATTCTGTGACGTATCCGATAATGTCTTGTTTTCTGTCTCCGATTCGGCCTGCCCAGATGGATTTCTGGCGTCGGTTTTTCGTGACGCACTGTTCGCTAAAACTGTTGTTACAGGCCCGCCTATCGTATCAGGAGTGCCTGTATCTTGTAGTATCTCCGGATCCGTTTCAGGATATGTTTCATCACCATCAACAATATGACCTGTTGCACCGACCACTCCCGCACCAGTTTCAGGAACAACGTACGCGTCATCCCCTGGTGTCGATGGTTCGTGTGTGCTCGACAAATCTGTTAACGGCGATATGCGCTTTAGAAAATCTGATTGATTCCCCGGGTTTTCTGGCTTGAGAAAAACCTCCTGTGCAACAGAGTTTTCCGACGATTCATGTGTCGTATTCTGATCATCAGTGGCGTGGATAACTGAAACAGGTGCCTTATCGGTGGCATCGGTAACCACACCTTCCTCATGTTCCGGCACGGGCACACAATTATCGGAGCGCAAGCCTGATTGAACGGAAGTCCTGTCGTTTAACCGAGTTTCGCTACCAGATGATCCCGACTTGTCGTTGAGCGTATTTTTATCGGAGGATGCAGGACATCTCGGTAAGCCATGCGCATCCACTGCGGACAAAACATGCCCGAAATCATGGTTGCCAGACACCCGACCGGTCAACTCTGGCGTGACAGCCGAAGATTGGCGCGAAATTGCTGCGAGTGCCACCATGCCTGAGCGAAGATCCATCATCCAATTCAGCCCTCGCGACCTTATGCAGCATTGGTAAATAAATTCTAAAAATTTAGATTCCCGCGTATCCGGCTCGAGAAAAATTTCGACGCTCATGTTAAGACTTTATTCGTTCATCGAAGCCCATGATGGCAGCACGACGCGACCATCTTCTCGCACAGGGACTTCGAAGCATGTCGATCTTCAACAGCCTTACGACCGCCGTCAGTGGCATTAATGCGCAATCTCATGCGCTTAGCGATCTCAGCAACAACATTGCGAACAGCCAGACCGTCGGTTACAAGGCCAGCGATACCAGTTTCGAAGATTATGTGACGGAACAGACAGGCGCTGTCGCCGCATCGAATGCAGCTGGGTGGTCAGACAGCGTCAGTGCCACCACCCTTCAGCGCAACGACCTGCAGGGCACGATCAGTTCCAGCACAAACTCATTGGCACTTGCCATTTCGGGCTCTGGATTTTTCAATGTCGCGGAGACCACAGGCGCATCATCCGGCACGACAACCGCCTTCAGCACGCAGCAATATTACACGCGAAACGGCGATTTTTACGAAAACAACCAAGGATATCTGGTCAATACCAGCGGAGGCTATCTTCAGGGCTATCAGGTCGCGGCCGACGGCACGACCAGCAAGACCCTTGCCCCGGTCCAGGTCTCCAATGTCACATTCAGACCGACTGTGACCGTGTCAGGCGATATCGGCTCGACCAACGCTACATCCGGTACTTCGACGTCTACGACAACCGTTTATGATCCATCGGGCAAAAACCACACGCTGGGCATGAACTGGTCGCAAGATGCTGCAAACAGCAATCAGTGGACACTGAGCGTCAATGAAGATGGCGGCGCCGCACAGACTATTCCCGTCACCTTCAACAGCGATGGCACTCTGGCCTCGGTCAATGGCAGCACGACCAGCGGTTCCTTCAATTTCAGCAACGGAACGCAGAATTACACCATTGATCTTGGCACAATTGGCGCTTCGGGAGGGGCAGCATTGTCCACCGCAACAACCACTGCTGCATCCTATACCCCGACCGTAACAACAGACAGCACGCAGAGCGTCAATTTTGAAGGGTTGAGCATCACGTCCGATGGCGCGATCATGGCAACGTTTGACAACGGCAGCTCACAAACACTGGCGACCATTCCTCTGACAACCTTCGCCGACCCCGATGGGCTTCAGTCCAAGGACGGCCAGACCTATACTGCAACGTCCGAATCCGGATCGCCCCAGACCAACCTTGTTGGCTTGAATGGCGCAGGCACGTTGGCGACATCATCGCTCGAATCATCAACCACCGACCTGACCAGCGATCTGTCGCAGCTGATCGTCGCGCAGCAAGCCTATACGGCAAACACCAAGGTGGTATCGACCGCGGACAGCATGTTGCAGGCCACCATGTCCATGATCCAGTAACCACATCCTTTTTCATACACGCCCCATGCCGAGAGATTTTCCCCCTCCGGCCCCTGCCTGAGCGAGGACATCTATGGGACTGACAGACGCACTCTCCATTGCCAATTCCGGCCTGTATGCGAACGAATATGCTCTGAACGTCGCAGCGCAGAACATCGCGAACGCAGGCACGGCAGGCTATGTCAAGGAAGATACCACCCTGTCAGCCTCTACCTCTGCCGGTGTGGGCACTGGCGTTCGTGTAGGCGCTACGGCACTCGATACCAATGACGCCCTGCAGAATATGCTTTATGGAAAGAACGCCGACGTTGCCTCATACACAACGCTGAGTAATACGCTCTCGGCGCTGTCCCCACTGCAGGGCACAACAAGCAGCGACACCTCTGCCACAACCGACACCCTGACTGACGACCTGACAACACTGGAAAACGCTTTCACCGCCTTGTCCGCAACGCCGGACGACAGCACCGCGCAGGGCACGGTTATAAGTGATGCGCAGAATCTTGCGGCGAATATCTCGACATTGTCGCAAGCTTATCAAGCGGAACGTCAAACGGCTGAAGACACAACTGCCGCCACAGTCGCCACAGTCAACACGGACCTGACAACTATCGGCTCCCTCTCGACGCAGATCATATCTCTGAAGGCACAACATATCGACACCGCGGATCTGGAGAACCAGCGCGCCGGAGTCATGTCGGACCTGTCATCGCAACTGTCGGTGTCGTTTTCAACCACCACGACAGGAGATGTGCTTGTCAAGACAGCTGACGGGACAGCTTTGCCAACGCGCCCGACGACGAACTCCGTGACACTTCCCAGCAGCACGTGGCCTCTGTCCACATCTGATACCCCATTGACTGCGGGCTCCGACGCACCCGCCATTTCCCTGAACGGCACGGACGTTACAACATCCTTGACTGGTGGGACACTGGGTGCCAATATTCAGCTTCGTGATACGATCCTCCCCAAAATGCAAGCGCAGATGGATTCTTTTTCCTACAGCCTTGCGTCACGGTTCGATGCACAAGGCCTGACATTGTTTACCGATGGTGATGGCAACATGCCTGCATCGGCACCTACGACCACCACACCTGCGGGGATTGTGGGCCTGTCCTCGACACTTCAGGTCAATCCGCAAATCATTGCAAACCCCTCGGAGATTGTCAGCGGCACCAACGCCGGTGACTCGGATTCAGTGATCGCCGATGTCCTTTCCTATACCTTCGGGACGCAACTGGCAGACGGATCAACGCAACCAGCCGCTCCGACGTCCGGCCTAGGGCCAGGCGGCACCTTATCCACCGGTTATTCAGGGGCGCAGAGCCTGGGATCACTGGCAACAGCGCTGACAGCACAGCAGGCCTCGGTCATCGCTGGTGCCACCACTTCATTGACCACAGCATCATCGGTTCAAACGACATTGCAGGCGAAGGTCGCCTCCATCTCTGGGGTCAACACCGATGATGAACTTTCGAGCATCGTCACGTTGCAAAATGCCTACGCCGCCAACGCGAAGGTCGTATCGGCTGTTCAATCCATGTTTTCGTCACTGATCGACGCAATCTGAGGTAGCCATGAGCGGAGTGATCAACCAGTTCGGTTCAGCCGGGGCCTCGATCTATCTGAACAGAGCATTAGACACACTGACGTCGCAGCAAACTGCTCTGGAGGCCGAAGCCACATCCGGTGTCGTGACAACATCTTACAGCGGTTTTGGCAGCAATACAGCGACAGTGCTGGCACTTCAGGGACAGGCGAGCCAGATCGATGCCTGGCAGGGTAACATCACAACGGCGCAATCAACATTGTCCGTGACTGCAACAACACTCGACAGCATTGCGTCGATCGCAAGCAGCCTGACAACCACGCTGACCGAACTCACCGGCACCGCATCACAGTCGCAAATCAGCCTCGCGGCCAATTCCGCGCGGTCTGAACTGAACTCTCTGCAATCGCTGTTAAACACTCAGGTTGGCGGCAGATCTATCCTTGCGGGACAGGACGCCACAAACACGGTGGTCAATGCCGACAGCCCGTTGTCCGAAAGTGCTCTGGCAACAAATATCGCCAACGCGGTGGCCAACCTGTCCACGGAAGGGAGTGCCGCCGTTATGTCCCAGACAATAGCGCTGGCAGCCGATAATAACCCTGACATCTCACCATTTTCATCGTCGCTGTCCTTATCAGGCACCAGCGCATCGGGCCTGTCATCCCGCATCGCGCTGGGACAAGGCGCCATGACGAATGTCGGTGTCGTTGCAACCGCGGGAACCGGCGCGACGTCGTCATCAACCGGGTCGCCCATCCGGGATCTGATGCGTAACCTGATGGTTGTGGCATCGCTCGGCTCAACCGATGCAGGCAGCGACACAGTGTCGTCGCTCGCCCAGGGGCTTTTGCAATCAAGCTCGGGCGTGGTGACGGGGCTTGGTGCCATGCAGGGGCAAGTCGGTCTGATGCAGGACGACCTTTCAACGCGCGCCACCGCGCTCACACAGATGTCCACATCACTGACAACGCAATATAGCGCCCTGACCAATGCAGATCTGGCGAGTGTCGCCACGGCATTGAGCCAGACACAAACGCAACTTCAGGCCTCATACAGCCTGATTGCCGACATGAAGGGCATGACACTGGCGAATTACATTTAACGGGGTGACGCTTTTCCACGATCTTGTGTCCGCTCGTCCCGGATGCGTCGCCAGTGATCCAGCCGCTCGGACACGCGCTGTTCGTAACCATTGCCAGTTGGCTGGTAGAGATTCACCCGCTCCATGCCGTCCGGGAAGTAATTCTGGCCTGAAAACGCGCCTTCGACATCATGGTCATAGGCATAGCCCGCGCCATACCCGATGTCTTTCATCAGCTTGGTCGGCGCGTTGAGAATATGGGCAGGCGGCATCAGGCTGCCCGTCTGCTTCGCAAGGCGCCGGGCCGCATTATAGGCCTTGTAAACCGCGTTCGATTTCGGCGCCGTGCCCAAATGAACAACCAGTTGCGCCAGCGCCAGTTCACCCTCGGGGGAGCCCAGACGTTCATAAGTTTCCCACGCGGCCGTCGCCACCCGCAGGGCCGTCGGGTCCGCCATGCCGACATCTTCGGCTGCAAAACGGGTCAGGCGACGCGCGATGTAACGCGGGTCTTCGCCCCCCTCCAGCATACGCGCAAACCAATAAAGCGCCGCATCCGGGTCGGACCCGCGCAACGATTTGTGCAGCGCGGAGATCAGATTGTAATGTTCTTCACGATCACGGTCATACAGCACGGCGCGGCGCGCCAGAACACCGGCAATCTCCTGCGCGCCCATCGGCTCGATCGCGCCCAGGCTGAATATCTGTTCCACCATGTTCAGCAGGTATCGGCCGTCGCCATCAGCCATGGCACGCAGCGTGGCGCGCCCTTCGGGATTCAGCGGCAGGCTCTGCCCGGTAAAGTGCTCTGCACGCTGCAACAAATGCTCCATCGCGGCATCATCCAGCCGCCGCAGGACAAGAACCTGACACCGCGACAGCAACGCCGCATTCAATGTAAAGGACGGGTTTTCGGTCGTCGCCCCGACAAGAACAATCGTGCCATTTTCCACCACAGGCAGAAACCCGTCCTGCTGCGCGCGGTTGAAGCGATGAATTTCGTCCACAAACAGCAGCGTGCCACGGCCTGTGGCGTCCTGAAGGCGTGCCGCGTCGTCGAAAACACGCTTGAGATCGGCCACACCTGAAAACACGGCCGATATCTGCTGGAACGCCAGCGTCGAATCCTCGGCCAGAAGCCGTGCGATCGTGGTTTTGCCCACACCTGGGCCACCCCACAGGATCAGGCTGCCAAGTGCGCCTGTGCCCAACATCCGGCGCAGGGCACCGCCCTCGCCCAGAAGATGGTCCTGCCCGATGACATCAACCAGATGCTCCGGACGCAACCGGTCGGCCAGAGGCTGGGTTCTGGCACCACCGCGCTTCGTGCGGGGCAAGCCCGGACGGGGAACTTCCGGAGCACCGAACAGATCGTCCGCCAGAGGCGTTGATGGCGGTTTCTTCATGGGTGGCGGGCCTCAAGGATCGGGAGCGTGAACACACCTTATATTATGGTGTGTCAGCGGCCCGCGTCCAACCATGACATCCCCCGGCACAAACCGGATTGCGCCTAATGCACGTTCCCGTAAGACGCCGCCCCCAGCCCGGGGCACGAACAGGGCGTGCCAAGCGGAACCTGCGTCGGGGTGTGGCACTGATAGAACCCGGCTTCACACCGATAGCCATAACCGGCAGCAGCAGACTGCGCTGTTGGTGGCACCGGCGCGCTGGCCGCACGGCCGACACAACCGCCAAGCGCCAGAAGGGCACACAAGCCAAGCGCGCGCAGCGAGCCGGCCATCAAGATGGGTGACGGGTTCATATCCACTCCTCCTGTGCTGCAAACGCCGAACGGTGCCGCGGGTTCGCCTGTTCCGGGCATGCACCGATCTTGCCGCTATGGCCTCGCATCGCAAACTTGTCGCACAGAACTTCTGTTTTGAACGACAAGAAACAATACCGTATTTTTCAATATGTATCAAAACCAACAAAAAAGGCCGCCCCCTTCCAGGGCCGGCCTTTTCAACACTGCCCGCAGACGCAGGCAGGCGTGGCTTACTTGCCGGACTTCGCCGCAGCAAGGCGCGCAATGCGTGCCTGGCGACGCAGTTCCTTGGTTTCGCGCAGACGGTCCACCGCAGAGCGGCGCGGCGCCGGACGCGGCGTTGCGCCACGCTTGGCCGGGACCGGGGCCGGCGTTGCACGGGCACGGCGCGGTTCCGGCGCGGTCACAACAGCAGCCTTGCGGCCACGGGTTGCCTTCACAGGAGCCACGACCTCAACTTCGACTTTCTTCGAAGTCTTCGTCGCAGCCGCAGCTTTCTTCGTGGCAGCCTTCACCGGAGCGGGCGCCGGAGCGACGGCCGCGCGCGTCTTGCGGGCCGGCTTCACCGGGGCGACGGGGGCGGCTTCAACCTTCGCCTTGCGGGCCTTCGGGGCCGGAGCGGCAACCGGGGCCGCAACAGCCGCGGGCTTGCGGCCACGGGCCGGAGCCGCCGGCGCGACAGGGGCCGGAGCAGCAGCCTTGCGACCGCGCTTGGCCGGGGCCTCAATGATCACAACGTCTTCCTGAACGGCCTTGGCGCGCGTCTTGCGTCCGGCAGGCTTCGCAACGGGGGCGATCTTCGCAGCGGAGGCCGGAGCTTTTTTCGCCGGTCCGGCGGCTGCCGTGACTTTCTTTGCCATAACTGATGAGTTCCTATCTTTCAAAAATGGTCCGGCCGACCCGGCTCCATCGTCTTTCAGACATACGATCGAGCCTATTGACCGGTTCCCCGATCGGCGGCGCGTGATATGCGCGGCCCGAGTCGCGGCGGTGGCAGGGTCATGTCTTGCGCGATGTGAAGACGATTTTCAACGGAAATGCAATAAAACTCTTTCCCTCTGGTGTCTTTTACTGATGGCCGGGAGCATTCAGTTCCATAAAAATACCAGAACAAAACATGATCCCGAGAGTCGCCTTTAAAACCACATGTTTTCATAAATGAAAATTTCATTCGATATAATCATCATAATTACAAACGATTTCAAAACAAACACTCAATGCATAGCCGCCATGCACCCACACCCGGTTCCTCATTTTTCTTGCGCAGGTCGGACGTTTGCGGCAAACGCCGCACAGCATTCCCAACCACCCCGACCGCCCCCGGCATCCCCCGTCGGCGCGCCCCCTGCAGGACTCCCACCGATGAAGATCAACGGCACACCCTTTCGCAGCGTCTGGATCGATGAACATGACGGGTGGAGCATCCGCATTTTCGATCAGACCCGAATCCCGGCAACGCTCGACATCCTGCGTTTGACGACCCGCGACGAAGTGGCGCACGCCATCGTCAGCATGCAGGTGCGCGGCGCGCCGTTGATCGGTGCGGTCGCGGCCTATGGTCTGGCCCTTGCCCTGCGTGAAGACGCAAGCGACAACGCCATGGAACGCGATGCCGCCTTCCTGGCCGAAACCCGCCCGACCGCCATCAACCTGCGCTGGGCCATCGCGCGGATGCTGGAGCATCTGCACCCTGTCGAACCTTCGGCGCGCGTCAAGGCAGCTTACGAAGAGGCAGGCCGCATCTGCGACGAAGACGCCCAACAGAACGAAAGCATCGGCCGCCACGGGCTTGAACTGATTCGGGAAATTGCTTCACGCAAAACCGGTGATCGCAAGACGGTGAATATCCTGACCCACTGCAACGCCGGCTGGATCGCGACCGTTGACTGGGGCACCGCGCTGGCGCCGATTTACATGGCGCACGATTCTGGCATCGATGTTCACGTCTGGGTTGATGAAACCCGCCCCCGCAACCAGGGCGCGGCCCTGACCGCATGGGAACTGGGCAGCCACGGCGTTGCACACACGGTGATCGTCGATAACGCCGGTGGCCACATGATGCAGCACGGCATGGTCGATATGGTGATCGTGGGCACCGACCGGGTCACGCGCTCGGGCGATGTCGCCAACAAGATCGGCACCTATCTCAAGGCCCTCGCGGCGCAGGACAACGGCGTGCCGTTCTGGGTTGCGCTGCCATCCACCACCATCGACTGGACCGTGCGCGATGGCGTCCGGGAAATCCCGATCGAGGAACGCGCAGCTTCGGAAGTAACGATCGTCCATGGCGTCGATGCCGACGGCAAGCCGGCGTCGGTGCGCATCACGCCGGCGGCCAGCGGCGCAGCCAACCCCGCATTCGATGTGACGCCCGCGCGGCTTGTCACCGGCCTGATCACCGAACGCGGCCTGTGCGATGCAAGCGAAAGCGGCCTGCTCGGGCTTTTTCCCGAACGCGGCTGAAATCGCGCCCCCTTTGCGCGGGGCGCACAACGCTTTATGCCTGAAGGGGACAGGCGCGCCGGCCCCGGCGCGCCCAAGCCACCCGGACGGATCAGCGATGACGCCAAGGACCCTGTTTCCGACTTTTGCCCTGCTGGGTCTTGCCTCGTGCGCGGCGACGTCCACCCAGCCGACGCCCGCGCCAACCCCGGTTGCGCAATATCGACAGGGTCAGGGGCAGCTTGTCATCGATGACCACGTCCCCGACTTTGCCACGCGCACCTTCGTGCCATTCAACAGCCAGGATGTCGTGGCCATTGCCCTGCGCGAATGGCGCATGTTCGGCGAACCCATCTCCGACGACGACCCAACCCAGCGGCCCGAGCCCTCGGTCGCCTCGGTCAAGCCGGAACGCGCGCCCGGCCTGTGGCAGCGCATCGGAGAATATTGGTGGATCGGCCAGGACCCGGCCGAAACCGAAATCGCCTGGAGCGGCAAGCGCGACGAAAACGGCACCGTCTTCGCGTTTGAACACGACGCGCGCTTTGCGTGGTCGGCCGCGTTCATTTCCTACGTCATGCGGGTGGCCGGGGCGAACAACCGTTTCCCCTATTCCCCCAACCACGCGACCTATATCAACGCCGCCGCATCCGGCCAGTCCGACGGCCTTCGCGCCCACGACCCCAAGGACTATGCGCCCAGGACAGGCGACCTGATCTGCGTGGGACGCGGGGCCTCGAAATCCGTGCGCTTCGCCGACCTGCCGACGTCATACGGCTTTCCGGCGCATTGCGGAATCGTGGTGGCCACCGGCCAGAAAGGCCCGCCGTTCGGCCAGCAGATCAGCATCATCGGCGGGAATGTGGACGACACCGTCGCCCTGACGCATGTGCCGGTGGACGAAACCGGCAAGCTCGCCCGCCCGGACGGCAGCTCCTACGACGCCCGCTATCCGTGGTGCGCCGTTCTGGAAGTGCTATACGACGCCCCGGCTGAACCCGACGCGGGGCAATAACACGCCCCAGTCGCGCCCGGACGCCGATCACCCCCGGGGCGCAAGCGGGGCCTGGCAGCAGCACCCGCCCCACAGGCAACGGGTTCAGGGGGCCATCACCCCCGAGATAATCAGCCCTGGCGCCAGGGCAGCCCGTCTTTTTTCCAGCCCGCTACGGTGCCGCGATGACCATGTTCGTCATGCGGCCCCTCGAACCCGTCGGCCACATTGAACACGTGCGCGAATCCGGCCTCGCGCGCGCTCAGCGCCGCCGCATACGACCGCGCGCCAGAACGGCAGAGGAAATAGATCGGGGTCTCGGGCGTCAGGCCCGCTGCCGCCAGGTGCTCGATGAACTGGCTGTTATGCCGCCCGCCCGCAAGCTGCCAGCTGATCGGCAGCATCTGCTTGCCGATGGCCGAGAGATCGGCAAATCCCACGAAATTCCATTCCGCGTCCGTGCGGACATCCACCAGCTGTGCGGCAGGGTCGGAACCCAGCGCCTGCCAGGTCTGCAACGGAGATACATCTTCGATCATCTTGTCTCATATCCAAAGAATGAACATTCTAGTGCCATCAGGCGTCCCCGCGACGCCACGGAGAAGAAAGACAAGGTGCTGCGATATGGTCCGTGATGCAATTCCCGCGCCGCTTGTATGGCAAGAAAGCTCAGCCGACATGCTGGGTGCGATTGGCGGAACACCGCTGATCCGGCTGAAACGCGCGTCGGACGCCACCGGGTGCGACATTCTGGGCAAGGCCGAATTCATGAACCCCGGCGGGTCGGTCAAGGACCGCGCGGCCCTGGCCATCATTGCCGGGGCCGAGGCCCGTGGCCTGATCCAGCCCGGCGGCACGCTGGTCGAAGGCACGGCAGGCAACACCGGCATCGGGCTGACGCTTGTGGCCAACGCGCGCGGCTATCGCTCCATCATCGTGATGCCTGAAACCCAGAGCCAGGAAAAGATCGACTTCCTGCGCATGATCGGCGCAGACCTGCGCCTTGTGCCGGCCAAGCCCTTCCGCGATCCCGGCAATTACGTCCACGTCTCGCGCCGCATTGCCGAAGAAACCGGCGCCCTGTGGGCCAACCAGTTCGACAACACCGACAACCGCGAAGGCCACCGCACCACAACGGCACAGGAAATCTGGCACCAGACCGGCGGCCGGGTCGATGCCTTCACCTGCGCGTGCGGCACCGGCGGCACGCTGGCCGGGGTGGCGCTGGGTCTGGGTGACGCCGCCACGGCTGCGGGCCGTGCGCGGCCGCAGATCGTGCTGGCCGACCCCGAAGGATCGGGCCTCTATGGCTGGGTGAAAAGCAACGATCTCAGCGTCAGCGGGTCGTCCATCACCGAAGGCATCGGCCAGTCCCGCGTGACCGGAAACCTTGAAGGCGTGTCCATCGACGATGCCGAACGCATCCCCGATGCCGAAGCCCTGGAACAGATCTATGACCTGCTGATCCACGAGGGCATTTCGGTCGGGGGGTCGTCGGGCATCAATGTTGCCGCCGCCATCCGCACCGCACGCCGGATGGGCCCCGGCAAGACGATCGTCACCATCCTGTGCGATGGCGGGTCGCGCTATCAGTCCAAGCTGTTCAACCCGGACTTCCTGCGCAGCAAGAACCTGCCGACCCCCGCCTGGCTGTCCTGATCAGCCCTCAGGCCGGGGTGGTGGTGCGTGCCGCCACCCCGGCCCTGCGCTGCGGCAGCCGTGCAAACACAATGATATTGCCCAGCAGAATGGCCCCGACGCCCAGCAGCGTCAGCAGATGCCACTGCGCGCCCTCCATCACCGACGACACGAACAGCGCAATCACCGGCGAAATCACAGTGGTATAGGCCGCCCGGTCGGCACCCAGCCGGCGGATCAGTTCCAGATATGCCAGAAACGCGACGACCGAACCAGGAATCCCGAGATAGGCCAAGCCGCCCAGCCACGGCAGCGTCAGAGGTGGCATCAGCGAATACCCCCGTGCCAGCGAAACCACCCCCAGCAGTGCAGCCCCGGCTGCCATGCCGCGCACCGTGATGTTCGGCAGGTCAAGCGCGCTGGCTGCCAGCCGGCGCGAGATGATGTTGCCCAGCGAAAACAGCAACGTGCCGCACAATGCCAGCACAATGCCGGCCCCGACCGAACCCCCGGCCCCCGCCAGACTGCCCTGCCCCGCCGCCATCAGCCCGACACCCGCCACCGCGGCCAGCGCGCCGATCAGCGTGCGGGGGGTCGGGCGGATGCGGAAAAAGATCCACTGGTTCAGGGCATTGAACACCGTGACCATGCTGAAAATCACCGAGACAAAACCGCTCGGCAAAATGGCTTCAGACCCATAGACCGCAATAAAATTCACCGAAAACAGGCAAGCGCCCATCAACGCGATCCACGGCCACACCCCTGGCGGGGCCCGGCGCAGGCGCCGTGTCACGACAAGGCCACCCATCAAAACAATGGTCGAAACCGCAAAGCGCCAGAACACCGCAACAACCGGCGGCACATGGCCGCTGACCTGAAGGTGGATGGCAAACCAGCTCAGCCCCCACAACACCGCGACCGAAGCAAACAGAACCGCAATCATCGCACACACCTGCCCGATGGATTCATACCGACATCGATTTCAATCCCGCCGCCTCTTACCCCACGCATGGCCATGGTGTCGATGTACCGGCATGACATTCGTCACTACCGCACACGCAGGCCACGGTTACGCTGAAACCATGCCTCGCCTCTATCCCTATGGCCTCGATGCCCCACCCGCCGTTGCCACACTGGCCGCAGGCGCACTTGCCTGCTGGGGAGTAGCGATCTTCGGCCTGCCCGGCTGGATGCACGTCACGATCACCGGACTGATCTGGCCCGCACTTGCGTGCAGTTGCGGGGCGATCAGCATGATGTGGGACAGCGCCATCGGCAAACAGAGCGACGCCAAACGTCTGCTGGACCGCCTTTCATGGCACGGCACCGAACGCGTGCTGGATCTCGGATGCGGGCGCGGCCTGATGGGAATCGAGGCCGCACAGCGCACACCCCGCGGGCACATAACCGGCATCGACATCTGGCAGACCCGCGACCTCAGCGGCAACAGCGCCCACGCCATGCTGGCCAATGCCCGCAGCAGCGGTGTGCGCGACCGCGTGCGCGCCATC